>Ga0318553_10000477_pt1 | contig 12761 bp, 12 predicted proteins | sample GRESIP082b2f21_FD_203686 | JGI IMG/M metagenome (GOLD analysis project Ga0318553, IMG submission 203686) | Tropical soil microbial communities from Luquillo Experimental Forest, Puerto Rico - GRE.SIPMG.082b2f21 | ecosystem: Environmental > Terrestrial > Soil > Tropical forest > Bulk soil...
GCAGTGCCCGTTCCTTCCGCTTGCGGGCCGCGCGTGGGTCCGCTGCGATCACCGCCCGGCGGGTGGCCGCGCGAACCTGCCCGGTGGTGTGACCTGGGGCCGCGCCGATGATGGCCTGCTCCACCGCCGCAGCATGCTCACTGCCGAGTCCGCTGACCTCATCAGCGATCACCGTCGCCCGGGGCAGGTCGATCACGCCGGCGGTGAGCGCCTGGCTGGTCAGCGGCAGGCGGCGCAGCGCCACGGCGAGGCCTAGTACCTGGCTGGCGGCCCGCCCGGTTAACGTCAGGGCGGCGGCGATCTCGTCGTCGGCGTGGAAGGCGGCGCCGGTATCGCCTGCCTGCTCCTCGGCCCAGCGGCGGCGCCACAGATCCCCGGCAGCCGCCAGTTCCATCGCGGCGGCCCAGGACGCCAGCCGCCGGGCGGCGCGCATCACCCCGATGAGCTCATCGTCGTTGAGCCGCCCTAACCCGATGGACCAGGCGTCCGCCGCGAAGCCAGCCAGCACCGGTCCCGGGCGCAGGGCAGCGGCGGCCCCGCCGGCGGCGAACCAGCCACCGTCGCCGCGTGTGCTGGCCGGCCGCGCCGCGGCCTGGTACTCCGGCTCGGCCGGATCGCGGTCCGATGGTCCCGCGGGATGCCGGTCCGCTGGTCCCGCCGGATCCCAGTCGGCCGCCTCGGCGGATTCCCAACCTGGCCAGTCCGCGGTCAGGTCGTCGACTATCCCGCTGCCGCGGGCGGGGAGGCGATCGGGGGTCGTCGCGGGCGCCGTCACCCAGTCCCACCTCCACTCTTGAAGCTATATCTAGCCAGCTCACTGCATTTATTCGATAGTAGTCTCGACTACCGACATTTTCGGGCTACGGATCGGGATCGTGTTAAATACCGGGGTGAATCCGACTCCGTTGCTCATCCTGGGCGCGCCGGCCGCGGGCAGTCATCGGGCTCTGCCATGACCGTCCGCCCGCTGCGGTTGCTCGGGGACCCGGTGCTGCGCACGCCCTGCGAGCCGGTTGTGCGCTTCGATGACGCCCTGGCCAGGCTCGTCGGCGACCTCCTGGACACGGTCGCCGAACCCGGCCGGGCCGGGCTCGCCGCCAACCAGCTCGGCTCTGGACTGGCAGTCTTCGCCTACAACGTGGACGGCGAACTGGGGTACCTGATCAACCCGAGGATCGTGGAACTGGGCGACAGCGCCGACGGGCCGGAAGGGTGCCTGTCCATCCCGGGTATCACCGCGATCCGGTCTCGTGCGGACTATGCCGTGGCGGAAGGCGCAGACCTGCGCCAGGAACCGGTCGCCGTGTCCGGAACCGGGGAACTGGCCCGCTGCCTCCAGCACGAAACCGACCACCTGCGCGGCGTCCTCTACATCGACGGGCTCACCGGCGCGGAGCGCCGCCGCGTCATGCGGGAGCTCACCGCGCCCGCGTAGCCCGGCCGACGACCTGCCCTCACCTGGCGTTTACGCCGGTCGCCTACCCTCGAAGATGTGCCTGACATGTCTCGTGTAACGAACGAAACGCCCGGCCAGGAGCCTGACGGTGCGGGACCGGTGATCCCGCTCCGCGGCGTGATCCTGGACTGGGGCGGTGTGATGACCAACCCCATCCGGGACATGGTCGCGGCCTGGCTGGACGACGAGGATGTCGACCACGAGCACTACGCGGCCGTGATACGGCCGTGGGTGGTCGAGGCCTATGACCAGAACGGGGAGACCAACCCGATCCACGCGCTGGAACGCGGGGAGTGCACGGTCGGGGAGTTCGAGCGGTTGCTGGCCTCCCGGATCGCCCGCCGCAACGGCGTCCAGGTAGCGGCCGAGGGGCTGCTGACCCGGATGTTCGCCGGATCCACGCTGGCTGCCCCGATGCAGGCGGCGGTCCAGGTGGTCCGCGCTGCCGGGCTGCGCACCGCACTGCTGTCCAACTCGTGGGGCATGGCCGACTACCCGCGGCACCTGTTCCCTGGCATGTTCGACGTCGTGGTGATCTCGGGTGAGGTCGGCATGCGCAAGCCGGAGGAGCGGATCTTCCGGCACGCGGCCGGGCTGCTTGGGCTGGAGCCGGCCGAGTGCGTGTTCATCGACGACATCGAGGTCAACGTGGCGGCCGCCGAGTCGATCGGGATGACCGCGATCCTGCACCATGACCCGGCGGCGACGCTGGCCCGCCTCGGCGAACTTCTCGGCCTTACCCTGACGGGGTGACCGGCCCCGGCCGCTCGCTCTACGCTGGGCGTCCGTGGGTGCCTACCCGGCCTCGTCCAGCCCCGGGCGCGCGGCGAACATGCGCGCGAACCGGCGCGTGGACACCAAGCCAGAACTGGCGCTGCGCAGCGCGCTGCACCGGCGCGGCTACCGGTTCCGCAAGGACTACCGGCTCGACCTGGATGCGGGGGCCCGGGTCCGCCCCGACATCGCGTTCACCGCGCGGCGGGTGGCCGTCTTCGTGGACGGGTGCTTCTGGCACGCCTGCCCCGAGCACGGCCGGAACCCGGCGGTTAACGAGTGGTACTGGGCACCGAAACTACGCCGGACGGTGGAGCGGGACCGGGCCGCCGACGCGGCCCTGGCCGCGGCCGGGTGGCGGGTGGTGCGGATCTGGGAGCACGTGCCGCTGACCGACGCGATCGCGGCGGTCACCGCCGCGCTCGACGGCGACCCATAACCAGGGCGATGCAGCCACTGGGGCGAACGTCGTGCCGCGGAGTGCCCGCGGTGGCAGACTCGGATCACCCGGGGGCCGGGCTCGCGTTCGCGTGTTTCCGCCCACCGTGCTGCCTGGAAACACCATGCGCGTCTACCTGCCCGCGACGCTGCCAGGACTGGCCGGCCTGCTGCGTGAGGCGGAAATTGGCCCCGCGCCGTTGCGCGCCTTCGCGGTGACGCCCGCGCTGCGGGAGTGGTACGCCAGCGGCGACCTGGAAGAACTCGAATACGTCGCGATGATGCACGCCGCGCGCGCCTCGCTGCGGCTGCTGGCGGCCGAGCCACATGCGCCGCGCCGCCGGGTGGTCCTCGCCGCGGACATTCCCGACGAGCAGGTCGACACCAACGCCGGGTTCGACGAGCCCACCCTGGTCGAGGTCCTGGCCCCGGTGCCGCTGGATCGCGTGGCGGCCGGGCACATCGACGGCGAGGTCGCGATGGCCGATGTCGCGAAGGCCGTGGCGGCGCTGCCCGCCGCCGACTCCGGCGACGAGGACGCCCGTTTCGTGGTGGACGGCGCGGAGGGCCACGAACTGCTCTGGTACGCCAGCCAGGAACTGCCGCACCTGGCCGGCTGAGCCTGGCCAGGTGCGGCACCCGCCGCGGCTACCCGGGAACCTTGTCCAGGAAACCCAGGACGGTGGCCAGCCGGCCGTCGTCGCCGGCCAGCGCGACGTCGAACCCGACCACCACCGGCTCCACGCCGTCGGGGCCGGGGCCCCAGGTGAACCGGGCCTGCCGGTGGTGGCTGTCCACCGGTCCGAGCAGGGTGAAACTGAAGCCGGGGAACTGCGCTTGGGCGGCGGCGCCTGCTGGGCGCGCACGAGCCTTTCCGGCTCTCGTGGTCAACCGCTGGTGGGAGCTTCTCGAATTCAATGCGCCAGTCGCGGCGCTGATGGATCCCGTCGCGGCGCACCTGCTCGCGCCGCCGGTGAACGTGCTCCGGCTGAGCCTGCATCCGGACGGCATGGCGCCGCACATCGCCAACCTGGCCGAGTGGCGGGCGCACCTGCTGGGCCGGCTGCGGCGGCAGCTCGCGGCTACCGGGGACGCCCGGCTGGCCGAGTTGTTCGAGGAGTTGCGCGGCTATCCCGGCGGCGAGCCGGAGGAGCCGGGGCCGGCCGAGGTCGTGGTGCCGCTGCGGTACCGCCTGGAGGGACGGGAACTGGCCTTTTTCAGCATGACCGCGGTGGTGGGGACGCCAATGGACGTGACGATCGAGGAGCTGGCCATCGAGTCGTTCTACCCGGCGGACGAGGTCACCGCGCAGGCCCTCTGGAAGCTTGACGAGTTAGCCTAACATAGGTTAGGCTAACTCCATGTACTTTGACATATTGATGCTGCGGGTGCTCGCGGACGGGGAGCGCCACGGGTACGAGATCAAGAAGCAGGTCGAGCGCATCCTGGGCGGGCGTTCGATCAACAACAACGTCCTCTACCCGGCGCTGCGCAGGTTCGAGGAGCAGGGGGCGATCCAGCGGGTGGCCGCGGAGGCCGATCCCGGCCGCCCGCCGCGCAACGTGTACCGGCTCACCGACACCGGCCATGACCTGCTCCAGGCGATGATCCGCGGCGCCGACCCGGCGCTGCTCGCCGACGACAACGAGTTCCAGACCCGGGTCGCGTTCTTCGCCGACCTTGACACCGCCGACCGGCTGCGGATCCTTGACGCCCGGCGGCAGATCGTCGAAGCGCATCTCGCGAACCTGGCCGCGCTCCGGCCGGACACCGAGCCATATCCGTGGGGCCTGCGGGTGATGGACTTCACCGTAGGCCGGTTCCGGCAGGAACTGCGGTGGCTGGACGAACTCGCGGCGGCCGCCACCGGGAGCCGGTCATGAGGCCCGCGAACACGACCGCGGTTCCGCTGCCCGCGGTGGTGCGGCTGTGCTTCCTCGCCGGGCCGATGCTGTCGATGATCGACTCCTCGGTGGTGAACGTCGCGGTGCCCGGCATCGTCGGCGGGCTGCACACCACGCTGGCCGCGGCCGCCTGGGCGGTGAGCGGCTACCTGCTCGGGCTCGCCTGCGGGCTGGCCGCCACCCCGTGGCTGGCCCGCCGGTTCGGCACCCTGCCCGCCTACGGCGCCTCCTTGCTGGCCTTCACCCTGGCGTCCGCCGCGTGCGCCCTGGTGCCCAACGTGACCATGCTCATCGCCGCCCGTGTGGTGCAGGGCCTGGCCGGGGCGCCGATGGTGCCGCTGGCGATGAGCCTCATCTTCGACCCGGCCCGCGCGGGGAGCCGGACCCGGGGCATGCCCGCCAGCGCGGGCGTGGTGCTGTTCGCTGCCCCGGCGCTCGGCCCCGCCGTCGGCGGCCTGCTCATCAGCGCCTTCGGCTGGCGCAGCGTGTTCCTGGTCAACCTGCCGGTCGGGCTGCTCGCGCTGGCGGGCGTCCGGGCCGCGCGGCGGGCCTGGCCGGCCGCTGGCGGCGACCGCGGCGCCCGGCTGGACGTTCCCGGCCTGATGCTGCTCGCCGGGGGCCTCGGCCTGGCCATCTACGGCGCGAGCAAGGGCCCATCCCTCGGCTGGCTGTCCGCGGGCTCCGCGCCGGCCTGGGCCGGCGGGCTCGCGCTGGTGGGAGCCTACGTGGTGCGAGAGCGCAGGCCGGCCACCGGGCGCCACGCCCCGGCCGCGGTCAGCCTCGGCCTGCTCCGCTCCCCGGCCCGGGCCTTGACCCTGGCGCTGGCCTGCATCGCCAGCGTGGTCCTGTTCGCGGTGCTCTTCCTCGCCCCGGTCTTCCTGCAGCAGATCCAGCACCACAGCACGACGGTCACCGGCCTGGTGCTACTGCCCCAGGGCGTGGTCATGGGCCTGGCGAGCTGGCTCGGCAGCGTGCTGGTCGAGCGCGGCAAGGCGCGCCCGGCGGTGATCACCGCCAGCGTGGCCGGGGGCCTGGCCCTGCTCGCGGCCAGCACCCTGGGACTGCTGCTGCTCACCCCGTCGACCCCGGTCTGGATGACCACCGGGCTGCTCTGCGGCCGCGGCGTGGCCCTGGGGCTGACCATCCAGCCACTGGTCACGGCGCTGCTGGCCGGCCTTCCCAGCAGCGCGATGCCGGACGCCAACACGCTGTTCAACATGGCCGAGCGGTTGTCCGGGTCCTTCAGCATCGCGCTGCTCGCCACCCTGTACGCCAGCCGGGCCGCGGCGACCGGCTCCCCGGTCACCGCCCTGCACGATTGCGCCCTGGTGCTCACCGCGGCCGCGGCGGTGGGAGCGGTGGCCGCCGCGTGCCACCATGGAGTGTCCGTCAACGATGCCGGGTCTGCGCAGGGAGGCCGTCATGGACGCCGTCACCACAGTGCCGCCGCCAGTCAACGAGCCGATCAGGCAGTACCCGCCGGGAAGCCCTGACCGGGCGGCCCTGGAGAGCAAGGTCAAGGAGCTGGCCGGGGAGCGGGCCGAGCTGACCATGACCATCGGCGGCCGCCAGCGGTTCGGCGGCGGGGAGCCCATCGACGTGGTCGCGCCGCACAACTACCGGCACGTGCTCGGCACCATGCGCAACGCGACCGAGCAGGACGTGGCCGACGCGATCGACGCGGCGGCCGCGGCGGCGCCCGGCTGGCGCGCGCTGTCCTTCGACGACCGGGCCGCGGTCCTGCTCCGGGCCGCGGACCTGCTCAGCGGCCCGTGGCGGGCGGCCGTCAACGCGGCCACGATCGCCGGCCAGTCCAAGTCGGTGTACCAGGCCGAGATCGACGCCGCCGCCGAGCTGATCGACTTCTGGCGGTTCAACGTGCACTTCGCCCGGCGGCTCCTGGAGGAGCAGCCGCTGTCCTCGCCGGGCACCTGGAACCGGATGGAGTACCGGCCGCTGGAGGGCTTCGTCCTGGCGATCACGCCGTTCAACTTCACCTCGATCGCGGGCAACCTGCCCACCGCGCCGGCCCTGCTCGGCAACGTGGTGGTGTGGAAGCCGTCACCGACCCAGCAGCTTGCCGCGCATGCCACCATGCGCCTGCTGGAGGCGGCCGGGCTGCCGCCGGGGGTGATCAACCTGGTCACCGGGGACGGCCAGGCGGTGTCCGCGGTGGCGCTGCCGCACCGTGACCTGGGCGGCATCCACTTCACCGGGTCCACGGCGACGTTCCAGCACCTGTGGCGGACGGTCGGCGAGAACATCGCCGGTTACCGCGGCTATCCCCGCCTGGTCGGCGAGACCGGCGGCAAGGACTTCGTCGTGGCGCATCCCTCCGCCGACGCCGGGGTGCTGGCCACCGCGCTGATCCGTGGCGCATTCGAGTACCAGGGGCAGAAGTGCTCGGCGGCATCGCGCGCCTACGTGCCGCGCTCGCTGTGGGACGGCATGCGCGACGACTTCCTGGCCCAGGTGGAATCGCTCACGATGGGCGATGTCGCCGCCGACCTGTCGCTGTTCATGGGCGCGGTCATCGATCAGCGCGCGTTCGCCAAGCACGCCGGCGCGCTGGACCGGGCCCGGAACCGGGCCGCGGTGCGGATCCTGACCGGTGGCGGCACCGACGACGCCGAGGGCTACTTCGTCCAGCCCACGGTGCTGGAATGCACCGACCCCGGAGACGAGGTCTTCACCACCGAGTACTTCGGCCCGATCCTCGCCGTGCACGTCTACGACGACGCCCGGTACCACGAGGTGCTCGCCCAGGCGGCCGACGTGGCCCCGTACGCGCTGACCGGCTCGGTCATCGCCCGGGACCGGGCGGCCATCGACGCGGCGGCCGACGTGATGCGGTTCGCCGCGGGCAACTTCTACATCAACGACAAGCCGACCGGCGCGGTCGTCGGGCAGCAGCCCTTCGGCGGCGCCCGGGCCAGCGGCACCAACGACAAGGCGGGCTCGATCTTCAACCTCACCCGCTGGGTGAACGCCCGGACGATCAAGGAAACGTTCGTGCCGCCGGTGGACTACCGGTATCCCCACATGGGGTAGCCGGGCCCAGATCCGCCGGCCGCTGAACACCGGGTCCGCACTGCACTAGCCTGGCACCGCTATGAGCGCGCAGCCCCCGGCAGCGGCGGACGCCCTTCACCGGCTCGTCCTCTGGAACATCGGCTTGACACTGGTCGACGTGGCCCGGGTGAACCGCGCGGCGTACGCCGAGGCGTTCCGCGCGGTGACCGGGCGCCCGCTGGTCCAGGTGCCGCAGATGGCGGGGCGGACCGACTCGGAGATCTTCTTCGAGGCGCTCGCGGTGAACGCGGCCGGCCCGCCGCCGGGAGACCCGGCCGGCGAGGAACTCCTCGGCAGATTCACCGGCCGGCTCGCGGCGGCCTTCCGCGACCGCCGCGACCTGCTCACCAGTCAGGGCCGGCTCATGCCGGGGGCGCATGAGGCGGTCGTGGCGGTGTGGCGGCTGCCCGGCCTGGTGCAGACCGTCCTCACCGGGGCGATCCGGCCCAACGCGATCGAGGTGCTGCGCGCGTTCGACCTGGACCGGCATCTCGACACCGAGATCGGGGGGTACGGGTCGGAGGTGTACCCCAAGGGCGCGATGCTGCTGAACGCGCGCAGCCGGGCGGCCGAGCGGTACGGCGCGGACTTCACCGAGCAAACCACCGTGTACATCGCCGACTCGACCCGGGACGCCGAGGCGGCGCGGATCGGCGGGGCCCGGGCGATCGGCGTGGCCAGCGGGCGGTCGTCCGCCGGGGAACTGCGCGACGCGGGCGCGGACGCGGTGCTGGACGACCTGGCCGACGCGGCGGCGGTGGTGGCGGCGGTGGATCGGCTGACCCTGCCCCTCCGGTCATGAGTAGCCCTGTGCCCTGCGGCTTGCCGTCCGGGGCGCGGCCGTTCGGCGTGCTGGAGGCGATCTGGCCGGGTGTCGCGGTGCGGCGTTATCCGGCCCGGAGGCAGGGAGGCTGACCGGGGCCGTGTTGCGAGGAGCGGTCCGCTGACCGATGCTGGGGCCTATGCCGTCCGACAACGAGGTCAGGCCGGGCACCCTGGGGCGCGACTACGGCGAGATCCTGTGGGAGCCGGGCCCGGAAGAGATCGAGCGGGCCCGGATCACCGGATACCGGCGCTGGCTCGCCCGCGACCGGGGGGTCGCCCTGGGCGGCGACACCGGGCCGGCCGCCTACCGGGAACTGTGGGAATGGTCGGTCGCCGAGCCCGGGCCGTTCTGGGATTCGCTCTGGGACTACTTCGGGATCCTCGGCGAGCGGGACGGCGGCCCCGTGCTCACCGGCGGCCAGATGCCGGACGTCACCTGGTTCCCCGGTGCCACGCTCAACTACGCGCAGAACGCCCTGCGAGCCGCGGCCACCGACCCGGCCCGGCTCGCCGTCATCGCCTGCGACGAGGCGGGGAACCGGGCCGCGCTCAGCTATGGCGACCTGGCCGCCGAGGTGGCCCGGGTCCGCGCCGGGCTGAAAGCACTGGGCGTGACCAAGGGTGACCGGGTCGCCGGGTACCTGCCCAACATCCCGGCGGCGATCATCGGCCTGCTCGCCACCGCCAGCCTCGGCGCGATCTGGTCGTCCTGCTCGCCGGACTTCGGCCCGGCCAGCGTGATCGACCGGTTCGCGCAGATCACCCCGAAGGTACTGCTCGCCGTCGAGCGGTACCGCTACGGCGGCCGGGAGTTCGACCGCCACCAGGCGGTGGCCGACATTGCCGCGGCCCTGCCGGGCCTGGCCGCGGTCATCACGGTGAACGGCCGGGACGGGGACGCCGGGCCGGCCGTGCTGGCCCGGGAGTGCGGGCCCCATGGCCGGCACGGCCGGCTGGCTTTTGAGTCATTGCCCGGCGATCCGGGTGAGGGACTCGAGTTCGAGGCCGTGGCCTACGGGCACCCGCTATGGGTTCTCTACTCCTCAGGCACCACCGGCCTGCCGAAGGCGATCGTGCACAGCCATGGCGGCATCGTCTCCGAGCACCTCAAGGCGCTGTGCCTGCACCAGGACCTCGGCGCCGGCGACGTGTTCTTCTGGTACACCACCACCGGCTGGATGATGTGGAACTTCCTCGCCGGCGGCCTGCTCGCCGGGGTGACGATCGTGGCCTACGACGGCAGCGCCACCTACCCGGACACCGGCGCGCTGTGGCGGATGGCCGCCGACGCCGGCGTGACCTACTTCGGCACCGGCGCGCCGTACCTGCTGGCCTGCGCCAAGGCGGGCCTGGCTCCCGGCCGCGACCACGACCTCAGCAAGCTGCGCGGGGTCGGCTCCACCGGCTCCCCGCTGCCTCCGGAGGGCTTCCGCTGGGTCTACCGGGGAGTGAGCAGCGACCTGCTGCTCGGCTCGTACTCCGGCGGCACCGACGTGTGCACCGGCTTCGTCGGCCCCAGCCCGCTGCTGCCGGTCCGGGCGGGGGTGATCGCCGGGACCTGCCTGGGCGCCAGGGTGGAGGCCTACGACGCGGCCGGCCGGCCGGTCACCGGGGAGGTGGGGGAACTGGTGCTCACCGTGCCGATGCCGTCCATGCCGGTCGGGTTCTGGAACGACCCGGACGGGTCGCGCTACCGGGCCAGCTACTTCTCCCCCTACCCGGGGGTGTGGCGGCACGGCGACTGGATCACCATGCTGCCCGACGGGGGGTGCGTGATCTTCGGCCGGTCCGACGCCACGCTGAACCGCGGCGGCGTGCGCATGGGCACCAGCGAGTTCTACCGGGTGGTGGAACAGTTGCCGGAGGTCGCCGACAGCCTGGTGGTGGACACCGGGCAGCTGGGCGCCGAGGGGCGGCTGATCCTCTACCTGGTCCTGGCCGACGGCCACGACCTGGACGACGAACTGGCGGGCCGGATCCGGTCGGTGCTGCGGGCGGCGCTGTCTCCCCGGCACGTGCCGGACGAGATTCACCAGGTGCCCGGCATCCCGCGGACCTTGTCGGGCAAGAAGCTGGAGGTCCCGGTGCGCAAGATCCTGCTCGGCACCCCGATGGCCGACGCCGCCGACCCCGATGCCCTCGCCAACCCGGAGGTTTTGGCGTGGTTCGCGAAATGAGCAGCGTGCGGCGGCCCAGGGGGACGGGCCGCAGCTTCGGCGAGGAGGGCGGGCGGCTCACCTACGGCGTCTACCTGCGCCTGGCGGAGCTGCTGGACCTCCAGATCCCGCAGTCCGACCCGCCGGCCCATGACGAGCTGCTGTTCATCACCGTGCACCAGGTGTACGAGATGTGGTTCCAGGTGGTGCTGTACGAGCTGGAAGCCAGCCGGGATGCGATGCTGGACGGGCAGACCTGGCGAGCCCGGCACCTGCTCCGCCGGGTGCATGCCATCGAGCGGATGCTGGTCACCCAGGTGGACATCTTGGAAACGATGACGCCGCAGGACTTCCTCGAGTTCCGGGAGGGGCTCGCGCCCGCCAGCGGCTTCCAGTCGGCGCAGTACCGTGAGCTGGAGTTTCTGTCCGGGGTCAAGGACCCGGCCTTCCTGGCCCGGTTCCGCGCCCTCACCGACACCGAGCGCGACCGGCTGCTCCGCCGCCTGGCCGAGCCCTCGCTCTGGGATGCGTACCTGTCGCTGCTGTCCGCGCGCGGCCTGTCGGTGGACGGCGACGAGGAGATCCTCGCGTCGCTGCGCACGGTGGCGAGGGACCGGGCCACCTACGACGACCTTTGGCAACTGGGGGATGACCTGCTCACCCACGACGAGCTGGCGGCGCTGTGGCGGGCGCGGCACGTGCAGATGGTGGAACGGCAGATCGGGACGAAGTCGGGCACCGGGGGCTCGACCGGGACACCGTACCTGCGGAAGAGGGTGCCGCTGCGCTACTACCCGCTGCTCTGGCAGCTGCGGAACCACATGTAGCGGGCGGCCGGGATTGGGGATCGAGATGGCGGAAACACCGGACATGTCCAGCCTGATGGACAAGGCCGCCAGCGTGGCGGCGCAGATAGCCGAGCCGGGCGGCGCGGGCGTCGGCGACCTGCGCCACTTCCTGGATGCCTACTACCGGCAGATGCCCGTCGAGGAGCTCGCCGCGGCCGGCCCGGCCCGGCTGGCCGGGGTGGCCACCGAGCACGCCCGGCTGGCCGCCAACCGCCCGCAGGGCCGCGCCCTGGTGCGGGTGAGCGCCGGCGGCATGTGCACGGCGCTGGAGGACTCGCGCGGCGCCGTCGACATCGTCACCGACGACATGCCGTTCCTCGTCGACTCGATCACCATGGAGCTCACCCGGCACGGGCTCGACAGCTTCCACGTCATCCACCCGCAGCTGCTGGTCCGCCGGGACGTCACCGGCACGCTGCGGGAGGTCGTCGGGTCACTGCGCGAGGCCAGGCACGAGCACGACGAGATCGCCGAGTCCTGGACGCACATCGAGATCGACACCTCCTCGGGCGTGTCCCTGGACGAGCTGGAGAAGGACCTGCAGCGGGTGCTGCTGGACGTGCGGGTGGCGGTGGAGGACTACCCGAAGATGACCGAGGCGGCGCTGCGGCTCACCGACCGGCTGGAGACCGAGGGGCCCAAGCCGCCCGCCGAGACCCAGGCGCTGCTCCGCTGGCTCGCCGACAACCACTTCACCTTCCTCGGGTACCGCGAGTACGACCTGGTGGAGGGGGAGCAGGGGATGGCGCTGATCCCGGTTCCCGGCACCGGCCTGGGCATCCTGCGGCACGACAAGAAGGGGTCCGCCTCGTTCGCGGCGCTGCCGCCCGAGGTGCGGGCCCGGGCCAAGGACCCGCAGCGCCTCATCCTCACCAAGGCCAACTCCCGGTCCACCGTGCACCGGCCCAGCTACCTCGACTACATCGCGATCAAGCGAGTCAACGCGACCGGCGAGGTGATCGGCGAGTACCGGTTCCTCGGCCTGTACACCCACGAGGCCTACCACGAGAGCATCGCCCGGATCCCGGTGCTGCGCCGCAAGCTGGCCGAGGTCCTGGAGCGGTCCGGCGCCACGCCGGACAGTCACGACGCCAAGGACCTGACCGAGATCCTCGAGGCGTACCCGCGGGAGGAGCTGTTCCAGATCTCGGTGGATGAGCTGATCCCGATCGCGCTCGGCGTGCTGCACCTGCGGTCCCACCCGCGGACCCGGCTGTTCCTGCGCAAGGACGTCTACGGCCGGTTCATGTCCTGCGTGGTGTACCTGCCCCGGGACCGCTACACCACC
>Ga0318553_10000488_pt1 | contig 12669 bp, 10 predicted proteins | sample GRESIP082b2f21_FD_203686 | JGI IMG/M metagenome (GOLD analysis project Ga0318553, IMG submission 203686) | Tropical soil microbial communities from Luquillo Experimental Forest, Puerto Rico - GRE.SIPMG.082b2f21 | ecosystem: Environmental > Terrestrial > Soil > Tropical forest > Bulk soil...
CGACTACAGCGACGGCATCCGGGGGACCGGGCCCACCCGGGCCTCGTCGGTCCCCCGGATGCCGTCGCTGTAGTCGTTGGCGTAGTTCACCCCGACCTGCAGCGCGAGCGCGACGATCAGGGCCAGCAGCGCCCGCCAGGCGGAGAAGCGGCCGTAGCCGATCGCCACGCCGGTACCGACGGCCACCGGGACGAGCGCCGCCGGCAGCGTCCTCGGCCGGGCACCAGCCAGCCAGTCGCGCGCCGTCGCCATGCCCGGCCGGCTACCCGCCGGAACCGAGCAGGCCCAGATCGCGGACCGCACCGGTGGAGGCGGAGGTGGCCAGCGCCGCGTAGACCCGCAGCGCCTCGCTGACCGGGCGCTGCCGGTCCGCCGGGCGGTACCCGCCGAGCGTGGCCAGCAGCTTGTCCCGGCGCGCGGCAAGCTGCTCCTCCGGCACGTCGAGGCGCAGCTCACGGGCGGGGATGTCGATCACGATGCGGTCGCCGCCGGCGGCCAGCGCGATCACGCCGCCCGCCGCCGCCTCCGGTGCGACGTGGCAGACCGACAGGCCGGACGTGCCGCCGGAGAACCGGCCGTCGGTGATCAGCGCGCAGGCCCGGCCCAGGCCCTTGCCCTTGAGGAAGCTGGTCGGGTACAGCATCTCCTGCATGCCCGGGCCGCCGCTCGGTCCCTCGTACCGGATGATCACCACGTCACCGGGCTTGACCTGGCCGCCCAGGATGCCCTCCACGGCCGATTCCTGGCTCTCGAACACGATCGCCGGGCCGGTGAACCGCAGCAGCTCCGCCGGGACGCCGGCGGTCTTCACGATCGCGCCCTCCGGGGCCAGGTTGCCGTACAGGACGGCCAGGCCGCCGTCCTCGCTGTAGGCGTGGCCCAGGTCCCTGATGCAGCCGTCGTCCCGGTCGGTGTCCAGCGTGCCCCAGCGGGCGCTCTGCGAATACGGTCGCGTGGTGCGGACCCCGCCGGGCGCGGCATGGAACAGCTCCCTCGCCTTGCCGGTCACCGTCGCTGAGCGGAGGTCCCAGGCGTCCAGGAACTCCCGCAGCGAGGAGCTGTGCACGGTGTGCACGTTCTGGTTGAGCAGCCCGGCCCGGTCCAGCTCGCCGAGGATCGCCGGGATGCCCCCCGCCCGGTGCACGTCCTCCACGTGGTAGCTGCTGCTCGGCGCCACCTTGCACAGGCACGGCACCCGGCGGGACAGCTCGTCGATCTCCTTCAGCCCGAACCCGACGCGGGCCTCGTGGGCGGCGGCGAGCAGGTGCAGGATCGTGTTGGTTGACCCGCCCATGGCCACGTCCAGCGCCATGGCGTTCTCGAACGCGTCCCGGGTGGCCACCGACCGGGGCAGCACCGACTCGTCGTCATCGGAGTAGTACCGCCTGGTCAGCTCCACCACCAGGCGGCCGGCCCGCTCGAACAGCTCGCGGCGCGCCACGTGCGTGGCCAGCGTGGTGCCGTTGCCGGGCAGGGCCAGGCCGATGGCCTCGGTGAGGCAGTTCATCGAGTTGGCGGTGAACATGCCCGAGCAGGACCCGCATGTCGGGCAGGCGGCTTCCTCCAGTTCGGCGAGCCGCTCATCGGACACGGAGGGGTCGGCCGAGGCGATCATCGGGTCGATCAGGTCGAGCCTGGTGACGCCCCCGGTGGCCTCCCCCGCGGCACGGGCGACCCCGGCCTCCATCGGGCCGCCGGACACGAACACGGCGGGAATGTTCAGCCGGAGCGCGGCCATCAGCATGCCCGGGGTGATCTTGTCACAGTTGGAGATGCACACCACGGCGTCGGCGCAGTGCGCGTTCACCATGAACTCGACCGAGTCGGCGATCAGCTCCCGGCTGGGCAGCGAGTACAGCATCCCGCCGTGCCCCATCGCGATGCCGTCGTCGACCGCGATCGTGTTGAACTCGCGGGGGATGGCCCCGGCCGCGCGGACGGCTTCCGCGACGACCTGGCCCACCTCGCGCAGGTGCACGTGCCCGGGGACGAACTCGGTGAAGCTGTTGGCCACCGCCACGATGGGTTTGCCGAGGTCCTCGCGCGCGACGCCGGTCGCGCGCAGCAGCGCGCGGGCGCCGGCCATGTTGCGTCCGTGCGTGACGGTGCGGGACCGAAGCGGCGGCATGATGATCCCCTCCAGGCTCTGGAAGCCTTCAGCGTACCGGGATTCTGGTGGCGGGCCGGCTGAGTCCCGTGCGCATCACGGCGCAGGAATCCTGCCCGAGACCTACGACCACGGGGGGACGCGGCCGCCAGCAACACGATATATCGTGGATGTATGGGAAAACTGCTCCTGATCGTGCTGGCGGCCATCGCCGCGTTCATGATCCTTTCGATCGTGGTCTCGGCGCTGCACTTCATCTTCTGGGTCGCCGTGGTGGCGCTGCTCGTCGTCGTGGGGATGCGGCTGGTCAGCGGCACCCGGCGCTGGTCCCGCCGGTAGCCGCGACGGTCGCCGCGTGACGCCCGCCGCACCGGCGGGGGGGAAGCGCCTGCGCGGCGATGTCATGGCCGGCTCGGTCGCGCCCGCGATGGCTTCGGCCCGGCCGAGCGGCTACGGTTCGGTAGCGTGACCCAGATTCATGACCTGACCGCGTGCGAACTGGCCGCCGCCATCCGGGGCCGGGAGCTGTCGCCGGTCGAGATCACCGCCCATTACCTGGACCGCATCGACGCGCTGAACGCGGATGTCGGGGCGTTCTACACCGTCACCGCCGAGGCGGCCCGCGACCAGGCCGCCGCCGCGGAGAAGGCCGTGGCCAGGGCCGCCGACCCCGGCAGCCTGCCGCCGCTGACCGGCGTGCCCATCCCGATCAAGGACCTCAACATGGTCGCCGGGGTGCGGCAGACCCTCGGCTCCCTGGCGTACGAGGACAACGTCCCGGGGGAGAGCGACCACGTGTCCGCCGCGCTGCGGGCTGCGGGCGCGGTAATGCCTGGCAAGACGGCCACGCCCGAGTTCGGCCTGCCCTGCTACACCGAGACCGCGATCGGGCCGCCCGCGCGGACGCCGTGGGACCTGTCCCGGTCGGCCGGCGGGTCCAGCGGCGGCGCGGGCGCGGCGGTCGCGGCCGGGCTCGCCCCGGCGGCCCAGGGCAGCGACGGCGGCGGGTCCATCCGGATTCCGTCCAGCGTGTGCGGCCTTTTCGGGATCAAGCCCACCCGGGGCCGGATCTCCCGAGCGCCGCTGGTGCCCGACCTGTTCGGGCTCAGCGTCGACGGCCCGCTGGCCCGTACGGTCGCCGACGCGGCGCTGCTGCTGGACGTGCTGACCGGCAACAGGGACGGCGACATGTACACGCTGCCGCCGCGGCCGGCCGGTGACAGCTTCCTGGGCTGCGCGAGCCGGGACCCAGGCCGGCTGCGGATCGGGCGCACCATGGCCCACGCGGTCGAGGGCGCCGCCGTGCACCCCGACTGCGCCGCCGCCTACGAGGACGCCAGCGCGCTGCTGGCCGGGCTCGGGCACGAGGTCGTGGACGCCGACCCGCCGCTCGGCCCGGAGGTCGTGCCGGCGTTCGAGACGCTTTGGTACGCGTCGGCCACGCTCGCGCCGGTGGACCCCGGCAAGGAGGACCTGCTCCTGCCGCTCACCCGGTACCTGCGCGACCGCGGCAGCCAGGTGCGCGCCCCCGAGCTCATCCTCGCGCAGGCGTACCTGCAGCTCACGGTCCGCGCGGCCTGGAAGGTGCTTAACGCTTTCGACGTGGTGCTCACCCCTACGCTGGCGCAGCCGCCTGCCCCCGTGGGCTACTTTGACGAGGTCACCCCGGCGGAGAATTTCGAGCGGCAGAAGCGGTTCACCCCGTTCGCCGCCGCGTGTAACGTCACCGGGCAGCCGGCGGTGAACCTGCCGCTGTACTGGACCGAGGGCGGGCTGCCGATCGGCGTCATGCTCGCCGGGCCGATGGGCGGTGAGGGCCTGCTGATCTCACTGTCGGCTCAGGTAGAGGCCGCCCGCCCATGGAAGGACCGGCATCCCGCGCTCTGGTGATTACCCGGTCCGGAGGTGATCCGATGATCGCGCAGGGACGCGGCCGCCGCGCCGGGCGCGCCATCGCAGTGGTGATCGCGCTGTGCGCCAGCGCGGCCTTGCTTGCCCTGCTCGCGTTCGGCTACGGTCCCGTGCCCGCGCTCGGCCGGGCGCTCGACCCCGGGCACGGTGCCTGGGCATCGGCGGCCGGCGGCCGGCCGGTGCGCTCGCGGACGCTGGCCCTGCCCGGCCTGGCGCACCCGGTTTCGGTCACGTTCACCGGCCATGGGGTGCCCTCGATCCGGGCGTCCAGCCAGGATGACGCGTTCCTGGCGCTCGGCTACCTGCATGCCGGTTTCCGGCTGACCGAGATGGACCTGGAACGCCGCCTCGGCGAGGGCCGCGTCGCGCAACTGGCCGGCCCCTCGGCGGTGCCCTCGGACAAGTTCGAGCTGCGGCTCGGCCTGCTGCGGACCGCGCAGCAGGAGTGGGCGGGGATGCCCCGCTCCAGCCCGGCCGCCCAGGCGCTGCTCGCCTACTCCCGCGGGGTGAACGACTACCTGGCGCAGGTACGGGCCGACGGGCACTGGCCGGCCATCTTCGGGCTCACCGGGGTGTACCCGGGCGACTGGACGCCGGTGGACAGCCTGGCGGTGCAGGGCGTGCTGACCCAGGAGCTCGACTTCACCACGACCCCGCTGGACTATGCGCTGCTGGAGCGCTCCCTCGGCCCGGCCCGGACCATGGCCTGGTTCCCGGTGCTCCCGCCGCCCGCGGTGCCGCAGGCGCCGTACGACCCGGGCCCCTACCGGTATCGCGGCCTGGCCCCGATCGCCGCGCAGGCGTCGGCGGCCGCGGCCACCACACAGCCGCCCGGTACGGCCGCGGGGCCCGGCACCGGCGGGATGCCTGACACGGCCGGGGTGCCTGGCACGGCCGGGGTGCCTGGCACGGCCGGGCTGCCTGGCACGGCCGGGGCGCCCGCGGCGGAACCCGGCGTCGCGGCGAGCACGGCGGTCGCGGCCAGCTCCGTCCTGCGGGAAACAACCGCGCTGCCGGCGGGCCTGGTGCACCGGTATCCCGACAGCAACGCCTGGGCGGCCAACGGCCGCGCCGTGGCCGGCGTCTCGATGCTGGCGGGCGACCCGCACCTGCCGCAGACCATCCCGTCGGTCTGGTACCAGGCGGCGCTGTCCGCACCGGGCCTCGCGGTCACCGGCGTGACCGTGCCCGGCCTGCCCGGCGTCCTGATCGGGCACAACGCCCACATCGCCTGGTCGCTCACCGACGTGCAGAACCAGGCCACACTGTTCTACGCCGAGCAGACCAGCGGCACCCGGCCGGGCCAGTACTTCTGGCGGGGGGCGTGGCGATCGATGCGGCAGGTGCACTACACGATCCCGGTCCGCGGCGGTGCGCCCGCGCCGCTGACCGTATCGGAGACCGTGCACGGCCCCGTGCTGACCAGGGCCGGGCAGACGACCGCAGTCGACTGGATGGGCAACATCCCCTCACCGGACCTGGCGGTGCTGCTGGCTATTGACAAGGCCGCCGACTTCGCGCAGTTCCGTGCCGCGCTGGCCGGGTGGCGGGCACCCACCCAGAACTTCGTCTACGCCGACGACCACGGCAACATCGGGGCCATCTCGGCCGGTTACTACCCCGTGGTGCGGCACGGTGACCCGTGGCTGCCGCTGTCCGGCACCGGGGCCGGCGACGTGGCCGGGGTCATCCCGTACCGGGCGGTGCCGCAGGTGTACGACCCGCCCGGTCATCTGGTCGCCACGGCGAACCAGCGCCCGGTCGGGCCGTCCTACCCGTACTACCTCGGCACCACCGCCGACTTTTTCGACCCCGGCTACCGGGCCGGCCAGATCTACGCCCTGCTGCACGGCCGGTCCCGGATGGGGCCGTCGGCGTTCGCCGCGATCCAGCTCGACGTCACCGATCCACTGGCGCGGCGGGTGGTGCCCCGGCTGCTCGCCGCGCTGCGCGGCCAGCACCTGACCGCCACGCAGCGGGCCGCGGCCGGCCTGCTCCAGGGCTGGGACGGGGCGATGACCGCCACCTCGGCCGCCGCCGCGCTGTGGTGGACGTTCTGGGGTGACTATCTCGGTGCCGTGTTCGAACCCTGGTGGCGGGCGGGCAAGGTGCCGGTACAGAAGGACCGGGCCGGGCTCGCCGTGTCCGCGCAGCAGTTCAGCCTGGACCAGGTGCTGGAGGCGTGGACGGTGAGCGACCGGGACAACGCCACGTTCACCCCGCCCGGCGCGCCGCCCCGCGCGGCGGACGACGTGATGCGGGCCGCGTTCGCCGCCGCGGTGGCGCACCTGGCGGCGAAGCTGGGCGCCACGGCCTCCGCCTGGGCCTGGGGCCGGCTGCACACCCGGCAGTTCCCCTCGATCACGCAGGCGCCGGGGCTCGGCTACGGGCCCCGTGCCTCCGGCAGTGACGCGTGGACCATCGACGCCGCCGACGGCGGGCTGGTGTCCCACGCCGGGCCCAGCTGGCGGATGATCGTGGACTGGACCGGCCACGGCAGCGCCAGGGCCGAAGGCGTCTACCCGGGCGGGCAGAGCGAGAACCCCGCCTCCGCGTGGTACCTCGACCAGGTGGCCGACTGGTGGGACGGCCGCTACCTGCCGATGCCGCCGGCGGCCGGGTTTGCCGCCGGCCCGGCCCGATGGAACCTGACGCCGGTGGGCAGGTGACGGGCATGGCCGATCCGCGACGGCTGGGCAAGCGCGGCTCCTACCGGCTTGGCCGGATGGCGGCGCCGCCGGAGCCGCGCACCCCGTGGCCTGCCGGGCACTATCCCACGTGGGCGCCGCGTCACCGCGGGCCGGTTTCCGCCTGGGTGCTGGCCTGCCTGGCCGGTGTGGTCATCGTGGCCGCCGGCGCGCTGGCCGGCTGGTGGTTCCTGCCTTTCGTGGCCGGGCTGGCAGCGGGGCTGGCCGCCCATTACGGCCAGCTGCGGCTGCGTGTCACGCTGCCCGCGGCCATGGCGGTGGCAGTCGCCGGGTGGGGTGCCGCCCTTGCCTGGCTGGCGCTGCGGGACGGGCTCCCCGAGGTGGCCACGGCAAGGACAATCGCCGCCCTGGCCGGCCTGCCGGCCGCCGCGGCGGCCGCGATCGGCGTAACCCTGCTGGTGGCCGCGATCCAGGCCGCCGCGGGCGTGTGGCTCGGCCGCGCCCTGGCGCCCGGGCACGGCTGACCGCCGGCGAGCGCTGACCGGCGGTTCCCCGGGCCCGTCCGCGGCGGTCACGTCGCGATCATGGGGATGGCGGGCCGGAATGGCGTTGCTGGTAGGGCTGATGATTAGAGAGGGGAGCGTGGGAGCAGCCGCGCCGAATCCCGGGGCGATGCTGACCGGGCGGCGCGATCGGTTACCAGGCCGGCTGGGCCGACAGCGCCGGGGTGAGCCGCGCCCGCGCGGGGATCTGGATCCGCATCCGCGCCTGGCCGGGCAGGTTCGCCGGGAGCACCAGCTGCGCCGGGACCGGCAGGCCCCGCTGGAACACCACGCGCAGCCGGGCCGCGGTCACCGCGCCGGCCGGGTGAACCTCCGCCGGGCGCGGGCCGGGAACCACCACCCCCAGCGGGCCGGGCAGGCTGCTGGGGCGCACCTGGACGTGCGCACTCGCCGGAATCCGGATCCGGATGCGAACCTGGGCGGGCCGGAGGTGAAGGCGCAGGCTCCGCGGGGCCACGGCAGTCACCGGTACCAGGGTGCCGGGCACGCTCTGTGGCGCCGGGATCAGCGTCCCGGCCACCGGGGGCTGCGCCAGCAACCGGGCCGGGGACTGGACCGGCAGCCGCACCGGGACCTGCAGCCGCAGCCGCGCCGGGGCCTGCTGCGGCACCCTCGCCAGGGCCCGTATCCGGGCCGGGGCCTGCTGCGGCGCCCCGGCCAGTGCCCGTATCCGGGCCGGTGCCTGGAGCTGGAGCCGTATCGGAGCCTGGGCCTGCTGGGCCCCGCCCGCGACCGCCGCCCGCACCGCTCCGGCGGGGGAGCCGCCCAGTCCGCCGGGCCCTTCGGGCCGCGCCACGACGGTCGGTGAGGTCGACGTGGCCATGGCGACAGACAGGCCGACCACGGCACCGGCCATCGCGGCCGCAACCGCCCAACCGGCTCCCCTGCCGGTGACGGCCTCACGGATCCCGTCGGGATGGCGCTCCCGCCCCGGCCCGGTCAGCGGCGTGATAAGGCCTGGAGCCGGGTCCGCCTGAGTTTCCGGGCTCGCGGGATGCTCCTGATCGTCCACCTGTGCCCACCTCAATCGCCGCTGCATCGCTGGCTCTTGCTCTCTTATAAGGAACGGGGCCGAAGCTGGGGGGAGCATGAGGGCAAGCTGAAAACCAGCCGAACTCTCCGGGTATCCGCGCCTGCGGGCCCCGCCCTCCCGGTTTGCCCGGCGGTTTGTACCGGCTCCTAGCATCCGCGGCGGAGCTCAGCGGGCCGCGCGGATCGTGTGTGAGTTGCCTGTGAATCGGCCGGCCGGCCAGAGTCAGGACTGGTTGGTTTTAGAATTTCCCCGTGAGCGAGATCAGCGTTATCGCGGTCCTGGACGACCCGGTCCGGCGAAACCTCTACGACTACGTCTCGGCGCGCGGGGACGGGGTCAGCAGGAGCGAGGCCGCGGCGGCCACCGGTATCGGCCGCACGCTGGCCGCGTTCCACCTTGACCGCCTGGCCGAAGCGGGGCTGGTCGAGATCACCTTCGCCCGACCGCCGGGCCGGACCGGCCCCGGGGCGGGCAGGCCGGCCAAGCTCTACCGGCGTGCAGCGGCCGAGCACCACGTCAGCGTGCCTCCCCGCGACTACCGGGCCGCCGCAGAACTGCTCGCCGAGGTAGTCGACCTGACCGGCGCAGAGCCGGAACTCCAGCGGTCCGCCCGCAGCCGCGGCGCAGCGGCCGGCCGGGCCGCACGGGAGCAGGCTCCCGGTCTGCCCGATGGCGACCTGGTCAGCGGAACCCTCTCGGCGCAGGGCTATCAGCCCTATCGCGACGGCGGGGACGTCCGGCTGCGCAACTGCCCGTTCCACCTGCTGGCCAGCAGGCACCCGCCGCTGATCTGCGGGATGAACCTGGCCCTGCTCGAGGGCCTGCTGGAGGGTGCCGAGGTCACCAGCCTGACCGCCCGGCTGGACCCGCGGCCCGGTGAGTGCTGTGTGGTGCTGGAAAATTCTAAAAATAAGGATGATTGACATATTGTCGTGCGCGGTGATGTGATGACCGGGTGACCGGATACCACCTCGCCGAGCTGAATATCGGCACGGCCCGCGCCCCCACGGACTCCCCGGAGATGGCCGGCTTCATGGCCGGCATCATCCCGGTCAACGCCCTGGCCGACACCGCCCCCGGGTTCGTCTGGCGGCTGGCGGACGGCGACGGGCCCGGTGCCACCGCATTGCGCCCCTGCGGGCCGGACGTCATGGTGAACATGTCGGTCTGGGAGGACCTGGAGTCGCTGCGGCACTTCGCCTATCGCAACGGCCCGCACCTGGACTTCATGCGCCGCCGGCGGTCGTGGTTCCACCCGATGGCCGTTCCCTACCTGGTGCTCTGGTGGGTCCCGGCCGGCCACATCCCCGGGCTGGACGAGGCGCTATCCCGGCTTGACCTGCTGCGCCGCGATGGCCCCGGGCCCCGGGCATTCACCTTCCGAGACCCCTACCCGCCCCCGGCCCAGGCCACGCTCCCGGTCGAGGCCCCGCTCCCGGTCGAGGCCCCGCTCCCGGTCCGGGCCCCGGTCGCCCAGACCGGCTAGCCCCGTGCCGCACACCCTCGCCTGACTGTGGAGCCCATGATCACGGGCACTTCTCCGCATATGCGGCGGGGAAGTGTCCATGACACCGCGCCGGTGCCGGTGGACCGGCCGGCCAGAATGTCACCCTCGCCGCGCGGGAAGCGCGCGAGGTATGGATCATGGCAGGGTGACCAGCGCACAGCTGCGGCGCCGGGCGGAGGCGCGCGGCGTGAGCACCGCCTACCGCGATCGGCACGGCCGGAAGACACAGGTCAGCGACCAGACGTTGCAGGCGGTGCTGGCCGTGCTGGGCTCGGCGCCGCCACCGGCCCGGCCGGGCGCAGCCGCCAGCCCGCTCGCGGTGCCGCTGGACGCGCCGTGGCATCCGGGCGACCACCCGGCCGCGCCCTCGGCCCCCCGGCCTGGCTGGGGGTTCACGGTTCAGCTCTACTCGGTGCGCTCGCGCCGCTCCTGGGGCCACGGTGACCTGCGTGACCTGGCCGACCTGGCCAGCTGGAGCGGGCGTGAGCTGGGCGCCGCCTTCGTCCTGATCAACCCGCTGCACGCCGCCGAGCCGGCCCCCACGGTCAGCCCGTCGCCCTATCTGCCGATGAGCCGGAGGTTCCTCAGCCCGCTGTACCTGCGGGTGGAAGACATCCCGGAGCACGCCGACCTGCCGCCCGCCCAGCGGCAGCGGATCGCCGCGCTGGCCGCGCCGCTGCGAGCCCGGAACTCCAACCCCGGGCTTATCGACCGCGACGCGGTCTGGACGGCCAAGCGCGCCGCCCTGGAGATCGTCCACGCTCATCCGCTGGCCCCGGCGCGGCGCGCGGCCTTCCGGCGGTTCACCGTCCGCGAGGGGCAGGCGCTGGCTGACTGGGCCATCTGGTGCGCGCTCGCGGAGATCCACGGGCCCGACTGGCGGACCTGGCCGGCCGCGCTGCGGTCGCCGCGGTCGGCAGAGGTCACCGCGGAACGAGAGCGGCTGCACGCCAGGGCCGGGTTTCATGCCTGGCTGCAATGGACCGCGCAGGCGCAGCGCGCCGCGGCCCAGGCAGCGGCGCGGGAGGCCGGCATGAGCATCGGCGTGATCGGTGACCTGGCGGTGGGCGCACACCCCGGCGGCGCAGACGCCTGGGCCTATCAGGACGTGCTGGCACTGGAGATGAGCGTGGGCGCGCCGCCCGACGAGTTCAGCCCGCACGGGCAGGACTGGGCGCTGCCGCCCTGGCATCCCGGCCGGCTTGAAGCCGTCGGCTACCAGCCGCTGGCCGACCTGGTGCGGGCCGGGTTCGACGGCACGGGCGGATTGCGCGCAGACCATGTGATGGGCCTGTTCCGGCTCTGGTGGGTGCCCGAAGGAATGCGCGCCGACCAGGGCACCTACGTCCGGTACCGGCACGAGGCAATGGTCGGGCTGCTGGCCGGCGAGGCGGCCCGGGCCGGCGGCGCGGCGATTGGCGAGGACCTCGGCACCGTGGAGCAGTGGATGCGTGACTACCTGACGGCGCGCCGCGTGCTCGGCACGTCCATGCTGTGGTTCGAGCGCCGGGCCGACGGCACGCCGCTGCCGCCGAGCCGGTGGCGGCACGACTGCCTGGCCACCGTCGGCACGCACGACGTGCCACCCGCGGCCGCGTTCCACACCGGCGAGCACGTGGTACTGCGGGCTGAGCTGGGCCTGCTCAGCGGGTCGCTCGCCGACGAGCGACAGCGCGCCGCCGCCGCTGTGTCCGCGTGGCGAGACGCCCTCGCCGGGCAGGGGCTGCTTCCGCCGGGCACCGCGCCCGGCCCCGACGAGTTCACCCGGGCGTTGTACGGCTACCTCGCCCGCACCCCGGCCGTCCTGATCGGCGTGTCCCTCGCCGACGCCGTGGGGGAGCGCCGGCCGCAAAACCTGCCCGGGACCATGGACCAGTACCCGAATTGGCGGGTGCCGCTGTGCGATGGCGAGGGAGCGGCGGTCCTGCTCGAAGACCTCGCGCGCCGCCCGGCCGTGCGGGAACTGGCCCGGGCGGTGTCACGAGACCCGGGCTGACCGCCCCGGGGTTCGGGTCAGTCCGCCTGCCGGTCGCGCTCCTGGCAGCGCAGCGCCCGTTCCACGCCGTCGCGGCCCTCGATGAGCAGCCGAGCGAGACCGGGCGGCGGGCCGGCCTCGGCGATCAGCGCGGTGGTCTTGGTGATCACGGAGGGGTCGTCGATGGCCGGGTAGGCGTACGACACGAACCAGCGCGCCATGTCCGGCCCCCAGCCGCGCCAGACATCCGAGACCACTTCGAAGTAGCGGTCCACGTAAGGCGCCAGCAATTCGCGTTGGTCATCGTCCATGAAGCCGGCCAGCATCGCACGGAAGGTGGCGTTGGGCAACGTGCCGCTGACGATCTGCTCCCAGGCCGCCTCCTTGGCCGCCGGGTCGGGGATCGACGCCCGGCAGGTGGCCGCGTGACGTGCGCCCGCGTCGGTCGCGTCGCGGGCTAGCTCGGCCTCGATGTCCGGCTCGCCGGCCGCACCACGGCTGACCAGCCGGTGCAGGATACGCCAGCGCAGCTCGGTGTCCACGGTCAGGCCTTCGATGGTCACGGTGCCGGCCAGCAGGCCTGCCAGCAGCCCCAGGTCCTCGGGGGACAGGGCCACCGCGGTCAGCGCCTGGGTGTAGGCGAGCTGGACGTCCGAGCCCGGCTCGGCCTGCTCCATGAGTCGGCGCACGGCACCGGCGGTCAGAGCCAGCCCGGTCTGGCGCCAGGCCGGATCGGAGTAGCGGCGCAGCGCGGCTTCCATCTGGCGCAGCAGGGTCTGCACCACGGACACATCGCCCACCGTGCTAATTCCGCCCAGGACCAGCCGGATGTACTCGCGCGCAGCCAGCTCGGCGTCCCGGCACATGTCCCACGCGGCGGCCCAGCACAACGCGGCGGCCAGGGTTTCGGTGAACTCGCCGATGC
>Ga0318553_10000490_pt1 | contig 12666 bp, 9 predicted proteins | sample GRESIP082b2f21_FD_203686 | JGI IMG/M metagenome (GOLD analysis project Ga0318553, IMG submission 203686) | Tropical soil microbial communities from Luquillo Experimental Forest, Puerto Rico - GRE.SIPMG.082b2f21 | ecosystem: Environmental > Terrestrial > Soil > Tropical forest > Bulk soil...
CCGGAACGCCTCTCCGGCGAAATCACCGCCCGCCTGGTCCGGCCGGATCGTCCCCTGCGCCCGGACGCCGTCGCCGGAGTACAGGTCACGCAGGCTGGTGGCGGCCAGCGACCAGCCGTCGCTGGCCGCGGGCAGGTACCTGGACAGGATCCCGAGCAGGATCGGGTCACCGCCGCTGTGAGTCTCGATCCACCCGAACGGCTCGGCCACGTGCGCCGAGCCGCGCCGGGCCAGCGCGCGGGTTATCTCCAGGTCCGGGTTCGGGCCGGGGAACAGCCTGCGCAGCACCTTGAGGATGGCCGACTCGCCGAAGATCAGGCTGCTGTTGCTCTGCTCACCGGTCAGCATCAGGCTGTCCAGGCCGGGGTCGATGACCGCGCCCGGCTCCCGGGCAAAGCTGATCGGGCCGACGGTCAGCTGCTCCGCGATGCCCTGGAGCAAGATCTTGGTCAGCGCGGGGTCGTGCAGCGCTTCGTAGGCGGTCCGGCCGGAGCCGGCCGGCCCCATGACCGCGTGCCGCAGCGAGTCGGGCACGTGCGAGCGGATGCCGACCAGGACCTGGTAGCGGGCGGCGGCGCCGTCCGAGGACGCGGCGACGATCAGGTGCCGCAGCTCGGGGTCACCGGCGGCCAGCGTGGTGTCCTCGGTTATCGCCAGGTTACGGACCGTAGCTCCGGCGCCCGAGTACCAGCGCTGGGCGGGCAGCCACGTCGCTAGTGTGTCCGCTAATGTCATGGCTCCTGGTCTACCCCGCGGCTCGCTGGTCATCCGCAGGCGCGCCGAGGGCCATCGGCGCGTCACGGCCCAGATCAGTCAATCAGATGGGATCGGGCATGAGCCTAGCGACTGGCGGATACGTTGATCTTCGGTCGGACACGGTCACCCAGCCGTCGCCGGCCATGCGCCGGGCCATGGCCGAGGCCGAGGTGGGCGACGACTGGTACGGCGATGACCCGACCGTCAACCGGCTGCAGGACGCCGCCGCCGAGCTGACGGGCAAGCAGGCCGCGATTTACCTGCCCACCGGCACGCTGTGCAATCAGGTCGCGCTGCACGCGTTCGCCCGGCCGGGGCGGTTCGTGGTCTGCGAGGCGAGTTCCCACGTCGGGGGCACCGAGGCGGCGTCGGCGGCGGCGCTGTCCGGGATCGCGTTCCGCCGCGTTCCGGGGCGGCCGCCGGGGATGCTGCATGCCGAGCAGGTCGCCGCGGCGCTGGCCGCCGACGTGCCCAACGTGTCCGTGGCGGACCTGGTGACGATCGAGAACACCCACCAGCGCGGGGGCGGGTCGGTGATGCCGGTGGCCAGCGTGGCCGCCATCGCCGCGGTGTGCGCCGAGCGGAGCGTGCCGTTGTACCTGGACGGCGCCCGCATCTTCAACGCCGCCGTGGTGGCCGGCACGACGGTGGCGGACTACGCGGCCCGGGTGGACGCGCTGATGTTCTGCGTGTCCAAGGGCCTGGGGGCGCCGATAGGGTCGCTGCTGGCCGGCGACGCCGAGCTGATCCGGGAGGCTCGCCGGCTGAAGATCCTCTTCGGCGCGGCCTGGCGGCAGGCCGGGATCATGGCGGCGGCCGGCCTGATCGCGCTCACGGAGGGGCCGAAGCGGCTGCACGAGGACCACGCGACCGCCCGCCAGCTGGCCGCGGGCGTCGCCGAGGTCCTGCCCGAGGCGCTGGACCCGGCCGAGGTGCAGACCAACATCGTGTTCGCCGACGTGACTAGCACCGGCCACGACGCAGTCGATTGGCAGCAGCGCCTGGCCGCGAGCCGGGTCCTGGTCACCACGTCCCACGGGCGGGTCCGGATGCTCACCCACGTCGGCGTCATGCCGAGGGACATCGACGCGGCGCTGGCCGCCTGGCGCGAGGTCGCGGCCGGAATGAGGGCTACCGGGACGGGTCGGCCGGCGGGAGCTGGAACCAGTAGAAGCCGTGGCCCGGCAGGGTCAGCAGGTAGCTGAGCTCGCCGATCGCCGGGAAGACGACACCGCCCATGCACTCGACCGGCGAGATGCCCTCGAACCGGCGCAGGTCCAGCTCGACCGGCTGCGGGAACCGGGACAGGTTGTTGACGCACAGCACCATGTCCGTCTGGTCGGATTCCGGGTCGGGGTCATGGCCGGATGCTTCCGCGGCTGGGTGCTGGTACTCACGGACGAACGCCAGCACGCTCGGGTTGGAGGAGTTCAGCTCTTCGTAGCCGCCTTGACCGAAGACCGGGTGCCGCTTGCGGATCTCGATCATCCGCTTGGTCCAGTGCAGCAGCGAGCCGCCGTTGCGCTCCTCGGCCTCGACGTTGAGCGCCTGGTAGCCGTAGATCGGGTCCATGATCAGCGGCAGGTAGAGGCGGGCGGGATCGCAGCTGGAGAAGCCGGCGTTGCGGTCCGGGGTCCACTGCATGGCCGTGCGCACCCCGTCCCGGTCACCGAGCCAGATGTTGTCGCCCATCCCGATCTCGTCGCCGTAGTAGAGCACCGGGGACCCGGGCAGCGACAGCAGCAGCGCGGTGAACAGCTCCAGCTGGTTGCGGTCGTTGTCCAGCAGCGGGGCCAGCCGGCGCCTGATCCCGATGTTGGCCTTCATCCGCGGATCCTTGGCGTACTCCGTGTACATGTAGTCGCGCTCGTCGTCGGTGACCATCTCCAGCGTCAGCTCGTCGTGGTTGCGCAGGAAGATGCCCCACTGGCAGCCGGACGGGATCGGCGGGGTCTGGGCCAGGATCTCCGAGATCGGGTAGCGCTGCTCCCGCCGCACCGCCATGAAGATGCGCGGCATCAGCGGGAAGTGGAACGCCATGTGGCACTCGTCCCCGCCGGCCCCGGGATCGCCGAAGTACTCGACCACGTCGGTGGGCCACTGGTTCGCCTCGGCCAGCAGTACCCGGTCCGGGTAGAGCCGGTCTATCTCGGCGCGGACCCGTTTGAGGTACTCGTGCGTCTCCTTGAGGTTCTCGCAGTTGGTGCCCTCCCGTTCGTACAGGTAGGGGACGGCGTCCAGCCGGAACCCGTCGATGCCCAGGTCCAGCCAGAACCGCAGCACCTCGAGCATGGCGTCCTGGACCTTCGGGTTCTCGTAGTTCAGGTCCGGCTGGTGGGAGAAGAACCTGTGCCAGTAGTACTGGCCGCGGACCTGATCGAAGGTCCAGTTGGACGCCTCGGCGTCGACGAAGATGACCCGGGCGTCGGCGTAGCGGTCATCGGTGTCGGACCAGACGTAGAAATCGCCGAACGGGCCTTCGGGGTCGGACCGCGAGGCCTGGAACCAGGGATGCTGGTCGCTGGTGTGGTTCATGACCAGGTCGGCGATGACCCGGATGCCGCGCTCGTGAGCCTCTTCGACCAGCTCGACGAAGTCCCCGATGTTCCCGAACTCGGGGAGTACCAACATGAAATCCGAGATGTCGTAGCCGCCGTCGCGCAGCGGCGACTCGTAGATGGGCAGCAGCCAGAGGCAGTCAATGCCGAGCCACTGCAGGTAGTCGAGCCGGGAGGTGAGACCGCGGATGTCGCCCGTGCCGTCGCCGTTCGAGTCGTGGAAGCCGCGGACCAGCACCTCGTAGAACACCGCGTGCTGGTACCAGCGCGGGTCACGCGGCTTGGCGAACGAGAACGAGTCGGGCACCGGCTCACTGGGCGCGGCGGCCGAACTGGGCTTGAAGGCAGGCAGCGGCTGGCCGATCGCCCCGAACGGCGTTGGCCACGGCTGTGTCTCCACTACGGTTCTCCCTGGTTCGAGGTGCGTTCAAGCTATGTGTTGCTGTCGGTTACCAGTCTGCAAGTCGTCGCGCACCGCTTTGCGGTCAGCCGCCCGGCTGGCCGGTTTTCACGGTGAAAATGTGGGCCGGGGCGATGGCCGGATGGAGCCGCACGTAGTTCGCCTGGCCCCAGCGGTACGACTCGCCGGAGAGCTCGTCCGTCACCACGAACGCCTCGCCGGGACGGACACCGAGCTCGGGCAGGTCGAGCCAGACGGTCGCCTCCCGCGGCTGATGCGGGTCGATATTTACCACGACCAGGACCGTGTCGCGCTCGCCTCCGCCGCCGTCGGCCGCCACGCTCTTGGAGAAGCAGAGGAACTCGGGCTGATCACAGTAGTGGAAGCGCAGGTTCCTGAGCCGGCGCAGGGCCGGATGCGCCTTGCGGATCATGTTGAGGCGGGTGATGAACGGCGCGATGTCCGCCTGCGGGTAAGGAATGTGCCCGGCGTGTTCCCAGTCCCGCGGCCGGTACTGGTATTTCTCCGAGTCCAGGTACTCCTCGCTGCCCGGGACCAGCGGGATGTTCTCGCACAGCTCGTAGCCGGAGTACAGGCCCCAGGTCGGTGACAGCATCGCGGCGAGCACGGCCCGGACCCGGAACGCCGGCGGGCCGCCGTGCTGCAGGTACTCGGTGAGGATGTCCGGGGTGTTGACGAAGAAGTTCGGCCGCATGTAGGCGGCCGCCGGGCCGGAGAGCTCGCGCAGGTACGCGAAGAGCTCTGCGGCCGTGTTACGCCAGGTGAAGTACGTGTAGGACTGGTGGAAGCCGATAACGGCGAGGGTGTGCATCATCGCGGGCCGGGTGAAGGCCTCGGCCAGGAAGATCACGTCCGGGTCGGTGCGGGCGATCTCGGCCAGCAGCCGGTCCCAGAACGGCAGCGGCTTGGTGTGCGGGTTGTCCACCCGGAAGATCCTGACCCCGTGGTCCATCCAGTGCCGCACGATCCGCAGCACCTCGGCGTAGATCCCCTCGGGATCGTCGTCAAAGTTCAGCGGGTAGATGTCCTGGTACTTCTTGGGCGGGTTCTCCGCGTACGCGATCGAGCCGTCGGACCGGTGGGTGAACCACTCGGGATGCTCGGTGACCCACGGGTGGTCGGGCGAGGTCTGCAGTGCGAGGTCGAGCGCCACCTCCAGGCCCAGGCCGGCGGCCCGGCCCACGAAGGCGCCGAAGTCGGCCAGCGTGCCCAGGCCAGGCTCGACGGCGTCATGGCCGCCCTCGGGTGATCCGATCGCCCACGGCGAGCCGGGATCGCCGGCCCGGGCGGTCAGCGAGTTGTTAGGGCCCTTCCTGGCCGTCGTCCCGATCGGGTGGATCGGCGGGAGGTAGACGACGTCGAAGCCCATCCGGGCGATGGCGTCCAGCCGGCGCGCGGCGGCCCGCAGCGTTCCCGACTCCGGGGCCTGGCCCGGCCCGACGTCGACCACGGCTCCCTCCGACCGGGGAAAGAACTCGTACCAGGAGCCGTAGAGCGCGCGCTCCCGGTGCACGAGCACCGGGTACCGGGCCGACCGGGTGAGCAGGTCCGGCAGCGGGAACGCGTCCGTGATCGCGATGACGTCGTCAGCGTCGGCCGCGGCCAAGCGGTCCAGGGCCGGGACCGAAGGATCCCGCAGCAGCTTGGCCAGGTCCGCCAGGACGACCCGCGCGGCCGCGGCCTCCTGCCTGGGGAAGATCCCGGACGGCCGCGAGGGCTGAGCCTGCGCCGCGGCCCGCTCGAACAGCAGCGCGCCGTCGCCCAGGGTGAGTTCCACATCCTGGCCGAGCGGCACCTTGATGGCCGCGTCATGCCGCCACCGGGCCAGCGGGTCCCCCCAGGCCAGTACCTCGAAGTGCCACAGGCCTTCCGAGGTGACGGTCACGTCGGCGCCGTACCGGTCGACGCCCGCCGCGATCTCCCGCATCGGCACCACCGGGCGGCGGCGGCCGTCCGGCCCGCGCAGCACGACGCCCGTGCCGAGCATCTCATGGCCTTCGCGGAAGACGGTGGCACTGACCTCGAAGGTCTCTCCGGTAACGGCCCGGGCGGGACGCTCACCGCGGGCTACGACGGGCTGCACGTCGACTATCGGAATCCGGCCGATCACCTAGGAGAAGCTACCCCGCCGCCGCAGCGCTCATGCGGTCGGCCGCAGAAGCGGACCGGTTGATGTCCGATCCGCGCCAGACAACCATTAGGGTCGCTCCGGTGAGAGCTATCCGCCGGTTCACGATCCGGCCGCTGCTGCCCGAGCCGCTCGCGCCGCTGCGCGGGCTGATGCTCAACCTGCGCTGGTCATGGCACGCCGAGACCCTCGACCTGTTCGCCTCGATCGACCCCGCCGGATGGGAGCGCGCCGGGCGCGAGCCGGTCCCGCTGCTCGCCGAGGTCCCGCCGGAGCGCCTGACCGAACTGGCCGCCGACCGGCGGTTCCTGCGCAGGCTCGGCGACGCCGTCGACGACCTGCGCGAGTACACCACCGGCCCGCGGTGGTACCAGACCGACCCGGACCTGGCCGGCGCGCCCCCGGCGGTGGCGTATTTCTCGCCCGAGTACGGGATCACCGCGGCGCTGCCGCAGTACTCGGGCGGCTTGGGCATTCTGGCCGGCGATCACCTGAAGGCCGGCAGCGACCTCGGGGTGCCCCTGATCGGCGTGGGCCTGCTCTACCGGCACGGCTACTTCACCCAGTCCCTGTCGGCCGAGGGCTGGCAGACCGAGCGTTACCCGGCGGGCGACCCGAACGGCCAGCCGCTGACCTTGCTACGTGATGACCAGGGGATACCGGTAAGGGTGACCGTCGACCTGGCCGGCGGCGCGGTCGTGGCCGCGCAGGTCTGGATCGCGCAGATCGGCCGGGTCCCGCTGCTGCTGCTCGACTCCTTCGTGGAGGAGAACGACCCGGCGCTGCGCGAGGTCACCGACCGGCTGTACGGCGGCGGCAGCGAGCACCGGCTCCGGCAGGAACTGCTGCTGGGCATCGGCGGGGTGCGCGCGGTCCGGGCGTTCTGCGCAGTCACCGGCCACCCCGAGCCCGAGGTCTTCCACACCAACGAGGGCCACGCGGGCTTTCTCGGCCTGGAGCGCATCCGTGAGTACGTAGGCCAGGGCCTGACGTTTGACGAGGCGATCGAGATGTGCCAGGCGGGTACGGTGTTCACCACCCACACCCCGGTGCCCGCGGGGATCGACCGGTTCAGCCGGGAACTGGTGACCAAGCAATTCGGCGACGCCGCGGACCCGGCGCTGCCGTGCGACCGGGTGCTGGCGCTGGGCGCCGAGACCTACTCCGGCGGGGACCCCGAGGTGTTCAACATGGCCGTCATGGGTATGCGGCTGGCGCAGCGGGTCAACGGCGTCAGCGGCCTGCACGGCCAGGTGAGCAGGCAGATGTTCACCGGGCTGTGGCCGGGCTTCGATACCGCGGAGGTCCCGATCGGGTCGGTCACCAACGGGGTGCACGGGCCGACCTGGGTCGCCCCCGAGATCATGAGCCTGGCCGGGGGCGGTGGCCCGTCGGCCGAACCTGCCGAGGATGAGGCCGCCTGGGAGCAGGCCGCGGCGGATCTGGCGGCGATCTTCCGGGTCCGCGGCCTGCTGCGGGCCCGGCTGGTGGAACAGACCCGGCAGCGGCTGCGCGCGTCCTGGGCACAGCGCGGGGCGTCCGGCGCCGAGCTCACCTGGATCGAGGACGTGCTCGACGAGAACGCGCTGACGATCGGCTTCGCCCGCCGCGTTCCGTCCTACAAACGGCTGACGATGATGCTGAACGACCCCGCCCGGCTTACCGCGCTGCTGCTCGACCCGGAGCGGCCGGTGCAGATCGTGATCGCCGGGAAGGCCCATCCGGCCGACGACGGCGGGAAGCTGATGATCCAGCAGATGGTGCGCTTCGCCGACGACCCGAAGGTGCGCCATCGCATCGTCTTCCTGCCCGACTACGACATGGCCCTGGCCCGCGCGATGGTGCAGGGGTGTGACGTCTGGCTGAACAACCCGCTGCGCCCGCTGGAGGCCTGCGGCACCTCGGGGATGAAAGCCGCCCTGAACGGCGCGCTCAACCTGTCGATCCTGGACGGCTGGTGGGACGAGTGGTTCGACGGCAACAACGGCTGGGCCATCCCGTCCGCCGACGGGGTCGCCGATCCGGACCGCCGGGACGAGCTGGAGGCCGCCGCGCTCTACGACCTGCTCGGCCAGTCGGTGGCGCCGCTGTTCTACGACCGGGCCCCCGATGGCCTGCCGCGCCGCTGGTTGGAGATGGTGGCGCACACGCTGCGCACGCTCGGGCCCCGGGCCCAGGCGACCAGGATGGTCCGGGAGTACGTGACCACGCTGTACCTCCCGGCGGCACGGTCCTCGCAGGTGCTGGCCTCCGGCGGCGGCTTCGCCGGGGCACGCGAGTTCGCGGCGTGGAAGGACCGGGTGGCCAAGGCCTGGCCAGACGTGGCGATCGAGCACGTCGAGGCGGACGACGGCGAGCCGAGCCCCGGCGCCAGGCTGGTGGTCCGGGCCACCGTGGCCCTCGGCCAGCTGTCACCGGACGACGTGACGGTCCAGCTGGTCTACGGCTCCGCCGGGGACGAGGACGAGATCAGCGCCCCGGCCTTCGCCGACCTGGAGCTGGACCCGGACCCGGCGGGCGGGCCGGCCGTGCGCTACGTCGGCGAGGCCGAGCTCGGGCGCCCGGGCCCGTTCGGCTACACGGTCCGGGTGCTGCCCCGGCATCCGCTGCTCGCCGTCCCGGCGGAGATGGGCCTGATCACCCTGCCGACCGCGCCGGCCGGAATGACCAACGGAGACCTGCGCTAAGGAGGATGCCGCGATGGCCGAGTTCGTGCGCGTCGAGACCGAGGACGCGGTGGCCACGATCCGCCTCGACCGCCCGCCGATGAACGCCCTGAACACTGCGGTCCAGGAGGAGATCGCCGCGGCGGCGGCGCGGCTGACCGCCGACGAGGGCATCCGGGCGGGCGTCATCTACGGCGGCGAGAAGGTGTTTGCCGCCGGAGCCGACATCAAGGAGATGGCCGAGGCGAGCTACGGGCGGATGGCCGCCGACACCCGGCGGCTGCAGGACGCGTTCACCGCGGTCGCGAGGATCCCGAAGCCCGTGGTGGCCGCGATCACCGGCTACGCCCTGGGCGGCGGCCTGGAACTCGCGCTGTGCGCGGATTTCCGGGTCATGGGCGAGAGCGCGCGGGTCGGGCAGCCGGAGATCCTGCTCGGGATCATTCCGGGGGCGGGCGGCACGCAGCGGCTGCCCCGGCTGATCGGCCCGGCCCGGGCCAAGGACATCGTGTTCACCGGCCGGTTCGTCGGCGCCGAGGAGGCGCTGGCCATCGGCCTGGTCGACCGGATCGTCCCCGACGCCGAGGTGTACCAGGCCGCGCGGGCGCTCGTGGCCCGGTACGCCCGCGGCCCCGCGCTGGCGCTGCGGGCCGCCAAGCAAGCCATCGACAGCGGCCTGGACGTCGACCTGCCCACCGGGCTGGAGATAGAGCGGCTGAACTTCGCCGCGCTGTTCGCCACCGAGGACCAGCGCACGGGAATGCGCAGCTTCGTGGAGAATGGACCGGGGAAGGCGACCTTCGCCGGGCGATGAGGAGTGGTCAGGGTTCATGTCCGAAATAGAGGGGCCGGCCGGCCCGTCGCTGGACATGGTCGCGGCCGCGCTCCGCGCGGACAGCGCCGATCTCGCCATCTACACCCGCGTGCTCACCGAGTCGCTGGGCGACGCGCTCCCGCCCGACTGCGTTACCGTGGACCGGGACCGGAGCATGTCCGACCGGATGCGGGGCCGGCCCGGGCAGGTATCCAAGATCACGGTCCGGCTCGGGGACCGGGTGATGACGCTCGGGCTTCAGCGCGGGGCACCGGTAGCCGAGGTCTGCAGCGAGGTGCGCGGAGTGGTGCTATCACGTCAGCAGGTACCGATGGGGGTGTGGACGGAGGAACTGGCCAAGGCGCTGGTCGCGCACGCAGAGCAGAACGCCGAGGCGGCCAGGGCCCTGCGCCGGCTGGTCGCGGGAAGTTAGCACGGGGCACGCGCCGGGGGCCGGACAGCGCAGCCGCTAACACGAGGGGTGTCATGCATCACGCCTACCAGACCGCGCTCGTCACCGGAGCGTCGAGCGGCATCGGCGAGCGCCTGGCCCGGCGGCTCGCCGCCGACGGCTGCGACCTGGTCATCCTGGCCCGCCGGACCGGACGGCTGGAGGCGCTGGCGGCCGAGTTGCGCGGCGCGCACCGGGTCGGTGTCGAGGTGCTGACCGCCGACCTGACCTCTCCCGCCGGGCTGGCCGCCGCCGAGGCCCGGCTGTCCGACCCGGGCCGGCCGGTCGAGCTGCTGGTCAACAACGCCGGCTTCGGCGCGTCCGGGTGGTTCGCGGACGTTCCGGCCGGCCGCGCCGAGGATCAGATCCGGCTCAACGTGACGGCGGTGGTCCGGCTGACGCACGCGGCGCTGCCGGGCATGCTGCGCCGGGGTCACGGCGGCGTGCTCAACGTGTCATCGGTCGCCGGATTCGTCCCCTCTCCCGGCGCGGCCACGTACGGGGCCACCAAGGCGTTCGTCACCTCGTTCAGCGAGAGCCTGGCCGCCGAGGTGAAGGGCCGCGGCGTGCACGTGACCGCGCTGTGCCCCGGGTTCACCCGCACCGACGGGCCCGCCCGCGAGGCGGCCGGCCCGGCCGCCCTGGCCTGGCTGGACGCGGACCAGGTGGCCAGGGCCGGGCTGGACGCGGTCGCAGCCGGCCGGGTGCTCGCGGTGCCGGGCGCGCAGTACAAGTCGGTGGTCTCGCTGACCCGGGTCGTCCCGCGCGCCGTCGTGCGCTCGGCGGCCGCAGCGGTGCGCAGGAACTCCGTAGGCTAGTGACGCCATGACAGCTCAGGACCATACGGACAGGCTCGGGCCCTACCGGCTGCTGGAGCGGCTCGGCGAGGGCGGCATGGGCGTGGTCTACCTGGCCACCGACCCGAATCAGCGCCAGGTGGCGGTCAAAGCGCTGCGGCCGGTGATCGCCGCCGACCCGAACGCGCGACGCCGGCTGGCCCGGGAGGTCGAGACCATGCGCCGGGTGCGCAGCCCGTTCGTGGCCGAGGTCCTCGACGCGGACGTGACCAGCGATCCGCCGTACATCGTGACCAGGTACGTCAGCGGCCGGACGCTGGAGGAGATCGTAACCCAGGGCGGCCCGCTGAACGGGCCGCAGCTGGCCCGGCTGGCTTCCGGGCTGGCCCTGGCGCTCGCCGCCGTACACGCGGCGGGCGTGGTGCACCGCGATCTCAAGCCGGGCAATGTCATGATCACAAACGGTGAGCCGGTGGTGATCGACTTCGGGATCGCGCACGTGCCCGACTCGACCAGGCTCACGCAGACCGGGATGTTCATGGGCACGCCTGGGTACCTCGCTCCGGAGGTGATCGAGGGGAAGCCGAGCGGCCCAGCGTCCGACGTCCACTCCTGGGGCGCCACGGTGGCGTTCGCGGCCACCGGCCGCCCCCCGTTCGGCACCGGCGCCTTCGAGACGATCTTCTACCGGATCATCAACGGCCAGCCTGACCTCGACGGCTTCCCGGCCCCGCTGCTGTCGATCGTGGGACAGGCGCTGTCCCGCGACCCGGCCCGCCGGCCCGACACGGCCGAGTTGTGCCGGTGCACCGCCGCGCTCGACCCGTCCTCGCTGGCCCCCGCCCGGGCGACGGCCGCGGCGGCCCCCGCGTCCTTCGCCCCGGGAACCATGGCAGACCGGCCGGCGTCGGCCGCGCTGGCCGATCCCGCGCTGCGCGCCCCGGCGGCCCCGCCATCCACCCGGCCGTGGCCGGTGGACGCCGGAAACCCGCACGGAAACCCGCCCGGAAGGGCCGGCGTGCGCGCGTCGGGCAACGGTGCCGCCGGGCGGCCCCCGGACAACTTCGCCGACGTGCTGCCCCCGGTGCGGTACGGCCCGTCCGGCGCAGGACCGCCCGCAGCAGCCGGGCCGCCGCCGTCCGCCCGGGCGCCGGGCGCGCCCGCGGGCGCCCGCGCGGCCCGGTCCCCGGCAGGCCCGCTGCTGGTGGTGGCCTCGGTCGCCGCCGCGGCCGCCATCGCCGTGGTTCTCCCGGTCGTGGGGACGCTGGCCGCGCTCGCCGTGCTGATAGGGCTGCGGGCGGGCAGCCAGACCGCGGGCCGGCTGTCCCGCCGGCGGTCGCGCCGGGGCGCGAAGGCCAGTGACCCGCTGATGGCCGCGATGACCTTCCCGCCCGCCCTGGCCTGGTCGGCGGTCCGGTCCGTGCTGCTCGCGCCGCTGGCGCTGGCCGCGGCCGCGGTGGCGGCGATCGTCACGATCGTCGCCGGGCCGCACCGCTACGCGGCGGCCCTGGCCTACGGGGCCGGCGTGCTGGTGCTGTTCTACGGCCTGGGCCCGGGTTCCGCCGGTGCGCGCAAGCCGATCAGGAGCTTTTTCGACGCGATCGCGGATACCCCGATCCGGGCGGGGACCGCGCTCATCGCGATCGCCGCGGTGATCGTCGCGGCGGTCGTGGTCGCGGCCTCGCACCCGCCGTTCTTCTGGCCGTTCAGCCACCTGGACACCTGGCTGCAACATTTCAGCGCCGTGCGCACGCTGGAGCACGACGCCAGGAGACAGGCGCTCAGGCTGTTCGGCCGGCCGGTCGGCTGACGCCGACCTCCGATGGTGCCGGAGGCGCCGGCGCGGGGACCGACGGCAGGACCGGCGGTACGCCCGCCGACGCGCCCCACGCCGCCCGCGTGCCCTGGCCGTCCTGGCTAGGCCGGGCGGCCAGGCCGGCCTTCTCGCTCGGCGGCAGCGGTCGCACCAGCCCGAGCGCCACAACCTCGTTGGCCAGCCGGACCCGGCGGTTCGCTCCCTCGGGAATCCGGAACTTCTGGTACAGGCGGAGCAGGTGCTGCTTGACCGCGGCCTC
>Ga0318553_10000495_pt1 | contig 12512 bp, 9 predicted proteins | sample GRESIP082b2f21_FD_203686 | JGI IMG/M metagenome (GOLD analysis project Ga0318553, IMG submission 203686) | Tropical soil microbial communities from Luquillo Experimental Forest, Puerto Rico - GRE.SIPMG.082b2f21 | ecosystem: Environmental > Terrestrial > Soil > Tropical forest > Bulk soil...
AGCAGCGCGCCCGCGCGGCCAAGGCAAGGCCCCGCATCCGCACCGTGCGCGCCGAGCGCGACGAGGCCGAGGCGCCGAAGCCGCGCATCGCGACCGCGCTCGCGGCCGCGGGCGCCGGCGCGGCCGCGCGGACCTCTGCGGTCGAGATCGAGCCGGGCGGCCAGGTGCGGCTCGCGCTTCCCGGGCTCCGGAAGGTCGAGAAGGTGCGCACGAAGCCCGCGCGGAACGCTGCGTCGGCGGCGGAGGACGGCGCGGTCGCGGTCGCGACGTCGAGCGAGCCGTTTCCCTCGCTGAGCCTGCTCGCCATGCCGGCCCAGCCCGAGGACCTGATCACCGCCGCGGACCTCACGGCCGAGGCGAACCTGCTGGTCGCGAAGCTTCACGATTTCGGGATCGAGGGGCGCGTCACCGAGATCCATCCCGGGCCGGTCGTAACCACGTTCGAGGTCGAGCCGGCGGCGGGCGTCAAGGTGAACCAGATCGTCTCGCGCGAGGACGACGTCGCCCTCGCGCTCAAGGCGCAGCGCATCCGCATCCTGGCCCCGATCCCCGGAAAGGGGACGGTGGGCGTCGAGATTCCGAACCGGCACCGCCGCACGGTGTATTTGCGTGAGGTGCTGGCGTCGGGCGCCTACGAGCGGAGCGATGCCGCACTCAAGGTCCCGCTCGGCGTGGACGTTGTCGGCCAGCCGTTCGTGTCCGATCTCACCAAGATGCCGCACGTGCTGGTCGCGGGCGCGACCGGCTCGGGCAAGAGCGTCTGCCTGAACGCCATCATCACCGGCCTCCTCTTCCAGCACGGTTCGGACTCCCTCCAGCTCATCATGATCGATCCCAAGATGCTCGAGCTGTCGGCCTACAACGGCATCCCGCATCTCGTCATGCCGGTCGTGACCGAGGCGAAGAAGGCGAGCCGCGCGCTGCGCTGGGCGGTCGGCGAGATGGAGAAGCGCTACAAGCTGATGGCGACCTGCGGCGCGCGCCACATCGTGGCGTACAACGAGAAGGTCGCGAGCGGCCAGCTCCCGGAGCCGGAGCCCGGCGCGGATCCGCCGCGTCCGCTCGGTTACCTCGTCGTGGTGATCGACGAGCTCGCGGATCTCATGCTCACCGTGCCGGCCGAGATCGAGGAGCCGATCGCGCGGCTCGCGCAGATGGCGCGCGCGGTCGGCATCCACCTCGTGCTCGCAACGCAGCGTCCGTCGGTGGACGTGATCACCGGCGTCATCAAGGCGAATTTCCCCTCGCGCATCGCGTTCCAGGTCGCCTCGAAGACCGACTCGCGCACCGTGCTCGACATGAACGGCGCCGAGAATCTGCTCGGCCACGGCGACATGCTGTTCACGCCGGCGGGCAAGCCCGAGCCGTATCGCATCCACGGCGCGTACGTGTCCGAGGAGGAGACCTCGCGCGTCGTCGAGTTCTGGAGGGCGCGCGCAAATCCGGCGGTGCCGGCGCCGCTCGCGACCGACGCGAGCGTGGTCGAGCGCGAGGAGGAGGACGGGCTGGAGGAGGGCGGCGACTTCGACGACGAGCTGATCCGCGAGGCCGCGAAGCTCGTGGTCTCGCACCAGCAGGGCTCGACCTCGCTGCTCCAGCGCCGTCTCAAGGTCGGCTACTCGCGCGCCGGCCGCCTCATGGACCAGCTCGAGCAACTCGGCGTCGTCGGCCCGTTCCAGGGCAGCAAGGCGCGCGACGTGCTGGTGGACGAGCGCTGGCTCTCGGACCGGGGCTACGAGTGACGGCTGGCGTCTCCCGGATCCATCCGCCGCGTGGCGCGCGCGCGCCTCGGCCTGCGCGGGCGCGCCGCGGCGCCGCGCCGCCGGCGGTCGCGTTCGTCACGCTCGGCTGCCCGAAGAACACGGTGGACTCCGAGAACATGCTCGGCCTGCTCGCGGCGTCGGGCTTCCGCGCCGTGGGCGAGGTGCGCGAGGCCGACGTCGCGGTGATCAACACCTGCGCGTTCCTCTCGAGCGCCGTGCGCGAATCGAAGTCCGTGATCGCGGCGCTCGCGGAGCAGCGGCGGCGCGGGCGGCTGCGCGCGCTGATCGTGACCGGCTGTCTCGCGCAGCGCGCCGGTGCGTCGCTGCTCGACGAGTTCCCCGAAGTGGACGCGGTGCTCGGCACCGGCCAGTGGCGCGAGGTCGCGACCGCGGCGCGCCACCTGCTCGATCAAAAGAGCGCGCGCTTCGCGAAGATCGAGTATCCGGGCGGCGCACTGGATTCGCTCACGCCGCGCGCGCTCTCGACGCCGCGTCATCTCGCGTACCTCAAGATCTCGGAAGGCTGCGATCACCGCTGCACGTTCTGCATCATCCCGCGCCTGCGCGGGGATCAGAAGAGCCGGACGATCGAGGACCTCGTCGCCGAGGCCGCGCGCCTCGCGCAGCTCGGGGTCCGCGAGCTGAACCTGATCGGGCAGGACACGACCGGCTACGGCACCGACCTGCCGGGGCGTCCGACGCTCGCCGATCTGCTCGCCGCTCTCGATCAGGTCGAGGGCCTGCGCTGGATCCGGGTCCAGTACACCTATCCGCGGCTCTGGGACGACCGTCTGATCGAAACCTGGGCGCGCGCACGGCGCGTGGTCCCGTACGTGGACATGCCGCTCCAGCACATCGCGCAGGACATGCTGCGCACGATGGGGCGCGCGATGACCGAGACCGCGACGCGGGCGCTGCTGAAGCGCATCCGCGCGGGGATCCCGAACGTCGCGCTGCGCACGAACTTCATCGTCGGGTTCCCGGGCGAGACCGAGGCGCATTTCGAAACGCTCCTGCGCTTCGTCGACGAGGAGGTGTTCGACCATCTCGTCGCGTTCGTCTACGAGCGCGAGCCGGAGACACCGTCGCATGCCATGACGCCGCGGGTGCCGATCCAGGAGCGCCACCGCCGCCGCGCGCGGCTGCTCGAGCTCCAGCAGCGGCGCTCCGCGGAGCGGCTGCGGCGCTGGATCGGCACGAGCGTGCCGGTCATGATCGACGGCCCGATCGCGGAGCCGCGCGCCGCCACGCCGGGTGCGCCCGCGCGTCCGCGCTGGGCCGCGCGCACTTCGGGCATGGCGTTCGAGGTGGACGGCGGCGTCGTGGTCGAGGGCGGCGCGCATCTGCCGGGCGAGGTCGTCGACGTGCGCGTGACCGGCGCGGCAGCGTATGATCTGTTCGCCCGCTCCGAGCCGCCCGCCCATTCCATGCTCAACATCCTGAAAGGATCCGCCTGATGCGTCGCTGGATGTTGTGCGCTGCCCTTGCGATTGCGCTCGTCGCGCCTTCGCCCGCCGGCGCCAAGAAGTACCGCTATGCGAGCGGGCCCCAGCCCCCGGCCGACACGCTGGGCTGGATCGCCCAGAGCGACATCCAGCCGCTCACGAGCTCCCAGCATCCCAAGGTTCCGCTCACGAACCTGCAGCTCACCGCGCTCGTCGCGGACACCGCGTTCGCGCGCGCGCTGCGCACCGCGCCGCTGGACTCGGGGACGCGCGTGGTGCTGGCGCCGGCCCAGAACCACCCCATGAATCCGGTGATCGAGCGCGTGATGCTGCGGCAGCTGTCGCGGCGCGGCATCACCTCTGCGGTGCGCCGCACGGTCGTGACGGATGACAGCCTGCGCGTTGCCTCCGCCGAGGGCGATCCGGTGCTGGAGTACGGCGTGACGACGGCGCGCGTGACGTACCTCCGGCTGGTCGGCTTCCTGCCGGGCCGGGTCAAGATCGAGCGCCAGGCGCTGGTCGAGGGCGGGCTCACGCTGCGCCTGCCCGAGCACGCGACGGTGCCATGGAGCAACGAGGCGAGCTTCAACATCGTGGACCGGTTTCCGAAGGGCAATCTCGCCCTGGTCGAAGACGAGCGATTCGCGGAGCTCAAGGGCGCGGTTCCCGAGCGCAACTTCGAGAAGGTGATCGAGCCGGTCATCGTGGTGCTCGTGGTGGCCGGACTGGTGGCGCTGTTCTTCCAGAACCGTCCGTGACCCGGCGACCCATGAACCGGGCGGCCCTCCGGGTCGCGCTGGCCTGCCTGCTGCCGGCCGCGCTCGGGGGGTGCGGCGCCGGGACGCTGCCCGCCGTGCATTCCGAGGCCGAGCGGCTCGAGCTCGCGCACCGCATGGCGGCGAAGCAGGACTACATCGACGCGATCTCGCTGCTCAAGACCTACATCACGAACAACGCGGGCAGCGCGGACGTGGATCATGCGCTGTACCTGCTCGGCGACTGCGAGCTCAAGAACAAGGAATACTCCGCGGCCGAGGTCGACTTCGACCGCCTGCTCAAGGAATTCCCGGAGAGCGACTCGAGCGGGGCCGCCTCGTTCCGGCTGGGCGAGGCGTTGTACGGTCAGTCGCGCACGTCGGATTTTGATCAGGAGTTCACCCACAAGGCGATCGACCAGTGGCGCAAGTACCAGTCCGAGTTTCCGGATCACTGGCTGTACGCGGAGGCGCAGCACCGCATCCAGCTTGCGCGCATGCGCCTCGCCGACAAGTGGCTCCGGAACGGCGACGTCTACTACAAGATGGGATACCTCGAGCCGGCGCGCGTGTACTACGAGAAGATCGAGGCCGAGTACGCGGATCTGCCCGAGCTGGGAGACGCCTGGGTCGGGATCGCGCTGATCGACGCGAAGGAGCACCGGAAGGACGAGGCGATCCAGCTCCTCAAACAGGTCGAGCAGCAGTTCGCGGGGCGCCCGGTCGCGGCCCGGGCGGCGCGCGAGCGCGCGCGACTCACGCACTAGAGCGGCCGATGCGCAGGGTGGGACTGTTCGGCGGCACGTTCGATCCGCCGCATCTCGGCCACCTCGCGATCGCGGAGTGGGCGCGCACCCAGCTCGAGCTCGAGCGCGTCGTGTTCATCCCCGCCGGCACGCCGCCGCACAAGCGCCGCCGCGAGCTCTCGAGCGCGCGCCATCGCGTCGCGATGACGCGCCTCGCGGTGCGCGGTCAGCCGGCGTTCACGGTCTCGACGCTCGAGGTGCGCCGCGGCGGACCTTCGTTCACGGTGGACACCCTGCGCCAGGTACAGCGCCGTTTCGCGCGCGCGCAGCTCTACCTGGTGCTCGGCGCGGACAGTCTGGACGACTTCTCGAACTGGCACGCGCCGCGTGAGATCCTGAAGCTCGCGACGCTGGTCGTCGCGGCGCGGCCAGGGGCGGGCCGCCGCGCGGGGCTGCGCGGCGTGCCGCGCCGGCGCCTCGTGTGGCTCGACAATCCCGTCCTCGCGCTCTCCTCGAGCGCGATTCGCGCGCGCGCGCGCGCCGGCCGCTCGATCCGCTACCTCGTGCCGGATGCGGTGGCGCGCTACATCGCGCGGCACAGGCTCTACCGGGAAGCGCCATGACGTACCAGCCGCGCGAGTTCTGGGAGCGCCGCCTGCGCGAGCAGTTCGACTTGCGCGGCACGGGGGAGACCGGGCTCCCGCTGGCGTACAATCGCGCCTGCTACGCGCTGCGCCGCGAGGTGCTGGCCCGCGCGCTTGCCGACGCCGGGCTCGATCCGCGCGGCCGCACCGTGCTCGACGTGGGATGCGGCTCGGGGTTCTTCACCGCCTATTATCTCGCGCGCGGCGCCGCGGTAACCGGGCTCGACATCGCGCCCACGTCGATCGAGCGCCTGCAGGCGCGGCACCCCGGGGCGCGCTTCCTGCTCGCCGATGTGGGCGACCGGCCGGTCGAGGGTGGGTTCGATCTCGTGAACGTGTTCGACGTGCTCTATCACATCACCGACGACGAGCGCTGGGAGCGGGCGCTCCGCCATGTCGCGCGCGCCGTGGCGCCGGGCGGCGCGCTGCTCGTCACCGACACGTTCGCCGCGCTCGGCGCGGGGGCCGCGCACAACCGCATGCGCCCGCTTGCGCGCTACCGCGCGGTGCTCGAGAGCGAGGGCCTGGTGCCCGGGCCGCTCTATCCGACGCACGTGCTGCTGAACCGCGAGCTGGGATTCTTCCGCTTCATGAACCGCCTGCCGGGCGTGCTGCTCGTGCTGGATCGCGTGCTGCTGCGCCTCGGCGCCGGCCGCGGCCCGCGCGTCAACCGGCTGCTCGTCGCGCGGCGGCCGGCCTAGGAGGAGCGCGGTGGCGCGGCTGATCGTGCTCGATGCGCTCGGACTCGCGTACCGGGCGTACTACGCGTTCATCTCGCGCCCGCTCAGGAACTCGCGCGGTCAGAACACCTCGGCGATCTACGGGTTCGCGAACACCGCGCTCAAGATCCGGCGCGAGGAGAAGCCGGATTTCTGGGCGCTGGCGTGGGACGGGCCGGGCCCCACGTTCCGTCACGAGCGCTTTCCCGACTACAAGGCGACCAGGAAGCCGATGCCGGACGATCTGCTCACCCAGCTCGAGCCGATCGAGGAGGTCGCGCAGGCGATCGGCCTGCCGGTGATCGAGATCCCCGGCACCGAGGCGGACGACGTGATGGCGACACTCGCGCGCCGCGGCGTCGCCGACGGGCACGACGTCGTGCTCGTCACCGGCGACAAGGACATGCTGCAGGTCGTGAGCGAGCGCGTGAAGGTGCTGCTGCCGCAGACGCGCGACGAATACAAGTCGATCGACGCGGCCGGCGTGGCGGAAAAGTGGGGCGTGGGCCCCGAGCACATCCGCGACGTGCTCGCGCTGATGGGGGACACGAGCGACAACATTCCGGGCGTGCCGGGGATCGGGGAGAAGACCGCGGTCGAGCTGATGAAGCAGTTCGGCTCGCTGGACGAGCTGTATGCGCGGCTCCCCGAGGTCACGCGCCCCGCATTGCGCGAGAAGCTCGAGGCGAATCGCGATTCCGCGTATCTCTCGCGCGAGCTCGCGACGGTGCACGCCGATCTCGAGCTTCCGTATCACTGGGAGGATCTGAAGTGCGGGCCGATCCGGCGCGAAGCGCTCGCAGCGTTCGCGAAGCGCTGGGAGATCCGGCGGCTCGAGCAGGTCGCGGAGTCGCAGGGCGTCGCCGACACGGAAGCGGGTGCGCTCGCGCCGGCGCGAGCGCCCGAGCGGCGCGGCACCGGCGCCGAGACGCCGGCCGAGGGCGTGAAGCTCGCGGACGCTCCGGGGCCGGGCGCGCGCGCCGGCGCACGTCCGGCGACGCTCGATCCGCCCGGCGCCGCCACTCAGGCCGGTCGTCCGGGCGCGATCGCGCCGCCGCGCGAGCGCTTCGGCGTGCCGGTGATCGCGCCGCCTTCGGGTCCGCTGCCGCGCGCGCTCGCTCCCGGCGCGCAGGGGACGCTCGATCTCTGGAGCAGCGAGGCCGCGGGCACGATGAGCGACGCCGAGCGGCTCGCCGAGGTGCGCGCGCGCCTGCACGCCGTGCGTGCCCGCTCGCTGCACGGGCTCGCGATCCTGCCGGTCGCCGCGGGGGAGAGCGCGCGGCGCGAGCGCCTGGTCGGCCTCGCGCTCGCGGCGCGCGACGGGACCACCTGCTACGTCCCGCTCCGCCACGCCGCGGGCCCGAACCTGCCGGGCGAGGAGGCGCGCGCGCTGCTCGGCCCGGCGCTCGCGGATGCCGATTGCGGAAAGACCGGGCACGACCTGAAGCGCGATCGCCACGTGCTCGCGGCCGCGGGCCTGGCGTTGGACGGAATCGAATGCGACCTGCACGTGGAATCGTTTCTGTGCGATCCGGCGCGCGACCATTCGCTCGCGGCGCTCGCGCAGGACGTTCTCGGCGTGACGCTCGAGCTGCTCGAGCCAGCGCCGCAGCGCGGCAAGCCGCGCCCCGAGCTCGAGAGCTGGCCCGCCGACAGCGCGTCCGCCGCCGCGCAGCGCGCGGTGGCCTGCCTGTTCCCGCTCGCCGAGGCGCTGCGCGCGCAGCTCGAATCGCGCGAACAGTGGCCGCTCTACGAGGACCTCGAGCGCCCGCTCATCGACGTGCTGTACACCATGGAGCGCGCCGGCGTCGCGTTGGATGCCGCGGTGCTGAAGGGCATGGCGGAGCAGGCGGGCCGCGAGATCGCGCGGCTCGAGGAGGAGCTCGGCCGGCTCGCCGGCGAGCCGGTGAACCTGAACAGCGGCCCGCAGCTCGCGAAGCTCCTGTTCGAGAAGTTCGCGCTGCCGTCCGGGCGGCGCACGAAGACCGGATACTCGACGGATTCCGAGGTGCTGGAGGCGCTCGCCGCGCAGCATCCGTTCCCGCGCCTCCTGCTCGAATACCGCGCGCTCTCCAAGCTCAAGTCGACGTACTACGACGCGCTGCCGCTCGAGATCGATCCCGTGGACGGGCGCGTGCACACCACGTTCGAGCAGACCGGCGCCGCGACCGGGCGTCTGTCGTCGAGCCGTCCGAACCTCCAGAACATCCCGATGCGCACGCTGCAGGGCCGTGCGATCCGGCGCGCGTTCGTCGCCGCACCGGGCGCGCAGCTGATCGCCGCCGACTATTCGCAGATCGAGCTGCGCGTCATGGCGCACCTCTCCGGCGATCCAGGCCTGATCGAGGCGTTCCGCACCGGCGAGGACGTCCACGCCTCGACCGCGCGCCGCATCTTCAAGCTGCCCGCCGGCGAGGTCGATCCGGCGCTGCGCGCGCGCGCGAAGATCGTGAACTTCGGCGTCATGTACGGCATGGGCGCGCGCAGCCTCGCGCAGCAGATGGGGATCGAGCTCGACGACGCGAACGAATTCATCCGCGGCTACTTCGACGCGTATGCCGGCGTGCGCCGGTATCTCGACCGAACGCTCGAGGAGGCGCGCGAGCGCGGCTGGGTCGCGACGCTGCTCGGCCGCCGCCGCTACCTCTCTCAGCTGCGCAGCGCGAACGGCCTCGAGCGCTCGAACGCCGAGCGCGCCGCGATCAACACGCCGATCCAGGGCTCGGCGGCGGATCTCGTGAAGCTCGCGATGATTCGCCTGCAGGCGGCGATCGCGCGCAGCGGGCTTCCGGTGCGCATGCTGCTCCAGGTCCACGACGAGCTCGTGCTCGAGTGTCCGGCGGGCGAGGCGGAGGCCGCCTCCCAGCTGGTCCGGCGCGAGATGGAGAACTGCCATCCGATGGCGGTGCCGCTCGTCGTCTCGGTCGGGCGCGGCGCGAGCTGGTTCGATGTCCACTGAGCGCGCGCGCCGCACGCGGTCTGCGGACCGCCTGTTCATCATCGGCCTCGTGGGCCGCGCAGGGAGCGGCAAGTCCACGGTGGCGAAGGCGTTCGCGGAGCGGGGCGTTCCGGTGATCGACGCCGACCGCCTGGGGCACGAGGTCACGGACCGCGATCCCGAGGTGCGCGCCGCTCTCGCCGCCGAGTACGGCGCGGACGTGTACCGCGCGGATGGGGCGCTCGACCGGGCGCGCGTCGGGGCGACGGTGTTCCGCGATCGCGCCGCGCTCGCGCGCCTGAACGCGCTCGTTCATCCGCGCATCCTCGCGCGCATCCGCGCCGCGCTCGATCAGCTGCGCGCGCGCCGTCATCGCGGCGCGGTGGTGGTGGACGCGGCACTCATGCTCGACTGGGGCTTCGAGCGCGAGTGCGACGCGGTGATCGCGGTCACGGCGCCCGAGGCCGAGCAGGTCGCGCGGCTCGGGCGCGCGCGCGGCTGGAGCGCGGCCGAGGCGCACGCGCGCCTCGCCGCCCAGCGGCCGGATGCCGAGTTCGCCGCCGCCGCGGACGCGGTGATCGACAATCGCGAGTCCGAGGCCGCGCTCGTCCGCGCGGCGCTCGAGTCGCTCGAGCGGCTCGAGGCGCGCGGGAGGCGCGGCGCCTGAAAAGGCGGCGGGCGATTTCCCATTCGCTGCGGATTTCAATAAGGTGCGGGGTGGCGGGGCCGTGCCGCGCCCGCGCCGCGATCCGGAATCCGCGCACGACCTGGAGCCGTACCCAAAGATGTTGACCGCTGCCGACCTCAGCAAGCGCCTCGGGCAGTCCCGGGCCTCCCTGGACAGCCTGCGGAGGTACCTTTGACGTCGAGGCGCGGCGCGACGAAGTAGCTGCGCTGGAATCGCGCATGGCGGAGCCCGGGTTCTGGGATCGCAACGACGAGGCGCGCAAGACCGTCGAGCAGCTGAAGCGCGCGAAGAAGACGGTCGAGGACTGGACGGCGCGCGACCAGTCGCTCCGCCATCTCGAGGAGCTGCTCGAGCTCGCGCAGGGCGAGGGCGACGAGGCGCTGCTCCCGGATCTCGCGCGCGCGCTCGACCAGGCCGAGGCCGAGGTTTCCGACCTGCAGCGGCGCAGCCTGCTCTCCGGCGAGCACGACCGGCTCGGCGCCGTGGTCTCGATCCATCCCGGCGCGGGTGGGACCGAATCGCAGGACTGGGCCGAGATGCTGTACCGCATGTACACGCGCTGGGCGGAGCGGCACGGCTACGCCGTGAACCTGCTCGACCTCCAGCCGGGCGAGGAAGCCGGCATCAAGGACGCGACGGTCGAGATCACCGGCGAGTACGCCTACGGCTACCTCAAGGCCGAGAGCGGCGTGCACCGGCTGGTGCGCATCTCGCCGTTCGACGCGGCGCAGCGGCGTCACACGTCGTTCGCGTCGGTGTTCGTGTTCCCGATGGTGGACGACACGATCACCGTCGACATTTCGCCCCCGGACCTGCGCGTCGACACGTTCCGCGCCTCGGGGGCCGGCGGCCAGCACGTCAACAAGACCGAGTCGGCCGTGCGCATCACGCACCTACCGACCGGCATCGTGGTGCAGTCGCAGGCCGAGCGCAGCCAGCACCGGAACCGCGACTTCGCGATGCGCATCCTGCGCGCACGGCTGTTCGTGCACTATCAGGAGCAGGAGCGCGCGAAGACCCAGGCGCTGAAGGACGTGAAGAAGGAGATCGACTTCGGCAACCAGATCCGCTCGTACGTGCTGCAGCCGTACACCATGGTGAACGATCACCGCACCGAGATGAAGCGCACCGACGTGCAGGCCGTGCTCGACGGCGATCTGGATTCGTTCATCGACGCCTATCTCAAGCAGAAGGAGACCGCGTGATTCCGCGCCACATCTTCCGCGAATACGACATCCGCGGCCTGCACGAGACCGAGCTCACTGATCCGGTCGCGGAGGCGGTCGGCCGCGCATTCGGGAGTGCGATCGTGCGCGGCCCCGCGGACGCGCCGCGCGCCGGCGGCAACGCGCGCGTCGCGCTCGGCCGGGACGTGCGCCCGAGCAGCGGGCGGCTCGCCGCCGCGGTCGAGCGCGGCATCCGTGCGAACGGCGTGGACGTCGAGCGCATCGGCGTCGTGCCGACGCCGGCGCTCTACTACGCGGTCGCCGCGCGCGGGCTGGACGGCGGGCTTCAGGTCACGGGCAGCCACAACCCGCCCGAGTTCAACGGCTTCAAGATGACGCGCGGGAAGCTGCCGTTGTTTGGCGCGGAGATCCAGCAGATGCGCACGTGGATCGAGAGCGGCGATTTCGAACGAGGCGTGGGCGGGGGCGTCGACCGTCCGATCCTCGACGACTATCGCGCCATGCTGGTCGAGCGGCTGAAGAGCGCGCGCGGCCTCAGCGTCGTGATGGATTGCGGGAACGGCTGCGCCGGGACCGTGGTGCCGCAGACGTTCGAGCGCATGGGGCACCGCGTGGAGCCGCTCTTCGCGGAGCTCGACGGCCGTTTCCCGAATCACCTGCCCGATCCGACCGTGCCGGCGCTGCTCGAGGATCTCATCGCCGCGGTGCGCCGCTCGGGCGCGGATTTCGGCATCGGGTTCGACGGCGACGCCGACCGGATCGGCGCGGTGACCGGTTCGGGTCGCATCGTGTACGGCGATCAGCTGCTCGCGCTGCTCGCGCGCGACGTGCTCACGCGCGTCCCGGGCGCGGAGATCATCTTCGACGTGAAGTGCTCGCAGGGGCTGATCGAGGACATCGCGGCGCACGGCGGCAAGCCCATGATGTGGAAGACCGGCCACTCGCTGATCAAGAGCCGCATGCACGAGACCGGCGCGCCGCTCGCGGGGGAGATGAGCGGCCACATGTTCTTCAACGAGGGTTATTTCGGATTCGACGATGCGCTGTTCGCCGCCGGCCGGCTGCTGCGCTACGTCGCGGCGACGGGGCAGACGCTCGATCAGCTCGTGAGCTCGATCCCGGCGTACGCGTCGACGCCCGAGACCCGCCTCGAGTGCCCGGAGGAGCGCAAGTTCGAAATCGTCGAAGAACTGAAACGGGAATTCCAGAGCCGCTATCGCGTCATCGACATCGACGGCGCGCGCGTCGAGTTCGGCGACGGCTGGGGCCTCGTGCGCGCCTCGAACACCCAGCCCGTGCTGGTCGTGCGATTCGAGGCGCGCACACCTGAGCGCCTCGAGGAGATCCGGGCGCTGTTCATGGAGCCGCTTCGCCGCCTCGGCGTCGGCGAGGCGGTCGCGCACTGAGCGCGCGCGCCGCGCTCGGCCGGCCGCTGCCGCGCGCGTTCTACCGGCGCAACTGCCTGGCGGTCGCGCGCGACGTGCTCGGCCGCGTGCTCGTGTACGAGAGCGCCGCGGGCCGAATCGCCGGCCGCGTCGTCGAGGTCGAGGCCTATCGCGGCGCGGACGACGCGGCGAGCCATGCGCATCGCGGGCGCACCGCGCGCAACGCGGTGATGTTCGGGCCT
>Ga0318553_10000505_pt1 | contig 12413 bp, 9 predicted proteins | sample GRESIP082b2f21_FD_203686 | JGI IMG/M metagenome (GOLD analysis project Ga0318553, IMG submission 203686) | Tropical soil microbial communities from Luquillo Experimental Forest, Puerto Rico - GRE.SIPMG.082b2f21 | ecosystem: Environmental > Terrestrial > Soil > Tropical forest > Bulk soil...
GTGTTCAACTGCACGCCGGTCCCGCGCGGTGACTATCGCGTCGGCGTCCCGTTCGGCGGCGTCTGGCGCGAGATCCTGAACAGCGACGCCGCGGCGTTCGGTGGCAGCGGCATGGGGAACCTCGGCGCCGTCACCGCGGACGACGTGGCCTGTCACGCACGGCCCGCCTCGCTGCGGCTGACGCTGCCGCCGCTCTCGGCGCTGTATCTGGCGCCGGGCTGAGCGGCTTGACGACCACCTGCCGGTGGTTAGGAATCGCTCAATGGAAGCGGAGCCGGGAACCGACGACGCGGTCGTCACCGCCTGCAGCGCCTGCGGCAAGATGAACCGCATCCTGCGCGCGCGCCTCAAGGACGATCCCACCTGCGGTCAGTGCAAGGAGAAGATCTTCCCGCGCCGCCCTGTCACCATCACCGACGCGAGCTGGAAGAAGGAGGTCGAGGACTCGCCGATCCCGGTGCTCGTCGACTTCTGGGCCCCGTGGTGCGGCCCGTGCCGCGCGGTGGCGCCGGTGCTCGAGGCGATCGCCGGCGAGCGCGCCGGCAAGCTCAAGATCGCCAAGCTCAACGTCGACGAGAACCCGAGCGCCGCGGCCCGCTTCGCGGTGCAGGCGATCCCGACGATGATCATCTTCCGCGGGCCGCTGGAGGTCGATCAGATCCGCGGCGCGATGCCGAAGGCGGCGCTCGAGAGCCGGATCGACCGCGTGGTCTGAGCGGTCACTCGAACCGGATCTCGAGCGCGAGGCCCGTTCCCCAGTGGCGCGCGGCGGCGTCCTGGTTCATGTCGGGGAACATGAACCAGAACCGCAGATCGATCGAGCGCGTCAGCATCGAGCCGAGGCCGAAGCCGACCGGGTAGCCGGTGTGGCTCCCGCCCTGGCTGAAGATCTGGATCCCGAGCAGCGGGCCGAGCCAGAACGTACGCGTCACCTGGATCCAGAGGTGGAGCGGGATGCTCACGACGGTCTCCGTGGGGCTGACGAAGATGATGGGGACGTAGAGGCCGGTGTCGACGCGCAGGATCCCGGTCCGCAGCCGGACCGGGAGGCCGACGAGGAAACCGAACCGGGACTGGTCCTCGATCGGCAGGTAGAACCGGAGCTCGAGCCCCAGCTCGGCGGCCGACGCGCGCGCCACCGACCAGCGCAAGCCGAGCTCGGGGTCGGCGATGCGGTCGTGGAACGTGCCGTAGGTTTCGTTGTCGAACGGCCGTCCCCAGCGATCGGCCTCGGTCACCTGGCCGGCGTTGTCCAGCCGGAACCCGGTCCGGAGCCAGAGCTCGAAGTCCCGCCCCAGCCCGAAGGCGAGCTCGAGGTTGAGGCCGAGCCCGGTGGTGTCCGGGTTCGGCTCGTGTCCGACGCCGAACCCGAAGTCGAGGGCCACGTCGTGGCGGGGGAGCACGAGGTCGCGGTACAGCCACTCGGAGGCGGCTTCGGCGCGCGGGGCGAACCCCGCGGGGACCACGACGAGCAACGCGGTGAACGCGCAGATCGCTGAGAGGCGCATCGTTTCATGATCGGCCGACGCCCCATCGGCCGCAAGCTTCGTATCCGCGCTATAAATCGGGGGCTTGACAGACCTCGTGCGCTTGCGCCGACCGAGCGATCGGGCGGCGGATTCATCCTCGGCGGAACCGGCACCTGCGACGGTGACGGCCGGACCCGCGTCCGCCGGCGCGCCGGCGCGGCTCGCCTACGTCGAGACCTACGGCTGCCAGATGAACGTCGCGGACACGGATCTGATGCTGGGCCTCCTGCACCGCGGCGGCTACGCCCGCACCGACGACCCCGCGCGCGCCGACGTCATCCTCATCAACACCTGCGCCGTGCGCGAGAAGGCCGAGGAGCGCGTGTTCGCGCGCGCCAGCATGCTCGCCCACGCCAAGGCCAGCCCCGACGTCGTCCTCGGCATCACCGGCTGCATGGCCGAGCACCTCAAGGACGACCTGCGGCGGCGGGCGCCCGACGTCGACCTGGTGGTGGGCCCCGACGGCTACCGCCGCCTGCTCGAGCACGTCGAGGCCGCGCGCGGCGGCCAACCCGTCACCGACACGCGCCTCGATCGCGAGGAGACCTATGACGGCCTCGATCCAGCGCGGCAGATGACCGGCGGCGTGATCGGCCACGTCACCATCCAGCGCGGCTGCGACAAGTTCTGCACGTTCTGCGTGGTCCCCTACACGCGCGGGCGCGAGCGCGGCGCGGCGCCGCGCGAGATCCTGCGCCAGGTCCGGGCCATGGCGGCCGCGGGCTACAAGGAGGTCCAGCTCCTCGGCCAGACGGTGAACTCGTACCGCTACGAGGACGTCGGGTTCGCCGAGCTCTTGCGCGCCGTGGCCGGCGTCGAGGGGATCGCCCGCGTCCGGTTCACCTCCCCCTACCCGCTCGACTTCTCCGACGAGGTGATCGCGGCGCTCGCCGACACGCCCAAGCTCTGCAGGCACGTCCACCTGCCGCTGCAGAGCGCATCGGACGCCGTGCTCGAGCGGATGCGCCGCGGCTACAGCTTCGCGACGTACCGGACGCTCTACGACAAGCTGCGGTCACGCGTCCCCGGGATCGCCATCACCACCGACCTCCTGATCGGGTTCTGCGACGAGACGGACGCCGAGCACGCCGAGACGCTGCGCGCCCAGGAGGCGCTCCGCTTCGACGGCGCGTTCACCTTCGCCTACTCCGAGCGCGATGGGACCTACGCCGCGCGCAAGATGCCCGACACCGTGCTCGCGGACGTCAAGCAGCGCCGGCTCGCCGAGGTGATCGCCGTTCAGCAGCGCGTGACCGGGGAGATCATGGCCGCGCAGGTCGGACGGCGCGAGCACGTCCTGATCGAGCAGCCCTCGAAGCGCGCGGAGAGCGAGCTCATGGGCCGGACCGACGCCTTCCGGACGGTGATCGTCCCGGCGGCGGCCGGCCTCGGGCCCGGGGACGTCGTCGACGTCACCATCACCCGCGCCACGAGCGCTACGCTGTTCGGCGCGCTGGAGGCGCGCGATGCCGGCCGCCCCGCCTGATCTGTCGCAGAACCCGTTCGCGCTGCTGTCGCTGATCGCGGCGCCCGCGGTGCTCACCAACGCCGCCTCCGTGCTGGTGATGAGCACGAGCAACAGGTTCCTGCGCGCGAGCGAGCGGATGCGCTCCTACGCCGTCAAGATCGAGGAGCATAAGCTGACCCCCGGGCTGCGCGCGCTGCTCCGCAAGCAGGTCGACCGCACCGAGCGTCAGGCCGTGCTGCTGCTGCGCGGGCTGCACGCCGCCTACATCGCGATCGGGTCGTTCGCGAGCGCGAGCCTGGTCTCGATCCTCGGCGCGGGCCTCGCCTCCACCCCGCTGCGCCTCGGCTTCCACATCCTGGCCGCCGTGGCCCTGGCCGTCGGCGTCCTGGGCGCCTCGGCGCTGGTCCTCGCCTGCACGCGCCTGCTCGCCGCGACGCGCCTGTCGATGCTGAACATGTCGGAGGAGGCCGCCCTCATCCGCGCGCACGAGCAAATGTCGACGCCCCCCGCGTGAGGCGACGGGCCGGATGCCGGCCACCCCGTCCAGAGATCAGCCAGGCTTGACCGGCGGCCGCAGCGCGGCCATAATATCAGGCAATCAGGATATGCGGATATGCCTAGCCTCGGCGCCACCTCGGATCTGCTCGGGCTCCTCGCGGAGCCGTCGCGCGTGCGGCTGCTCGCGCTGCTCGCCGAGCAAGAGCTGACGGTCGGAGAGCTCTGCGCCGTGACCGAGCTCGGGCAGTCGCGCGTATCGACCCACCTCGGCAAGCTGCGCGAGGCGGGGCTCCTGCGTGACCGGCGTGCGGGAGGGTCCACCTTCTACCGGATGGCCAACGGCGAGATGCCGGACGCGGCACGCAAGCTCTGGTCGGTGGTGGCGGCGGATCTCGATGACGCGCAGCTCGCGTCCGACCGGCGGCGCTGCGCGGGCGTGCTGCGGACGCGGGCGACGACGGGGCGCTGGCCGGACAGCGTGGCGGGGGAGATGGAGCGGCACTACTCTCCGGGGCGGACCTGGGAGGCGCTGGCGCGCGGCCTCATCGGCCTCATCGAGCTCGGAGACGTCCTCGACGCCGGCGCGGGGGACGGCGCGACGGCGCAGCTCATCGCGCCGCGCGCGCGCAGCGTCACGTGCGTCGACGTCAGCGAGACGCTGATCGACGCCGCGCGGGTGCGGCTCGCGGGCCACCCCAACGCCAAGGCCGAGGTCGCCGATCTCGTGGAGCTCCCCTTTGCCGATGCCAGCTTCGACCAGGTGCTGGCCTTGAACGTGCTCACCCATCTGCGCGCGCCTGCCCGCGCCCTCGGCGAGCTGGCGCGCGTGCTGCGTCCCGGCGGTCGCCTGGTCCTGGTCACCCTCGCCGCGCACGAGCACCTCGACGTGACGAGCAGCTACGGCCACGTCCACGCCGGGTTCCGGCCCGCGGAGGTGAGGCGGCTGGTCGAGCGGACCGACCTCGCCGTCGAGCAGTGCGCGCTCACCTCGCGCGAGCGCCGGGCCCCCTACTTTCAGGTCGTGACGTTGTTCGCGAGCAAACCGAAGGAGAAGCGTCGATGAGCACGGAGGAGACACTCCGCAAGACCCTGGCCCAGCGCATCGTGCTGCTCGACGGCGCGATGGGGACGATGATCCAGCGCCACAGGCCGACGGAGGCCGACTACCGCGGCAAGCGGTTCGCGAACCACCACAAGGAGCTGCGCGGCGACAACGACCTCTTCGTGCTGACCAAGCCGGAGATCATCGCCGACATCCACGCCCAGTACCTGGCCGCGGGCAGCGACATCATCGAGACCAACACCTTCAACGCCAACGCCATCGCCCAGGCGGACTACGACCTCGAATCGATCTGCTACGAGCTCAACGTCGAGGCGGCGCGGCTCGCCAAGCGCGTGACCGCCGAGTGGACCGCCAAGACGCCGGACAAGCCGCGCTTCGTGGCCGGGGCGCTGGGACCGACCAACCGGACGCTGTCCATGTCGCCCGACGTGAACGACGCCTCGTTCCGGGCCGTGACCTTCGACCAGGTGAAGGCCGCCTACGCCGATCAGGCGCGCGGCCTCATCGACGGGGGCGTCGATCTGCTGATCCCCGAGACGGTCACCGACACGCTCAACCTCCGGGCGGCGCTGGTCGCGATCGAAGAAGTGTTCGAGGAGAAGGGGGTGCGGCTGCCGATCATGCTGTCGGTGACGATCGTCGATCAGAGCGGCCGGACGCTCAGCGGCCAGACCATCGACGCGTTCTGGACCTCGGTCGCGCACGTCAACCCGCTCTCGGTCGGCATCAACTGCTCGCTCGGCGCCGAGCAGATGCGGCCGTTTCTCGCCGAGCTGGCGTCGGTCGCCACCTGCTACGTCTCCTGCTACCCGAACGCCGGGCTGCCGAACCCGCTGGCGCCGACCGGCTACGACGAGGAGCCGCCGACGACCTCGAAGCTGCTGCGCGGGTTCGCCGACGCCGGGCGCGCCGCGCGCGGTCCCCGACGTCGCCGCGCGCCCCGAGCTCGCCTACCCGCGCTACGCCGGCCTCGAGACGCTCACCATCCGCCCGGACACCAACTTCCTCATGATCGGCGAGCGAACCAACATCACCGGATCGGCCAAGTTCGCGGATCTGATCCGGCGCGGCGACTACGGCGCGGCGACCTCCGTCGCGCTCGACCAGGTGCGCGGCGGGGCCAACATCCTCGACGTCAACATGGACGAGGGGATGATCGACGGCGTCGCGGCGATGACGAAGTTCCTGAACCTCATCGCCACCGAGCCGGAGATCGCCCGCATCCCGATCATGATCGACAGCTCGAAGTGGTCGGTGCTCGAGGCGGGCCTCAAGTGCGTCCAGGGCAAGGGGATCGTCAACTCGATCTCGCTCAAGGAGGGCCCCGCGGACTTCCTGGCCAAGGCCAAGATCATCAGGCGCTTCGGGGCGGGCGTGGTGGTGATGGCGTTCGATGAGACCGGCCAGGCCGACACCGTCGAGCGCAAGGTCGCCATCTGCCAGCGCGCCTACAAGCTGCTGGTCGAGGAGGCGGGCTTCCCGGCGACGGACATCATCTTCGACCCCAACATCCTCGCCATCGCCACCGGGATCGAGGAGCACAACGACTACGGCAAGAACTACATCGAGGCCACACGGATCATCAAGGCGACCTGCCCGGGCGTGCGCATCTCGGGCGGCGTCTCCAACCTGTCGTTCTCCTTCCGCGGCAACAACGTCGTCCGGGAGGCCATGCACGCGGCGTTCCTCTACCACGCCATCAAGGCGGGCATGGACATGGGGATCGTCAACGCCGGGCAGCTCGCCGTCTACGACGACATCGAGCCCGAGCTGAAGGAGCGCGTCGAGGATGTGATCCTGAACCGCCGCCCCGACGCGACCGAGCGCCTCCTCGAGCTCGCCGAACGCGTGAAGGGCTCCGGCAGGAAGAAGGAGCTCGATCTCGCCTGGCGGCAAGAGCCCGTCGAGAAGCGGCTCGCGCACGCGCTCGTCGCCGGCGTCGTCGACTTCATCGAGGCCGACGTCGAGGAGGCCCGCCAGAAGTACGGACGCCCGCTCAGCATCATCGAGGGGCCGCTCATGGACGGCATGAAGATCGTCGGCGACCTGTTCGGCGCCGGCAAGATGTTCCTCCCCCAGGTGGTCAAGAGCGCCCGGGCCATGAAGCGCGCGGTCGCCTATCTGCTGCCGTTCATGGAGGCCGAGAAGGAGGGCGGCGCCCAGCCGCAGGGGAAGATCGTGATGGCGACGGTCAAGGGCGACGTCCACGACATCGGCAAGAACATCGTCGGCGTCGTGCTCGGCTGCAACAACTACCAGGTGATCGATCTGGGGGTCATGGTCCCTTGCGAGAAGATCCTGGAGACCGCGCGCCGCGAGAAGGCCGACATCATCGGCCTGTCGGGGCTCATCACGCCGTCGCTCGACGAGATGGCCAGCGTCGCCGCTGAAATGGAAAGGCAGGGGTTCGACATCCCATTGCTCATCGGCGGCGCCACCACCAGCCGGCAGCACACCGCCGTCAAGATCGCGCCCGCGTTCTCCAAGCCGACGGTGCACGTCCTCGACGCCTCGCGCGCCGTGGGTGTGGTGCAGAGCCTCGTCAACCGCGAGACGCGCCCCACCTTCGAAGCCCAGAATCGCAAGGAGCAGGCCGAGCTGCGCGAGCTCTTCGGCCACAAGCGCGCCAAGCCGATGCTCACCTTCGCCGAGGCCAACGCCAAGCGCCTGGTCGTCGACTTCAAGCCCGAGGACGTCCCCCAGCCCGCGTTCCTCGGCGTCCGGACCGTGGACGCCGATCTCGCCGAGCTCGCGCGCTACATCGACTGGACGTTCTTCTTCACGGCCTGGGAGCTGCGCGGCCGCTTCCCGGCCATCCTCGACCACCCCGAGCAAGGTCCGGCGGCCCGCGAGCTCTACGCCAACGCGCGCAAGCTGCTCGACGACATCATCGCCGGCAAGAAGCTGCGCGCCCGCGGCGTCTACGGCTTCTGGCCCGCCGCCGCCGACGGCAACGACGTCGTCCTCTACGCCGACCCCGGCAAGACCCGCGAGGTCGTGCGCTTCGCCATGCTCCGCCAGCAGCTGGCCAAGGCCGAGGACAAGCAGGGGAACCCCTGCCTGTCGCTGGCCGACTTCGTCGCACCGCTCGGCGCGCGCGCCGCCGACCACGTCGGCGCGTTCGCCGTCACCGCCGGCCTCGGCGCCGCGGAGCTGGCCGCCGCCTACGAAAAGTCGCTCGACGACTACAGCGCGATCATCGTCAAGGCGCTCGCCGACCGGCTCGCCGAGGCGTTCGCCGAGTACCTCCACCAGCGCGCCCGCCGCGACTGGGGCTACGGCAAGAACGAGGACCTCACCAACGACGACCTCATCGACGAGAAGTACCGCGGCATCCGCCCCGCCTTCGGCTACCCGGCCTGCCCGGACCACACGGAGAAAGGGAAGCTGTTCGACCTGCTCGGGGCGCGCGCCGCCGGCCTCGAGCTGACGGAGAGCTTCGCCATGACCCCCGCCGCCTCGGTCAGCGGCCTCTACTTCGCGCACCCTTCCGCCCGCTACTTCAACGTCGGGCGCATCGGGCGCGATCAGGTGGAGGACTACGCCCGCCGCAAAGGCGTCCCGATCCTGGAGATGGAGAGGTGGCTCGCGCCCAACCTCGCCTACGACCGGGGGAATTGAGGGCCGTCCCAGATTCCGCGCAGCGCCTCTCCGTCGAGGGTGACATCCTCCCGGGGCGCAACTATGCTGACCGATCTCTTGGAGAACCCCGCGCCCGACGGTGACCGCGACGGAGACGGACGGGAGGCCAGCGCCGATGACGCTGCGCCCCCGATCGTCCGCGAGGAGATGCAGCTCCTCGACGTGGTGCTGCGCAAGATCGACGGCGGCGGGCCGCGGAGCCGGCGGGCCCGTACGCCGGTCGACGACGCCGGCGCCCTGATCGAGCTGCGCGACGCGCTCGCCGAGGCCAAGCCCGAGGATCAGGGATCGATCCTGGAGCAGATGCACCGGATCGAGGCCCTGTCCCGCCAGCGCGGCAAGGGGGACGTGCCGCCCGTCGATCGCAAGTCGCCGTACTTCGGCCACCTGCGCCTCGACGAAGGGGGGAAGCGGCGGGACGTGCTCATCGGCGCGCGCAGCTTCGTGGAGCCCGGAGGCGGCGTGCAGATCGTCGATTGGCGAAACGCCCCGGTCTCGCGGCTGTTCTACCGGTACGAGGAGGGGGACGCCTACGAGGAGCGGCTCGGCGATCGGCTGGTCGAGGGCGAGATCGTCGCCCGCCGGACGGTGGCCATCGTCGACGCCGAGCTGCGTCGGGTCGCCTCGCCGCAGGGGACGTTCTCGCGCGACCTTCACACCGGCGCCTGGCGCGAGGTCGCCACCCGCCGGGCGCGGCTGCACATCGCCCGCGACGGCAGCGCCGCGGAGGTGGTGGGCACCGCCGCGCGCGCGACGCCCGCGCTGCCGGCTCCGGCCGCCACCCCGGCCACGCGCGGCCGGCTCGGGTTCGAGGACGGCGGGGTCCGGCGCCCCGACCGGCACCTGCCGGCGATCGCCGCGCTCATCGACCCGCGGCAGTTCGAGCTCATCACCCAGCCCTCATCCGGCCTGATCGCCGTGCAGGGGTCCGCAGGGAGCGGCAAGACCACCATCGGCCTCCACCGGATCGCCTACCTCGCGTTCGCCGAGCCGCGGCGCTTCCGCCCCGAGAAGATGCTGGTGATCGTCTACCAGCGGGCCTTGGCCGCCTACGTGTCGCGCGTGCTGCCGTCTCTCGATGTGGACGGGGTCCCGGTGATCACCTTCGCCGGCTGGGCGGAGGCCGTGCGGCGCGCGACCCTGCCGGCGCTCGAGGCCGGGATCACCGAGGACACGCCCCCCGTGGTCATGCGCGCCAAGGCTCACGGCGCGCTCCTGCGGATCATCGACGACCGGCAGGTCGCGCTCGCCGACTGGTGCCGCGCGCGGCTCGAGGGGGACCTCGCCGGGAACCCGGACGCCGCGGCGGCCGTCGCGTTCTGGGACGGCACCAGCGGTCCCGTCGACGGGCGGGTCACGGCGCTCGCCACCTGGCTCCGCGACGCCACCGTCGACCCCGCCACGCGCAACGCCCTCGAGAACGTGGGCCGCGCGCTGCGGGCGCGCACCCGTGACGTCGTCGGCGAGTGGGCGGCGCTGTTCACCGACCGCGCCGCGCTCGGCGACGGCTTCGCGCGCCACGCCCCCGGCGCGTTCACCCCCGGCCAGCTCGACGACCTGCACCGCTGGTGCGTGGCCCGCGACCGCCTGCGCACGGGCGGCCCCAGCGAGGACGGCGACGTGTTCGCCCTCGACGCCGAGGACGAGGCGCTCCTGCTCCGCATCTACCAGCGCCAGCGCGGCCGGCTCTCCGACGGCAAGGGCTCCCTCGCCTACGAGCACATGATGGTCGACGAGGTGCAGGACTTCTCGCCGCTCGAGCTGGCGGTGCTGCTTGACACCACCTCCGCGCACCGCTCGGTGACGCTGGCCGGCGACACCGCCCAGGCGATCGCGCCCGAGCACGGGTTCTCGAACTGGGCCGAGCTGCTCGACTTCCTGGCCATCTCCCACGAGCGGGTCGAGCCCCTGCGCGTCAGCTACCGATCGACGCGCGAGATCGTGGACGTCGCCGAGCACGTCCTCGGCCCGCTGATGGGCGACGTGCGCCCGGTGGCGCCGCGCTCCGGCGCCCCCGTCGAGTCGTTCGCCTTCGCCTCGGCCGGCGAGGCCGCCGAGTTCCTGTCGCATGCCCTCAAGGAGCTCGTGCGCCTCGAGCCGGAGGCCTCGGTGGCCTTGCTGGCCCGCCACCCCGAGCAGGCGCGCGTCTACTACGAGGCGCTGGCGCACGCGGAGGTCCCCGGCATCCGCCTCGTCGCCGACCAGGACTTCTCCTTCACGGCCGGCATCGACGTCACCGACGTGCGGCAGTCCAAGGGGCTCGAGTTCGACATCGTGATCCTGCTCGAGGTGAGCGACGCCTCCTACCCGGCGAGCGACGACGCGCGCCGCCTCCTGCACGTCGCGATGACCCGCGCCGCGCACCAGCTCTGGGTCACGCACACGGGCACCCCGTCGCCGCTGCTGCCGGCGAACCTGCGCTGACTAGGGCGCCATCGCGTCGAGCACGGCGTCATGCACCGCGGGGCGGAAGCGCCGGAAACGATCGTCGACCGTCACCTGCGGGTGCACGCGGTTCGCGAGCAGAGCGATCCAGAGCTCGCGCGCCGGATCGATCCAGAGCGAGCAGCCCGTGAACGCCAGGTGGCCCACGGCGTCGCGCGACAGCCGGCTCCCGGCCTGAGAGTGGGCCGCGGCGGGGCCGTCCCAGCCGAGGCGCCAGGTCGACCCCGGGACGCCGGACGGCGACCAGAACAGGCGCACGACGTCGCGATCGACCAGCCCGCCGCTGCCGTCGCCGCGGAAGGCGGACACCAGAGCGCCCGCGATCGCCGACAGATCGGCCGCCGTCGAGAACAACCCCGCGTGCCCGGCGATGCCGCCCATCGCGGCGGCGTTCAGATCGTCCACCTCGCCGATGAGCACGCGCCCGCGCTCCGGGCAGAGCTGCGTCGCGGCGATCGTCCGCTCGCCGAGGACGCGCGCCCGCGCGTCGACGTCGGCGAGGCCCAAAAAGCGCGTCGACGCGAGCCCCAGCGGGCGCGCGATGCGGGTCTCGCAGAGCACGTCGAGGCGCGCGCCCGTTCGCCGCTCGAGCAACCACCCGAGCAGGATGAACCCGAGATCGGAGTAGACGGCGCGCGTGCGCGGCGCCTGCTCGAGCGGCTCCCGCGCGGCGAGGCGCTCGACCGCCCAGCGCGCGGACGACGCGTCGGCCGCCTGCCGCCAGAACGGCCGGTGCGCCGGCAGGCCGCTCGCGTGGCACAGCAGATCGCGAACCGTCACCTCCGCCCGGCCGGGCTCTGGACCGGCGAACTCCGGGAGCGCCTCCGCGACCTTCTCGTCGAGCGCGAGCCGCCCGGCCCCCACCTCTTGCATCGCGAGCACGCTGGTGACGACGGCCTTCGTGAGCGACGCGACGTCGTAGAGCGTGTCGCGAGAGGCAGGGAGCTTGTGGGGAATGAGCTGGCGGGCCCCGAACGCCTCGTGGAACAGCGTCACGCCGCCCCCCGCGGCCAGCAGGACCAGCCCCGGGACGGTGCCATCGTCGGCGGCCCCCGCGCACATCCGCGCGACGGGCTCGAACTTGAGCTTCACAGCGCAGGCCCCTGCCGCCACCCCGCGCGGGGAGAGTCCGACCCGTCCACTTTCTCGTGAATCTACCCGGAGGCGGCCCGCCTGGCGACCTGGGCCACGGGCCGGGGCCGGCCGGGGCCGATCTCCCCTCGCCGCCCGCGGCACACAGGACCATGCTTAGTTTTGAGGTGACGCCATGAAGCGGCATGCAGCGGCTGAGGCCAAGACCGGGACGAAGACCGGGACCGGCGCCAAGCCCGGGGCCAAGCCGGCGCGGCGCGGCCCCAAAGCGGCCAAGCCCGAAGCGACGGCCAAGCCCGACGCGGCGGCCAAACCAGGCGCGCCCGTCGCCACGGGCGCCGTCCGACACAATCACCCGCCCCCGGAGCCCGCGCCTCCCGCGGCGCGTCGGGGACGCTCCGACGACGGGACGGCCTTCATGCCGGATCCAGAGGACGGCCCGGCGCGCATCGACGACACCCTCGCGGAGACGCTGGCCGAGGAGTATCTCGAGTCGGCCACGCGCGGCGAGGACGTGGTCGAGGACGCCCTCGAAGAGGTGGTCCCCGAGGAGCTCGGCGGCCCGTTCGTCGAGACCAGCGCCGCGGACGAGTTCGCGGATGGGGTCGACGCGGCCAACCCCGAGGACGCCGAGGCCGAGCCCCTGCCGCGGCCCGTGGCCGGGCTGGTCCAGGCC
>Ga0318553_10000512_pt1 | contig 12363 bp, 4 predicted proteins | sample GRESIP082b2f21_FD_203686 | JGI IMG/M metagenome (GOLD analysis project Ga0318553, IMG submission 203686) | Tropical soil microbial communities from Luquillo Experimental Forest, Puerto Rico - GRE.SIPMG.082b2f21 | ecosystem: Environmental > Terrestrial > Soil > Tropical forest > Bulk soil...
GGAGATCCCGGCCGCGGACCGCCTCCGCGAGGTCGGATGTGACGGCGACCGCCTCGGGGAGGCGGAACCCCGGCACCGACCAGGGGCTGGCGCGATCGCGGGCCAGCGCGCGCGCCGCGTTCGCATCGACCTCCCAGAGCCGGACGTCGTGACCGCGTCGGGCGGCGAGCCAGGCGAGCACCCCGCCCCACGCCCCGCCGCCCAGCACCGAGACGCCGAGCGCGGTCAAGGAGCCTCGCGTCCTCTTGCCGGTCTACTGGCCGGCCACGCGGACCCGGTTGCGGCCGGCGTTCTTGGCCGCGAACAGGGCTCGGTCCGCCGAGGCGAGCACGACCGCCGGCTCTGCGCCGTCGTCCGGGAACGACGCCACGCCTACGGAGATCGTCAGCTTGCCGGTCGGCTGCGTGCTGCCGAACTCGAAGGGGAACTCGGCGATCTGCGCGCAGATCCGCTCGGCGACCTCCTTGGCCGCCGCCTTGCCGACGTCGAGCAGCACGATCGCGAACTCCTCGCCGCCGTAGCGGGCCACGACGTCGTTCGCGCGCCGGCCGTGCTGGAGGATCTTCGAAACGCCGCGCAGGGCGTTGTCGCCGGCGAGATGGCCGTGGCGGTCGTTGTAGCCCTTGAAGTGATCGACGTCGATCATGAGCACCGACAGCGGCAGGCCGGTCCGGTTGCTGCGCTCCATCTCCAGCGACAGGCGCTCGCGGAAGTGGCGGTGGTTGTAGAGGCCGGTGAGGCCGTCGGTGATGGCCAGCTCCGCGAGCCGCGCGTTGAGCGTCTCGAGCTCGCGCGTCCGGTCGGCGACCTTCTCCTCGAGCGACGAGTTGAGCGTCGCGAGCTCGGCGTTCTTCGTGCGCAGCTCGCCGAGCAGCTCGGCGCGCTCGCGCTCGAGACGGAAGCGCGACAGCAGCCCCTGGATCGTGAGCCTCAGGTCGGGCTCGTCCCAGGGCTTGGGGATGTACTGATCGAGCCCCGCCCGGTTGATGGCGTAGACCACGGCGTCGAGCCCGGCCTGGCCGGTGAGCAGGATCTTCACGGTCTGCGGGCTGCGCTTGTGGACCTCCTCGAGCAGCTCCACGCCCTTCATGCCCGGCATGATCTGATCGGCGATCACCACCGCCAGCTGCTCGCCGTCGTGCTGCAGGTCCTCGATGAGGTCCAGCGCCTCGCGGGCGTTCTTGGCGACGGCGATGTCGCACTCGTTGCCGAAGCGCGCGAGCAGCTGCTGGCGGAGCGCGGCGAGGATCCCCTCCTCGTCGTCGACGCACAGGATGTGCTCGCGGAGCGGGTGAGGCTGCTGCGGCATCACTGCAGGCGCTCCTTGCTCCGGCCGCCGGGCCCGATGGGGCCCGACTGCGACGGCAGGCGGTGGAGCGGCCCGCCGTCCGAAAGCCCGGCCTCGCGCGGCGGCCCCTCGATCGGCAGGCGAACCTCGAAGCGCGTGCGCCCCGGCTGGCTGTCGACGCGGATGCTGCCGCCGTGCTTCTCGACGATGCGCGCGCAGATGGAGAGGCCGAGGCCGGTCCCCTCCCCCTTCGCTTTGGTGGTGAAGAACGGCTCGAAGATCCGCCCGGCGACGTCGGGCGTGATGCCCGGTCCGGTGTCGACGATCGCCACCTCCACATCGCCCTCTAGCGCTCTCGTCTCAATCAAGATCTCGCCCCGCCCGTCCATGGCTTGAATCGCGTTGTGGATGAGATTGGTCCAGACCTGGTTTAGCTCACCTACGTATGCCGTGATCGGCGGCAGTGACCCAAATGATCTCCTTACATTAACGCCATTTTCACCATACTTCAACTGGTGCGAGAGGATGACGAGCGTGTCCTCGATCCCCGCGTGGACGTCGACGCGCTCGAGCGGGGCTTCGTCCAGGCGGGAATAGCGCTTGAGCGCCCCCACGATTCTCCTGATTGAACCGATGGCGCTCCGGATTGTTCCCGCCGTGCGGGCGAGGAAGGCCACCTCTCGCAGGTAGCCCGCCAGGGGGGCGAGGTTCCTGTCGCCGGCCAGGGCCTTGAGCTCGGGGGCCGCGCGGTCGCCGACCACCCCCAGCTCGGCGAGCGCGCCCGCCGCCTCCGCGCCCCCGGCGCCCTCGCCGAGCAGCGCCCGCAGCCGGCGCTGTTGCTGCCGCGACTCGACCGACGTGGTCAGCGGCGCGACGGTCATGTCCGGCAGGAGGTCGTCGATGAGGGTGAAGAAGCGCCGGATCGATTCGGGCGGCAGGCCCAGGCCGGCCAGCGCCTCGCCGCAGCGGCCGAGGCGGCGCACGGTCTCGGCCAGGGCGTCGACCAGCCCCTGCACGGCCGCCGCGGGCGAGTTCACCTCGTGGGCGATGCCGGCCACGAGCATGCCGAGCCCGGCCATCTTCTCGGAGTGAATCAGCTGCCCTTGCGCCTCTCCGAGCTCGCGCAGCGCGCGCTCGATCTCGGCGTTGGCCTTCTCGAGCTCGGCGGTGCGGGCGCGCACGCGGGCCTCGAGCACCTCGGAGAAGGCCCGCACCTCGGTATAGAGGCGCGCGTTCTCGATGGCGGTCGCCGTCTGATCGGCGAACGTGACCAGCAGCCGGAGGTCGGCCTCGCCGAACGGCGCCTCGCCGAGGCGCCCGACGATGATGACCCCCACCATCCGCTCCTTGAGCGTGAGGGGCGCCGCGATGACCGGGCCGGTCAGCCCCGCCCCGAGCGCCGCCTCCATGAGCTGGGGATCGGACTCGACGGCCGCCGTGCGCCGCGCCCGGCCGAGCGCGGCGACGCCCGCCGCCAGGCCGGCCAGGTTCTCGCCGATCGGGTCGCCGGCCACGGCGCGGACGACGAAGCGGGTGGGGTCGGCGCGATGCCCGTCGACGGCCAGCGCGATGGCCACGGTCTTGCCGCCGAGCACGTTCATGACCTCGCTGATCACGGAGCGCAGCACCTGCCCGAGGTCGACGACGGTGCTGACGGCGCGGCCGACCTGGTGGACGGTGACGAGCTCGCGCACGCGCGCCGCCAGCCCCTCCTGGTTCTCCTTGAGGCTGCGGGTCATGATCCGGAACGCCTCGGCGACGTCGCCGATCTCGTCGTCGGTGTCGACGGCGATGCCGGTCTCGAGATCGCCGCGCGCGACCGCGAGCGCGCCGGCGTGGAGGTCCTGCAGCGGCCGGCTCATGCGCCGGGCGAGCAGGTTCGACAGCAGGATGGCGAGCGCGAGGGCGAGCAGCGCCCCGGCAATGAGCGTCGTGCGCGCGCGATCGCTGGCGGCCGCGAGCGGCGCGCGATCGACGGCGACGCCGAGCAGCCCCACCGGTTCGGCGTTGACGTCCTGGAGCTGGCCGAAGGCGACGGAGTACGGGTGACCGTCGACCTCGACGGGCACGACCGGCGACCCGGCCCGCAGGCCGCCTACGTCGGCGATGCCGGCCTTGCCCGGGACCTTCGGCCCCACCAGCCGGGCCCCGGTGGCCGCCATGAACGTCGAGGCGTTGGGCTCGCGCCCGACGTAGATCACCACCTCGCGGCCGGCGCCGAGCGCGGCCTTGAGCCGGTCGACGACCGTGCCGTCGATGGGGACGGTCACTACCGCCGCGCCGAGCAGGCGCAGCGCCGGATCGACGAGCGGAAGCGCGGCGCGCACGACCAGACGATCGCGCGCCCGCTCGACGCTGACCGTCCGCTCGTAGCCGAGGGCGCGCAGGATGACCGGCGACCGATCGGAGGGCTCGAGCTCGGCGCCGCGGGCCGCGGTGGGCTCGTCGCAGGCGCCCTGCGCGCAGTGGGCGACGATCCGCCCGGAGGTGTCGGTGGTCTCGTAGAGGGCGTTCGGCATCGCCAGCGACAGCTCGCCGAGGCGCTGGCGGACCGTCGCGGGCGCCGCCGCCTGCGCGCGCAGGAGCGCCGGATCGTCGCCCAGCGCCGCGGCGCCCGCCGCCAGCTGCTGCACCTGTTGCAGAAACAGCCCGCGCGCCACCTGCAAGCCGCGCTGGGCCTCGAACTCGATGCCGTGCTCCACGCTGGAGAAGATGAGCAGCACGGCCACGATCGACACCGCCAGCACCGGGCCGAGCGCGGCGACGATCAGCGCGGCGGTGAGGCGGCGCCGCAGACCGCGGCGGCGGAGCGGCGCCGCGGCGGTGGGCAGCGACCAGGCGCTCGAGCCGCGACCCAGCCACTCGCCGGGCCGGTAGAACTGGGAGGCGCGCAGGTTGCCGCTCGACGACCCCTTGAGCCGCATGAGCCGCCCGCTGATCGGTGTCTTCACGTTCCGCCGGCGGCCGGTGCCGCTCTGGCTGTCGCTGTCGCGCTCGTCGTCGTGGTCGTCGCCGCGGCTCATGGCACGTGCTCCGCCCAGCGGTAGAGGCCCATCGCCGACGGCTGCACGACGAGGCCCCGGATCGAGGTCCGCTCGCCGAACACCACCTTCGAGTGGGCGAGCGGCACCCAGGGGACGTCGATGGCCAGGATCGCCTGCGCCTGCGAGTAGAGCCGCTCGCGCTCGGTGCGATCGGTGGTCCGCTGGGCCATCCCGATCACGTCGTGGAACCACCCGTTGCTGTAAAAAGCGATGTTCGAGGGGCGGCTGCCCGTGGTGTTGTCCGAGTCGAGCAGCGTGTAGAGGAAGCTGTCGGGGTCGCCGTTGTCGTTGAACCAGCCGTGCAGCGCGAGGTCGTGCTCGCCGGCCCACAGCGCCCGCTGATGATCGGTCGGGTCCGAGAGGATGACGTCGACGGCGATGCCGACCTCGCCGAGACACTTCTTGATGATCCCCGCCACGCGCGCCGGCGCGGGCATGTACTGGCTCGCCGACGAGGGGGCGAAGAGCTTCAGCGGCGGCTCCCGATCACCCTGCCAGCCCGCCTCCGCGAGCAGCTTGCGCGCGCGCACCGGATCGTACGGGTAGGTGACGACGTCGGAGCGGGCCCCCCAGACGTTGGGCGGCAAGGGGCCGATCGCGGGGATGCCGAGCCCCTGGTAGACGAGCTTGACCAGCGCCTCGCGCCGGATCGCGTGCGCGATCGCGCGCCGGATCCTCGGATCGTTGAGCGGCCGGCGCTGGGTGTTCATGGCCAGGTAGGAGACCAGCGCGGCGGGGGCCATCGCCAGGCGGAGATCGGGGTGCAGGCGCACGAGCGGCAGGTCGTCGGGCGCCAGCTGCTGGATGACGTCGGCGGCCCCCGACTCGAGCGCCAGCAGCCGCTGCCGCGAGTCGGGCATGGCCAGGAGCACGAGGTAGCGCGTGCGCGCCGGCGTGTCCCAGTAGTCGGGGTTCCGCTCGAGCGTGATCCGGTCGCCGGGGATCCACTCCACGAAGCGGTAGGGGCCGGTGCCGACGGGGTGGCGGCCGAACTCGCGCCCCCAGTGGCGCACCGCGGTCGGCGACACGATCGCCGCCGGGCCCATCGCCAGGTTAGCCAGGAACGGCGCGTAGGGGCGATCGATCTCGAACTGCACGCGCAGCGGGGAGACGGCGCGGACGCGGCGGATGTTGTGGTAGGCGCGGGTCCAGACGAAGTCGGCCTCGTGGGCGGGGTGCTCGGGGATGATCTGGCGCTCGAAGGAGAACACGACGGCGTCCGCGTCGAACGGCGTGCCGTCGTGGAAGCGGACCCCGGGCCGCAGATCGAACGTCCAGAGCGTGCCGTCGTCGCTGACCGTCCAGCTCACGGCCAGGTCGGGCTCGGGCTCGAGCCGGCCCGCTGCGAACCGGACGAGCCGCCCGTAGACCTGCTCGGCGACCTCCAGCGACTCGATCTCGCTCGTGCGCGCCGGGTCGAGGCTGACGGCGTCCGTCGAGCGGGCGACGACGAGCCGGTCGGCCGATGGGCCGGCGGGGACGGGCGTCCCCGCGGCGCACGCGGCCGCCGCGAGCGACCCCGCCACGAGCGCCATCGGCCCGCGGAACGCGGCCCTCACTTCGCGCCTCCCCGGGCGCCGGCGGGGAGCCGGATCCGGATCTCTTCCTGCTCGACGCCGTCGACGCGGCGCAGATCGGCGGCCACCGCGGGGTAGTCGCCGGGCGCGACGCGCATGAGGGGCAGCGCCGACTCGCGGTGGAGGACGAGCACGTTCGGCCGGCCGGCGAGGCCCGGCTGCAGCCGGCGATCCTCGACGAAGCGGTAGCCGCCGTCGCGGGTGATGACCACCTCCTTCCGGAGGGCCGCCGGATCGACGCGCGCGGTGCCGGGGAGCTCGAGCGTCGCCGTCATCTCCACCGGCACGTCGAAGCCGAGCACGAGGGCGGTGGCGCGCTGGGCCTCGGCCGCGAACCGGCGCCCCGGCTGCGAGCGGAAGAAGGTCGGCTCGAGCCGCATCTCGCGGCCGCCCGGCCCGGGCCGCTCGACGGGGATCGCGAGCTGGCTGCTCACGAAGGAGTAGCGGACGCGGGCGGTGCCGGGCCGGCCCGTCCGATCGCGCGGCAGATCGATCTCCAGGTCGCCGAGCCGCGCGCCCGGGAACTGGACCCCGAGCCACCGCTGCTCGAAGTCCTGGCGGAGGCGGGCGCGATCGGGGCCGATCTCGTCGACCAGCTCCGCCCACTCGAGCGCCGGCCAGCCGACCAGCTCCTCGGTGGCCATGGCCACGCCCCCGCCGCGTTCGTCGAGGCGGATGGTCATGTCGACGGTGCGGCGGTCCTCGCGGGCGCGCGAGCGGGCCACGCCGAAGCCGCCGTCGGGGATGGCCAGCGTCCGCGCGCCGTCGATGCCCGGCGGGAGATAGCCGAACGCCGCGTGCCGGAGCCGCAGGTCGGCGCAGACGGGCGCCGGCTTCCCCGGCGCGCCGACGTCCAGCTCGACGAGCGCGTCGGCGAAGTCGTCGAGCTCCTGCGCCGGGGCCGCCGCCGCGCTCTCCGCGACCAGGCGCGAACGGGCGAGCAGCGGGCGCGCCGGGATGTCGAGCTCGCGCGCCAGCGCGAGCGCCAGCGTGACCCGGCTGCCGCGCCCGCGGGCCAGCGTCGCGCTCGCCGTCTCCACGAAATCGTCGGTGGCCTCGATGGTCTCCGTCACCCACCCCACCAGCGCCGCGGCACGGGCCGCGCGATCCGCGGGGACGGCGCTCGCGATCTGGCGGGCCTGGGCTCGGATCTCCGGCGACGCGCGGACGGCGTCGTGGAGCTCCTCGGCGACGTAGCGGGCCCAGACGGGGAAGCTGACGCCGCTCGACGCGCGCACCGACGGGACGTACTCGACGGAGCGGACCGCCGCCCGCTCGGCGAACAGCTGGGGGACGCCGGTGGCGGCGAAGGTCGTCACGGTGGTTCCGTCGGCGGCCGCCTTGGTCACGGCGGCGGGCGGACCGGCCCGGCGGTCGAGCGCGACCGGCATGCCGGCGGGGGTGACGAGCACCAGCTCGCTGCGGGCCAGCGGCGCGTCGAAGGATTGAAAGTAGAAGCGATCGGCGAGGAAGCCCGGCGCGAAGGCGCTCGAGGGGGGGCGGGTCTCGAGGATCTCCCACTCGACGTAGTCGCCGAGCGCGAGATCGGCCGCGGAGATGGTCTCCTTGCCGGCGATCTCCTCGGGCTCGCGGGTCGAGCCGTCGCGCTTGTGCGTTCGCAGCGTGAGGATCTCCGCGCCCGCGGGGACCGCGATCTCGCCCCAGCGCTCGATCGCCTGCTTGCTGTCGAGGCGCACGATCTGGTGGGTGAGCATCATCGTCGCGCCGCTCGGGAACACGCGCATGACGGCGCGGTCGAGCACCATCACCGCCGGTGCGTCATAGCGCGACGCCGCCTTCTCGAAGGCGGCGATCGCCGCCCGCCCGTCGACCCGCTGGTCGTCGAGCGGGAGCGGAATGCCCAGCGCGCGCGCCGCCCGGCGGACCTCGGCGACGTCGGGGCGGGCGAAGGCCGCGCGGGTGATGGTCTGCCGCGCCGCGCGCAGCTCCCCGGCGGCGGCCTGGGCGTCCGCGAGGCGGACCCGCCGCATCGGATCCGCGGGCTCGCGGGCCACGAGCGCGGCGAGCGTGGCCAGCCCCTCGGGCGCGCGCCCGGCGCCGGCGAGCAGCAGCGCGAGGTCGTCGGCCAGATCCTCCCGCGCCGGATCGAGGGTCAGGGCGGCGCGCAGGGCGGTGATCGCAGCGCTGGTGTCGCCGCGGGCCCGGAGCCGATCGACCCGGGATTCGACATGGCCGCACGCGCCCGCGACCGCCGTCGCCAGCCGGTCCTCGTCGGCGAGCGCCCGCCGCTCTTCCGCGCGGCGCAGGAGCGCCTCGACCACCGGGCACGGCCCGGCGGCGGCGTCGCCGGCGGCGCCGGCCTTGGCGGCCGCGGCGTCGAGCGCGCGGTCGGCGTCGAAGTCCAGCCCGCGCGCCGCGAGGGCGCGCGCGCGCACGAGGTCCGGCCCCCACCAGTCGGGGGCGGCGCGCCCGGCGGCCTCCGCGGCCGTGATCGCCTCGCGCGCCCGTTCGTCGTCGAGCTCGATGGTGGCCAGCGTCTCCCAGGCCCGCGCGAGGTCGGGGTCCACGGCCACCGCCGCCCGCAGCAGGCGGCGGGCCGCGTCGCGCGCGAAGCTCGGCGGCCGGCTCGGATCGTCGCCGGCGAAGGTGCCGGCCAGCGCCATCCCGAGCGCGAACCGCGGGCGCGCCTGCAAGCGGGCGATGCGCCCTTGCGCCAGGTCCGCGTCCTCGATCCGATCGCCGACGTAGGCGGCGGTGAAATCGCCGAGCGCCTCCGCCCCCGCCCCGGTCGCCTCGGAGGGCGGTGACGCCGCGGCGGGCAACGGGATCGGCGCTGCCGGGCCGCCCCGCGCGGGCACCGGACCGGCCGCGCGGGGATCGACGAAGCGCACGTCGCGGGGCGGGCCGGCGTCCGCGGGCAGCACGACGAAGGTGAGGGCCGCCCGCCCTCCCCGGCTCGCGATCCGGAGCTCGATGTCGTGTCGCCCGGCCGCGAGCGCGATCCGGTGCCCGGTGATGCGGGGCGCGTAGCGCTCGCCCGAACCGTGCGCCGCGCGCGTCCCTCCGTCGACGGCGACGCGCGCCTCACCGGGATAGTCGAGGACGAGGTCGTAGCTGCCGGCGGGGACCTCGATGGCGGCGCGCAGGATCCGCGCCCCACCCCGCCCGTCGGGTGGGGCCGGGATGTCGACGCGGCAGCCGGAGGCGATCGTCTCGAGCCACCCGGTCGGGCTGGCCGCCGCCGGCGGCGCCGCCGCGTCGACGGGGGTCGGCGCGTCCAGATCGAGGGCGCCGAACGGGCCCGCGAGCCCCGCGTCGAACACGCGTCGCGCGCATCCGTCGTCGGCCGCGATCCGCTCGAGCCCCGCAGCGTCCCCGCGCACGCGGGCGGCGTGGACCGCCAGGCGCACGAGCGCGAGGCGCGCGAGCCAGGGGAGCCGGGGGGCACGTCCGAGCTCTGCCGGGCGCAGCTCCCGCTCGATTCGGGCGCGGGCAGCGGCGCCGAGCTCGTCGTAGAGCGTGAGCAGCCGGCTGGCGGCCGCGGGCGCCAGTGCCGGTGCGAACGGCGAATCGCCTCCGGCGAGCGCCGCCAGCGCGGCGACGTACGCGCTTGCGGCGCGGTCGCCGGCGCCCCGCTCGTCGGCGAGAGCGCCCTGCCCGAACAGCGCCACGACGTCGCGCGGGTCAGCGCCGAGCGCCCGCGCGAACTCCTGCTCCGCGTCGCCGCCGCGCCCGTCGACGAGAGCCTGCCAGCCGGCGAGCGCCGCAGCCGGCGGTGGGGCGGCGCTCGGACGGGGCGGCGCCGTCGCGCAGCCGACGATGGCGCCGGCCGCGGCCAGGGCGCCGACCAGCCGCACCCGCACCCGCGTCCCCGTCATGTGCCCGCTCCGGGAGGGACGATCGCGAGGCGCCCGTCGAGCGCGGCGTCGATCTCGGCCAGGAAGGCGCGGAAGCGCGGGTAGTCGCCGGGCGCGATGCGGGCGCGCGTGACGTCGAGGCTCGAGCGCACGCGCACCACCTCCCCCTCGACGTCGACCTCCAGCCGAAACCGCCCGAACGGGCTGTCGACGACGCGCGCCGCCGGGGCCGGCCCCTCGAGGCGCCATCCCTTCGGGATCCGGAAGGCGAGGTCCTCGTCGTGCCGCCAGGGGTAGGCGAGCAGGAGGTCCTCGCGCCGCGCGGAGAGGCGCGCGTACGTCCGGACGAAGTCCGCGTCCCGGCCGGTGAGCGGGAGCTCGAGGCCGCCCCCGGCGGCGGCGCTCCGCCCGAGGCGCGGCACGACGACGTCGGCGCGGACCTCCACCGGGGCGTTGCGATCGCCGACGGTGGGAAAGTCGACGGCGGCGAGGCGCGCGCCGGGGAATCGCCCCGTCCAGACCCGTCCATAACGGTCGGCGCGCTCGCCCGGCGACTGGTAGTGCTCGCGCCAGTTGGGGGCGGCCTGGCCGTGGATCGTGAGCTGCTCGTCGACGCGCGCGTCGCCGGAGGGCTCGACCGCGACGCGCCAGTGGCGCTCGACCCGGTTGTCGCTCGACGGGAGCACAGGCGTCTCGGTCAGGCGCGCGCCGCGCGGCCCCACGCGCAGCACCGTGACCCCCTGATCCTGCGACGGGAGCTCGTCGGGCCCGGCGAACTCGGCGGTGCCGTCGAGGTAGCGATCGAGCCTGGGGACGTAGACGATCGCGTGATCGAAGATGGCGAGCGACGCGGGCTGGGCGTCGAGGCGCCCCCCGCGGCGCGTCCTCACCAGCACGAGCTCGGCTGGCACGCCGACCTCCCGCAGGAGCGCGATCATGAGCGCCGCCTTGTCCTTGCAGTCGCCGAACCGGCGCGCCAGCACCTGCGTGACCTTGTAGGGCTTGTAGCCGTGGATGCCGAACTCGAGCCCCACGTAGCGCGTGTTGCTGACGACGAAGTCGTAGACCGCCCGCACCCGGTCCGCGTCCGACATCCCCTGCTTGACGACCCCGCGCGCGGCGCTGCGGACGTCGTCGTCGGGGGCCAGCTGCTCCTCGACGAGGCGCCAGTAGAGCGCCCCGACCTCGTCCCAGCTGGCGGTGGTGCTGAGGTGGAGGTAGGGGGCGACCTCGGTGTAGCCGGCCATCGCCGGCTCGGCGTCCACCTTGGCCACGTTCGCGGCTGCGAAGCGGTAGATGCGGTCGTCGCCGTCGACGGCGACGCTCTGCTCGAGCCCCGATAGCCGCGGGACGTTGGCGTGGATGGGGCGGCTCACCGGGGCGATGAGGGTGTAGTCCCAGCGCCGCTTGGGGATCGACTCGGCGAGGTACTGCAGATCGCCGAAGTAGTCGCCGAGCTGGTTCTCGCTGCCGATGTCGTCGACGAGGTACTGGATCTCCACGACGTCGCCGGGGCGCAGCCCCTCGAAGCGCACCACCTCCGCCCGGTTGTCGTAGTAGAGGCCGTACCAGGGCTCCGACAGGTCCTCGTCGCTCCGGTCCGTCGCCTCCAGCGTCTGCAGCTGGCCGTCGGCGCCGCGCCGGTAGACGCGCGCCTGGCGGATGTCGACCTCCTCGGTTCCGGGCGCGTAGTGGACCGCGAACTCCTTGTTCTCCTCGGCGCCGCGCTCGGTCAGGATGGCGACCACCCGCTGGGCGAAGGTCCGGGCCAGGCCGTTCCGGTGCACGCGCACGACGCGGCGATCGAGCAGCACGACGGCGGTGTCGGCAGGGGCCGCGGGCCCGCGCGGCGGCGGCACCAGCGCCCGCGCGTCCTCGGCGTACCGGCGCGCGAGCTCGTCGGCGGCCGTGGCGTCGCCGTGGTCACCGGCCGCCAGATGGTCGATGGTGCGTTTGAGCTCCGGATCCTGCGGCCGCAAGGCCAGCGCGGCGCGCAGCCGCGCGAGCGCTTCGGTGGTCCGCCCCATCCGACGCAGCAGCTTGCCGAGCGCGACGAGGGTCTGCGGATCGTCGGGGAGCCGGCTGGCGAGCGCCGACAGCGTGGCGAGGGCCCGCTCCGTCGCGCCGGCCCCCTCCTCCAGCCGGGCGAGGTCGATGGCCAGCGACGGCAGGTCGGGACGCAGCGCCGCCGCCGCGGCCAGCCGGGCGGTCGCCGCCGCGCCGTCGCCCCGGGCCCGCGCCCAGCCGGAGAGCTGGTGCAGGATATCGACGTCGGCCTGCCGATCGCGGCCGAGCTCGCCCAACGCCCGCTCGGCGTCAGCGCGCCGGCCGGCTGATTCGTAGAGCCGCGCGATCGCCCGGCGGACGCGCGGCAGCGCGCGCGCCTCGGGCCCGAGCTCGGCGAGCCGGGCGAGCGCCGCGAGCGGCAGGCCGGCCTCGGCCGCCTCGTCGGCGACGGCGAGCGTCGCCGTCCAGCAGCGCGGGTCGAGAGCCAGCGCGCCCGCGAGCGCCGCCGCCGCCCGGGCCTCGCGCCGCTCCGTTCGCGCGAGCAGGCCGAGGCGGGCCTCGAGCAGCGCGCGCCACGGCGGCGCCAGGTCGGGCAGCTCCTCGGCCCGCTCGAGCAACCGCCGGCGCTC
>Ga0318553_10000513_pt1 | contig 12357 bp, 10 predicted proteins | sample GRESIP082b2f21_FD_203686 | JGI IMG/M metagenome (GOLD analysis project Ga0318553, IMG submission 203686) | Tropical soil microbial communities from Luquillo Experimental Forest, Puerto Rico - GRE.SIPMG.082b2f21 | ecosystem: Environmental > Terrestrial > Soil > Tropical forest > Bulk soil...
GCTGGCCCGGCCGGGCGTGGGCGACCCCGATCGCGGCGGGCACCGCGTACCCGAGGCCTGCCTGGCCGCGCGGCGCCAGCACCCGCCGGCCCGCGGCCCGCTGCTCCAGGTACACCCCGCCCCAGCCACTGGCCAGGCTGGCATCGCAGACCAGCATGCCGTCCGCGGCCAGCACCTCCTCCAGGCTGGCCAGCACCCGCTGCGGGCTGATCGGTACCGCGCCGCTGGCCCGCTCGCGGTCGCGGCTGGCTCGCCAGGCCGCCGCCAGCGCCGCTATCCGGGCGCGCCAGGATGCCCGGTCCCGGCCGCCGGGCCGGGGCAGCGCGGCGGTCAGCGCCCGCAGCCCGGCCTGGGCGTCCGCCAGCACCGGCAGCGCCCAGCCGAACGCCCGGCCGAGCTCGGCCGGGTCCAGGTCGAGCTGGACCACCGGCTGCTCCGGCCGGGGCAGGGTCCAGCCGTAGGTGGCACCGCTGCTGGCCTTGGCACCGGCCAGCAGCACCAGGTCCGCCTCTGCCAGCGCGGCGGCCGCCGCGGACGTGCCCATGCTGCCGGTCACGCCCACACTCAGCGGGTGGCTCTCGGCGATGGCACCCTTGCCGGTCAGGGTCGTGCCGACCGCAGCGCTCAGCCGGTCCGCCAGCGCCACCAGATCCGGGCCCGCGGCCGAGTGCATCACCCCGCCCCCGGCCAGGATGAACGGCCGCTCGGCCCGGCTCAGCGCGCCGGCTGCGGCAGCCACATCGGCCGGGCTGGGCGCTGGCCGGAACGCCGGGAACCGCCCGAACCGCGCACTCGCCGGTAGCGGCTCGCCGCGGATCCCGGGCCCGTCCAGCACGTCCTGCGGGAGGAACAGCGCGACCGGGCCGGGCCGGCCGGTGGTGGCTTCCCGGAACGCCTGCCGGACCAGGGCGGGCATGGTGGCCGCGTCCGGCACCGTAGCCTGCCATTTGGTGACCGGGGCGAGCAGTGTGGCCTGGTCCAGCGCCTGCGAGGCCGCCCCCCGGTAGCGGTGCGGGGCCAGCCGCGCGGGCAGGTCGCTGACCAGCGCGAGCACCGGGATAGAGGCGCCGAGCGCTTCCGCCAGCCCGGACGGGAGCTTGGCCGCACCCGGCCCGACCGTCGCGTCACACACCCCCACCTGGCCGGTCACCCGGGCATAGGCGTCGGCGGCGTAGGCGGCCGACCGCTCGTCCCGCAGCGGCACATGCCTGATGTCGGCTGCCAGGTCGAGCAGGCCGTCATACAGTGCGAGCGTCTGCCCGCCGGGCACCCCGAACACGTGCCGGACCCCGTGCTCGGCCAGCAGGTGCGCGAGCTGCCCGCCGCCGTGGTCAGCCACCTGCGATCCCGAGCAGCCGGGCGGCGTTGCCGCCCAGCACCAGGTCCTCACCGGCGCCGAGGCCAAGCGCCCGCACCTCGTCCACCGGGCGGTCGGTGCCCATGTCGAACGGCCGGTCCGAGCCCAGCAGCACCTGCCCGGCCCCGGCGTACCCGATCAGGCCGGCCAGCAGGTCCTGATCGTGGGTGACGGTGTCGTAGTAGAACCGCCGCAGCGACTCGTCCGGCCCGGCCCGGGTACCGGCCCGGGCTTCCGGCCGGACCGCGAACGCGCGGCGCAGCCGCCCTCGCACTACCGGCAGTGCGCCGCCGCCGTGGGCGAGCAGCACCCGCAGGCCCGGGTGCCGCTCCAGCACCCCGGACACCACGATGTCGGCCGCGGTCACCGCGGTCTCCAGCGGGTTCCCCACCGAGTTCCACAGGTAGTAGCCGGCCAGGGCAGGGATGCCGAGCCCCTGGCTGGCCGGGTGGATGAAGACCAGTGCACCGGCCGCCTCCGCCGCCGCCCAGAACGGGGCGAAGACATCGTCGCCCAGGTAGCGGCCGCCGACGCTGCCCGGGACCTCCACCCCACACAGCCCGGGGGTGGCCATCAGCCCGGGCAGCATGCGGGCGGCCTCGGCCGGATCCTGCAGCGGCACCGCACCGAGCGCGGTCACCCGCCCCGGGAAGGCTGCCGCCGCCGCTGCCAGCGCGTCGTTCTGCACCTGGCAGACCAGCCGGGCGTCGGCCGGCCCGGCGTCCACCGGCACCAGGTTGATCCACGGGGACAGCAGCAGGTGATCCACCCCGGTCGTGGCGGCCTGCCCGAGCATCGCCGCGATGTCGGTGAACTCGCTGGTCACCGAGTTGATCTCGCGGCCGCGGAACCTGAGCCGGTACTGCCCGCCGGCCCGGCTGACCGCCGGCCGCCACTGCTCCGGCACCTGGCCGGCCGTCATCTCCCCGACGATGACATGGCAGTGGCTGTCGATGATCAACGGGCGGCTCCCGGCGCCGGGCTGGCGCCGTTCCCGTCGGCCGGGCTGGTGTCGGCCACCGCGCCGCCCAGGTACAGGGCACCGATCTCGGGGTGGTCCAGCACCTCCTGGCCGGTGCCGGCCAGCCGCACGATGCCGTTCTCCAGCACCACCCCGTGGGTGGACAGGCGCAGCCCGGCTCGCGCGTTCTGCTCAACCAGCAAGATGGTCTTACCCTGGGCGTGCATCATCCGCACCGCGTCAAAGACGGACTTGAGTACCTTGGGCGCCAGGCCCATCGACGGCTCGTCCAGGATGACCAGCTTGGGATCGAGCATCAGGCCGCGGGCGAACTCGACCAGCCGCTGCTGGCCGCCGGAGAGGCTGCCTGCCTTCTTGTCCAGCCACTCGGTGACCTGCGGGAACATTTCCAGCACCCGGGCGAGCCGCTGATCGGCCAGGCCGCGCTCGCGCAGGATGTAGCCGCCCAGCCGGATGTTCTCCCGGACCGTCATCTCCCGGAACAGGCTGTGGTTCTGCGGGACCTGGACCACGCCGGACTTGAGGATCTGCCGCGGGGTCTTCCCGGTCAGCTTCTCGCCGTGCAGGATCACCTCACCCAGCCGCGGCCGGAGCAGCCCGCTGATGGTGCTGAGCAGGGTGGACTTGCCGGCTCCGTTGGGCCCCACCACGCAGGTGATCCCGCCCTGCATAACCTCCAGCGACACGCCGCGCAGCACGTCGCCGCCGCCGTAGCCGGCCACTACCTCCGAGACCACCAGGGCGGGGCTGACAGCATCAGGCTGCGTCATCGTCTTCCTCCCCGGTCCCGAGGTAGGCGTCCAGCACCCGATGGTCGTGGCGGATCACGTCCGGCGGGCCGGACACGACCGGGTTCCCGTTGTCGAGCACGGTCACCTGGTCGCACAGGCCCATCACGAACTCCATGTTGTGTTCCACGATGAGGAACGTGGTGCCCTGCCGGTTCAGCTCCCGGATCCGGTCCGAGATGGTGCCGATCAGGGTCGGGTTCACCCCGCCGGCCGGCTCGTCGAGCAGGATGATCTCGGGTTCGGCGATCAGCACGTAGGACAGTTCCAGCAGCTTGCGCTGCCCGTAGGAGAGGGTTTCCGCCCGGTCGGCGGCGAGCTTGGCGATGCCGGTGAACTCCAGCAGTTCCATCGCCCGCCGCCGGGTGGCGGGGCCGCCCGCCCGGGCGAACGGGTTACGCAGCCACCCGCTCCCCTGCTGGCCAGCCCGCTCCTTGTGATGTGCGGCGACGATCATGTTCTCCATCACCGTGAGCCGGGAAAACACGCGCGTCAGCTGGAAGGTCCGGCCGATGCCGAGCGCGAAGACCTTGTCGGGGGCCAGGTTGGTGATCTTGGTGTCCTTGAGGTAGATGTCGCCACGGTCGGCCTTGCCGTACCCGGTGATCATGTTGAACAGGGTGGTCTTGCCGGAACCGTTCGGCCCGATCAGCCCGGCGATGCTGCCCGGCTCGACCTCGATCGAGCAGTCGTCGAGTGCCTGCACCCCGCCGAATGCCTTGCTGATGCCATCGGTCCGGAGCAGTGCGGTCATCACGCCCTCCCGCTGCCGGGCGTGCCGGTTCCAGCCGTGCCGGCCTTGGCCGCGCCCGCCACCGGTGCCCCAGCCGGGCCGGCCGGGGCAGCTGCGGGCGCGGCCGATCGCCGCGCCCGGGCCGCCCGCCAGGCGGTGAGCCTTTCCCCGGCTGTCGGCAGGATCCCGCGCGGCAGCAAAATGATCACGACCAGGAATACCGCGCCGAGCACGACCTCGGAGACGTAGGCGTTGGAGATCTGGAACTGCGCGTAGCCGAGGTAGGGCTCGAGCAGCAGCGCGCCGAAGATGGGGCCGGACAGCGTGCCGAACCCGCCGAGGAAGGCCATCAGCGCGATGGTCAGGTCGAAGAAGGGGTTGAACGCGTACTCGGGCAGCGCCTCGGACTGGAAGTAGAAGTACAGCCCGCCGAGCATCCCGATGATGAAACCCGAGATCACGAAGGCGGCCAGCTTCACCCGCATGGCCTTGACCCCGAGCCCGCGGGCCCGGTCCTCATCGTCCCTGATCGCCCGCAGCTGAAGACCGAACCGGGAGCCCCAGATCGCCCACGCCAGCACCGCCGCCCCGACCGCGATGACCAGGGCCGTGTAATAGAACGGCATGTCGAACGTGTTCGGATCCCAGTTCAGGAACGGCGGGAAGATCCCGGTGGAGCCACCTGTCCAGCTGAAGTTGTAGGCCATCAGCTGGAAGATGAAGAAGACGGCGATGGTCACCACCACGAACGTATGCCGGCGCACCCGCAGCGCGATCAGGCCAAACGGCACCGCCACTACGGCGGCGACCAGGCCAGCGAGCGGGTACAGCGCGAACACCACGCCCCCGGCCAGATTCAGGTGCTTGGACAGCAGCGCCACCGTGTAGACGCCCACCCCGAAGAACACCGCCGCCCCGAGCGATATGTAGCCGGTGAACCCGGAGAAGATGTTCCACGCGACCGCGGCGCCCACGTAGAGCAGGACGAACACGCCGACGTGCGTGACCGTGACATTCTTGGCCAGCGGGATGACGGCGGCGGCGGCCACCAGCAAGACCAGGCCCGCTGCCCGCCAGATGGCGGCGGGCCTCATTGCGCCCTCGCCTCCTTCCGGCCGAACAGGCCCTGCGGCCGGAACACCAGCACGAGCACCATCGCGCCGTAGAACACCACGGTGGACCATTCCGGGTTCCAGTACACATCCACCAGCGACGCGAGAGTGATCACCAGCACCGAGGCGCCGAGCGCCCCGCCGATGCTGCCCAGGCCGCCCAGGATGACGATGGCCAGCAGCCGGGAGATCAGGTCGTAGCCGGTGTTCGGGTTGAACGCGTTGAGCGTCCCGAACACCATGCCGCCCACGGCGGTCACCGCCACCCCGATCCCGAAGGTGAGCGCGGCGACGCGGTTCACGTCGATGCCCACCAGCCGGGCCGCCGTGTGGTCCTGCATGGTGGCCCGGATACTGCGGCCGAACTGGGTCCGGTACAGCGTCCAGTAGATCGCCACCACCAGCAGCACCGCCAGCGCGAAGCCGGCCAGGTAGATGTACGGCAGGTAGTACCCGCCGATATCCAGCGTGGCCCGCGGGCTGTTCCAGTAGGTGGTGTACGAGACGTAGTTCGACCCGAACCGCTGGTAGAGGACGCCCTCGATGATGATCGCCACCGCGTAGCAGGCCAGCAGCGACATCGATGTTCGCTCCCGGCCGCGCAGCGGCCGGATGAACAGGAACTGGATTGCCACCCCGAGGATGAACATGGCCGGGACGGTGATCAGCAGGCCGACGAACTGGTCGATGTGCAGGTGGGTCCACAGCACATAGCTGAGGTAAGCGCCCAGGATGACCATGATGCCCTGGGCGATGTTGATGATGTCGAGCACGCCGAAGATCAGCGTCAGCCCGACCGCCATCAGGCCGTAGACCCCGCCTTCGAGCACTCCGTCGGCTACCGCGCGGAGAAAGGTACCCATGTCAGTGCGCTGCTCCGTTCACCTGCTGACCATGCCAATCCAAGAACTGCTCGTGCCGGTCAGCCCACCCAGGCAGGCTTGACCACCTTGATCTGAACGGAGTCGCCGCCGGCCGGCAGCACCTTCAGGAACCGGGCGCCGGGCTGCCACTGGAAGATGGAGGTGGCGTGGATGCTCTTGATGTTGACGCCGCCCGGCCCGGCCCCCCACTGGGCCAGGCCCTGGACGGTGTTCAGCACCACACCGCTGTGCAGGTAGCGGATGATCTTCTGCTGGTTCATCCCGACCGCGGTCACCGCGTAGGCCAGCACCTCGCCCGATGAGTAGGACTCAGCCACGTCGGCGTTGATGTCAGAGGCGGTGCCGCCGTACTTGGCGATGTACTCCTGCACCATGACGTGGTTCAGCGCGTCGGGGAAGCTGCCGTACCAGCCGTCCGGAACCATGATCCCGGTCGCGTTGCCGGTGCCGACCGCGCCCAGGAAAGACGCGCCCTGGTCCGGGCCGGAGGTAGCGATGATCATCTTGGGGTTGAACTTCAGCGCCCGGAACGCACCGATGAACGTGGCCAGCGACGGCACGTCCACCGTCCCGAGCACCACCACGTCCGGGTTCTTCGCCGCCACCTTCGCCGCGGTCGCCTTGATCGCGGCGGTGACCTGCGCCGGGCTGAGCTTGCCGCTGTTGTTGATCGGGTTGCTGGCGTCGTTGTAGACGGTGGCGACGCCCGCCTTCGCCATGATGCCCTGGGCATGTATCACCGGCGGGTCGGCGAACGGGTCGGCCACCATCGCGTAGGCCGCGGTCCGCGGCCGCTGGTTGGGCGCCAGCTTGATGGCCCAGTCGGCGAACGGCACCAGCTGGTCGAGCACGGGCGCGCTGACCGCGAACAGGTTCGGTGCCTTCAGGCCGTATACCAGGCCGCCACCGCCCGACCCCTCCACGAACGCGTAGTGGTACTTCTCCGCTACCTGGGCGGCCGGGACGGTCAGCAGGGTGGAGAACGGGCCCACCACGAAGTTGACGTGGTCCTGGGTGATGAGCTTGGTGTAGGTCCTGGCGGTGGTGTTGGGGTCGCTGTTGTTGTTGAGGTAGACCAGCTTGACCCGATGGCCGAGCAGCCCGCCATGGCTGTTCACCGATGCGGCCCACAGCTGGTAGCCGATCAGGCAGGCCTGCCCGTCGGCCGCGAACGCGCCGGTCAGCGGCTCGGAGAAACCGATCGTGATGGGATTGCCGGTGGGCCCGGCCAGCGCGCCTGTGTTGCCGCCCCCGCCGATGCCGCCGCAGGCGGCCAGGGATGACGCGGCCAGGATGGCCAATGCAGCGCGTAGCGCGGTCCGGGCGCGGGGGCGCCTCATGTCAGTTCCTCCGTTCCGAGCACGATGGTGCGCGGGGCGGCACACCCCCCCGCGCACCATCAAATCAGCCCTGGCCCCAGGCGGGCTTGGGGTTCACGATTGCCACCGAGCCTTGCGCGGTGGTCGGCAGCACCTGGACGAACTTCGCCCCGGTCTGCCACTGGAAGATGAAGTGAGAGGCCGCCACGTTCTGGCCGATGGCGTTGAACTTGGCCGGTCCCTGCACGGTCTGCACGGTCACGCCGCTGTGCAGGTAGGAGATGACCTTCGTGTTGGACAGGCTGTGCGTCGCGTTGACCGCGGCGGCGAGGGTGTCGCCGACCGAGTAGGCCTCGGCCGCGTCGGCGTTGATGTCGGCCGGCGCGCCGCCGTACTTGGCGATGTAGGCGTTGACGAACGCGTGGCTGAGCGGGTTGTTGAAGCCCGGGTACCAGCCGTTGGGCACCATCGTGCCGGTGGCGTTCGTGGGGCCGCCGATCGCGCTCAGGAAGGCAGAGCCCTGGTCCGGGCCGGCCGAGGCGGCCAGGATCTTCGGGTTGTAGTGCTGCTGCATGAACGCCTGCATGACCGACTGCACACCGGGCACGTCCGGTGAGCCGATGACCACCATGTCCGGCTTCAGCGCGGCGATCGCGTCGGCGCCCGCCTTGTAAGCGGGGTTCTCCGCCGGGAAGATCTTCGAGTAGACCGTCTTGACGCCGGCCTTCTGCAGGATCGCCTGCGCGTTCTGCACCATCGGCACCGCGAACGGGTCGGTCACCATCGGGTAGGCCGCGGTCTTCGGCCGCTCGTTGGCGGGCAGCGACGCCACCCAGTCGGCGAACGGGATCAGCTGGTCGGCGACCACCGGGCTGACCGCGAACAGGTTGGGCAGCTTCAGCGAGAACACCAGCGGGCCACCGCCGGCACCCTCGGGGAAGGCGTAGTGGTAGCGGGCCGCCACCTGTGCGGCCGGGGCGGTCAGCAGGGTGGAGAACGGCCCGAACACGAACGCGGCGTGGTCCTGGCTGATCAGCTGCGTGTAGTTGGTGGTGACCGTGCCCGGGTCGCTGTTGTCGTTCAGGACCTTGAGCTGGACCGGGTGGCCGAGCAGTCCGCCGGCCTTGTTGGTCTCCTCCACCCAGAGGTTGTAGCCGCGCTGGAACGCCTGACCGTCAACGGAGAAGTCACCCGTCAGCGAGAGCGAGGTGCCGATCACGATCGGCGACTTGCTGGCCCCGCTTGACGTGCCAGTGGTGGTGCTACTGCTGCAGGCGGCCAGAACCATCGCCGCAGCAGCGGCAACGGCCGTGAGCGCCAAGAACCGGGTGCCGTGAGGTCTCATCCGGTTCCTCCTTCCAGTTCATGAATGGCCGAGTAAAGACCGGTCGCCTGCGGTGCCCGGGGGCAGATGCCTCGGTAGCGAGGTGTCCGGGAGGGCGGGTCAGCGCCGGCCGCTGATTGTGGTACCGGGGCCTCACCGTACTGCATTTGCGTTGTCCACGTGGGCTGGGTCGAGTCCGTCAGAGATATCCGCATTCTCGCTGACCAGCGTCAGGCCCGAGGTCATTGCCTCCAATTCGATAAGGGCGGCGAAGTCGTCGTCACCACGGCCCAGGCCGATCAGGCCCTGGATGATCTGGTGCACCAGTGCGGCCACCGGCAGCGGGACCTCGCGCTCCCGGGCCGCGGCCAGCCCGAGGTCGAAATCCTTGCGCAGCAAGGTGGCGGTGAAAGTCGGGTGGAAATCGAGGTTGACCAGAGCGGGTGATTTATAACGGGTGAACGTCGAACCCATCACGCTGTTGTTAAGGCAGGCCAGGAACGCCTGCCGGCTGATGCCGCTCTGCTGGGCCAGGATGGTCACTTCCGCCAGCGATTGCGTGACCACCCCGAGGAACAGGTTGTGGCAAATCTTTACCGTCCGGGCGAGCTCGCCCTCCCCGACATAAGTTGCCCCAGCGCCCAGCAGGTCCAGGTAGGGCTGGGCGGTGTCGAACGCCGCCCTGGGCCCGGACACGGCCAGCATGAGCCGGCCCACCTCGGCCACCTTCGGGTTGCCCATCACCGGCGCCGCCAGCAGATCGGTGCCGTGCGCCGCCAGCCGCTCGCGCACCCGCTCGGAGGCTTCCACCGAAATGGTGGAGGCATCCACCACGATCTTGGGAGCGCCGCCGCCAGAGATCAGGCCAGCCGGCCCGAGCACCGCGTCCAGCAGGTCCTGCGGGGTACCCACGGTGGCGAACACGATGTCCCGGTCAGCAAGCTCGGCGGCGGAACTGGCGATCACCGCCCCGGCCGCCGCGAGCGGCTCGGCCTTCGCCCTGGTCCGGTTGTAGACGGTAACCTCGCAGCCGGCCGCCAGCAGCCGCCGGACCAGTGCGGAACCCATCCGGCCGGTGCCCAGCCAGCCGAGCCGGTGCTCGGTCGCCTCCCGGGCCATGCAGTCACCTCTAACAATCGTTTGCAGGGGGCAGCCTTGCCCACGCTGGCCCCTGGTGTCAACCCTGTGTTCCCAAGCTGTTACCTTCTGGGACCGGCCGGAGCAGGCAGCAGCCCGCGCCAGGCCGCCCGGCAGCGCACGCGCTCCGGTTACCCTAACGCAATCGTGTGCAGCCGCTCAGGTGATCCGCCGGCAAGGCGCGGTCGATCCCCGGACCACCAGCTCCGGTGCCAGGTAGAGCACCTTCACCGGGCCGCCCTGGCCGTTGATCCGCTCCAGCAGCAGCTGCGCGGCCTCGGTGCCGAGCTGATAGTGCGGGAACCGGACGGTCGTGAGCGGCGGGCGCAGCCGGTCGATGAACGGCATGTCGTTGAATCCCACCACCGACAGATCGGCCGGGCAGGCCAGCCCGGCCTCCTCCAGCGCGGCCAGGCAGCCCACGGCCAGCATGTCGTTGGCAGCCGCCAGGGCGGTGAAGCCGTCCAGCCGCTCCAGCAGTGCCCGGGTACAGCGCAGCCCTTCCTCGATAGAGAAGGCCTTGGCGGAGACGATCAGATCGGGGTCGGCAGCCAGCCCGTGTGCCTCCATGGCCGCCACGAAGCCGCGGTACCGGTTCAGCCCGGTGGACAGCTCCTGCGGCCCGGCGATGTGGGCGATCCGGCGGTGGCCTTCCCCGGCCAGGTGCGCAACCACCATCCGCATGCCGCGCTCGTTGTCGACCGAGACCGACGGCAGGCTGTGATCGGATGCCATCCGGTTCATCAGCACCACCGGCACGCCTGCCCGGGCCGCCTCCGCCAGCAGCGGGTCACTCAGGTGGGCCGTGGCGAGCACGACCCCGTCCACATGCCGGGCCCGCATCTGGCTGAAGATCAGCCGTTCCCGCTCACCATCCCCGTCGGTGTTGCCGATCAGCGCGACATACCCGGCAGCCGCCAGCCGGTCCTCCAGGCCCCGCACGATGGGCGGGAAGAGCGGGTTGGTCAGGTCCGGGATGAGCACACCCACCGTGCGCGAGCGCCTGGTCCGCAGGCTGCGAGCCACCTGGTTCGGGTGATAGCCGAGTTCCTCGGCCGCCGCCAGGACCCGGCGGGCGGTGTCCTCGCGGACCAGCGGCCGGGTCTCCGGATTCAGCGCACGCGAAGCTGTGGCCGGGTGTACCCCCGCCCGTGCCGCGACATCCCGCAAGGTCACCGGGGAATCGCTCATCGGCATCTCGCTCCGCTCTGTGCGCGGGGCGGCCCGCCCTCCGCCGACAGAAATCTGAGGTGATCCTACCCGTCCACGGCCACGATCGCTGGGTAGGCCGGATCTGGCCTGCCCACCAGGTACAGCGCCGCCGCCACGGTCACCACTGCCATCGCCACCAGCAGGATCCGGTAGTCGACGATGGCGATCAGCACCGCGCCCAGCGCGATGGACACCACCTGCGGGATGGTGATCGCCGTCATCAGCGCGGCGTCGACCCGGCCCAGCAGCGGCGCCGGGGTCCGGCGCTGGATCAGCGTGATCGCCCCCACATTGACCCAGACGATGGACAGGCCGAGCAGTGCCATGCCGGCCAGCACCACCGGCAGCGAGCCGGGAATGAGCAGCAGGCAGGCGGCCGCGCAGCCGGCCAGGGCCAGCGCCACCAGCGCCCGCTCACCGGTGCGGCGCATGACGGCGGCGGCCAGCACCCCACCGGCCACCGCGCCCGCTCCCATCACCGCCTCCAGCACCCCGAGGAAGGCCGGCGCGCGGTGCAGCCCCTGGCCGATCACCGCGAACGGGACGGTCTCGAAGAAGCCGAACACCAGCAGCGCGATCACGCCGCTGATCAGCAGCCGCCGCAGCGCCGCCGTCCGCGCGATGTGCGAGATGCCGGCCGTCAGCTCCGCCCGCCAGTGCCCGGTGGCCGGCGCCGGGGCCGGCTCGCGGATCCGCAGCGCCGCGGTGAGGCCGGCCGCCGCCAGGAATGTGCCCGCGTCCAGGCCGATGACCGGCGCTGGCCCGACCCAGGCGAGCAGGCCCGCCCCGACAAGCGGGGTGATCAGCCGGAAACCCTGCGCCGCCAGTTCCAGCACCGAGTTAGCCTCGCCCAGCAGGTCGGCGGGCAGCAGCACCGTCAGCAGCGCTGTCTGCGCCGACGCGATCAGCGTGTTCGCCACCCCGTAGCCGAACATGACCAGGTAGATCAGCCAGATCTGGCCCGGCCCGGACACCAGCAGCAGGGCGCACACCCCGGCCGCGGCGGCCAGGTTGGTGGCTACCAACAGCGGCCGCCGTCGCAGCCGGTCGGCTACCAGCCCGGTCACCGGTGACAGCAGGATGCCGCTGGTGAACGCGAGGAACACCAGCCCGGCCTGGCTGTTGCTGCCGGTGAGAATCTTCACCCAGATGGCCATGGCCAGCCACAGCGCATTATCCCCGATGGTGGACAGCGCCTGCCCGGAGAGGAACAGCCGCGCGTCCCGGTGCGCGAACAGGCGGCGCATGTCAGTCGTCCGCGCCCGCCGGTTCCCGCACCGGCCGGCCGAGCACCACCAGTTCGTACGGGACAGCGCCGTCCGGCCGCTGGCCTGGGTCGTCTACCCGGTCAGCGAACTGGCTCAGCAGCTCCGCCCCGTCGGCCGCCAGCTTGCGTGCCTCCGCGGGGGTCAGGAAGGTGCGGAACCCGAAGGCGTCCGTCCCGGCCAGGAACACCCCCGGCTCGCCGGCCGCGGGCAGGGCTGCCGGCGAGCCGGGGGTGTTCCTGGC
>Ga0318553_10000520_pt1 | contig 12330 bp, 10 predicted proteins | sample GRESIP082b2f21_FD_203686 | JGI IMG/M metagenome (GOLD analysis project Ga0318553, IMG submission 203686) | Tropical soil microbial communities from Luquillo Experimental Forest, Puerto Rico - GRE.SIPMG.082b2f21 | ecosystem: Environmental > Terrestrial > Soil > Tropical forest > Bulk soil...
ACCCCGCCCCACGACCCGGCGGCGGAGGCCGAGATCGCCTCGCTGATGCGGCTGGTCACCGAGGTCCGCCGGTTCCGCTCGGACCAGGGGCTGCGCCCCGGGCAGCAGGTGCCCGCCGCGCTCACCGGGCTGGCCGGCGGCGCCCTGGCCGGCCACGAGGGGAGCATCCGCGCGCTGCTGCGGCTCAGCGCGCCCGGCCCGCAGTTCCGTCCCACGGCCTCCGTGGTGGCCGAGAATGTGACGGTGGAACTGGACACCGCCGGCGTGATCGACGTCGCCGCCGAGCGCCGCCGGATGGAGAAGGACCTCGCCACCGCGCGCGCCGAGGCCGAGCAGGCACAGCGCAAGCTCGCCAACGAATCGTTCCTGGCCAGGGCCCCCGCCGAGGTGGTGGCGAAGACCCGGGACCGGCTGGAGGCCGCCCGGGCCGACATCGACCGCCTCACCGGGCGCCTGGCCGCCCTGCCCCGGGGTGACGGTTGAACCCTGAGCTGCGCGAGGTCGAGCGGGAGATATACGCCCGCCGGCCCGAGCACGCGATCGTGCCGACGCTGGACCGGATCGCCGCGCTGGCCGCGCTGCTCGGCGACCCCCAGCGGGCGTGCCCGGTGATCCACGTCACCGGCACCAACGGCAAGACCTCCACCGCGCGGATGATCGAGGCCCTGTTGCGGGCCCGCGGCCTGCGCACCGGGCTGTACACAAGCCCGCACCTGTCCTCGATGCGGGAGAGGATCTGCATCGATGGGGAGCCCCTGTCCGCGGAGGACTTCGTCACCGCCTACGGGGACGTCGCGCCGTACGCGGCGATGGTCGACGGGCAGCAGCCCGAGCAGTTGTCGTTCTTCGAGATGCTCACCGCGATGGCGTTCGCCGCGTTCGCGGACGCGCCCGTCGACGTGGCGGTGATCGAGGTGGGGCTGGGCGGCACCTGGGACGCCACCAACATCGCCGACGGCGCGGTGGCCGTGGTCACCCCGGTCGCCATCGATCACACCGCCTACCTCGGCGACACTGTCGGGGAGATCGCCACCGAGAAGGCGGGCATCATCAAGCCGGGCGCGGTGGCGGTGCTGGCCCGGCAGCCCGAGGCCGCGGCCGCGGCGCTGGAACGGCGCGCCGCCGAGGTGTCCGTGCCGGTGCTCCGCGAGGGCATCGACTTCGCCGTCACCGGCCGCGACCTGGCGGTTGGTGGCCAGCGGCTCGCGCTGTCCGGCCTCAAGGGCAGCTACTCCGACCTGGTGCTGCCGCTGTTCGGTGCGCACCAGGCGCAGAACGCCGTCTGCGCCCTGGCCGCGGTGGAGGCCTTCTCCGCGGCCGGGCCACTGGATGAGGCACTGGTCAGGCAGGCGTTCGCGGCGATGACCGCACCGGGGCGGCTTGAGGTGCTGCGGCGCAGCCCGGTGGTGATCGTGGACTCCGCGCACAACCCGGCGGGCATGGCCGTCAGCATGGCGGCGGTGACCGAGGCGTTCGGCTTCGACGCCCTGATCGCCGTGCTCGCGGTCAGCGCCGACAAGGACGTGGCCGGCATGCTCGGCGAACTGGAGCCGGTCACCTCCAGCCTGGTGGTGACCAGGAACTCCGCGGCCCGGTCCATGGACCCAGGCGAACTCGAGCAGCTGGCGGCCGGGGTGTTCGGCCCGGACCGGGTGTTCATCGCGCCGCGGCTCGACGACGCCATCGACATCGCCACCACGCTGGCCGACGAGGCCGCCGATGCCGCGGGCCCGAGCGGCGCCGGCATCCTGATCACCGGGTCGACCAGCACGGCCGGCGAGGCGCGGCTCCTGCTCGGCGCCGCGGGCCCGTCGGCCGGGGCAGAGGTGGGCGGGGAGGCCTTGCAATGACGCACGCCCTGTCGGCCACCGCACCGCCGCGCCGCAGCCGCCGGGCCGAACGCCGCGGCGCCGGCCGGCGCGCCACCGGCATGGTACTGGCCTGCGCGCCTCCGGCTCGACGCAGCCCCCGGCGCCGTTGCGGTGTCCCGGGGGCGAGGACCGCCTTCCCGCTCCGCCGTTTCGCGCGCCTCCGGCACGACCAAGGGAGGCCCCCCCGGGCCGACCGCCCGCGAGGGAGGCCATGACGTGCGGCGGCTGTGCGCGACCGTGCTGATCTTCGAGGTGGTGGTGATCTGGCTGGCCATTCCGGTGGCCATCACGATCGCCCACGCCAAGCCGGCGCAGGCTGGCGTGGTCGGCGGCGTGCTTGGCGTGGCCGCGCTGGTCATCGCGGGCCTGGTGGGCCGGCCCGGGCAGGGCTGGGCACTGGTCGGCGGGACCGTGCTGCAGGTGGCCGTGATCGCCACCGGGGTCGTGGTCCCGGCGATGTACGGGCTCGGCTTGATCTTCGGCGGCCTCTGGCTGACCGCCATCTGGCTCGGCCGCCGCTACCAGGTACCGTAACGCCACGCCGGCCGTGGACGGTTTGCCGTTATATGAGCGCATCTGTGCTGGATACTGGCATCAGGGCGGGAGTTTTGGGAGGGTCTTGACCCGGGGGAAGGCGGTCCGTAAGGCGTGGGCGCCGGTAGGATTGACCCGGTAACCCGATGCCTGTAATTCCCCGCAACGCGCGCCTGCTCTCGCACGTCAAAGGCCCCCAATGAGGAGGAAGTACGTTGTCTGAACGCACCCTGGTCCTGATCAAGCCAGACGGAGTGCGCCGCGGCCTGACCGGAGAGGTCCTCGCCAGGATCGAACGCAAGGGGCTGGGCATCGTGGCCATGGACCTGCGCACCGTCGGCAAGGACCTGGCCGAGACTCACTACGCGGAGCACGTCGACAAGCCGTTCTACGGCTCGCTGGTGGAGTTCATCACGTCCGGCCCGCTGGTCGCCCTGGTGGCCGAGGGGCCGCGGGCGATCGAGGCATTCCGCGCACTGGCCGGCGCGACCGATCCGGTAAAGGCGGGACCGGGCACCATTCGCGGGGACTATGCGTTGGAAGTGCAAGACAACATAGTGCACGGATCGGATTCGCCTGACTCGGCCGAGCGGGAGATCAAGATCTTCTTCCCGGACCTTGTTTAGGCCGCCCGGCCCTGGTCGATGAAGGACTCGTAGGCCGCGCCGCAAGTCACAGAGGGGGGACCCAGGCGCGGAGCACAAGCACAGCTCACCGGCAGCATCCTGGTTGGGAAGGTCTCGTTCCACATGAGCAACGCGCTGGCGTTTCTGGGCCGTGACATGGCGGTCGACCTCGGTACCGCGAACACCCTGGTCTACGTGCGGGGACGCGGGATCGTGCTCAACGAACCGTCCGTGGTCGCCCTGAACACGAACAATGGCCAGATCGTCGCGGTGGGCGTGGAAGCCAAACGGATGATCGGCCGGACGCCGGGCAACATCGTGGCCGTCCGGCCGCTGAAGGACGGCGTCATCGCCGACTTCGACGTGACCGAGCGGATGCTGCGCTACTTCATCCAGAAGGTGCACAGGCGCAGCCACCTGGCCAAGCCCCGCGTCGTGGTCGCGGTGCCGAGCGGCATCACCGGCGTGGAGCAGAGCGCGGTGAAGGAGGCGGGCCACCAGGCCGGTGCCCGGCGGGTGTACATCATCGAGGAGCCGATGGCCGCGGCCATCGGGGCCGGGCTTCCGGTGAACGAGCCGACCGGCAACATGGTGGTGGACATCGGCGGCGGCACCACCGAGGTAGCGGTCATCTCCCTCGGCGGGATCGTGACCTCGCAGTCCATCCGGATCGGTGGCGACGAGCTTGACCAGGCGATCATCACCTTCGGCAAGAAGGAGTACTCCCTGATGCTGGGGGAGCGGACCGCCGAGGAGATCAAGATGGCGCTCGGGTCCGCGTATCCGTCCGCGGACGAGCCGAACGCCGAGATCCGGGGCAGGGACCTGGTCAGCGGCCTGCCCAAGACCATCGTGATCTCCGCCGAGGAGATCCGCCGCGCGATCGAGGAGCCGCTGGCGCTCATCGTGGACGCGGTAAAGACCACCCTGGACAAGTGCCCGCCCGAACTGGCCGGCGACGTGATGGACCGTGGCATCGCGCTCACCGGCGGCGGCGCGCTCCTGCGCGGGCTCGACGAGCGCCTGCGCGAGGAGACGGGCATGCCCATTCACCTCGCCGACAACCCGCTCGATTCTGTGGTGCTCGGCACCGGCAAGTGCGTGGAGGACTTCGACACGCTGCGCCAGGTGCTTGTGCCAGAGTCCAGGCGCTGACCCGCACCCGCGCGGGCAGCCGCGATAAGACGCGAGCGGCACAAATGAGGAGAACCGGTGCACGACACTCGGCGGACCCGGCTGGTTCTCGTCGTGCTTGTCATCACTGCCCTCGCGCTGATCACGGTCGACGCGCGTAACTCCGCGGCCGGTCCCGTTCGTGGCCTGCGCGCGTTCGGCGGGCTGATCTTCGGGTCCGCGGAGAGCGTGGCCAGCGGCGTCACCCAGCCGGTGGCCGCCTTCCTCGGCAACGTCGGCTCCGCGGCGCACTCCCAGGCCACCATCAGCGCGCTGCAGCGCCAGGTGGTCCAGCTTCGTGGCGAGCTGAGCCAGGCGCGGCTCAGCAAGGCCGAGTCGGCCCAGTTGCAGAAGCTGCTGCAGCTCGCCGGGCGCGGCAGGTACCGGATCGTGGCGGCGAACGTGATCGCGTCGGGTCCCGCCTACGAGAACACGGTCACGATCGACGCTGGCAGCGCGGACGGCATCAAGACCGATGAGACCGTGCTGAACGGGGCGGGCCTGGTGGGCACCGTGACCTCGGTGAGCGGGCACACCGCCGCCGTGCTGCTGGACACCGACGCGGCCGCCACGGTCGGCGTGCGGATCGCCGGGACCGGGGAGATCGGGGCGGTGACCGGGCTGGGCCACAGCCAGTCCGGCCCGGCAGCGCTCCGCTTGCAGATCTTCGATGCCAACGCCGTGCTGGCCCCCGGGCAGCAGCTGGTCACGTTCGGCTCGGTCGGCGGCCGGCCGTATGTGCCCGGGGTGCCGGTGGGTGTGATCACCCGGGTGGTGGCCAGCGCCAGTGCGCTGGCGAAGATCGCCTACGTCCGGCCGTTCGCCGCCGACGGCGCGCTGGGCGTCGTCGGCGTGGTGATCGTGCCGCCGCGGCACAACCCGCGGGACTCGGTGCTCCCGCCAAGGCCGCCGAGCCCGGCCCCGTCCCCGGCCAGCACCGGCACGGGCGCCTCGCCGGGCCCGTCCGCCACGCCGACGGCCACCGCGGCGGGCGGCGGAGCGGGAGGCTAGGTGCGCCGGATCCTGCTCGCCACCGTGGCCATCCTGGCGGCGGTGCTGATCCAGGTCACGGTGCTGAACAACGTGGCGTTCCCCGGCGGCGCCGGGCCCAACCTGGTCCTCGTGACCGTCGTGGCACTGGCGCTGGCCACCAGCCCGCGCGATGGGGCGATCATCGGGTTTGCCGCCGGGCTCGCCCTTGACATCGCCCCGCCGGCCAGCGGCCTCCTCGGGCAGAGCGCGCTGGTGTTCTGCCTGGTCGGCTACGGGTGCGGGCGATTGCGCATGGCCCTGGAGCGGTCCGCCTTGCTGCCGCTGGCCGGTGTCGCGTTTGGCGTCGCGGCCGGTGAGGCGCTGTACGCGCTGACCGGAGTGATCTTCGGCGATCTCGACGTCTCCTGGCAGGCGGTGCGCCAGGTGCTCCCCGCGGCGGTGTTCTACGACCTGCTGATCAGCCCGTTCGTGCTGTACGCGGTGGCCCTGGCCGGCGGGTACGCACGGTGGGGGACAGGCAGCGCCCCGGCGGGCCTGCTCACCGGCCGGGAACTGGCCGCGACGGACCCGGCCTGGGGCGCGGTGCGCGACACCGGGGCAGGCCGGTCCCCGCGGCTGCGGGCCGCCGCCGGGCATCGCACCGACGGCTGGATCGGGACCGGCCGGGACCAGCAGGGCCAGCGAACCGGCCCGTGGGTGGACCGGCCCCGGCCGCTGCGGCTGCGGCTGCGCGGCGGCACGGCCGGTTCCGCGGTGGCCGGCCCGCTGGCCAACGGCAAGCCGGCCCGGCCGACGGCGACCGTCAACCTGCGGCTGGGCACCCCGCGGCGGCGCGACGGAACCGTCGTGGCCAGGCGCTATCTGGCCGGGGCCGCTCTAGGCGCGGCGTTCGACGGCCGGGCCCCAAGCTCGGGCGGCCGGCCTGCCCGGCTGCGAAGCGGCGCCCTCACCGGCGGCCCGTCCGCCCTCGGCCAGGCACCCGGCCGCAAGCAGCGGCAGCCCCGGCTGAAGCTGGGCAGCAAGCGCCGCAAGGACGGGCCCGCCGCCGGCGGCAAGTTCGGCATCGCGTTCTGGCCGGGCGGCTCGTCGCGGCTGCGGCGGATGGGCAGGGGCTCGTTCGCGAGCGGCTCCCTGGCGCGCGGTGGGGGCGCCGCGGGCCGGGCAGCCGCCGCACCGAAGTTCCGGGCCAGGAACCGCAAGCCGGCCGCGGCGCCGCGCACCGCGGCCCCGCGGTTCCGGGCCAGAAGCAGCAAGCCGGCCGCGGCGCTGCGCACCGCGAACCCGCGGTTCCGGCGCCCCGCACGATGGAGGCGGGCCGGGCGCGCGCTCGCCTCCCGCGGGGCCGGCTCGGGGCTGCGGGCACCCAGGTGGCGGAGAAGGTTCTCCAGGCTCGGCAGGGGGGGATGGCGATGATTCCGGCGGCACGCCGGCGTCTGTTCGTGCTGTACGCCGTGGTCGCCGCGCTGCTGCTCTCGCTCGGCGGGAGGCTGTGGTACCTGCAGGTGATGACCGTCGGGAGCTACGCGAGCGCGGCCACCCAGGACCAGGTCAGAAAGGTGATCGTGCCCCCGGTGCGCGGTCAGATCCTGGACGACACCGGCCAGCCGCTGGTGAACAACCACACCTCCCTGGTCGTCTCGGTGAACCGGGCGCTGGTCTCGCAGCAGACCGGCGGCGGCATACCGGAACTGACCCGGCTGGCACACCTGCTCGGCATGAAGCTTGCCCTGCTACAGCAGAAGATCCGGCTGTGCACCGCCGGGGTGTCCCAGCCGTGCTGGCAGGGCTCGCCGTACCAGCCGATCCCGGTGGCGCAGCAGGTGCCCGCCGCGGTGGCATTGCAGATCATGGAGAACCAGAGCGACTACCCGGGGGTGACCGCCCAGGCCCAGCCGGTCACCCACTACGTGCAGCCGTACGCCACCGCCGCGGCCCAGATGCTCGGCTACCTGCAGCCGATCACCCCGCAGGAGGTGGCGCAGCGGCACCTGCCGGTGACCGGCTTTTCCGGTGTCGACCTGGTCGGCCAGGCCGGCCTTGAGCAGCAGTACGACCGGCAGCTTCGCGGCACCCCGGGCACGCAGACGCTCACCGTCAACGCGGCGGGCACGGTCACCGGGATCCGCCGCCAGGCCAGCCCCACGGCCGGCAACACCCTGGTGACCAGCCTCAACGCCCAGCTCCAGGTGGACGCCTACAAGGACCTGGCGGATGCCCTCCACAGCGCACAGAGCCAAGGCAACCCCGGCGCCACCAGCGGCGCGGCCGTGGTGATGACGACCACGGGGCGGGTGCTGGCCATGGCGAGCTACCCCACCTACGACCCCAGCATCTGGAACGGCGGCATCTCCAACCGGGAGTTCAAGGGCCTGTTCGGCACCGCCCACGGCGAGCCGATCCTCGATCGCGCCACCCAGGGCGAGTACGGCCCGGGCTCGACGTTCAAGGTCACCTCGGCCTCGGCCGCGGTCGCGAACGGAATGTCCGCCGCGGGCCCCTACAGCTGCCCCGGCTCGGTGACGATCGCGCACCACCCATTCCACAACTGGACCACCGCCAACCTTGGTCCGATGTCGCTGCACACGGCGCTGGTCTGGTCGTGCGACACCGTGTTCTACCAGATCGCCTACCAGATGTACCTGCACGACAAGTACCGCGCCAACTTCCAGGTCAACCCGCACGCGCCGATCCAGAAGATGCAGAAGATGGAGCTGAGGTTCGGGTTCGGCCGCAACCCCGGCGTCGACCTGCCGGAGCAGTCGCCCGGCACGATCCCCACCCGGCAGTGGCTGTACAACTACTGGGCGCAGTACAAGCACTACTGGTGCAAGCACGGCAACGCCAACGGCAGCTACGTCCAGCAGATCGCCTATGACGACTGCCGGACCGGGTACCAGTGGACCCCGGGCCAGGCCGCGATCGCCGCGATCGGCCAAGGGTACGTCACGGTCACGCCGCTGCAACTGGCCCGGGCCTACGCCGCGATAGCCAACGGCGGCACGCTGTACAGCCCGCGGGTCGGCCAGGCATTGATCTCCTCGACCGGGACGGTGGTCCAGCGGATCACGCCGCCGGTGGTGGGGCACCTGCGGCTGCCGCAGTGGTGGCTCAGCTACCTTACGAACGCGCTGCAAGGCGTCGTCACCGGCGGCACCGCGGCCGTGGCCTTCCACGGGTTCCCGCTCAACAAGGTGCCGATCGCGGCCAAGACCGGTACTGCCGAGATCTTCGGCGGCCAGGCCACGTCGGTGTTCGCGTCGTACGCGCCCGCCAACCACCCCAAGTACGTGGTCGTGGTGATGGTGCCGAAGTCTGGCGAGGGCGCGGACGTCTCCGCCCCGTGCGCCAGGCAGATCTGGGACTCGATCTACGGGCTAGAGGGCCACCAGGCGGTCTTCCCCAACGGGGAGGCGCCGCGCAAGCTGCCCGGGATCTCCGCGAGCGGCGCGATCACCGCACCGCCGGGCTACCAGGGAGCACCGTGATGAGCTTCGGCCGCGACCGCGGCGCCGGGGGCCTGCGCGGGCTTGAGCCGGTGCGCCCCGGCCCCGGGCTCGGCTTCCGCGGAGGCAAGACCGCGGTGCCCACGTTGCGGCAGGACGGCCTGTGGCGGCGGGCCCTGGCCAAGGACTCGATGCTGCGGCACGTGGACTGGATTCTGATCCTCGCCGTGCTCTCGCTGTCGCTGATAGGTACCCTGCTGGTCTGGTCGGCGACCGCTCCCGGCCTGTCCCAGGCGGGCGCCAACCCGCGCGCGTACCTGGAGAAGCAGTTGCTCGTCGTGGTGATCGGCCTGATCATGATGACCGGGGTGACCCTGATCGACTACCGGGTCCTGCGGATGATCGCGCCGTTCGCCTACGCGGCGGGCCTCTTCGGGCTGCTCGCGGTGCTTAGCCCCCTGGGCACCACGATCAACGGCTCCCACTCCTGGATCCCGCTGCCCGGCGGATTCCAGATCGAGCCCTCCGAGTACGCCAAGATCGGCTTGATCATGATGATCGCGCTGATCTTCGGCGCGGCGGGCGAACGGTCGACGCGGCCCGGAGCCCAGCCGCTTGCCCTCGCGGTGGCCTGCACCGTCCCGGTAATCGGCCTGGTCCTGGCCGAGCCGGACCTCGGCGTCGCGGTCGTCATCGTGGCCATCAGCGCCGGCATGATCGCCTTGTCCGGCGTTGGCCTGCGCTGGCTGGCGCTGCTCACCGGCGCCGGGGCGCTCGGCCTGCTCGCGGTGCTGAAACTGCACCTGCTCGCGGCCTACCAGGTGGGCCGGCTGACCTCGTTCCTGCACCCGTCCGCGGACCCGGCGGGCACCGGGTACCAGGCGTTCCAGGCCAAGATCGCGATCGGCTCGGGCGGAATGTTCGGCCAGGGCCTGTTCCACGGCCAGCTCACCGCGGGCAGCTTCCTCGGCTCCTACAGCTTCCAGGGCACCGACTTCATCTTCGCCGTGGCGGGCGAGGAACTCGGCTTCGCCGGCTGCGCCACCATCGTCGTGCTGCTCGGCCTGGTCATCTTCCGTGCGGTGCGCATCGCGGCCCGCGCCGACGACGCGTTCGGGCTGCTGGTCGCCGGGGGGGTCGCGATCTGGTTCGCCGCGCAGGCGTTCATCAACATCGGCATGACGATCGGGATCGCCCCGGTCACCGGGCTGCCGCTGCCGTTCGTGTCCTACGGCGGGTCAGCCCTGTTCGCCGACATGATCGCGATCGGGGTACTGCAGTCCATCCACCGCCGCCACCGGGTGTTCAGCTAGCCCCCGGCGGCGCGGGTTAGGGCACCCCGCGCGGCGGCGCGCGTTCGCCACGGGCTGACCGCGGCCGGCCGTACCGCACCAAGTCAGGGCGCATACTGAAAAACATGAAGCCTTGGCGCAACCTGGGCAGGGCGCTGGCTACCGGCACGGTGACAGTGCTGATCGTCGTGCTCGCGCCGGCCGTCCTGCTGTTCGGCGAACTGGTGAACCGGCATTACCTGCGCGGCCTGCCGCCGGGCCGGGACCGGATCCCGGTGCGGCGCTTCGGGCTGCGCGGCCGCAGCCGGGTGGTGTACCGGTCCGCCGGCCCGGGGCGCGCCGCCTACGCGCTGGCCGTCAGTGACCACAAGGTGGCCAGGCGGGTGCTGGCCAATCCGCTGTGGATCGCGCTGACCGCGCCGGCCAGGTGGCTGCTCGACCGCGTCCGGCCCCGGGCGGGTGGCCGCCGGGGCCGGGGCGGTAACGGGCCGCCTGGCGCCGGGGTGCGTGAGCCGCGGCGGCCACTGCCCGACCTGCCCGCCGGGGCCATGGCGCTCCCGGAGCCTGGCCCGTTCGACTGATCACCGGCGCGGTCCGGCCGTCCTGAGCACGGTCCTGGCCAGGGCCACGGCCGGCACCAGGCCGATCCCGGCCAGCAGCGCCAGCAGCGTGGCGGTGTCGGCCAGGGCCTTTCCCGAGGCCACGGCGTGCGGGCCGGCCTGCTGCGCCAGGGACAGGTACACAGTGCCGAACGCGGCGACCCCGATGACCTGGCTGAGCTGCGCGGCCGTGGCGACCAGGCCGCTGGCGTCCGCGGCCTGGGACAGCGGCACCCCGACCAGCGACTGGGTAAGCACCGGCGAAATCGTGAGGCCAAGGCCCACCCCGGCCAGGGCGAGCGCCAGCCACAGCAGCGGGCCGCCGGCGCCGCCGCCGCGCACCGCCACCGCGAGCCCCAGGTAGGCGACCGCGACCAGCGCGAGACCCGTGGGCACCAGCGCCGGGTGCACTCGTGCGGGTAGCCGCCGCCAGAAGTAGCCGACCAGGCCGAACATGCCCGCTAGCGGGACGTACGACAGGCCCGCTCGCAGCGCGCTTTGTCCCAGCCCCGCCTGCAGGTGCAGGGTGAACACGAACAGCAGCCCGCCATAGCCGGCCATCACCGCCAGCAGCGTGCCGAGCCCGGCGGCCAGGCCCGGGGCGCGCAGCACGCCCAGGTTCAGCAGCGGGTCACCGCCCCGGGCCGCGACCGCCCGCTCGTAGCGGGCAAAGGCACCGGCGAGCAGCAGGCCCGCCGCGACGCAGCCGAATGTCCAGGCCGGCCAGCCCCGTTCGCGGCCAACCACCAGGGGCAGCACGATCAGGCACACGGCCGGTGCCGCGATCGCGAGGCCGAGCAGGTCCAGCCGGCGCGCGCCGGGGCCGGTGTGCTGTGCCCGGGGCGGGTCGGCCGGGACCACCCGCGGCACCAGCGCCGCGACCAGGATGCCCAGCGGGACGTTGACGAGGAAGACCGGCCGCCAGCCGGCGCCCAGCAGGTCCGCGCTGACCAGGAGGCCGCCGACGACGACGCCGGCCACCGCGCCGGTCGCCAGCACCAGCCCCCAGGCGGACAGCGCGGTGGCCCGCGCCGCGCCGGTGAACCGCATCTGGATGACGCTGAGGATCTGCGGCACCAGCACCGCCGCGGCCGCGCCCTGCACGCACCGGGCGAATATCAGCAGCCCGGTGTCCGGGGCGAGGCCGCAGGTCAGCGACGCCGCGGTGAACACCGCGACGCCGAGCAGGTACATGCGGCGACGGCCGTACAGGTCGCCCAGCCGGGCCCCGGTGATCAGCAGCATCGCGTAGGCGGCGGAGTACCCGCCGACCACCAGTTGCAGCGCGGCGGCGGATGCGTGCAGGTCCGCCCCGATCGAGGGCATCGCCACGTTCACGACGAACGCGTCGAGCAGGGCCATGAACTGACCGCCGAGCAGGACGGCCAGCATCAGCCAGCGGTGGCCGGGCGGTGTGCCGGCGGCCCGGGCGCGGGCCCTGGCGACGTCGAGCGTGGTCATGGAGGTCTCCGTTTCGGCGTTCCGGTGGGATCGCCGGTACATACCTGGCTCACGGGCCGGATTCATCGCGCCCGGCTGCGAAACGATGAATCCGCGCGCCGTGGCAGGTAGGTATGGGCAGTACCGGTCTTTGACGAGGAGGCGCAGTGACGGTTTCCATCAGCGAGGATTTCGCCCGCCGGGCGGATCCGTTCCGGCGTGAGTTGCTGGCTCACTGCTACCGCATGCTTGGCTCCGTGCACGACGCCGAGGACCTGGTCCAGGAGACCTTGCTGCGGGCCTGGCGCGCGTCCGGCCGGTTCGACGCCGAGCGGGCCTCGCTGCGCACCTGGCTGTAC
>Ga0318553_10000528_pt1 | contig 12260 bp, 10 predicted proteins | sample GRESIP082b2f21_FD_203686 | JGI IMG/M metagenome (GOLD analysis project Ga0318553, IMG submission 203686) | Tropical soil microbial communities from Luquillo Experimental Forest, Puerto Rico - GRE.SIPMG.082b2f21 | ecosystem: Environmental > Terrestrial > Soil > Tropical forest > Bulk soil...
GCCTCCACCACCGACTGGAGGGACCGGGGCAGGCCCTGGCCACCCAGGCCCGGCGGGTAGTGCACCCAGGCCAGCCCGGCGTCGAACCGGGCCCGCAGGAAATCCAGCCGGTCCAGGCCGGCCGGGTCGTGCCCGGCCAGGAAGTCGCGGACCTGCCCGCGCAGCGCGTCCGCGCCCGCGGCCGGCTCGGTGCCGGTCAGCACAGCGGGCCGCCCGCCACGTAGATCACCTGGCCGGACACAAAGCCAGCGCCCTCGCTGCACAGGAATGAGATGACGTTGGCGACGTCCTCGACCTGGCCGATCCGGCGGACCGGTACCTGGCTGGCCGCGGCCTGCTGGAAGTCCTCGAAGGACATGCCGATCCGGGCCGCGGTGGCGGCGGTCATGTCGGTGACGATGAAGCCTGGCGCGACCACGTTCGCGGTGATGCCGAACGGGCCCAGTTCGATGGCCAGGGTCTTGGTGAAGCCCTGCATGCCCGCCTTGGCCGCGGAGTAGTTGACCTGGCCGCGGTTGCCCAGCGCAGAGCTGGAGGACAGGTTGACGATCCGGCCGTACCGCTGGTCGACCATGTGCTTCTGGGCCGCCCGGCTCATCAGGAAGGCACCGCGCAGGTGCACGCCCAGCACCGCGTCCCAGTCGTCCTCGGTCATCTTGAACAGCAGGTTGTCGCGGATGATCCCGGCGTTGTTGACCAGGATCGCGGGCGGGCCGAGGTCCCCCGCCACCTTGCCGACCGCGGCCTCCACCTGGTCGGCCTGGCTGACATCGGCACCGACCGCCATCGCCCGGCCGCCGGCGGCGGTGATCGCGTCCACGGTGCCGGCACACGTGCTGGCGTCCAGGTCGAGCACGGCGACCGCCATCCCGTCGGCGGCGAGCCTGCGTGCGGTGGCCGCCCCGATGCCGCGGGCGGCGCCGGTCACGATGGCCACCCGTTGCGTGTCCTGTGGCATGGTGTCCCTTTCCTGTTTTCCTGATCTGTCAGCCGGTGCGGCTGTGGGTGTCAGCCGGTGTAGGCGCGGAGTTCCCGCCGGGCCAGGGAGCGCTTGTGCACCTCGTCCGGCCCGTCGGCGAACCGGAGCGAGCGGGCTGCGGCCCACAGGTGGGCCAGCGGCAGATCCTGGCTGATCCCGGCCGCGCCGTGCGCCTGGATGGCCTTGTCGATGACCCACTCGGCCATCGCCGGGGTGGCCACCTTGATCGCCTGGATCTCGGTGTGCGCGCCCTTGTTGCCGACGGTGTCCATCAGCCAGGCCGTCTTCAGCACCAGCAGCCGGGCCTGCTCGATCCGGACCCGGGATTCGGCGATCCAGTCCTGGATGACTCCCTGCTCGGCGAGCGGGCGGCCGAACGCGGCGCGCCCCATCACCCGCCGGCACATCAGCTCCAGCGCCCGCTCGGCCGCGCCGATCAGCCGCATGCAGTGGTGGATTCGGCCCGGGCCGAGCCGGGCCTGGGCGATCGCGAACCCGTCGCCCTCGCCGCCGATGAGGTTGGCGGCCGGGACGGTGGCATCGGTGAACTCCACCTCGGCGTGGCCGCCGTGGCTGGCGTCGTCGAACCCGAACACGGTGATGCCGCGGATGACCTTCACCCCGGGGGTGTCCCTGGGCACCAGGATCATCGACTGCTGCCGGTGCCGCTCCGCACCCGGGTCGGTCTTGCCCATCACGATCAGGATCGTGCAGGCCGGGTCCATCGCACCGGACGACCACCACTTGCGGCCGTTGATCACATAGCTGTCACCGGCGCGCTCGATCCGGGTGGCGATGTTGGTGGCGTCGGAGGAGGCAACCGCCGGCTCGGTCATGCAGAACGCCGAGCGGATCTCGCCGGCCAGCAGCGGGGTGAGCCACTGCTGGCGCTGCTGCTCGCTGCCGAACTCCGCCAGCAGTTCCATGTTGCCGGTGTCGGGGGCGGCGCAGTTGAGCGCCTCCGGGGCCAGACTGGGGCTGCGCCCGGTGATCTCCGCCAGCGGCGCGTACTGGAGGTTGGTCAGCCCGGCGCCCGACGGCCCGGTCAGGAACAGGTTCCACAGCCCCTGCCGGCGCGCCTCAGCCTTGAGCGTCTCCACCACCGGTGGCCGCCGCCACGGATCCCCGACCGCGGCCGCCGCGGCGATCTGACCGGCGAAGACCAGCTCGGCGGGATACACGTGCTCGGCCATGAACGCGAGCAGCCGGTCCCGCAGTTCCTGCGTGCGGTCGTCATACGCGAAGTCCATGGCGCCTCCCGCGGAGTCCGGTCAGCACTTTACCTATCGGTAGCTTGCCGGACGCCGGCCGGCCGGGCTACCGGGCGCCGGCCCTACCGGCTAGCGGGCACTGTGAGCGGTCAGGCCCACCAGGCGGAACACGTACACGTCGTCCGCCCGGAAGATCGTCTGGAAACGCGCCTGTGGGTAGATGCGGGTGATGAAGGCCGGGACGTTGCGCGGCGCCGGGGAGTAGCCGCTGTCCAGCCCATCGAACACCAGGTAGGGCGGGATCAGCCGGCCTGAGGTGCCGACCCAGTAGGTGGTGTCCCGGGTGGCCAGCGGCGCTAGCAGGCTGAGCGTGGCCACTACCGTGCTGCCGGGGGGGATCACGGCGACCGCCGCCCGGTCGGCCCGGGCGTGCGCGGTGATGTCGTAGGTCTGCGGCTTCCAGGCGTCCGCCAGCGGGAACCGGAACGCCAGCACGACCGCGATAGCTGCCATCACCGCGGCCGCGTACCGGGCGGCCTGGGTGGCCAGCGGCGAGCCGCGGGAGCCTAGGGTGGCGGCCGGCCGGCCGGCCTGCTGCGCTGCCCGGCGTGCAGCGTGCGCCTGGATGCGGGCCAGGCCGTCGATCGCGGCCAGGAAGACAATAGGCATCAGCGTCGCGTTGTAATGCCAGTCCGTCCCCCAGTAACTGCTGTTGGTGGCCAGGAACCGCAGCGCCAGGGTCGGCACCGCAGTGACCGCGAGCGGCGAGCGCAGCGCCAGGAACGCCACCGGCAGCAGCACCATGAGGGTGGTCCGCAGCTTCTGCGAGCCCGCGTGGCTGAACTGGGCCAGCAGGCGGCCGGCCGACAGGTGGTGCCCGCCCGGGGCCAGCACACCGCCATCGAACCAGTACGGGTAGTGATGAGCCGGGTTGAAATGCGGGATGATCACCTCGATCGCCAGCGCCGACCAGCCCAGGCCCCAGATGACCAGCAGCCCGCCGGCCATGGCCCAGGCGGCGGCCAGCTGGCTGGTGGCTGCCGGGCCGGCCGGCCCGGGGTGCTCATGTCCGGTGGGTCCGGTGGGCCCAGGCCCGGCGGCGGGATGCCGGCGCCACGCCGTGACCGCCATGCCCAGCATGACCAGGCCGATCGCGGCCACCGTGAGGCCCTGATCCTCCTTGGCGAAGACCAGCGGCAGTGCCCATCCGGCGGCGGCCCATGGGCGCCGGCGCACCAGCGCCGAGAGCGAGAACGCGATCAGCGGGACGGCGAACGCGATCTCATGGAAGTCGAAGATGATCATCTGCTGGAGGCCCCAGGAGAAGCCGTAGGCGGCGCCGATCACCCGGCTCACCCCGGTGCCCAGCAGTTCCCTGGCCGCCCGGCAGACCGGGAAGACCGAGATCGCGGTCAGCAGCGCCTGCGCGACCAGCAGGGTCACCGGGGTCGGGAAGATCCGGTAGAACGGCGCGACCAGCGCCACGATCGGCTGGAAATGGTCGCCCAGCAGGTTGAAGCCCGCGCCCTTGATGGTGACCACCGGGGCGTGCAGGCCAGCAAGCTGGCGCACGTACTCGGTGTAGATGCCGAGATCCCAGGAACCCGGGTCCATCCGCAGGTAGCGGAAGACCGAGATGGTCGTGTAGACGGCGAACGTGGCGGCTGCGATCAGCCAGGGGACCCAGTCAGGCCGGGCGCCGCCGGGTGGTTCCCGGCCGGACGGTGATGCCGGCGCGGCCCCGATGCCGGCGGCCGGCCCGGCGGCGGTGCCCGGCCCGCTCGCGGTGCCCGGCCCGGCGGCAGTCGCGGGCGTGGCGGCGGTCCCCGGATCGTGGCCGCCGGGTGGCGCTTCCGGCGGCAGTTCCTGGTGCTGTGCCATGGGGCCTACCCGGGCGAGCGCGTGGCGCGGCTGGCCACCATGAGCGCTCCCTCCCGGGGCTCACCGGCCGCCACCGGCCTGGCTGGCAGATGCCCCCATGCTGGCCGCCAGCCTAGCCAGCCGGGGCAGGATTGGCGGGCCAGTGCACCGGATCGTCAGGTGAGCAGCAGGCTGCCCACCCGGCGGCCGGCAATCACCAGCCCGGCTACACCCATGACCGATAGGTAGGCCACCGGAACCAGCAGGGCCGGGCTCACGCCGCCGAGGGTGAGCCCGCGCAGCAGGGTGACCGCCTGGTAGAGCGGGGTGCACTCGACCACGATCTGCAGGCCGCGCGGGTAGACACTGAGCGGGTAGAAGGTGGTGGAGAACAGGAACAGCGGCAGGCTCACCAGCGTCACATACTCGAAGTCCTGCCAGCTGCGCATGAAGGTGCTGGCGGCCATGCCAGCGGCGGCGAACGCGAACCCGGTCAGGATGGCTGCGGGCAGCGCCAGCAGCGCCCACCAGGAGTACACCAGGCCCATGCCCAGGATGACCGTGATGAATGCCGACGCGTACAGCGTGCTCCGCAGCAGTGCCCAGCCGACCTGGCCGAGCGCGACATCGGTCGCCCGCACCGGGGTGGCCAGCACGGCGTCGTACAGCTTCGCGTACTTGAGCAGGAAGTAGACGTTAAAAGTGGAGTCGTAGATGGCGCCGTTCATGGCCGAGGTGGCCAGCAGCGCTGGCGCGACGAACGCGGCGTAACTGACCCCGCCCACCGGGCCGACCAGCTTGCCCAGGCCGACCCCGAGCGACAGCAGGTAGAACAGCGGCTCCCCGAACCCGGACAGCAGCACCAGCCAGGCATGCTTGTAGGCACGGGCATGCCGCTCGATCAGATGCAGACTGCTGCGGCCGCCGAACAGCTGGCGCCACCGGGCCACGGCCGGCCAGGGCAGCACCCGCAGCGGCATCGCCTCGGCTCCGGTGCTGGTGCGGTCAGACATAGAGCCGCCGCCGGTAGCTGCGGTTCCCGGCCACGATTCCGGCGCTGGCCAGGGCGGCCAGGTAGCCGATGTGCCCGAGCGCCGACCCGGCGGTGGCCACGCCCAGGCTGAGTGCCCGGCACAGGGCGACCCCGTGCCACAGCGGGGTCAGGTAGGCGACCGGCCGCAGCCAGCTGGGCAGCTGGCTGACCGGGAAGAAGGTGCCGGAGAACAGGAACATCGGGATCATGCCGAACCGGTAGATCATCGCGAACGAGGTGTCCCTGGTGCGGGTCACCGCCCACGCCTCGATCGGGGTGGCGAAGGCCAGCCCGGTCAGCACCGCGACCGGCAGCGCCAGCAGCGCCCCCGGCGACCGGACCGCGCCGAACAGCGCCGCTACCACCATGAAGATGGTGCAGTTCATGACCAGTCGCAGGGTGCAGAACAGGACATGCCCGTGGAAGATGTCCGCCGGGCGCAGCGGCGAGGCGGCAGCAGCCTGATAGGTCCGGTTCCATTTGACCGACCCGAACACCGGGTAGGTGCACTCCCCCACCGCTGTCTGCATGGCCGTGGCCGCCAGCAGCCCGGGGGCCACGAAGTCCAGGTAGCTCATCCCGCCCAGGCTGGCCGCGCTGTGCTCGTTGATCAGCGTGGCCAGGCCCAGGCCGAAAGCGCCAAGGAAGAGCACCGGGCTCAGCACGCTGCTGTAGATCGAGCCACGCCAGGTCCGGCGGTAGTCGGTCAGCCAGAACCGCAGCTGCCGGACGGCCAGCGACCCGGTCACCGCGGTCATCAGTCCCCCAGCTGGCGGCCGGTCAGCCGCAGGAAGACATCCTCCAGCGTGCTGCGCCGGACCAGCGAGGTGACCGGCTCCAGGCCCAGCGCGTGCACCGCGGCCAGCGCCGCCTCGCCGTCGGCGACGTAGAGCAGGATGCGGTCGGCGAGCACCTCCCGCCGCTCGGTGGGCACAGCGGCCACCTTGTCCGCGGCCTGCTGGTGGTCGGCCGGGTCGAACCGCAGTTCCAGCACCTCGGGCGTGGCGTACTGCCCGATCAGTGCCCGGGGTGAGCCGCCGGCCACGATCTTGCCGCCATCCATCACCACGAGGCGGTCACACAGCTGCTCGGCCTCGTCCATGTAGTGGGTGGTCAGCACCAGGGTGACACCCCGCTGCTTGAGCCGGAACAGGCGATCCCAGACCACGTGCCGGGCCTGCGGGTCGAGCCCGGTGGTGGGCTCGTCCAGCAGCAGGATGTCCGGCTCGTTGATCAGCGACCGGGCGATGGTGAGCCGCCGCTTCATACCGCCGGACAGCGGTTCGACCTGGTCTGCCGCCCGGTCGCTGAGCTGAACGAACTCCAGCAGCTGGGCGGTCCGCTCGTGGATGACGTCGCGGGGCAGGCCGAAGTACCGCCCGTATACGAGCAGGTTCTCACGGACCGTCAGTTCCACATCCAGGGTGTCTTCCTGCGGCACCACGCCCAGCCGGGCCCGGATCTCCCGGCCCTGTGCCACCGGGTCCATGCCGAGGATGGACAGCTCGCCCCCGGACGGCGGCGAGACGCAGCCAATCATCCGCATGGTGGACGATTTCCCCGCGCCATTCGGCCCCAGGAACCCGAAAGCCTCCCCGCGCGTTAGATCGAAGTCGATACCGTCCACGGCCGTGAAGCTGCCGAACCGCTTGACCAGGCCACGGGCATAGATCAGCGGCTGGAGGTCAGGCACCCCGTGAGGCTACCCGGCCAGTCGGACATTCACCCAGCGAGTTTCGCCGCTGCGGCCGACGTCCTGGCAGCCAGATGCGCCCTGTTGGCCCGGACCTGTCGCTGGAGGGGGTACTGTCTCAAGGGTCACTTTGACGGCTCTGGTACTGGACAGGAGAGGATGGGCGGCTGGTGACTCTGGTCCGACGGCTGTACCTGCGGTTCCGGCAGCTGATCCACGAAGCCGCCAAGTTCGGCGTGGTCGGTGCCATCGGCTTCATAGTGACTGACGCCGGCGCTAACCTCCTCCACTTCTTGGTTGGGCTCGGCCCGCTGACCGCGATCGTGATCTCCACGATCGTGGCCACCTGCCTGACCTATGCCGGCAACCGGTACTGGACGTTCCGTCACCGCGAAGGCAGCACGATACCCCGCGAGTTCATCACGTTCGTCGTGCTGAACGGCATTGGGCTGGCCATCCAGCTGTCGTTCAACGCGTTCACGTATTACGTGCTCGGCCTGGACGGCAAGCTCGCCTACAACATCGCCCTGATCCTGGGGATCGGGACAGCCACCCTGTTCCGGTTCTGGTCCTACCGCAAGTTCGTCTGGGCAGCACCGGCGGGGCCGGCGGCAGCCCCGCCAGCCGAGAGCTTCCCGGCTCCGGACGGCCCCGCGCCCGCTGGCCAGGGGCCAGTTCCCCAGCCGGTGCCAGACCGGGGCGGGGACGGCCAGGTCTACTAGCGCCCGCCGTCAGGGCGCCGCGCCGCAGGCCCCAGGTGGCCCGCCAACCAGGTGGAGCGGTTGCTGGTATGCCTGATCAGCCTGCACCTGAGTGAGCACTCCGGTCGCTACCAGCCGCTGCAGCACATGGGCCTGGCGCGCCCGCCCAAGCGCCGGGTGACCGATCGGGTCGTCCGCCGACGGCGCCTGCATCAGCCCGGCCAGCATCGCCGCCTGCGGCCAGCTGAGCCGGGGCGGAGTGACGCCGAAGTAGCCGCAGCTGGCCGCGGCCAGACCGTAATAGTGGTGCCCGAAGTAGGCGACAGCGGCATACATCTGGAGGACTTGCGTCTTGGAGTAGGTCAGGTCGAGCTTGATCCCCAGCCCCACTTCCTCCGCCTCGACCATGAGGCCGGACTGGCCCGGGACGTAGAGCATCTTGGCCAGCTGCTGGTACAGGGTGGCGCCACCCTGGTCAGGCCGGCCGGTCAGCCGCCCCTCGACCAGCCGCGCGATGGCGAACGGGTCGATGCCGGGCTCGGAGTAAAAGCGGTGATCCTCGGTGGACACCAGCGCCGCCGCGAACCGGTACGGGACCGGCGGGCCAGGATAGGCGACGTGGTGCTGCTGGTCGATGGCCTGGGCCCGGGCCGGCGCGTCGCTCACCGACGGGGTGAACAGCAGCAGCGCGCCGAGACCGAGCAGCCCGAGCAGGACCAGCACCAGCACGGTCACAGTGATCCGGAACAGCCAGCGGTGGCGGCGCCGCGGCAACGCGCCGTAGGCCTCATCGCTGGCGGGCGGGCCGCCTGGCCAGGCCGGCTCCTGGCCGGGACCGCCAGGGTAAGGGTCTGCGGGCAAAGGCGAGGTCGGGGCACTTTCCCACGGCCACCACCCTTGCGTTGTCATCCCCGTCCTGCTCTGGAGTCGCAGCTGCGAACGCAAGCAGGTCATACCCCGCTCACCCGATGATCCAACGATTCGGGCCGGGCCAGGGGTGCCCGATTTCGGCAGGCCCGTTAGCAGGATGGGCGCCCGCACCGGCTGCACGCGCCGGTGCCGCGTTGCGCTATCGTCGTAGCGTCCGTCGCGGACGGACGGGACGTGGCGCAGTTTGGTAGCGCACTTGACTGGGGGTCAAGGGGTCGCCGGTTCAAATCCGGCCGTCCCGACAGAAACAAGCAGGTCAGGGGCCGGTGCCAGCAGCTCATCGGGGTGGCTGCGGCACGCTGCCCGCCGGACCTTTGCCCGGGTGCTGGCCGGGGCCATGTTCACCGCCGGGGACGGGCGGACCGGCGGTCAGGAGACCAGGCTTCGTCTTGGCCTGGCGGGCGGCTGTGCGTGGCTGGCCGTGCCGCGGGGCTGCGGGATGGGTCGCCGTGGCCGGCGGCTGAGTGCCGCGTCCAGGTCTGCGATCAGGTCGCCGGCGTCCTCCAGGCCGATCGACAACCGGACCAGGCCCTGTGGGGGCCGGGCCTCGGCTGCTACCGGGCGGTGTGTCAACGCCGCGGGGTGCTGCAGGAGGGAGTCCACACCCCCCAGCGACACGGCGTGGGTGAACAGGCGCACGCCATCGGTCAGGCGGCGTGCCTGCTCGAACCCGCCGCGCAGCAGCACCGAGACCATCGCCCCCGGCCCGCGCATCTGCCGCCCGAGCAGGCCGCGGGGGTCACCGTCCAGGCCCGGGTAATACACCGCCTCGACTAGCCGGTGGCAGGCCAGCCAGCCGGCCACCTGCCGCGCGGACTCCTGCTGGTGCCGCACGCGCACCGGCAGCGTCGCCAGGCCCCGGTGCAGCAGGTAGGCGCCCATCGGGTGCAGCAGCGCACCGGTCACGGCCCGGACCCGTCGCAGCGCCGCGGCTGCCGCCTCGTCGGCGCAGGCCACGACACCGCCGATGACGTCCCCGTGGCCGCCCAGGTACTTGGTCGCGCTGTGCAGGACGAGCCTGGCACCCAGCTCGACCGGGTTCTGCAGGACCGGCGTGGCGAACGTGTTGTCCACCAGCACGGGCACCCCGCCGGCCTGCGCCACCAGCGCCGCGATGTCCGCGAGATCCAGTGTGGGGTTGGCCGGTGTCTCGGCAATCACGACCGCGGTGTCCCGCCGGACCGCTGCGCTGACCTGGTCCTGCTGGCAGAACGTCGTGGAGGTGCCGAGCAGCCCTGAGGCCAGCAGATGGTCGGTACCCCCGTACAGCGGGCGGACGGCGATCACGTGCCGCTGCCCGTGGCGGGTCAGGGCCAGCAGCGCCGCGGTCATCGCGGCCATCCCGCTGGAGAACGCCACCGCCGCCGGTGCGCGCTCCAGCTGGGCCAGGGCCGTCTCGAACCTGGCCACGGTCGGGTTCCACAGCCGCGCGTACACCGCGCTGCCGTCCGCCGGTGGCTGCCCCCCGGACGCCATCACCTCGTACGAGTCCCCGCCACGCTCGATGTCGGGCAGCGGGTTCGTCGTCGACAAGTCGATCGGCGGGACATGCACCCCCAGGCCGGCCAGGTCCTCCCGCCCGGCATGAACCGCCATCGAGTCGATCCGGAGCCCGCCAGTCCACATGGCTCCACGATGACGTGAATCACAAGCACATGCCAGAATTATTGCTGAATCGCTAACAGTACAAGAACAGTTCGCCGATCACGGCAACAATGACGGGTCATGGAGGTCTTCCCTTGCCGAAAACCCAACGCGCCACCGCGGCCGGCCTCGACCAGACCGACCTGGCGATCCTGCGCGCCCTGGCCCGTGACGCGCAGCTGACCAACAAAGCCCTCGCCGCCCGGCTCGGACTCGCCGAGTCCACCTGCGCCTACCGGATCCGCGCCCTGCGTGACCGCGGCGTCATCCGCGGCACCCGGATCCAGCTCGCGCTCGACACCCTCGGCTTCCCGATCCAAGCCGTGATCAAGGTCAGGCTCGGGAGCCACGACCGCGACCACGTCAACCGGCTCTACGCCGACCTGACCCGCGTCCCCGGCATCCTCCAGGCCCTCCATGTCGCCGGCGACGACGACTTCCACCTCCACGTGGCCGTCGAAACCCCCCAAGCCCTGCGCGACCTCGTGCTGGAGCACATCACCGTGCACCGCGTCGTCAGACAGACACAAACCCAGCTCGTCTTCGAAGCCCGCGACGGCGCCGGCGCCCTCGCCCGGCTCACCTGACAGCTGCGCCCGCCACTTGGGGGTACATGGCCAGGCAACACGAGGGCATCGCGCTGCCAGCAGGCAGGCAGCCCACGACCGCCATTCCAGCCCTCCTTCCAAGATCTGCCGCGCAGAACTGACCATGATCATCAGATGGTGCATGGGTGTGAAGCGGACGGCCCTTGCTGAGGGGCGCCTCGTCTCACAGGCGTCTCACGTGATGGCCAGGAAAGGCCGGAATCAAAGGGTCCTGACGGAATCCACGTGGTGCTGACCAGCGGGAATGGAGTAAAGCAGCCAGGGCAGACTAGTCCCATTCGCCTGGGGGTCAAGGGGTCGCCGGTTCAAATCCGGCCGTCCCGACAGAAACGAGCAGGTCAGGGCCGGTGCCGACAGCGCAACACCGGCCCTGGCCAGGCCCAGGATAGGCGTGACCGGGCAGACGATGAAGTCGAGGCGATTGACCTTGCCGGTCGCCGAGAAAGCGGCCCGGGTGCCGCGCCGGGAACGCGTGCGAAGCCGTTGACCTCGAACGTCAGCGAGACCGGCCGGGTGACACCGCGAACGGTTAGTTCGCATCGAGGATGATCTGCGCATTTTCGAGTCAGTGACTGGTGGCCTGTACCGCCAGATGTGGCGTTCTAATCACCCGCTTGGGTGATGCACACGGCATGGACTCAAGGGCCACTGCCCTCCGGCGGCGCTCTGGCTCCAGTGGGTCACCGGTGAATACCTGCAGCCAGTGGTAGCCCCGTCGGCCCCCAGCCCTACCCGGCAGCTCGCGCAGGCCCGCCTGGCCTTTGCCCTGGGTCACCTGGCGGTCTGCTGCCTCAACGGCAATGAGCTTGCACCGTGGCAACCCCTCACGCTCCTGCACACCTGGGCTTACCTGGACCCTGGTGCTCAGCGCCACCGAGTAGCAGCCCGGCTGGCCACCCTCGTGGGCAGGGCATCGCACGCAATGATTGAACGGCCCACCTGCCGCTTCAGAAGATGGCGATCGGGTTGACCGGTGATCCGGTCCCTGTCTCGAGCCGGAGAGGGGCGACGACGCAGAGGAATGACCAGCGGTTCAGCTCCTCACACACGGCCACAAGCTCGTCGAAACTCAGCCAGTCCAGCAGATGCAGGCCCATCGCGTTGACTGCGAGCACGTGCACAGGAAAGTCGACGCCCTCGGCCGCGCTCGGGGCCGTATCGTTGTTGCTGTCGCTGCCAAGCACCGCGATCTGCCGTTCTGCCAGCAACTCCAGAGCCACCGGATGCAGCCCAGCGCGCGCATTCGCGGAGTCCCACGGCCCGAGCGCTGCGCGGCGGCTGCGGTGGCCGACCCTGACGAAAAGCAGATCACCCCTTTCCATCCGCACTTCCTGCAACGCCTCCGCCGCGATCAGGTCATCGGCCGTTACGTGATCACCCGGCTCCAGCCACGGCACCCGCCGCACCCGCGGTACGTCTACCAGCAGGCCGCGGCCGACGATCCCGTCACTGGCTACCCCGATGGAAAGCTCAGTCGCTCCTCCGGCCGTGACGGCGTCCGCGCCGACGCCGTTGTAGAGGAAACCGTCGAAGATCACGTGACACAGAGCATCGATATGACTGTCGGCATTGCCGTGGATGTTCATGGCCAGCCGGTCCAT
>Ga0318553_10000531_pt1 | contig 12249 bp, 12 predicted proteins | sample GRESIP082b2f21_FD_203686 | JGI IMG/M metagenome (GOLD analysis project Ga0318553, IMG submission 203686) | Tropical soil microbial communities from Luquillo Experimental Forest, Puerto Rico - GRE.SIPMG.082b2f21 | ecosystem: Environmental > Terrestrial > Soil > Tropical forest > Bulk soil...
GATAGAGCAATGAGGAATCGGAGGAAAAGCCCTCCTCGCCCATCAGTTCCTCGGAGTACAGACCACCATCGGGACGGCGGAATTGCACGTGGCGCTTGCCGGGAATCTCCCCGGCTGCCCGGTAGTACGGCATATCGTCTCCTTCGACGCCAAGCTCGCCCGGCCGGGTGCGGCTGGCGGCCGGTCGCCGTCTGGCCGCCGCCCGCGCCTGCATCGTTGCCCTCTGCTTCCCGCGCGGCGCGGCGCCCCCTGTGTGCCGAGAAGGGCGCTGTAGCTTCGACTATAGGCGGGTGCTTTGCGCCCGGAGCAGTGCCGCAGGAAGGACCACCAGCCTCCGATGAGTAATTACGCCGCCGGCCGGAGTTCCCGTTCCGCTGACCTCCACTCGAGGCTGCGCCTGGCCGCGCTCGGCGCCGTAAGCCTGGGTGTCGCGCTGCTGGCCGCCGCCGCCTTTGTGCTCTCCTATGACGGAATCCACCAGATCGCGCTCCGAGCCGGAGTATCGCCGGGACTCGCGAAGCTATACCCGCTCATCTTCGACGCCATGCTGGTAATCGCGGGCGCGGCGGCGCTGGCGCTGCGCGGTGCGGGCTGGTGGGCGCGCTTTTACGCGTGGGCCTCGCTGCTGCTCATGCTCGCGGCCGTGGCGGTCGGCAACGCCGTGGCCGCCACCGGCACTACCCTCCCAACCCGGCCAACCCAAATCGCCGTGGCGGTCACGCCGTGGGTGCTCCTGCTGATGGCGTTCGGCCTGCTGCTGGAGATGCTCCGGCACTTCCGCACGGCCCGGGCGACGGTGGCCGTCCGGCAGGCGGCGCTGGCCGCCGCGGCCGGAGCCGACGGCACGGCAGACGGCCGGATGGATGTGCCCCGGGCCACCACGGCCGGGGCCGGGGGCACCACCGGCCAGCCGGGCGAGGCCGACGGCACCGCAAACGGCCGTAACGAGGCGGCCGGTTCTGCCGCGGCCGGGCCGGCCGGAGCCATCGCGGCCGGGGCGGCCGGGGCCACCGCGGCCGGGGCAGCAGTTGGACAGCCGGCCGATCCGCATACCGGCCTGGACGCGCTGCTGGGGCCGAGGCCGGGCGAGCCACCGCCCGTCGAGGCCACCGAGGACCCTGGCGCCGCGATCGGCTATGGCCATCAAGGCGACCCGGTCAGCTACGGCGAGAAAACGGGCAATGTCCGCCCGGACAGCTACCGCGATGAGGGCGAATACTCACCGCATGGTGAGAGCGGGCAGCCGGGGGGTTATGCGGGGCTGGTCGGGTACCCGAGCCATGCTGAGCAAGCCGATGGCAACCCCGACCTGGCCGGTCACGGCGCCACCGAGGCGCAAGCCGCTGCCGCCACGGAAGCCACGACCACCGACGCGGAAACCCAGGCTGACGCGGAAACCCCGGCCGACGCTGAAAGCCCGGCCACCGCCACCCAAACCACCGCCGACGCGGAAACCCAGGCCAGCGCCACCGAAGCCACCGCCGACGCGGAACCCCAGGCCAGCGCCACCGAAGCCACCGCCGACGCGGCTGCCCCTGCGCCAGCCACGGAACCCACGGCCGGGGGAGCCGAGGGCCCGGCGCCTGGCGTGCAAGCCGGGGCCGATGCCACGGCAACCCCGGCCGCCGCCACACAGTCCCCGGCCGCCGAGGCGGCGGGCGCAGAGAACGGCCAGGCCGCCGCAGGAGACCAGGCCGCCGCAGGAGACCAGGCCCTCGGAGGAGACCAGGCAGCCGCAGAGACCGCGGCGGGCCCGGAGGGCACGGCCGAGGCCGGCCAGGGCGGCGAGGGTGTCACGCAGGGAACGGCGCACGCCGAGGGCCCGGCGCTGGAGCCGACGCAGAGCAGCCCGACCCGGTCCGAGGGCTGACGGCGCTGGGCCGCGAAGCCCCCCGGAACGACCGGTAGCTCACAGCCCCAGGTGCGCGACCAGCGCGGTCGCGACCGCCGCGATGCCCTCACCGCGGCCGGTCAGGCCCAGCCCGTCCGTGGTGGTCGCGGACACGCTGACCGGGGCACCGCCGAGGGCCTCGGAGAGTACCTTCTGCGCCTCATCCCGCCGCGGCCCGATGCGCGGCCGGTTTCCGATGATCTGGATCGCAACGTTGCCGATGGCGAACCCGGCATCCGTGAGCAAGGCCGCGGTGGCACGCAGCAGCGAGGTGCCCGACGCCCCCGCCCACTCCGGCTCGGCGGTGCCGAAATTGGCGCCCAGGTCGCCCAGGCCCGCGGCGGACAGCAGAGCGTCACAGGCGGCGTGCGCCGCCACATCCCCATCGGAATGCCCGGCTAGCCCGTCTTCGCCCGGCCAAAGCAGGCCCGCCAGGTATAGGCGCCGCCCGGCGGCCAATGGGTGGACATCAACACCGATGCCCACTCTGGGCGCATCATCGGGCACGTGAAACCAGCACCAGGAAAGGACGCTGGGTCAGGAAGCAAGGATCTCGTCGAGCAGTGCCTCGGCTTTGTCCTCGTTCGTCTTCTCGGCCAGGGCAAGCTCGCTCACCAGAATCTGCCGAGCCTTGGCCAGCATCCGCTTCTCGCCTGCGGAAAGGCCGCGCTCCCTGTCCCTTCGCCACAGGTCACGAACGACCTCGGCCACCTTGTTCACGTCGCCGGAAGCCAGCTTTTCCAGGTTGGCCTTGTACCGCCGCGACCAGTTGGTCGGCTCTTCGGTGTGCGGGGCACGGAGCACCTCGAACACCCTCTCAAGACCTTCCTGCCCGACGACATCACGAACACCCACCAGTTCGGCGTTGTCCGCGGGCACGCGCACCGTCAGGTCCCCCTTGTCGACCTTGAGGACCAGATAGGTCATTTCCGCGCCCTTGATCGTACGGGTTTCGATCTCCTCGATGCGAGCAGCCCCATGGTGGGGGTAGACGACCGTGTCGCCGACCTTGAAAGTCATGTGGCACATACCCCTTCCGCTACCTCAATGCTACCACGACGAACGGCGCCCAAAGGCCGGTCCCGGCGGTAAACACGCAGGTCAAGAAGGCAATTAACTGATCTGAAAGAAATGCAGGCCAGGCTGGGCGCGCGCGCGCCCCGGCCGAGGCTGGCTCAATGTGTCCCCGGCGATACCCCGGGTGGCCCTCCGCCGGAACCAGCCAGAGTGACCGGACCGTCCCGGTGACGCAGCGCCCCCGCTGACTCATACTGGAAGGAATCAGGCCGCTCGTGCTGGAGAGATGTGCGTGAATGCTGGCGACCCGGGGCGGGATGACTACGGCCTGCCGCCGGTCGACATCGAGATCCCCGATGATGCCCGGGAACTCACCAGGGATGTGCACGCATACCACCGCGAGCTGAGGTCGCTGCGCAGGCAGCACCTGGCCAGGCGGCTCTACGGGCCGCTCAGCAGGGACGGCATGGTGCTGCCGCTGCTCGCCGGATGCCTGGCGCTGACGCTGGTCGCCGCGACGCTGCTCACCGTCTTCACCGCCAGGCAGCCCACGGTCATCCTGCGCCCGCCGCGGCCGGTCACCGGTCCCGGCCAGCCCGGCACGCGCGCCCGGCCGGCCGCGGCACTGGTCAACACGATGCTGTTCGCGGCCGGCCAGGCCACGGCGCTGAACAGCCTCCCCGGCCCGGTGGTGGTGCTCGCGCTGATCCCGCCCGGCTGTCAGTGCCTGGCCGACCTGCGGGAACTCACCATCCAGGCGTCCAAGGCGAAGGCGCTCATCTACCTTGTGGGCGTTCATAACGCCCCGGTGAGCGCGCTGACCGCCGACCTCGGGCTCGGCGCCACCCAAGGGCTGGAGGACAGCGCGAATGCGCTGCCCGCCCCCTACCGGGTGGCGACGCTGACGGCCGTCGTGGTCCGTCCCGACGGCACCGCATTGCGGGTGGTCCACCAGCGCGGCCACGGGTTCCAGATCGAGCGTGACGTGCGCGCGCTGATCCCGGCCCTCGCCACGGCTGGGGCGGCGAGCAGGTCCCCCGCCGCTCCGACCGCCAGCGGTTCGCCCGCCGCCAGTGGCTCGCCCGCCGCCAGCGCCGCACCGGCTGCCAGCGGCGGCCCGACCGGGTAACTCCCGGGTGGCCTGCGGCAGCGCGGCGCTCCGTCAGGGGCTGCCGTGACCCGCGCAGGCCCGAGCCGATACGCTGTGCCGCGACGCAGACGTGCTCGTTCGACCCGGAGGAGCGCACACGTGATCCGCAGCAGGGGCGGCCTTCTGTCGCCGCGCAGCCTCGTGGTAGTGGCGGCCGCAGCGCTGATCCCCGCCATCGCTGGCTGTGAGGCCGGGACCAACGCACCCACCCAGCAATGGCACCAGCCCACGCCCGGGGCGTCGACCGTGGTCCACAACACGCTCCGGATCAACAACATGTTCGTGCTCGGGCCGGTCCCCGGCCTGGTGCTGCCCCGCGGCGCCTCGGCGGGCGTGTTCCTCGCCCTGGCCAACGACGGCCCACCGGACCGGCTGATCAGCATGACCGCGCCCGGCTCGGCCGCGGGCGTGCAGGTGCCCATCGGAGGGATCAACATCGGCCGGCAGCAGTCGCTGCTCTTCACCGGGCCGGCGCCCCGGGTGCTGCTCCTGCACCTCACCCGCACCCTGCACGGCGGTCAGTACGTCGTGGTGAACATGGAATTCCAGAACGCCGGGCACGTGATACTGCGGGTTCCGGTGATGCCACGCATCGCCGCCTATGGCACCTTCTCACCGGCGCCGCTGTTCCCGAGGGCCACGACGCACCCGCTGGTGCCGAGCACTCCGTTCCCCACGCCGACTTCTTAGCAGCGATACCTCAGTCGCCGGGCTCGAACTTGTAACCCAGCCCGCGGACCGTGATGATGTGCCGAGGGCTTCCCGGGTCGGTCTCGATCTTGGCCCGCAGCCGCTTGATGTGCACGTCCAGGGTCTTGGTGTCGCCCACGTAGTCCGCGCCCCACACCCGGTCGATGAGCTGCATCCTGGCCAGCACCCGCCCGACGTTCCGCAGCAGGACCTCCAGCAGTTCGAACTCCTTGAGCGGCACCTGGACCTGCTCGCCGCGCACGGTCACCACGTGGCGGTCCACGTCCATCCGGACCGGGCCGGATTCCATGATCGAGCCGCCAGGCTCGTCCGGCTCGCCGCGCCGCCGGAGCACCGCGCGCATCCTGGCGACCAGCTCCCGGGAGGAGAACGGCTTGGTGACATAGTCGTCGGCGCCGAGTTCCAGGCCGACGACCTTGTCGATCTCGCTGTCCTTGGCGGTGAGCATGATCACCGGCACGTTGGAGCGCTCGCGCAGCGTGCGGCATACCTCGCTGCCCGGCAGGCCGGGCAGCATGAGGTCGAGCAGTACGAGATCGGCGCCGTGCCGGTCGAACGCCTCGATCGCGTCCGGCCCGGTCGGGCATACCGCCACCTCGAAGCCCTCCCGGCGCAGCATGTAGGACAGCGCGTCGCTGAAGGATTCCTCGTCTTCGACCACCAGCACCCGGGTCACTTGACCGCCTCCCTGACATGCTGCGCAGGACCGCCGGCCGGGTTGCCGCCCGCGGTCGGGGGCTTGCTCACGATGGGCATCTGCAGGGTAAACGTGGACCCGACGCCTTCCTGGCTCCACACCGTGACCTTGCCGCGGTGCGCGGCCATCACGTGCTTCACGATCGCCAGCCCGAGGCCGGTCCCGCCGGTTGCTCTCGACCGGGCGGGATCCACCCGGTAGAACCGCTCGAAGATCCGCTCCCGGTCACGCTCGGGAATGCCGATCCCCTGGTCGGCGACGCTGATCTGGGCCATCCGGGCGTCCCGGGATGCCGAGACCATCACCCTGGTCTCGTCCGGGCTGTAGGCGATCGCGTTCTCCAGGAGGTTACGCAACGCGGTCACCAGGAGATCCTCATCACCCAGCACGACCACGCGCTCCTCGCACGCGGCGACGAGATTGATGCCGCGCGCGCTCGCCTTCATCCGGACCCGGTCTACCGCCTCCGCGACGACCGCGCTCAGATCCACGGCGATCGGGTCCGGCATGGGCTCGGCCGCCTGGATTCGCGACAGCGTGATCAGGTCCTGGACCAGGTAGGTCAGCCGCGACGCCTCCTGGCGCATGCGCCCGGCGAATCGCCGCACCGCCTCCGGGTCGTCGGCCGCCTCCTCCATGGTCTCGGCGAGCAGGGCGAGCGCCCCCACCGGAGTCTTGAGCTCGTGGCTGATGTTGGCGACAAAGTCCCGCCGGACCTCCTCCACCCGCCGGCTCTCCGTCTGGTCCTCGGCGAGCAGCAGGATCAGGCCTTCGGATCCCAGCGGGGCGACCCGCACGGCGAAGCTGGTCCGGCGGCCGCCGAACGAACTGCCGGACAGGTCGACCTCCCCCTCGCGGATCTGCCCGTCCCGCCGGACCTGGCGGACCAAGGCGAGCAGTTCGCCGACCATCAGCTGGCCATCCTTGGCCAGGCCGAACGTCCGGGCCGCCTGGCTGGCCATCAGTACCTTGTCGACGGGGTCGAGCACGACGGCGGAGGAGGAAAGCACCGACAGAACGGACGCCACGCCCGGTGGGAGCTTGGTCGCGCGCGGCCCGTCCTTGGCGGGCTCCAGGTCAGCGACGCGCCCGCGGACGGTCACCAGCTGACCCTTGCCGTGGCGGGGCGAGAAGCTGGCGCCAGGCCGCCGGCACCAGCCGTCACGTGCACGCTCACAACTGGATGGTATGCGGAGAACCTCCGGGGCGTCTCTGGCACCTAACCTCCCCGGCTGCGTGTTTTTTAGGTATTCATAAGAAAGTCACTAACTGGTTACGAGCCAGCGTCCCTGGCATAACGCACCGTGCCGGCAAGATTCGCCTGCGTGGCGGGCGCTGCTACCCCGGGTAGCGACCCCCGGACCCCCGATGGCCTGCGGCCCATTCCTCCGTCACGGGCCGAGCCCGTGCGCCCCGGAGACAACCCCCATGGCCTTCAGCGCCCCTGGTTACGCACTGCCTCCGCGGCCTCGGCCGCCGCCTTGGGGTCGAGGTACCGGCCGCCGGCAACCTTCGGCCGGAAACTCCCGTCCAGCTCATAGAGCAACGGGATGCCGGTGGGGATGTTCAGCCCGGCGATCTCGTGATCACCGATCCCGTCCAGGTGCTTGACCAGGGCGCGCAGCGAGTTGCCGTGCGCGACCACGAACACCGTCCGGCCCGCGGCAAGATCGGGCACGATCGCGTCATACCAATACGGAAGCAGCCGGTGGAGCACGTCGGCGAGGCACTCGGTGCGGGGCAGCAGCTCGGGCGGAAGATGGGCGTACCGGGGGTCCCCCGCCTGGGACAGCGGGTGGTCGTCGGGCAGCGGCGGCGGCGGAACGTCATAGGACCGGCGCCACACCATGAACTGCTCGTCGCCGAACTCCTGGCGGGTCTGCGCCTTGCTCTTCCCCTGGAGCGCGCCGTAGTGACGCTCGTTCAGCCGCCAGGACCTGGCCACCGGGAGCCAGAGCAGGCCGGCCTCGTCCAGCGCCAGGTTGGCCGTCTGGATGGCCCGGGTCAGCACCGAGGTATGCACGATCTCCGGGCGAAGGCCTTGGTCGCGGAGCAGCCTGCCGCCGGCGACCGCCTCCCGCGCACCCGCATCCGACAGACCGATGTCCACCCAGCCGGTGAACAGGCCTTCCGCGTTCCAAGCGCTCTCGCCGTGCCTGAGCAGCACCAGTGTGGACATGGCCGAGAGCCTATCCGTCCCCGGACCGCGGCCGCCGACGGCGAGTCGCGGGCGGCGGGCCCGCCGGGTTCCGGGGGCATCCCCCGGCGGGCACGACCGGGAACACGCGGTGCGGATGCGTGGTTGGCCCTTGGCGGGTACACGTGATGCGGCCGCGCGGTCGCCCCTGTCGGAGGTGGATGCCTGTGCCGCGACGGGTCCCCAGGCGGATCGCGACCATCAGCGTTCATACCTCGCCGCTGGAACAGCCGGGCACCGGCGACGCGGGGGGCCTCAACGTTTACGTGGTCGAGGTCGCCAAGCGCATGGCCGCCCGCGGCGTGGAGGTGGAGATCTTCACGCGGGCGGTGTCACGGGACGCCGCTCCGGTGCATGAACTGGTGCCCGGGGTCCTGGTCCGGCACGTGCCGGCCGGCCCATTCGAGGAGCTCGACAAGGCCGACCTGCCCGCGCAGCTTTGTGAGTTCACCCTGGGGGTGCTGCGCACCGAGGCCGCCTACGCCCCGGGCCGGTACGACCTGGTGCACGGTCATTACTGGCTGTCCGGCCACGTCGGGGCCGTCGCCAAGGAACGCTGGGGCGTGCCGTTCGTGCAATCCATGCATACCCTCGGCCTGGTCAAGAACGCTGCGCTCGCGGCCGGGGACATGCGGGAGCCGGACACCCGGCTGCGCGGCGAGTCGGAGGTGGTCGCCTCGGCCGATCGGCTCGTGGCGAACACCGACGAGGAGGCCCGCCAGCTCGCCGCGCTCTACGGGGCCGACCCGGCAAAGATCTGGACCGTCAATCCGGGAGTGGACCTATCCACCTTCCGGCCGGGCCCGGCCAGGGCTGCCAGGCGCCGCCTGGGCCTGCCCGAGGAGGGCCAGGTCATCGTGTTCGCGGGACGCATCCAGCCGCTGAAGGCACCGGATGTGGTGCTGCGCGCCGCCGCGGACCTAATCCGCGGCGACCCGGCGCTGGCTGGCACGCTCACGGTCGCCTTCGTGGGCGGCCCGAGCGGGACCGGGCGGGCCGACCCGGACCAGCTCACCGAGGCGTCGCAGGCGCTGGGGCTCGGCGCCGTGGTGCGGGTGGAACCCCCCTGCCCGCAGGCGGAACTCGCCGACTGGTACCGCGCCGCCACGGTCGTCATGGTCCCGTCCTACTCGGAGTCGTTCGGCCTGGTGGCGGTGGAAGCGCAGGCCTGCGGCACTCCGGTGGTCGCGGCATCGGTGGGCGGCCTGCGCACCGCTGTCCAGGAAGGCGTCTCGGGCGTCCTCGTCGAGGGGCACGACCCGGCCAGATACGCCGCTGCCCTGCGCCGGCTGTTCGACTCGCAGGCACTGCGGGCCCGGCTCTCCCGCGGGGCCGTCGAGCACGCCAGCCGGTTCGGCTGGGGCAGCACGGTGGACCGCCTGCTCACCGTGTACAGCGGTGCCATGAGCACGCCAGCGGAGGGGCGCGCGGCGCTGGCAGGATAGCCCCATGAGGTGGTGCGGGCGTGGCTGAGCTGCCAGCGGCTCAGGCGGGCGCGGCGGCTGCCGTGGAGGCGGCGCTGGCGGCGCTGGGGCTGACTCCGGAGAGCCCGGCCCCGGGCAGTTACCTGGTCCGGCTCGAAGGCCAGCGCAAGCTCGCGACGATGACCTGGCTCATCGTCGGCGCGCACAGCCTGCATGTTGAGGCCTTCTTCTGCCGCCAGCCCGACGAGAACCACGCCCGCTTCTACCGGTTCCTGCTGGAGCGCAACGGCCGGATGTACGGGGTGCACTTCGCCGTGGACGAGCGGGGGGACGTCTACCTGACCGGCCGGCTCCCGCTGACGTCGGTCAGCACCGAGGAGATCGACAGGGTGCTCGGCTGCGTGCTCAGCTACTCCGACGACAACTTCAACTCCGCGCTGGCGATCGGTTTCGAATCCTCGATCCGCCGGGAATGGGCCTGGCGGATCAAGCGCGGTGAGAGCACGGCGAACCTCCGCGCCTTCGCCCGCTTCGGCCCCACCACCGATCCCGGCTAGGGCCTGTTTAAGAAGTCCGGCCGGGAGGATAGGCGGGGTATCAGGCGACGTCCCGGGTCGGGGTTCGTCACCCGCGGGCCGCAGCGCGGTTCGGTCGGTGGTGGCGGTTGGGGCTGCTGACTGGGCGGCCTGGCGCCGCGCATCAGGGTCGGCGAGATGGCCGCGGGGCCGACTCTGGGCATGACGGACGGTGACCGCACCGCGCGGTCGCTCTCGTCGGCCTCGCCGCTGGCCTGATACCCGCTGCCGTGCCTTGACAAGGCAGGCAGCAGGTCCGCATACTGCCTAACTATGAGCGCTTTGCCTAATCGCGATAGGCGTGCCGAACGTCGTGAGGCAACCCGGCGGGAAATCCTTGACGCAGCCTGGGAGATCGCCCGTCAGGAGGGGCTGTCCGCGGTCACCCTGCGGGAGGTCGCCGGGCGGATCGGGATGCGCTCGCCGTCGCTCTACTCGCACTTCGACTCCAAGAACGCGATCTACGACGCGATGTTCGCCCAGGCCTGGGGCGAGCTGTGCGAGGTCTTCGACGCCATGCCGCCGCCCGCAGCCCGTCGCGGGGGGATGCTCGCCGTGGCCGAGACGTTCTTCGACTTCGCGGTGGCCGACCTGGCCCGTTACCAGCTAATGAACCAGCGGACGCTTCCCGGCTTCCGCCCGGGCGAGGCGGCCTACGCGGCCTCGAGAGCGGCGTATGAGCGGATGCGGGGGATGCTGCGCCGGTACGGCGTGCGCGCCCAGGCCGACCTGGATCTGTGGACGGCGATCGTCGGCGGTTTCGTCGACCAGCAGCTGGCCAACGACCCCGGCGGCAGCCGGTGGCGCCGGCAACTGCCCCGCCTGGTGGACATGTACTGCGACGAGGTCGGCGCGCCCGGCCCGCAGCTGAGGAGGGCCCCGTGATCATGACCGCTGTCAACGAGCCGCGCACGCCGGTTCTGCCGCGTGAGGCCGCGATGCGGCTCGCCGCGGCCGAGTACCAGCGCTTCGCGGACCTGCTGCGCGCGCTGCGCCCCGGCGACTGGACCAGGCCGACCGATTGCCCCGGCTGGGACGTGCGCGCGATGGCCTCTCACGCGCTGGGCATGGTAGAGATGGCGGCCTCGATCCGGGAGAACAACCGGCAGCTCAAGCTCGCCCGCCGCCGCGGCGGGGCGTTCATTGATGCCCTGACCGGGCTACAGGTTGACGAGCGGCAGCACTTGACGCCCGAACAGATCACCCGCCGTTTCGCCGCCCGCGCTCCCAAGGCCGCCCGCGGGCGGCGCCGCGCGCCGGGTTTCATCCGCCGCCGCGTCATGCCTGAGCTGCAGCGGGTGGGCGGGCGCGACGAGGCATGGACGATCGGCTACCTGGTCGACGTCATCCTCACCCGCGACCCGTGGATGCACCGCGCCGACATCGCCCGCGCCACCGGCGCCGCCCATGTCGTCACCGCGGACCACGACGGGGTGCTCGTCGCCGATGTGGTTGCCGAGTGGGCCGCCCGCCACGGCCAGCCCTACACGCTGCACCTGACCGGGCCCGCCGGCGGGACCTGGGCCAGCGGCCAGGGCGGGCCGCTCCTCGAAACCGAAGCGGTCGAGTTCTGCCGCGTGATCTCCGGCCGCGGCCGAGCCGACGGCCTGCTAGCCGTCCAGGTTCCGTTCTGACTCGGACTCAGCCGGCGGATCTGGCCGGCCTTCTCGGGGATGGTGCACCGGGATCCAGCGCCGCCGGCGATCGGGCAGCAGCCTGCTGCCCGGGAATCGCCGGCATGGCAGGCTATCCGCGTGGACAGTCGGACAGGCCCCCTGAACGGGGTCAAGGTCATCGAAGTGGCGAGCCTGGCGCCGGCCCCGTTCGGCTGCATGGTCCTCGCCGACCTGGGGGCGGACGTGCTGCGGATTGACCGCCCGGATAGCCCGGGCCGGCCCGAGTTGCCGCCGGTGGACCCGCTGCGCCGGAGCCGCCGGTCGATCCGGCTCGACCTGAAGAACCCGGCGGGCGTGAACATCCTGCTCCGCCTGGCCGCCGACGCGGACGTGCTGGTGGAGGCCTTCCGCCCGGGGGTCGCGGAACGGCTCGGCTTCGGGCCCGACGTCTGCGCCGAACGGAATCCCCGGCTGATCTACGCCCGGATGACCGGCTGGGGACAGGACGGCCCGCTCGCCGGCACGGCCGGCCACGACATCGACTACATCGCGGTATCCGGCACCCTGGCGCCCATCGGGCGGGAAGGCGAGCGTCCCGTCCCCCCGCTGAACCTGATCGGGGACTTCGGCGGCGGCGGCATGCTGCTGGTGGTCGGGGTGCTCGCCGCGCTGCTGGAGCGCGAGCGGTCCGGCCGGGGCCAGGCGATCGACGTCGCGATGGTCGACGGGTCGGCGCTGCTCGCGTCGTTCCTGTACGGGCTGCTCGCCGCGGGCGGCTGGCAGACCACACGGGGCACCAACGTGCTGGACGGCGGGGCACCGTTCTACGACACCTACACCACGTCCGACGGGCGGCATATGGCGGTCGGGGCGCTGGAGCCGAAGTTCTACGCCGAGTTGCTGGCCGGCCTCGGCCTGGACGAGGCCGGCCTGCCCGCGCAATACGACCGCTCCGGCTGGCCGGAGCTGCG
>Ga0318553_10000532_pt1 | contig 12235 bp, 13 predicted proteins | sample GRESIP082b2f21_FD_203686 | JGI IMG/M metagenome (GOLD analysis project Ga0318553, IMG submission 203686) | Tropical soil microbial communities from Luquillo Experimental Forest, Puerto Rico - GRE.SIPMG.082b2f21 | ecosystem: Environmental > Terrestrial > Soil > Tropical forest > Bulk soil...
AATCCGGCGTGATCATCAATATCGGCTCGACCGCCGGAATCAGGCCGCGGCCGGGGCTGACCTGGTACAACGCCTCCAAGGGCGCGGTGAATCTCGTTTCCAAGTCGATGGCGGCGGAGCTTGCGCCTGACGGGATTCGCGTCTGCGCGATCGCGCCGGTGATGGCGGAGACGCCGCTGTTGCCGACCTTCATGGGCGGCGATTCGCCCGAGTTGCGCGCGCAGTTCAAGGCGACGGTGCCGCTCGGCCGGTTTGCGACCATCGACGACGTGGCCAACGCCACGCTGTTTCTCGCCTCCGACGAGGCTTCCTTCCTCACCGGCAACGTGCTCGAGGTCGACGGCGGTCGCTGCGTCTAGTCGATGTCGCGCGAAATAATCCCTCTGGCGGCGCGCCGGCGCCCTTGCCTTGCCGGCATCGATTGCTAGGTTGCGGTCATGTGGGGTCGTAAACGCAAAGACGCCGACGCCGAGAGGCCGAGCGAGCCGCCGCCGCGGCTCAAGGACGCGCTGCGCAAGGCGCGCGTCGATCAGGCCGAGCGCAGCGGCATCGTCGTCGACCTGCGCGACGCCGAGGTCGCGCGGCTCGAGCTCTTGAACGAGGCGCTCGACCCGCTGTTCGAGGAAGTCCCCAAAGAGGTCGATCTGTTCGATCGCGGCATCAGCCGCGGCGAGACGCCGCGGCTTTGGATCGATGCCATCGCCCATGTGAGCATGGGCCGCGACAAGCGGGTGTACCGCTTCCTGCAGGAGACGCGCTACGGCCGCAAGGTGCTCGCCGAATCGGTCAACGTCCCCGAGATTGTCCACGCGGTGACCAAATATCTGGCGCAGCGGCTGATCGAGCGCGAGCGCGCGCTCGCCGACGGCTTGCTGCCCGGCATCCGCGATCTCAAGCACGAGATGCGGTTGGAGCGCCGCCAGCGCCGCCGCCGGGCGCTGAAGGCCTTCGTGTTCGGCGTGCTCGTGGGCGTCACGGCCCTGGTCGCCGCTGCGCTGATCTTCGGGCCGAAGCCTTAATCGCTAAGCACGATCCGTTTGGTCTCGACGATCGTGTCGCCGTCGTGCGCAAACGAGCGCCAGATCGCTTCGCAGCGCCATTGGCCGTTGCGGCCTTCGATGCGGTAGAGATTGTAGCCGGCGCAATGCTTGCCCGGCGGCGCTTGCGAGGCCGAAGGCGCGCCAGCAACCGGAATGGGGCGCCGCGGTCCTGCGAGCGCGATGAGCGCGTGCACGTGGTCGTGGCCGTGGATGACGAGCTCGGCCCCATGGCGCGCCAGCGCGGCGCGGAAGTCGGCGCCATCGAGCAGCCGTTTGAAATGGCGCGCCGGTTCGCTGACCGGGGGATGGTGGATCAGCACCACGCGAAAGAGTTGCTCGCGGCCGCCGCGGTCGAGCGCCTCGCCCAGTCGGGCGATCTGCACGCGGCCGAGGCGCCCGGTCGCGAGGAAAGGCGCCGTCGGCGTCGCAGTCGACAATCCGATGAGCGCAAGCGGGCCGCGCCGGCGCACGAACGGAAACGCGGTCTCGCCGGCATCATCCCCGCGCATATATTCGCCCCAGTGGAGCTGCGGATGGCGCGCGGCGGCGCGTACGTAGACGTCGTGATTGCCCGGCACCAGGGTGACGTCGCGCGGCGACCCAAGCGACGCGAGCCAGGCGCGCGCCGGCGCGTATTCGCCCGTGAGCGAGATGTTGACGAGGTCGCCGGTCACAGCGATGTGGTCCGCCGCCTGCGCTTTGAGATCCGCCACGATGCGCGCGAGCACGTCGCCGCGATGAATGAGCCGGCGCTTGCGCTGCCAGTTGAGAAAGCCGGTTGCACGTTTGCCGACCAGCTCGGCCAATCGCGGCGTCGGCAGCGGTCCGAGATGGGGGTCCGACAGATGCGCGAGAACGAACATGCGCGCATCATAGGATGCCATGATTGCGACTGTCGCTAGGAGCTTCGCGCGATCCGCCGCGAAGCCGCCGGGCTCTCAATGACCAAATCTCCGTCACGTGACAACGAGGATCACGAACTCCCGATCAAAATCCCCGCGACGAACACCAGCACGCCGCCGACAACGACCTGAAACGTCGCCTGGAGGAACGGCGTATCCATGAAACGGTGGCGGATGTAGGAGATGGCCGCGAGCTCGACCGCGACCACGGCGATGGCGACGGCGGTCGCGGTCCAGAAATTGGCGATGAGATAGGGCAGCGTGTGGCCGAGCCCGCCGATCGCGGTCATCACCCCGCAGACCGCGCCGCGCACCAGCGGCGCGCCGCGCCCGGTGAGCGAGCCGTCGTCGGAGAGTGCCTCCGCGAAGCCCATGGAAATTCCCGCGCCCACCGAGGCCGCGAGCCCGACCACGAACGTCTCCCACGTATTGTGAGTGGCGAAGGCGGCGGCAAACAGCGGCGCCAGCGTCTAGACCGAGCCGTCCATCAGTCCCGCGAGGCCCGGCTGCACGTATTGCAGCACGAACATGCGCCGCGCGGCTTCGTCCTCCGTGGCGCGCGCGCTCGGCGTCAAGATTTGCTGGCCGAGCTTGTGCGCGAGGCTCTCGTGCTCGACCTCGGCCTCGGCGAGCTCGACCAGGAGCTGACGCACCGAGGTGTCGCGCGTCGTCTCGGTGGCGCGCCGGTAGAATCGCGCCGCCTCGTATTCCATGTTCTCGGCGAACTTGCGCACCTCGTCGAGGTTGAGCGGGTGCATGAGCCAGAGCGGCTTCTTCTGAATGAAGCCCTTGACGTCCTGGCGGCGGATCAGCGGCAGGTACTCGCCGAATTTCGTCCGGTAGAGATCGAACAGCATGGTGCGGTGGCGCACCTCCTCCTCCGCCATCTCGTCGAAGACCTTGGCCGAGGCCGGATATGTCTCGCGCAGCCCTTCGGCAAAACCGCGATAGATGCGGCTGTCCTCGTCCTCGTTGGTGATGGCAAGCGCGAGGATTTCCTGTTCGCTGAGCTCGGCAAAGCGTTTCACGGGCGCCCTCGCACTGCAAAGGTGGCGTATATTAGAAGTCTTCTAAACAGCAAACCCGCGCTTTTGACAAGCCGGACGCGATTGGCTCACTTGCGATAAAGGGCGGCAGAGCAGGATGAAACGCCTCAGCCTCAGCGGGACACGGCGCGCGCTCGAGCCCGCGCTGCGGCGCGTGCTGCACGTCTATTGGCGCTTCGCGCGCGCGATGACGCTCGGCGTGCGCGCGCTGGTGATCGACGCGGACGGGCGGATCTTCCTGGTCAAGCACAGCTATGTGAGCGGCTGGCACCTGCCGGGCGGCGGGGTCGAGGCCGGCGAGACGCTCGTCCAGGCGGTGGCGCGGGAGTTGCGCGAGGAGGGCAACATCGAGATGACGGCGCCGCCGCGGCTGCACGGAATTTTCTTCAACAATCGCGCCTCCCGGCGCGATCACGTCGCGCTCTTCGTGGTACGCGCGTTCCGCCAATCGGCGGCGCCGGTCCCCAATGGCGAGATCATCGCGCACGGCTTCTTTGCCGCCGATGCGCTGCCCAACGACACCACCGCTGCGACGCGCGCGCGCATCGTCGAAGTGCTCGGCGGCGCGCCGGTCAGCGAGCGGTGGTGAGTTGCCGAGCGCGCCCGCACAGCCCACTCGCAGTTTTGCCGAACGCGCTTTATGGTCGCGCAGGAGCCGTTCGTCGGTCAGAGCCGTCCGTGCACCCGCGTCTGCAGGCCATCTATCTCGTGCGCAGCGATGCGCGCTCGATCGAGGAGCGCGCGCGCGCCATTGCGGTCGAGCAAAGCGTCGAGATGCCGGTCGCGGCGATCGAGGACGATTTCGTGCGCTCCGCGATCGTTGGCCGCGTCGAGGCCATTACCGAACGGGACAACAGCCTGTTCGAGGTCCGCATCTCGCTCGCGGTGGAGACCGTCGGGCGCGATCCCGGGCAGCTCATCAACATGCTGTTCGGCAACACGTCGCTGCACGAGGACGTGGTGCTCACCGACGTCGCGCTCCCGAAGGACCTGGTCGACCTCTTCGGCGGTCCCCGCCACGGGCTCAATGAGCTGCGGCGGCGGGTCGGCGCGCCGGCGCGGGCCTTGACCTGCTCGCCGCTCAAGCCGCAGGGCTTGCCGGCGGCAAGGCTCGCCGAGCTCGCGCAGGGATTTGCGCAAGGCGGCGTCGATTACATCAAGGATGACCATGGGCTCGCCGACCAGGCCTATTCCCCGTTCGCGGCGCGCCTCGAAGCGGTCGCGGCCGCGTTGCGGAGCATCGCGCAGTCCCGCGGCCGGGCGACGCGCTATGTGCCGAGCCTCTCAGGCGATCTCGACACCATGCGCTCCCAGATCGCGCTCGCTAGGGACATCGGCGTCGACACCGTCATGGTCGCGCCGATGATCATGGGTTTCTCGAACTTTCATCGGCTCGTGCGCGAGAACCCCACCATCGCCTTCGTCGCGCATCCCACCATGGCCGGGGCGGCGCGGATTGCTCCCGCGCTGCTGCTGGGCACGCTGTTCCGTGTGCTGGGGGCCGACGCCGTGGTGTTCCCGAACTATGGCGGACGCTTCGGCTACTCCCCAGATACGTGCCGTGCGCTCGCGCGCGCGGCCTTGGGACAGCGCGAGGGGCTGCGCCCCACCGTCCCGGTGCCGGCCGGCGGCATGACCACCGATCGCGTGCGCGAGATGCTTGATTTCTACGGGGCCGACGTCATGTTGCTGATCGGCGGCGCGCTGCTCGAGGCGCGCGAAAATCTGCGCGCAGCGACATCGGCCTTCGTGGCCGAAGTCCACCGCTACGCGTATGGATAAGGTCATGGCAAGCCGCGAGCGACCGATCCACCGCAAGGCGAAGGATTACCGCTGGGAAGGGGTGGAGGAGCTTCCGTACAAGGAAGACGATCGCGCCTTGTTCAAGTCGATCACGCGGCAGGTGCTGTTCTCCGATCCGGAGCTGCATGGCGAGCTGCGCTATTTCGAGGTGGCGCCCGGCGGTTTCTCCAGCCTGGAACGGCACCGGCACATGCACGCGGTGCTGATCTTGCGCGGGCGCGGGCATTGCCTCGTCGGCGGCGAGGTCAGGCGGATCGAGACCCGCGATCTCGTGACCGTGCCGGCGATGACCTGGCATCAGTTCCGCGCCACCAGGGGCGAGCCGCTCGGCTTTCTCTGCATGGTGAACGCCACGCGCGACAAGCCGCAATTGCCCTCGGCGGAGGATTTGGCGCAGCTTGAGGCGGACGCGACCATCGCCGCGTTCCTGCGCGACGAGCCGACCGTCTAGAGCGCATTTCAGGGGCATCCATGTTCCAACCATCCCACCCATCAGCACGATGTGCTTGGCCTGTCATCAGCGCGGTCGAATGAGTGCACCAAATCCAAAAAATGTCCTTGCCGGATTGCTGCGCGCAGCCGGCCATCCGGATGCAACTCCGGGCGCAATCGAACTTACCGGGACGGCGCCCGTGCTGCCGTCCTCGTTCGCGGTCGACGCCGCGGCGCAAGCGACCATCGCGGCCTCGGCGCTGGCGGCAAGCGACCTCTGGCGGTTGCGCACGGGCCGCCGCCAGAAAGTCAGCGTCGACATGCGCAGCGCCGCGATCGAATTCCGCAGCGAACGCTACTTGCGCCTCGATGGCAGGCCGCCGTCCGAGTATCACGACCCGATCGCGGGACTCTATCGCTGCGGCGATGGCCGTTGGGTGCGGCTCCATACCAATTTGCCCCATCATCGCGACGGGGTGCTTGCCTTGCTCGGCTGCAGCCATGACCGAGTCGCAGTTCAGCGCGCGCTCGACAAATGGCGCGGTGAGGCGCTCGAGACCGCCGCCGCCGAGGCCGGCCTGGTGGTGACCGCGTGCCGGTCGTTCGCCGAGTGGGATGAGCATCCCCAGGGCCGCGCGATCGCTCGCCTTCCGCTCTTCACCATCGATCAGATCGGTGATGCGCCGGTAGAGCTCATAGGCGCGGCCGATCGCCCGCTTGCGGGCGTCAAGGTCCTCGACCTGACGCGCATCATTGCCGGTTCGGTGTGCGGCCGCACGCTCGCCGCACATGGCTCCGACGTGCTGCTGATCACCGCATCCCATCTGCCATCGATGGAGCCGCTCGTCATCGACACGGGGCGGGGGAAATGGTCGACCTACATCGACTTGCGCCCGGCCAGCGGGCGCGAGACCTTGGCCTCGCTGCTGCGGGAAGCAGACGTCTTTGTGCAGGGCTACCGGCCAGGCGCCATCGCGGCGTTCGGTTTCGGCCCGCAAGATGTCGCACGCATCCGGCCCGGCATCGTTTACGTCTCGCTCTGCGCCTACGGCCACGAAGGCCCGTGGGCACACCGACGCGGGTTCGACTCGTTGGTACAGACGGCGAGCGGCTTCAATGCCGCCGAAGCGGAGGCTTCCGGTGCGAGCGAGCCGCGACCGCTGCCGGCGCAAGTGCTCGACCACGCCACCGGTTACCTGATGGCGTTCGGCGCCATGACGGCGCTGGCGCGCCGCGCCGAGCGCGGCGGTAGCTGGCACGTCCGCGCCTCGCTCGCGCAGACCGGCTACTGGTTTCGCCAGCTCGGACGCGTCGATAACCTCGCGTGTCCCGACCCCAGCTTCGATGACGTCAGCGACCGCTTGGAAGATACGCCGTCCGGATTCGGCCGCCTGACGGCCGTGCGCCACGCCGCCGTCATGACGGAAACGCCGCCGCATTGGGTGCGGCCAACCGTTCCGCTCGGCACCCATGCGCCCGCGTGGCCGTAGTTCGTGGAACTCAGTAGCGGCATTCACGACGAACTAAATACGTAACGCGATAACGTTTGTTTCCGGCGAGCACGTGAATACTCTGACACCTGACGACCCGAAGAAAAGGAATCGCGCCTGGGCAGCGCGTATGACCTCGGAGAATCCTGACTTCTTCCGGCGCCTTGAACGCCAACAGGCGCCCCATTATCTCTGGATCGGCTGCTCCGATAGCCGCGTGCCGGCAAATACGATTGTCGGACTCGACCCCGGCGAGTTGTTCGTACACCGCAATGTGGCCAATCTCGCTTCGCCGCAGGATACCAACTATTTATCGGTGCTCCAGTTTGCCGTCGACGTGCTCAAAGTGCAGCACATTATGGTGGTCGGACATTATGGCTGCGGCGGCGTCAGTGCCGCCGTCGATGGCAGACGTCGGGGTCTTGTTGACCATTGGCTGCATCCAATTCGCGAGCTATCCAGAACGCACAGCCAGGAACTCGAAGCGCTGCGGGACGAGCACAGCCGCCTGGACCGTCTGTGCGAACTGAATGTGATGCAGCAAGTTAAGAACGTCGCCTCCGACGTCTTCGTGCTCGACGCGTGGGCACGCGGGCAGAATCTCTCAGTTCATGGCTGGGTGTATTCGATTGGGAATGGCCTGATCAAAGATTTGAACGTGACCGTGAGCGCTCCGGAGCAATGCTGATACCACGGTCATGGGAGGACTTGAGACACCTAAACGTGAGAACTTCTCAGATGGGCGCCGCCGTTTGCGCTCCCGCCTGCCGCAGCGGGTGCTCCAACGCGAATGCCTCGATCTGCATGCAGGCATCGAGGATGCGCCGCGCGGTCGGATAAGGCGCGGGGTCGCTGTCACACAGCATCTTGGCGCTGGTGAGATGCGCGACCAGGCAGATATCGGCAATGGTCGGTCGGTCGCCGCAGCAGAAGCGCCCGGTGCGCGGGTCGCGCGCCAGCACGTCCTCGATCGCGAGGCTGCCCAGATCAAGCCAGTGCCTGAGCCACTTCATTCGCGCGCTCTCATCGAGATGCAGCTCCTGTTCGAGATATTTTCGCACGCGCGGGACGATGAAGGGATGCGCGTCCATCGCCAGCATCTGCGCGAGGCTGCGCGCGTGCGCCCGCGCGCGCGCATCCACCGGCAGCAGCGGCGGTTGCGGATATGTCTCCTCGAGATATTCGAGGATCGCAAGCGATTGCACCAGCGGCGGGCCGTCGCCGTCGAGCAAGGTCGGCACGACCATTTCCGGATTGAGCGCCCGATAGGCCGCGTCGAATTGGTCACCCTTGAGCAAATCGAGCGAAACCGTCTCAGCGACCAGCCCTTTCAGGCGCAGCGCGATTCGCACGCGAAATGAGGCTTGTGATCGCCAATAGGTGTAAAGCTTCATGCGATGCGACCTTTCATACTTTGTGGAGCAGACGACCGCGTAGCCTCCTTGCTATCGTCGGGAGCCGATCTTTTATCCAATGGTTCGTCGTGAGGAGGATATCCCATATGGCAGTCCGAATTGAGAAAGATGGACCGGTATGGACCGTGATTCATGACCGGCCCGAAGCCCGCAACGCAATGGACCCGAAAAGCGCCGATGCGCTGACCGCCGCCTTTCTCGAATTCGATGCCGATAAGGACGCCTGCGTTGCTGTTTTCTATGGCGCGGGCGGCGCGTTTTGCGCGGGCTGGGATCTCAAATACGTCAGCACGCTCGATGCCGACCGTCCGCTGGGCGAGCTCGATATCTCCACGGCACGGCCGCGCGGCAATGGCGGCGAAATTCCGCGCGGACCGCTCGGGCCCTCGCGGCTCGAGCTGGACAAGCCGGTCATCGCGGCCATCGAGGGCCCGGCGGTCGCCGGCGCGATGGAACTGGGGCTGTGGTGCGATTTCCGGGTGATGGCGGAAGGATCTTACTTCGGCGTCTATTGCCGCCGTTGGGGTGTGCCGCTGATCGACGGAGGAACCGTGCGGTTGCCACGCATCGTCGGCCAGGGTCGCGCGCTGGAGATCATCCTGACGGGACGGAAAGTGCCGGCGCAGGAGTGCTTGAGCGTCGGCTTGTGCGAATATGTCACCCCCAAAGGGGGCGCCCGGGCGAAGGCGGAGGAGCTGGCACGGGAGATCGCACGCTTCCCGCAGGTTTGCGTGCGCGCCGATCGACGCTCCGCCATCAAGAGCCACGGGCTCGGCGTGCGCGAGGCGTTGATCCAGGAATGGTACAACGGGCGCGAAGCGCTCATCGCGGACGGCGTCGCAGGTGCGAGCCGCTTCAAGGACGGCCTCGGTCGTCACGGCGACTTCGGCAAAATTTGGTGATTGCAGCCATGGCGAGGACGCTCGTGTCATCCGGCTCCAGCTTCGAGAGGGACATCGGCTATTCACGCGCCGTCGTCGACGGGGACTGGATTTTCGTTTCCGGCACGACGGGCTTCGACTACGCCACGATGGTCATTCCCGATGACGTCGTGGCTCAATGCGAGCAATCCATGCGCAACATCGCGTCCGTGCTGTCGCAAGCCGGCGCGTCGATGGCCGACATCGTACGCGTGCGCTACATATTGCCGAGGCGCGAGGACTTCGAGCCGTGTTGGCCGGTGCTGAAGGCGTATCTGGGCGACGTAAGGCCTGCTGCGACGATGATCCAAGCGGGCCTATCCGATCCGCGCATGAAGATTGAGATCGAAGTGACCGCACGGCGCAAAGCCGAATGAGTTCGGAGGGTGACGTCATGAAAGCTCCCCGCCGCAAATTCTTGCGCCTGGCCGCGAGCGCCGCCGCGCTGCCGGTCGTGCCGCGGATCGCTTGGGCGCAGGCTTCGGCGCAAGGCTATCCGTCGCGGCCGGTGCGTTTTGTCGTCGGCTTTGCGCCCGGTGGCGGCGGCGATCTCGCCACGCGCCTGATGGCGCAGTGGCTCTCCGAGCGGCTCGGGCAGCAGTTCGTCGTCGAGAACCGCGTCGGCGCCTCCAGCAATCTCGCCACCGAGCAGGTGGTGCGCGCGCCACCCGACGGATACACGCTCATCCAGCTCAACGTCGCGAACGCCATCAACGCATCGCTTTACGACAAGCTGAGCTTCAACGTGTTGCGCGACCTCGCCCCGGTGGCGTCGTTCATGCGCGTGCCCAACGTGATGGAGGTCAGTCCGACGCTTCCAGTCAATACGGTCCCCGAGTTCATCGCCTACGCCAAGGCCAACCCCGGACAGGTCTTGTTTGCCTCCTCGGGCGTCGGCACGACGCTTCACATGTCCGGCGAACTGTTCAAGGCTATGGCCGCAATCGACATTCGCCACGTCCCCTATCGCGGCCTGGCGGCGGGCGGCTACGCCGACCTCATGACCGGCATGGTGCACGTGACCTTCGACAATCTGCCGCCCTCGCTCGAACTGATACGCGCCGGCAAGCTGCGCGCGCTCGCGGTCACCTCGACGACGCGCTCGCAGGCCCTGCCGGAGCTTCCAACCGTGGCGGATTTCCTGCCGGGCTATGAGGCGAGCGCGTGGTATGGCATTGCCGCGCCCGCCGGCACGCCCGCTGGCATCGTCGAGAGGCTCAATCAGGAACTCAACGCCGCCTTTGCCGACCCCAAGATGAAGGCGCGGATTGTCGAGCTGGGCGGCACGCCTCTGCCCGGCTCGCCCACCGATTTCGCCAAGCTGTTCGCGGACGAAACCGAGAAGTGGGCGAAGGTGGTCAAGCTGTCGGGCGCGAAAGCGGACTGAATTGCAGTCCCCTTGGCCCGGATTTGCAACGGCCGGCGCCGCAAGCTTGGAGGAGATCGCGCCGGCGCTATTTCTCCTCCTGCGCGCTGACCGCTTCCCAGTCCGCCCCCGGGGGCTGCTGCGCAAGCTGCCGCACCCGCTCCAGGAATAGCGCCGACGGCGGGTCATCGTGCGCGACAAGCGCAAATTGCTCGGCCGCGGCGGCAAAATCGCGCGCGCGATAACGGGTCAGGCCCGCCCCATAGGCCTGCGCGCGGGAGAGAAGCTCCGGCGCGACCTCGCCCGCGACGCCGAGCGGCTCGAAAATCCGCACCGCCTGTCTGCGGCCCTTGACGCGGATCGCATCGAGCTCGCGCCAGACGAACGTCCGGCCGGTCAGCGTTACCGTCGCCTCCGACGCCATGACGGTCGTGCCGTAAAGCTTGTTCGAGCCTTCGAGCCGCGAAGCGAGGTTCACCACGTCGCCCATCACCGTGTAATTGAAGCGCCGCCGCGAGCCGATATTGCCGACCAGCGCCTCGCCGGAATTGAGCCCGATGCGCTGGCGCACCGTGCCGCCGAATGCGGCGCTCACGCGATCGAGCATGCCGAGGGAGGCGGCGCACCGCAGCGCCGCGCGCACCGCGTTCGTGGCGTGCTGCGGATCGTCGAGCGGCGCCCCGAACACCGCCACGATGGCGTCGCCGAAATACTTGTCGACGAAGCCGCCATGCGCCTCGATCACGTCGGTCATCGCCGAGAGATATTCGTTCATCGCCGCCACCAATTCGGTCGGCGGGATTTTCTCCGCGATCGCGGAGAAGTCGGCGATGTCGGAGAAATAGACGGTGACGTTGCGCGTCTCGCCGCCCAGCGCGGGCGGCTTGTTGGAGGAGAGCATTTTTTCGATCAGCGCCGGCGCGAGGTAGAGCGCGAAGCTCTGGCGCAGCAGCCGCTTGCTCTTGTCCGCGATCACGAAGCGGTAGCCGATGGTTGCCCCCAGCGCCGCAAGGCTCGCGAGTAGAGGCTCGATGAGCGGCAGCGCCAGCGCGTAACGCAGAGCGACCGTCGCGCCCGCGATCCAGGTCACGCCGAGGCCGACCGTAAGAGCGGCCGCCGCTACCGGACCGAAGGCGAGCGCCGCCGTGGCGGCAAGGACCGCAAGCGCAAATGCAGAGATCGCCGCGCCGATACGGCCGAACTCGATCAGGCCATCGTTGCGAACGAGGTTGTTCACCGCCGTCGCGTGGATATAGACGCCCGCGATCGAGTCGCGGGCGAACGTCTGGCTCGCGACGGGTATCGGCAGCGCGCAGCGCTCCGCCCGCGCGCCTTCGGGCGCGGTCGCGAAGCGCTTGGATGTGATCTTGCGGTCTTCGACGTCCAGCACCGTGCCGATCAGCACGATCTTGCCGCCGAAATTGCGCTTGAAGAAATCCTTGTCGTCTTTCGCCACGCAAGCGTAGAGATCGGCGAACGAATAGGTCGGGATGTCATCGGCGCCGCCTTGAAAGTTGAGGGTGAGCATATCCGGCACCTGGCGCGGCAGCCGCGCAAAGACGGCATCGGGCATCGGCTTGATACCGCGGGCGACCAGCTCGGCCGCCATCGAAGGCACCTGCTCGCCGTCGACCTCGAAGCTCATCGGCACGCGGCGGATCACGCCGTCGGGGTCGGTGTGGACATTGAGCGGGCGGATGTTGCGCCCGAATCCGACGGCGGCGCGCTGCCCGGGCGAAGGCAGCAGCGGACGATCCTGATGCTGAAGCTGGCCGAGTACGACCTTGCCGGCGCGGGCGCCGAGCGCCAGCGCGCGCAGGT
>Ga0318553_10000537_pt1 | contig 12192 bp, 9 predicted proteins | sample GRESIP082b2f21_FD_203686 | JGI IMG/M metagenome (GOLD analysis project Ga0318553, IMG submission 203686) | Tropical soil microbial communities from Luquillo Experimental Forest, Puerto Rico - GRE.SIPMG.082b2f21 | ecosystem: Environmental > Terrestrial > Soil > Tropical forest > Bulk soil...
CGCGGTCGCGGCCGGGGCGTTCTACGGCCTGTCCTCGATGCTGACCGCGATGGCCTGGTACCGGCTGAACATCGGGCTCGGGGCCATCTTCCTGCCGATGGCGCTGGAAGCCTCGGTGCGGCTGCGGCGCCGGCCCGGGCTGCGGCAGGCGCTAATCCTGGGGCTGGTCATGGGGGCCGCCGTGCTCACCGACCAGGAATCCGCGGTGCTGGCGGCCATCGTCACCGGCCTCACCCTGCTGCCCTGGCTGATCTGGCGGCCGTCCTGGGCCAAGCTGTGGCCAGCCGCCCTGGCGGTGCTGGCCGGGGCCGTGCTCGCCAGCCCGCAGATCTTCGCCATGGCACAGGAGGTGGTGCTCTCCCACGGTGGCCTGGCGATCAAGCCCAGCCTGCTGGCGGTGTCCTACAAGCAGTACGGGATCGGGCTGCCCGGCATGTTCTCGCCCACCCCCCGGGTCGCCGACTTCGGCCTGGCCCGCCTGGCCGGGCCGTTCCTGCACGGCCGGGACAACGAGGGGATGCCGATGTTCGGCAGCCTGCTCACCGTGCTGGCCCTGCTGGGCCTCATCGTCTCCTGGCGACGCCGGAACGCCTGGCTGCTCGCCGCACTGTGGATCGGCTGCGCCGCCCTGGCCCTGGGCTCCTCGCTGTGGATCGGCAAGCACCAGTACCTCCCGCTGGCGATGACCTGGCGCGGCACCCGGGTGTCGGCGCTGATGCCGTTCACCTGGTTCATCCAGATCCCGGGCCTGTCCAGTTTCCGGGAGGCGGACCGGCTGGCGATCCTCGGGCTGCTGCCCGCCGCCCTGCTCGCCGGGGCGGCGGTGAACTGGCTCCGCTACCACGCCCGGCCGCTGCTGGTGGTGGTGCTTGTGCTGGCCATCGCCGAACTGGGCTATTCCGGCAGTTCCAAGATCGCGCCGATGCCCACCCACTACCCGCTGGCCGACTCGCTGATCGCGGCGGATCACTCAGGCTCGATCGTGCTGGATCTGCCTTTCGGCATCCGGGGCGGCATCCCGGTCTATGGCGCGCCGTTCTTCCCCAAGGCGCTGGTGATGGCCACCGAGGACGGCCACCCGCGGTCGATCGCCTACAGCTCGCGGGTGCCGCAGTCGGTCATCAGCCGCATGAGTGCTCACCCCTTCTACAGCAGCCTGGTGTACGTCCAGCACGAACGGCCGCAATCGTGCCTGTGGTCGCCCAGCGACGGCCGTTACCTGCCCGGTCACCAGGCGCAGGCCACCGGGTGCCCGTACCCGGTGGGCGTGACGCCGCTGACGCCCATCGTGCTGCCGCCCGGCCAGCTGCTCGCGGCCGCGCGGGATGCCAGCCGGCTCCACTTCGGCTGGGCGGTGGTGTGGAAGCGGAACATCAGCGTCGACCAGTACGTCCTGACCTACCTCAAGGACACCGGCTTCCGGTATGCCTACCGCGACCACAACGTGCTGATCTACCAGTACGCCGGCTTCGGCAACCGGGCCCAGCCATAGCTGTCAGGTAGTCACGCCGTCGCCGGCCCCGTCCCGCTCAGGCCGGGCAGCGGCCTCCGCCAGCGGGCCTTCGGCGGCCAGCCCGCGCACCAGGCCGCGCAGCCCGGCGGCGAGCCCGGCGCGCTCCTCGGGCGACAGGCCAGCCAGGATCCGGGCCTGCCGCGATTGCCAGGCCTGCCAGACCTGGACGGCGATAGCCCGGCCCTGCGGGGTGAGGTAGAGGCGGACGTAGCGCTGGTTCTCCTCATCCCGGCCCCGGCGCAGCCAGCCCTTGCGCTCCAGGCCCGCCGCCAGCCTGCTCACGGTGCTCTTCTCCAGCCCCAGCAGGGACGCCAGCTGGCCCTGGGCGATGCCGCGCGCAGCCAGCAGCTCGATCAGGGCACGCGCCTCAGAAGCCGAGACCGACGGGAAGCCGGCCGTGACAGTATCCTCCGTTACGGCCTGGTCCGCCTGGCCACCGGCAGCCGGGCTCATCACCCGCAGCAGCCGCGCGAGCAGCCGGTCCAGTTCGGAGTCCGCCATCGAAGGGTCCACATGAACAGTTGTACCCTACAACTCTTGCGATGGTACATTCGCAGCGTGAGAGTTGCTTCATACAACTCATGTGGGCGGCAGCCGCCCGGCTCTGGTTACCGCCCCGCCCAGGCCGGGGCAGCCCGGCCGGCCGTCCGCGCAGCGCGGGCCCGCCGGTGCCGCATAGGCTCGCCGCTGTGAGCGAGCCCACCCGGGTGAAAGGGGCACGGACCCTCAGCGGGCCCGGCGACGGGCCTGCCGTTCCGTCCTCCCCGGCCGCGCAGGGCCTGCTGCCGGATGAGCCGCTGACCGAGCTGGCCGCCCGGCACGGCCTGACCCCGAGCTCCGCCCGGCCCGGGCCCGTGATCTACCTCAAGCAGCTGTGGCAGCGGCGGCATTTCGTGCTCGCCTTCGCCACCGCCCGCAACATCGCCATGTACAGCGAGGCCCGGCTCGGCCAGGTCTGGCAGATCCTCACCCCGCTGCTGAACGCCGCCGTCTACTTCCTGATCTTCGGTGTCATCCTGGACACCCGGCGCGGCGTGCCGAACTTCATCGCGTTCCTGGTCACCGGCATCTTCATCTTCAACTTCACCCAGCGCTCGTTCATCATCGCGTCCCGGGTGATCAACGACACCCGGGAGCTGATCAGGGCGCTGCATTTCCCCCGCGCCTGCCTTCCGCTCGGCTACATCGTCATCGAGCTGCAGCAGATGCTCATCTCGATGGTGGTGCTGATCGTGATCGTGCTGGCCACCGGCGAGCCCATCACCTGGTACTGGCTGATGGTCCTGCCCGCGATCGCGCTGCAGACGCTGTTCAACGTTGGGGTCGGCTTCATACTCGCCCGGATCGGGGCCGGCGTGGAGGACGTCAGCCAGCTGATCCCCTTCATCGTGCGGACCTGGATGTACGCCTCCGGCGTGATGTTCTTCATCCCCGCGCTCAGCACCCTGTACCTGCACGCGAAGCTCAGCTACCTGATGCAGATCAACCCGGCCGCGGTCTACATCGCGCTGGTCAGGAACTCGCTGCTGACCTCGCTGCGGCACACCGTCGCCGGCTACCGGCCCTACAACCGCCAGCTCTGCGCGGCGGGCCTGCACCAGCAGGCCCACGGGGTGCTCCACCCGGCCCTGCTTAACAGCTGCCACCTGGTGGTGGGCAACAGCAGCCTGTGGCTCTACGGCGTCGGCTGGGCCATCGCCGCGATCGTGATCGGCTACCTCTTCTTCTGGCAGGCAGAGGTGACCTATGGCCGCGGCTGACCCCCTGGTCGTAGTGGACGACCTGAACATCGTCTACCGCGTGTTCGGCTCGCGGGCCGACCGGGGCACCGCCGCGACCGCGTTCCTGCGCATCTTGCGCCGGCAGCACCGGCCTTCGGTGCGGGAGGTGCACGCCATCCGGGGCGTCTCGTTCGTGGCCAACCGCGGCGACGCCGTCGGCGTGATCGGCCGGAACGGTTCCGGCAAGTCCACCCTGCTGCGGGCGATCGCCGGGCTGCTGCCACCGGAGAGCGGCGCCGTCTACACCACCGGCCATGCGTCGCTGCTCGGCGTGAACGCGGCACTGCTGGACGACCTCACCGGCGAGCGGAACGTGGTGGTCTGCGGGCTGGCCATGGGCATGACCCCACGCGAGGTCAAGGAGCGGTACCAGGGCATCGTGGACTTCTCCGGGGTCGGCGACTTCATCAACCTCCCGATGAACGCCTACTCCACCGGCATGGGCTCGCGGCTGCGGTTCGCCATCGCCTCCGCCCGCAGCCACGACGTGCTGCTGATCGACGAGGCACTGGTCACCGGGGACGCGGAGTTCCGGGTTAAGAGCCGCCAGCGGATCGAGGAGCTTCGAGCCCAGGCCGGGACGGTGTTCATCGTGGCGCACAGCATGGCCCAGATCGAGGAGACGTGCAACTGCGTCATCTGGCTGGAAAAGGGCAAGATAGTGCAGGCCGGCGACGATGTGCCCGGGATCATCGACGCGTACCTGGCAGCAACCGGCGGCCAGCCGCTGAACCGCGGGAACGCCAAGAACTGACCGCGGAACCGGCCGGCACCGCCCCGCCTGGTCAGCCCGGCTCGTCCTGGCCGGCCGGGACTGCCGCGTGCAGCCGCAGCCGCATCCGGGTGCCCCGCAGCGGCCGGGAACTCGCATCCACGTCGCCGCCCTGGGCCCGGGCCAGCTGCCGCACGATATAGAGCCCGAGCCCGATGCCGCCGAACCGGCGCCGGTCACCCGTCTCGCCCTGCACGAACCGCTCGAAGATGCGCTCGTGGTCACCTGGTGCGATGCCGATGCCCTCGTCATCGACGATGACCTCGATCCACTCCCCGTCCGCCCGGGCCCGCACGGTGACGGCACCGCCGTCCGGTGAGTACTTGAACGCGTTCTCCAGCAGCTGCCCGACGATGACATCGGCGGCCGTCTGATCCCCCTGCGCGAGCGGCAGGCCGTCGGGGATGTCGGTGGTCAGCGTGTGCCGGTCCGACAGCGGCTGGAACGCCAGCGCGGCCCCGCGCAGCAGCGCGGCCAGGTCGAACGCGCCGCTGGTGACGGTGAGCTGGTCGGCGCCGGCCCGCGCCCCCAGCAGCAGCTGCTCCACCAGCCGGCCGAGCGATCCGGCCCGCTCGGCGATGGTCTGCACGGCGCTGCGGCGCTCGGGGTCGGACAGCTCGTCCCACCGGCTGGCCAGGGTGCTGGCGAAACCATGCACCACCGTGATCGGCGTCCGCAGCTCGTGGCTGGTGGTGGCCAGGAACAGATCCTTGGCCTCCTCCAGTTCCTTGGCCGCGGTCACGTCCCGGAAGTCCACGACCTGCTCGTCCCGCCCGCTCAGCGCGTTGCACATCACCTCCAGCCAGCGGCCGCTGGGCAGCCGGTAGGTGAGCATCGGGCCACCCGGCTCGGGCACCGGGAACGGCGGCGGCTTGCCGGCCACCTCGTCCGCGGACATCCCGGTCAGCTTGTGCGCGGCTGGGTTCCACTGCCGGATGCTGCCGCTGGCGTCGAGCACCGCAATGCCGTCGGCGCTGGCGTCGATGACCGCCCGCTCGTGCGCCCGCTGCCGCACCACTTCCTCGAACGCCATCGCGTTGGTGAGCGCCACCCCCGCGTGCGCCGCCATCAGCTCTAGCAGTTCCAGTTCGACGTGGCCGACCTTGCGGTGGCTGTAGAGGGCGTACAGGGCCCCGTACGGGCGGTCACCCGCGTGGGACAGCGCCAGCGCGATGGTGTGGAGGCCGGGCAGTGCGGACCAGATCAGGCTGTCGAACTCGCCGGACTCGCCGGTGGTCATCATCACCTTCCGCCCGGACCGCATCAGCTCGGCGACCAGGCTGGTGGGCAGGTCCGCGGTGCGGCCGCGCAGGCTGGCGGGCAGCCCCTGCATGCTCACCAGCCGCAGCCGGTCGCCCTCGATGAGCACGAATCCGCCGGCGTCGGCCCCGGTCAGCTCGCACAGGCTGGCCGCGATCCGGTCCAGCACCGCTTCCAGGTCCCGCTGGGCGGTCATATCGGCGACCACGTCCCCGAGTCTGCGCACCACCCGGGCCCGCTGTGCCATCCCGCTGCTGGCCGCCTCGTCCGCGCCGGTCCGGTGGCAGACGTTCACCCAGCCGGTTACCTCGCCCGCCTGGTCGCGGAGCGCACTGATGTCCACGCGCAGGTCTAGCATGCTGCCGTCGCTGCAGGCCCGGCGGGTGGCCAGGGAGATCTGGCCGCCGCCGGCCCGGATCCGCTCCAGCACCGCGTTGTGCTCGGCCTGCAGTTCGTCCGGGATCAGCGGCGGCTCAGTGCCGATCACCTCGGCGGCGGTCCAGCCGAACATCCGCTCGGCGGCCGGGTTCCATAGCAGCACCGCGCCGTCGGTGCCGAACGCCACGATGGCGTCGGCGGCGCTTTCCACCACCGCCCACGCGGTAGCGCCCACCCGGTGCTGCCCCGCGGTCAGCTGCGCATCCGTCACGGCTTTCATGCTGCCATCGCGCAGCCGTCCCGGCCCGGCAAAGTCACCGCTCTCCTCGGCTGGCAGCTGGCTACTGAATCCGCCATTCCTGGCCGGGGACCTTGGGTGCAGCCGGCGATCTGGACGGCGGTGCCATTCACGGCGGAACTGCCCGGGTCGGCCAGGCACAGCCCAGACTGCGGGTTCACCAGCACCGCGCCGGCCGCCGACTGGGTCACCTGTCACTGCTGCGCACCAGGGCCATTGCCGCTGTACAGATCGGCCGGGTGCCCACCGGTGGTGCCCTGGCTGCCCGGGGAGCTGGCGGTGACGATCAGTTGGTGTACCAGGTGAAGCTGACCGGCCCGCTGGCCCCGGAGGTGGCGTCGCTGACCGTGACGGTAACCGGGAAGGAGCCGGGCGCCGCTGGCGCGGTCCCGGTGAGCTGGCCAGTGCTGGTGTTCAGGTTCAGCCAGGACGGCATGGTGGTCGGCGCGTAGCTGACTGCCGGCCCGGCTTCCTCGGGGTAGGCCTGCACCTGCCCGCTGGCCGTTCGGCCGGGCTTGCTGTGGCGCGGCCCCGGGTTGAACACCATCAGCTTGCCAGGGTCGATGAAGCTGTCCGGGTTCATCTGGTCGAGGTCAACCTTCCCGGAGATACCGCTGACCGATCCCGTGCTGCTGTACTGCCAGATGCCCCAGTCGCTCCAGTTCGCGGGCAGCGGCGAGGGGCGGGGGATGCTCGCGTACTGAGCGATCCACAGCGGGCCGTTCCCCAGCCGGGTGCTGTTGCCGGTGCAGGTGGCCAGCCAGTCCGTGGTGCTGTAGATGATCGGCGGCCGCCCGGTCTTGGCCAGCACCTCGGCGCGGAAGCCGTTGATCCAGGTCACCATTGCCGTCTTGGTCAGCCCGTAGCACTCAGCGCCGTATGGGTTGTACTCGATGTCCAGCAGGACCGGTGGCAGCGGCGAGATGCCCTTGCGAGCCAGGTAACTGACCAGGTCATCGGCCTGCACCTTCGGGCTGCTGCTGCTGCCATTCCCGTTCGGGATCCCGAACGCGTAGGCCACGGTGGACAGGCCCGCATGCCGCGCACCGGTCAGGTCGCCGGGCGCGTATGGGTTGGTGTAGTACGCCCCCTCGGTGGCCTTGACCGCGGCGAACCTGATCCCGGCTGCCGCGGCTTTGGCCCAGTCGATAGCCGCGCCGTGCGGGTGCTGGAAGGAGGCCACGTCCACGCCCTGCACCGCGCCGGTGATCACCTCACGGCGCAGGGCCCGGGCCGCCTGCCGGGCGCCCACGGGCCGAGCCGGGCCGGCCAGCATGCGGAGCAGCTCGGGCGAGTGCGGCTCGCCCACGTTGGAATGGTTGACCGGCTGGCTCCCGGTGGCCGCCGCCACCGCGTGACCAGCGGCTAATGCTGCCGCCGGGGGCACGGACAGCCCCACCATGGCCAGGCCCGCGCCTGCCGCCAGTGCGCCACTGCACCGGATGAGCCGCCATACCCGCATGCCCAAACCCGCTTTCGGTCGGTCTGCCGCACGGGGCCGCCAGCCGCCTGCGACGCTGGCCCACCCGCCGGGGCGAGCCGGGACCCTGGCATGATCCCGCATGACGGGCACCAGCGGGGCCAGATGCAGATTTTGCCGGCTCGCCGGCTGGTACCTGGCCCGTCCCGTGCTACTTCAGCAGCCGCGACAGCCGCCGGTCGGCCAGCGGCTTGCCACCGGTCTGGCAGGTCGGGCAGTACTGCAGCGCCGAGTCGGCGAACGAGACTTCGCGGATGGTATCGCCGCACACCGGGCAGGGCTGGCCGGCCCGGCCGTGCACGCGCAGCCCGGCCTTCTTCTCGGCCTTGAGGTCGCCCGCGGCGAGCCCGGTGGACCGGGCCACCGCCTCCGCCAGCGAACTGCGCATCGCCGCGTACAGCCCGGCTACCTCGTCCGCGGTCAGGCTGGACGCCAGCTTGAACGGGGACATCTTGGCGGCGTGCAGGACTTCGTCGGAGTACGCGTTGCCGATGCCCGCGATGATCCGCTGGTCCCGCAGCACACCCTTGATCTGGGTACGGCGGCCCGCCAGCAGCCCGGCCAGCGTCTGCTCGGTGAAGGAGTCGGCCAGCGGATCCGGGCCGAGCGTAGAGATGCCAGGCACCTCCGCCGGGTCAGCCACCAGGTAAACCGCCAGCCGCTTGTGCGTGCCCGCCTCGGTCAGGTCGAACCCGCTGCCGTCGGTGAACCGCAGCCGGAACGCCAGCGGGCTCTTGCCGGGCCGGGGTGGCTGCTCGGGCAAGTCGTCCCGCCAGCGCAGCCAGCCGGCCCGGGCCAGGTGGGTGATCAGGTGCAGCGGGCCGCCCGAGCCGTCGGCTGCCGGGCCGGTCATCAGGTCGAGGAACTTGCCGTGCCGGGCCGTGCCGGTGAACTCCCGGCCGGCCAGCGCGGTCAGATCGGGCTGGTAGGTCTTCAGCACCGCGAAGGTCGCGCTCGCCGCCCACTCGATGACCCGGCCGGCCAACGCCGTGCGCAGGAAGACGGCCAGCGACTCAACCTCAGGCAGCTCCGGCACACCTCAATTCTGCCGTCTCCACGGCAGCACGAACGCCGGCGTTTGGCCGTGAAGAAGTTGCTTGACAGGAACTAACATAAATATTGCGGAGCGCACGTCCTCGGCGGAGCATGGATGCACGCAGGGATGAGAGCGATGGACCAGGCAGAGCAGTCACCGCTGGCAGGTGAGCCCGGCCGCCGCTGGCGGCGGGCCCGGGCCGGGAGCCCAGCCGGCCGCGCAGCGGCGGCGGACGCGCTCGGCCACCCGGTGGTGGTCGGCTATGACGGCACGCCGTCCAGCCGGAACGCGCTGGCGTATGCGGCCGGGATTTCCCGCCGCCTGGACCGGCCGCTGCTCATTGTCTACGTCGCCCCGCCCGGGGTCTATTGCGAGCCGCTGACCGGCCAGGTGATCGGTGCGCTGCGCGACCAGCCGGAAACCCAGCGATGGCTGCTGGCGGAGCTGGACGAGGTATGCGACCAGGCTGGGCTAGAGGTGCGGGCCCTGGCCAGGCGCGGCAGCGTGGCCAGGGAGCTGGCCGCCGCGGCGGACGAGGCCGGCGCGGACGCCCTGGTCATCGGCGCTCCCAGCCATCGCTGGCACCACGTCGCGGGCTCGGTGTCCGGCTGGCTCGCCCGGCACGCCCACTGCCCGGTCATCGTGGTGCCCTGACCGGGCACCCCCGGCGGGTGATGACCAGCCGGGAACCTCAGGTGGGGCGCCGCCCGCGGTGGGACACTGTGGTTTTCGCAGAGCAGTGACGTTCAGCCCGAGACGCGGCCGGAGCCGCCACAGTTCAGCAACGTGGGTGGGCGAGGAGGGATTTGAACCCTCACGTCCTTTCGGACACACGGACCTGAACCGTGCGCGTCTGCCGTTCCGCCACCCGCCCGTGGGCAACGAGTCACGTTAGCACGTCGGCAAGTGTGCGGCCGGCGCCGATACCATCGGATGCGAGCAGGGGAAGGAGGTACCCGGTGGGAGTGCTGCAGCGCTTCGAGCGCAGGCTCGAAGGCATGGTAGAGGGTGCCTTCGCGCGGGCGTTCAAATCCGAGCTCGAGCCGGTGGAGATCGCCAGCGCGGTGCAGCGCGAGATGGATGATCGTGCTGCGATCGTCGCGCAGGGCAGGACATTGGTGCCGAACGACTTCGTGGTCGAACTGGCCGAGACCGACTACGGGCGGCTGGAGGTCTACGCCGACAACCTCGGCATCGAGCTGGCGACGCTGGCCCGCGAGCACGCCAAGGAGCAGGGATACTCCTTCGTGGGACCGGTGCGGATGCGGTTCGAGGGGGTGCCCGACCTGACCACCGGCACGTTCCGGATCAGGTCCGGGGTGATCCGCGGGACGACCGTCGAGGGCGGCGAGATCAGGCGGCCCGCCAGCGACCTGCCACGCCCGCCGGGGGCTTTCGCCGGCCGGCCCCGGCTGCTGGTGTCCGGCCCCGAGCCGGGCGCGGACGGCAGCATGCAGCGCACCTACGAGCTCACCACACCACTGACGATGCTGGGCCGGGGCACCGACTGTGACCTGCGGCTGGTCGACCCGGGCGTGTCACGCCACCACGCCGAGCTGCGGGTCGAGGACGACGAGGTGGTGCTTGTCGACCTGGGATCGACCAATGGCACGTTCGTCAACGGGGAACCCGTCCGGCGGGTGGCGCTCACCGACGGCACCCGGGTCACGCTGGGCCGTACCACCCTGGTGTTCCGCCGGGATGGGATCACCTGACCGCCGGCAGGGGTAACACTGAATGACGAAACAGCGGTCACGGCCACCCGAGGACAGATAACCCGATGAACGCCCTCACGCTCACCCTGATCAGGCTCGCCTTCCTGGCGGTCCTGTGGGTGTTCGTGATCGCGGCGGTGGGGGTGGTCCGCACCGACCTGTTCGGTCCCGCGCTCTCAACCCGGCAGCAGCGGCGGCAGGCGAAGGCACAGCAGCGGCCATCGCGCGCCAAGCCGCCCCGGGCGGCGCGGCCGGGCAAGGCGGCCCGGAGCGCGCCGCACGTGCTGCTGGTGACCGCCGGCACGCTAGCCGGCACCTCGATCGGCCTTAGTGACCAGCAAATCACCATCGGCCGGGCCAATGACGCCACACTGGTGCTGGCTGATGACTACGCTTCGACCCGACATGCCCGGCTGTTCCCCCAGGACGGGCAGTGGATCGTTGAGGATCTCGGATCCACCAATGGCACGTATCTTGACCGGCAGAAGGTAACCCAGCCGACGCCAGTGCCGGCCGGGGTGCCGATCCGCATTGGGAAGACCGTTCTGGAACTGCGCAGATGACTCTTGCACTCCGCTATGCGGTCCGCTCAGACGTCGGTCTCCTCCGCGAGGGGAACGAGGACTCGGCGTACGCGGGCCCGCGCCTGCTCGCCGTCGCCGACGGCATGGGCGGCCACGCGGCCGGTGAGGTGGCCAGCGCCGTGGCCATCTCCGCGATCAAGGACCTGGATGAGGACCTGCCCGCCAGCGAGTTGCTCGACGCGCTGTCCGGCGCGGTAACCAGGGCCAACCAGCAGCTGCACGAGATGGTCACGGCAAACCCGTCGATCGGCGGCATGGGCACAACCCTGACCGCCATGCTGTGGTCGGGCAGCCTGGTCGCGCTGTGCCACATCGGTGACTCCCGGGCCTACGTGCTGTCCGGCGGCGAGTTCCAGCAGATCACGCACGACCACACGCTCGTCCAGTCGCTGGTCGACGACGGCCGGATCAGCGCGGACGAGGCGGCCACCCACCCGCAGCGGTCACTGCTACTGCGTGCCCTGGACGGCAGCAACGACGCGGAGCCGGATCTGTCGCTGCGGGAGGCCCGCGCCGGTGACCGCTACCTGCTGTGCTCGGACGGCCTGTCCGGGGTGGTGAGCGAGCAGACCCTGCACCAGGTCCTGGCCACCGTCGCCGAGCCAGACGACGCGGTGCGCGAGCTGATCGACCTGGCCATCAAGGGCGGCGGCCCAGACAACATCACCTGCATCGTGGCGGACGTGGTGGACAGCGCCACCGCGGTGCGCCCGCCCAGCGAGGTGTCGGTGCTGGCCGGGGCGGCCTCGAACGGCAGCGGGCGGCCGCCGCTGCGGAGCGACAGCCCAGCCGGGCGGGCACAGGTGCTCACCCAGACGGCCCCGCAGGCCGCCGTCGTGATCGCGCACGACGATCCCGCACCCCGCGCCGAGGTGGCCACGGCGGAGCCGGAGACGCCGGGGCGGCGCCGCTTCCCGATCGTGAAGTCGCTGCTCGCGCTGCTGGTCCTGCTCGTGGTCGGCGCCGGCTACCTGGGCTGGCGGTACACCCAGAGCCAGTACTACGTCGGCTCGGACGCAGGCCAGGTCGTCATCTACCGCGGGGTCAACCAGAACGTGGCCGGGCTGGGCCTGTCCCACGTCGACCACCGGACCGGCATCCCGATGGCCAAGCTGCCGCTGCCCGACCAGAGCCTGATCACCGCCACCATCACCGCCAGCAGCCTCGCCCGGGCGCAGCAGATCGTCGGGAACATCCGCAACGACTACCAGACCTGCCAGGCCGCGATCGCCAGCCTGGCCGCCTACCGGGCCAGGATCGCCGCCTACAACACCGCGCTGGCCGCGTACAAGACGCAGTACGGCACCACCGGGCCGGTCCGGCGGAAGGGCAAGGTCATCCACACCCCGCCGGCCCGGCCGGCTGGCACCCAGCC
>Ga0318553_10000547_pt1 | contig 12128 bp, 8 predicted proteins | sample GRESIP082b2f21_FD_203686 | JGI IMG/M metagenome (GOLD analysis project Ga0318553, IMG submission 203686) | Tropical soil microbial communities from Luquillo Experimental Forest, Puerto Rico - GRE.SIPMG.082b2f21 | ecosystem: Environmental > Terrestrial > Soil > Tropical forest > Bulk soil...
CGTGCTCGAGGAGCCCTACGAGCTGATGCACGCGCAGGTCGGCAGCCGCGACACGCGGCGGATCGAGTTCGACCTGAAGCCTCGGCACTGCCCGGTCGAGATCAGGGTCAGCTGGGATGGCCAGCCGCTGCGCGAGTGCGCCGTCTCGGTGGGCGGCCGTCCCGACACGTTCCGCCACCTGCGCGGCCAGTCGGTGCGCATCGGCCTGCCGCTGGGACGCCACCTGGTGGCGCTGGGCAGCGGCGACCGCGTGGCCGAGCGCGAGGTCGTGGTGGAGAGCTACGCCACCTCGACGATCGAGGTCGATCTCGGGCGCAACGACGGCGTGCTGTTCAAGGGCTGCCCGCCCGCGGTCGCGCCCTATCTGCAGGGCGACGTCGCGGCTGCCGCGCGCGCGCTCGCGCGCGAAGGCCAGGACAAGCTCTCGAACTTCCTCCTGGCGCGCATGCACGCGGCGCAGGGCAACAAGGCGCGTGCCGCCGAGCACTACGAGTACGCCGAATACTTCGCCGAGGCAGGGCGGCTGCGCGAGGAGCTGTCGGAGTGGTCGCGCGCCGCTGGGCTGTACCAGAAGGCCGGCGAGTCGGCGCGCTCGGCCGAGATGTTCCGCCGCGCCGGCGACCCGATCCGCGCCGGCAAGGCCTACGAAGCCGCCGCCGACTACGAGCGCGCGCTCGCCTGCTACCGCGAGGCGGGCGAGACGGATCGCGTGATCGGCGTGTTGGAGCGGCGCGGCGAATCGTTCCAGGCGGCGGTGCTCGCGCGCGACAACGACGACCGCGCCCGCGCGATCAAGCTGCTGCAGCAGGTGCTGCCCGGCGATCCGAACTACGGCGAGGCGTGTCTCCTGCTCGCGGACGCGCTCGAGACCGAAGGCCACGTCGACCTGGCCGCGCGCAAGCTCGAGGAGCGGATCGAGCGCGACACTTCCGGCCACGTCGATCCGAGCCTGCGCGGGCGCCTGGCCGAGCTCCTGGAGCGCAGCGGCGATTCCACCCGCGCGCTCGACGTGCTGGAGAAGCTGCGCGAGGACGAGCCGACCTTTCCTGAGATCTCGACCCGGATCGAGGGCCTGCGCAAGCGCCTCTCCACGGCGAAGGAGGCCAGCGGCCGGATCACCGCAGCAACCGTCCCGGTCGCCACCGAGAGCCGCTACGAGATCATCGAGCAGATCGGCCGGGGCGGCATGGGCGTGGTGTTCCGCGCGCGCGACAAGCGGCTGGGGCGCGAGGTCGCGCTGAAGCGGCTGCCGGAGAACCTGCGCGACCATCCCTCGGCGGTACAGCTGTTCCTGCGCGAGGCGCGCGCCGCCGCCGCGCTGAACCACCCGAACATCGTGACGCTGTTCGATGCCGACCAGGAAGACGGCACCTTCTTCATCACCATGGAGCTGCTCGAGGGCGATCCGCTGCACGTGATCCTGCGCCGCGCGAACCGGCTGTCCGCGCGCGACTGCGCGCGGCTGGGCGTGCAGATCTGCGCGGGCCTCGAGTACGCGCACGAGCGCCGCATCGTCCACCGCGACATCAAGACTGCCAACCTCTTCTTCACCCGCGGCAAGGTGGTGAAGATCATGGACTTCGGTCTGGCCAAGATGGTCGAGGAGGTCCGCCGCTCCGCGACACTGATCGGTGGCACGCCGTACTACATGGCGCCGGAGCAGGCGCTGGGCGAGGCGGTCGACGCCCGCGCCGACATCTACGCGCTGGGCGTCACCTTCTTCGAGCTGGTGACCGGCGCGGTCCCGTTCCGCGACGGCGACGTCACCTACCACCACCGCCACACGCGCCCGCCCGACCCGCGCACGCGCGTCGAGGGCGTGCCCGACGGCTTCGCCGAGCTGATCCTCGAGATGATGGCCAAGGAGCCCGCGCGCCGCATTGCGAGTGCCGCGCTCGTCGCCACCCGGCTCGCGCCCTTCACCGCCTAGGGTTCGTTCTTCTCCCGCGCCTGGCTCGCCTCGAAGAAGGCGCGGAAGCGCTCGAAGTCGACCGAGATGAACAGGCCTTCGGCTTCGGCGCAGAGCGTCTCGCCGGCGAAGAGCTGGCCCGAGGTGAAGATCTTGCGCCCTTCCGAGCGGTCGTAGTGCGCTTCGAAGCGGAGCTCGGTGTGGAGCGGCGTCGGACGGCGGTAGCGGACCGTCAAGGTGCCCGTCATGCCGGGGTTGCCGGACAGCGCGTTCGCGAAGCCGAGCACCTCGTCGAACGCGGCCGCGACGTAGCCCCCGTGCACGTGGCCTGGCGGGCCCTCGTACGGGGTGCCGAACACGCCGCGGCCGTGGACGCGGCGGCGGTCGTCGTCGGCGCGGAGCTCCAGCGGCGGCGAGAGCGGGTTCGACAGCCCGATCAGCGGGCTGCGGTCGAAGAAGCCGGTCGTGTCGCCCGCGGGCGAGGTCTCGGCGAAGCCCGCGTGCGGCCGCGACCTGGGGTGTGTGGCGAGCCTCTCCGCGTAGCGCTCGAGCGCCTCCGCGGCGGCTTTGAGCTCGGCCTCGGGCGCGTCCGTCTCGACCAGGCGCGAGATCACGGTGCGCATCGCGGCGGCGAGTCGGCGCCGCTCCTTCCACGCGCCCGTGACCTCCGCCGGCTTCAGCTCCCAGCGCGCGGTGTGCGAGCGCGGAGACGCGTCGCCCTCGCTCACAGCCCGCCCGCCTTCAGCAGGGCGGGAGACAGGCTCGGATAGTCCGCCTCCGCGGGAATCGAGAGCTGCGGCTTCCCGTCGGCACCGCGCGCGACCGCCGGCTGCACCGTGACGATTCGCGCGAAACGCGCGCGAACGAGCGCATCCGCAGCGTCCTTCGCCTGCGCGAGCCGCGCCAGGTTCATCAGCGTGGGGAAGATGATGGTGCGGCGCCCGGCCTCGGCGGCGTCGAGCGCGGCCTGCGGCGCGATCCACACCGAGTCGACCGACTCGCGCCCGTCGTGCAGCGCAAGCTGGTCCGCGGGAGCCGCCGCGATGAAGAAGTGCGTGTCGAAGCGCTTCGGCACGATCGCCGGCGTGATCCAGTGGGCGAACGGCACGAGCAGGTCGCAGGCGGCGAACAGATCCTCGCGGCAGAGCAGCGCCGCGAAGTCGGAGTCCGGCTTCGGCAGCCGCGCCGCGGGCACGAGCTCGCGCGAGCCGCGCGGCCGCGCGAGCAGCACGCCGCACTCCTCGAAGGTCTCGCGGATCGCCGCGACGCGCAGCGCGCGCGCGGGCTCGTCCTTCGCCAGCGACTCGCCGCAGCGCTCGGCGAGGCGCGGGTCGGCGTCGCCTGGATCGACCTTGCCCCCCGGGAATACCAGCGCGCCCGTCGCGAAGTCGATCTGGTGGTGGCGCTCCACCATGAACACTTCGAGCCCGTGCGCACCGTCGCGCACGAGCAGCACCGTCGCGGCGAGCCGGGGTGCCGGGCGTTCTTCGCTCATTCGATCTCCAAAGCGAGCGCCGATTCTCTCACACCAGGCCGTGCGCGCCGAGGAGCGGGCGGACCTCGCGCGCGAAGCGCTCGATCTGGGCGTCGCGCTCCGCGGGCGGGCCGATCGGATCGAGCACGAAGTGGCGCACGCCGCTCTTGGCAAAGGCGGCGAGCCGCTCGGCGACGTCGGCCGGGCGCCCGAGCGCCGCATAGCGGGCCGCGGCCTTGCGGAAGTCCATCGCGTAGCGCCGCGACAGCTGCTCGGTCGCGACGTCGAGCGCGCGCTCGTAGCCGTCGTCGATCCGCGCGAACACCAGGTGTGCGCTCGCGAAGCGCGCGAAGTGTCGGCCAGCCACCTGCGCCTCGCGCGCGATCGAGTCGAGTCCGTCGCCGTACATCTCAGGCGTCACCACGTACGAGATCCAGCCGTCGCCCATGCGTGCGATGCGCGCGAGCGCCGCGGGATTGCGCCCGCCGCAGACGATCGGCGGGCCGCCGGGCTGCGCGGGCCGCGGCAGGAGCCGGACCTCGGCGAAGCGGTGGAAGCGTCCTTCGTGCGCCACCGGCTCGCCGCTCCACAGCCGCCGCAGCAGCGGAATCGCCTCGGAGAGCCGCGCGCCGCGCTCGCGCAACGGCACGCCGCAGGCCTCGTACTCGCGCGGAAACTCGCCGCCCACGCCGACGCCGAACGTGAGACGCCCCGCGCACAGGAGGTCGAGCGTGGCGACCTGCTTGGCCACCAGCACCGGATGGCGCAGCGGCAGCAGGAACACGCCGGTGCCGAAGTGGAGCGTGCGCGCGCACGCCGCCGCCTGCGCCAGCTGCAGCAGCGGGTCGAGGATCGGCTGCGGAAAGGCGACGTGGTCCCCGACCCAGAGCGAGTCGAAGCCGTGGCGTTCGAGCAGCTCCACCGTCGCGCGCACCGCGGCGGGGGCTGGCATGCCCGTGATCACGCCGAACTTGACTGCGGGGTCGAGCGGAAGGTCGGGAGTCACGCCATCAGTCGCACGGGCAGCTCGTGCCGAGTGCGTCGGCGTCGTTGAACAGCAGGCAGGTCTCGCACTGGCTGGTGTGGTCGAGGCACTGAGCGAGCGTGCCCGGGTCCGCAGTGCCGCAGCCAGGGAATGCCACGGACAGATCGACCCCGGGCTTCTTGCACGCCTTTGGGATCACCCGCATCGCGATGGCGCCAGTCGCGCCGTCGCACGCGCGAGTGATCGCGGACGTCGGGGCCGCATCGAGGCAATTCGAGGCCAGCTCGTCGGCCGACGTGATCGACATGTCGGCGAGCCCCTTCGCCTTGCAGCGCAGGAACTCCGCCCGCCGCGCATGTTGGCAGGCCGCCAGCGCCTTCGTCACCGACTCCTGACACACCACGGTGTTGCGGTCGGTGGTCTTCAGCGGGATCGCGCTGTTGGGATCGCCGAACACGTTGTCGAACAGGTCCTGCTCGGAGCCCACCGCGGCCTCGCTGCCCGAGCCCGCGCCCCCGTAGCCGAAGTCGGGCGGCGAGGCGACGCAGAGCTTGGTGTCGTCGGAAGCGATCTTCGCCTGGCGCTTCGCCAGCGCGCCCTTCGGATCGGCCCCGATGCAGCTTCCGACCGGCGCCTTGCCGCGCGCGCCCTGGTCGATGCAGCTGCGGATCTTGCTCGACTCGAAGTCTGCCAGCCCGGCGAAGTCCTGGTTCAGCTTCACTACGCAGCGGGCCTGGATCTTGGGCATGCCCAGCGCTTCGAAGTGCATCCGGTACACCTTGCCGTCGCCGAGACCGACGACCATGAGCTCCCCGGTGTGGTCCTCGGAGAACGCGACGGGGCCGTTCACGGCGTTGGAGACCACCACGCGCTGCGAGCCCCGCAGCACCCAGATCTCGTTCTCCTCGAAGTCCGCGAAGATGTACTTGCCGCGCCACTGCGTGGCCGCGCCCCGGTACACGTAGCCGCCGACGATCGCCTTCGAGCCACCGTCGTGCTTGTAGTTGAAGACCGGGAAGGTGTAGCCGGCGTGCCCGTTCTGGTCGTTCGTGCACTTCGTCGTGGCGGCCGGGCAGGCCGACGGGCTGGCCGACTCGTTGGCGGGGTTGGCCGCGTAGCAGCTGTCCGCCTCCCAGATCTTCCAGCCGTAGTTCAGCGGCGTCTGCGAGGCGCCCGCCCTGTCGATCTCCTCGAACAAGTCCTGGCCGACGTCGCCGATCCACAGGTCGCCGTTCGAGGCGTCGAACGAGTAGCGGAACGGGTTGCGCACTCCGAGCGCCCAGATCTCCGGGCGCGTGCCGTCGGTGGCCTTCGCGAAGGGATTGTCGGCAGGGATGCCGTAGTTGGGATGTCCTGCCTTCGGATCCGAGCCGTTGGGATCGATACGGATGATCTTGCCGAGCAGCGTGCTGCCCGTCTGCGCGTTGCAGTTCTGGTCGCCCGCCCCACCGCCGTCGCCGAGGCCGTAGTAGAGGAGGTGGTCGACGGGGCTGAACAGCAGCGTCCCGCCCTTGTGGTTGATGTACTGGCCGCCCACGGGCGAGAGCTGGGTGAGGACCTCCTTCACGGTGCCGGTGTCGGCGTGGTTGGGGTCGTCGAGCTTGGTCTGGTAGCTCGCGATCACCGTCTCCATCGGTGACCCGCCCGTGCCTGTGCGCGTGTAGGCGATGAAGAAGCGCCGGTTGCTGGCGAAGTTCGGGTCGAGGACCATCGAGAGCAGGCCGCCCTCGCCTTCGCCGTCCACCTGGCCGCTGATGTCCAGGAACGCGTCGGAAGGGGCCTGCAACGTGCCGCCGTTCGCGATCCGGATCAGGCCGCCGCGCTCGACCACGAACAGCGTGCCGTCGCCCCTGTCGACGGCGTACATCGGGGTGTTCGCCCCGCTGACCAGGACTTCGAGGAATGGGTTCGCCGCGGGTGCTTCACGCGCGGCGAGGCCAGCCACCAACGCAAGACAGAGAATCGCCCTTCGCATGCGGCGATCCTACCTCAGCGGGGCGATTCAGCGCCGGCGGAATCCCAGCCCGGCCAGGCCGAACAGCACCAGCGCGAGGGTCGCCGGCTCCGGGGTCACCAGCACGTTGAACGTGTGGAGCCAGTTCTGGCTGCCCGCGGTGAACGACTGGGGCCCGAAGGCGACGCCGCACTGGCCCGTCCCGCCCGAAAGCGCGCAGGTCAGGTTGGCGATCGACGAGGGGGTCGAGAACGGCGTCCCGTTGAGCAGGCCGGTCACGATCCCGGTGCCGGGCAGGGTCTGGCTGATGATGGTCGAGGTGGAGAACACGCTGACCGTGCCCGAGTAGTGGACGTTGGTGAAGACGTCGTTCGAGCCGGGCCCCGGCACCGGCGAGAAGCTCGCGCTGGCGATGTCGAAGCTGATCGTCGCCTGCGTTCCCGCGCCGTTGGTGACGATGCTGCCGGTCGCATTCGCCTGGCTCGCCAGCTGGAAGTCGAGCGAGGTGAGGCAGTTCGCGGATCCCGCGGGGCAGCCGTAGTTCGCGTTGGTCGCGATCAGCCCCCCCGACGCGACGGTCAGGCTCGTCGCGAACGCGGACGAGGTCGCCAGCAGCAGAATTCCGAGCGCGGTCGCCAGTCGCTTGAACATCGCTGTCCTACCCCCGCTTGCGCAGCAGCCCGAGCGCGAGTCCCGCCAGCGCCAGCAGCCCGGCGGCGGCCGGCTCCGGAACGAACGTGACGTCGGCTTTGACGATGAGCGGATTCGCTTCGCCTGGGACCGAGATGATCCCCAGCGTGATTCCCTGGAGCGTGAACGTTCCGTCGATGACGTCGATCGTCGCGTTCAGCGGAGTCGCGTTGGTGTAGCTGAGCGGCAGCGGACCGATGCTCGTGTTGGTGATGGTGTTCTTGGCCGTGTAGACCGCATCCACCACCACCGGCATGACACTGGTGTTCCAATGCCCCGGCGAGATCTGGGTCGTCGCCAGCGTGCCGTAGCCCGCGCCCGGGTGCATGGTCGCGCTGTTGACCCAGACCTGGTTGAAGCCGCCGAAGACCGTGTTCAGCACGATCCACTGGTTCGGCGTGGTGGTGAACGAGAAGTCGGTGAGATCGCCGCTCGTGCTGTCGAAGGCGGCGAACTGACCGTTCAGCGAGAGCGTCCCGACCCCGATCGTCTGGGTCCCCGAGGTGGCGGTGATCGTGGCCGACCCGCTCGAGTAATGGTACGTGATCGAGGCGCCCTGAGCTCCGGTGGTCCAGAGGACAGCGGCGGCGGCGACTGCGGCATACCCCCAAGAACGCAGCATCGGTCTCCCTCCGATTTCTCCGACGCGTTGATGCACCCGCAATCCTACTCCCGAAGTTTGTTCTTTGGGAAGCAAAATGAGGAAGAAATCCCCCGAAAAAGCGAGGTTCCTTCAATACATGCGTGCCAAAGCGCATGTGAACACGTTTCACTTTTGCGGAAGTCGGTGCAAGGCGCGAGACTGCGGCCATGGCGAGGCTCGAGTGGTCGCGGGAAGAGCTGCTGGAGGACGTCCCCACCGATGAGCCGCTGTTCGCGGGCGGCGTGCGCTGCCACGGGGGCTTCGCGGGGGGCCGCTACGTCTCGCCGCGGACCGCGAATCGCGTGCCCGCGATCCGCTCCTGGCAGGAGCGACTGCGCTCGGAGGGGCAGCCCCTGGTCGACGTGCCGCGCGCGTTCGTACCGCCGCACTACCCGAACTACCCGCAGGCCAAGCTGCTCCTGCAGGAAGGCGTGCGCGACCCGATCACGCGCTCGCTCACGCTGATCTCGATCGTCGAGGGCTTCGGCGCGCGCATCCGCGACCTGGCGCTCCCGGACCTGCGCCGCGAGGTGGTCGAGGACATCGCCGGGACCGCCCTCGCGCACCTCGGCGGCGGCCTGTTCGAGGCGCACGCGCGCGACGAGGCCGGCTGGCGCGACCAGGGTGGCCACAAGCAGATGTGGGAGGCGGCGCGCGACCTCGGCCTGGCCAAGCCCGAGATCCCCGACGACGTGCTGCTCGCGATGATGGGAGGGAACGGGCGCGGCGAGCGCCGTCGGCTGTTCCCCGAGCTCGCCCCACGGCTCGAGGAGTCGATCGCGTTCCTGGCGAACGTGATGATCGTCGAGATCTTCGCGGAAGACGTGTTCGAGTGGGCCAAGGCCCTGCTCGGCGACCCCGAGGTCTCGGCCGAACCCGCCGGCGCGCCCGCACTGGTGGCGCACATCCAGGCCGACGAGTCGCCGCACGTGGAGTACCTGCGCACGGCGCTGTCGGAGCTGCGCGCGCGCACGCTGCGCAGCGCCGACGGGAAGCGCGAGCTCGCGGGCCGCGAGGTCGTCGACCGCATCCTCGAGACGCAGCTCCGCCAGATCGCCTCGACTCGCCCCGCGCGCGAGCGCGCGGACGTGCAGGGGGCGATCCGGCTCGCGCTCGACGACACGCCGGCCGCCGCGCAGCTCGCCCGCCGCTTCGAGAGCCTGGACTCGGGCTGGACCTTCCCGAAGCCGGACGACGAGCGGCTGGTGCTGCTCGCGCGGTGACGCGGCTCGCGCGGCGCGCGCGCGTCGAGCTCGAGCGCGGCTGGCGCGCGACGCGCATCGCCTGGACCGCGACCTGCGTGTGGCTGCGCGAGAAGCTGCCGCAGTGGTGGGATCGCGCGCTCGGGCGCGACCCGGACGCGCGCGACTACTCGGCGATCCACCTGCGCAACGCCGAGCAGATCTTCCGCACCGCCACGACGCTGCGCGGGCTCCTGCTCAAGGTCTGCCAGGTGGTGGGCACGCGCTCGGACGTGTTCCCGCCCGAGTACGTGCGCACGCTCGCGCGCGCGCAGGACCGGGTGCCGCCGCGCCCGTTCGCCGTCATCCGCGAGCTGGTGGAGCGCGAGCTCGCAAAGCCGCTCGACGCGGTGTTCGCGAGCTTCGACCCCGAGCCGCTGGCTTCGGCGTCGCTCGCGCAGGTGCACCGCGCGCGGCTGGTCGACGGGCGCGAGGTCGCGGTGAAGGTGCAGTACCCCGACATCGAGCACATCGTCCGCACCGACCTGGCGAGCTTGCGGCGCATCTGCATCGTGTACGAGCGCTTCGACCCGCAGCCGCTCGCGCTCCTGCCGCTGCTCGACGAGCTGCAGAAGCACCTTGCGCTCGAGCTCGACTTCCGGCGCGAGGTCGAGAACGCCGAACGCGTGCGCGCGCTGTTCCGCAAGAACCCCGACGTGGTGGTGCCCGAGATCGACTTCGCGCACTCGACCGCGCGCGTGATCACGATGGAGCTCGTCGCCGGCATCAAGGCGAACGACCGGGCGGGGCTCGTGGCCGCGGGGATCGAGCTGGACGAGGTGGTGCAGGGACTCACCTCGCTGTGGAACCAGATGATCATGGGGCTCGGCTTCTTCCACGCCGATCCGCACCCCGGCAACGTGCTGATCCAGCCCGGCCCGCGCTTCGTGATCCTGGACTTCGGGCTCGCCAAGCAGCTGCCGAAGGGCTTCGGCCTGGGCCTGTTCGAGCTGATGTTCTCGATGATGACCGAGAACGAGGCGGCGATGGTGCGCGCGTTCCAGGAGCTCGGCTTCCGCACTCGCACCGGCGATCCCGAGGAGATGACCGACGAGCTGTTCGAGTCGATCCGCAAGGACCCGATCGTGAGCGTGCCCAGCGACTTCGTGCTGGTCGCGCGCGTCTTCGCGCTGCTCTCCGGCATCGCGCACACGCTCGGCGGGCGACCGAACACCCTCGACTCGCTGGGCGGCAGGAACTGAGTCCGAGTTCCGTGCAAGCGAAGCACGCAGCGAGCCGCAGGCGAGCGAAGGCGGTAGCGCGCGGCCCCGACATCGGCCCGCGGGCCGATGTCCCGCGGGGGCGCGCGTACACCGCTCGTTACCGGCTCGCGTTCCAGAAGTCGGAGAAGCGGCCGCAGTCGAGCTGCGTGAACGGGGCGCTCTCGATCTTCGGGTTGGCGGGCACCGGCGCGGGCTTGCCGCCGGCGAAGCTGCGGTCGATCACGCCGTCGAAGTTGGTGTCCTCGTCCTGGCGCACCAGCTGCCCGTTCTCGAAGGTCTGGATCACGTCGACCTTGTGGTCGTGGTTGGTGTCGGCCTCGAGCGCGACGCGCTGGCCGTCCTTGTAGATCTCGCGCTGGTCCGCCCAGCCCTTGCCCTTGGTGTCGATCAGCACCTGACTCACCGCGCCGTTCTCGACCAGCGCGCGCGCGTCGAGCGTGCCGTTGCCGTCGGTATCGACGCACTGCGCGGTGACCTGCCCGTTGGCGTCGAGGAACAGGCGCTTGTCGGGCTTCTTGTGCTTGTCGTTCGAGATCAGCTCCTGCTCCTGCGGCTTGCCGTCGGGGCCGAACACGGTGAGCACGTCGGGCTTGCCGCGGCCCTTGGTGTCCTGGCCCTGTCGCACCACCACGCCGTTCTGCAGGTAGGTCCAGGTGTCGATCTTGCAGTCGCCGTTGGTGTCCTTCTGCTCGGCGATCACGTTGCCGACCGCGTCGAAGTCCTGGATCAGCGTCAGGCAGCCGTTCTTCGCCTCTTCGAGGTGCACGGGCTTGCCGTCCTTGATCTTGACGGTGACGTCGGGCTTGCCGTCGCCGTCCTTGTCTTCCTGCTTCTGGATCACGTTCCCCGCGGCGTCGAGGGTGAGCCAGGTGTCGATCTTCCCGTCGCCGTTGGTGTCGGCCTCCTGCACCTGCCCGCCGCCCTGCCCCGCGTTGGAACGGCGGTCGACGATCCCGTCGAAGTTCGTGTCCTCTTCCTGGCGCGTGATCTTGCCGCTCGCGTCGTACCAGGCCCACACGTCGGGCTTGCCGTCGCCGTTGGTGTCCTTCTCGGTGCGCACGACCTTGCCGTTCTCGAGGTAGCTCGTCGTCTCGAAGCGGCCGTCGCCGTCGGTGTCGGCCTCGGTGCGCGACGGCGTGCCGTCGGGGTTGAAGGTGGTGCGGACGTCGGGCTTGCCGTCGTGGTTGGTGTCCTCGGTCTGGCTCACCTTGACGCCGTTCTGGTACTCGGTGACGACGTCGGGCTTGCCGTCGCCGTCGGTGTCGGCCTCCGAGTGCACCGGCTTGCCGCCCGCGTAGGTGATCACCAGCTCGAACGTGCCGTTGAAGTCACGGTCCTGCTCCTCGCGCACGATCTCGCCGTTCTGGTAGGTCTTGATCACGTCGGGTTTGCCGTCGCCGTTGGTGTCGATCTCCTCGCGCGCGGGCTTGCCGGCGGCGTCGAAGGTGACCCACAGGTCGGTCTTGCCGTCGCCGTTCGTGTCGCGCTCCTGCGTCGCCTGCTGGCCGTCCTTGAAGGCGATCACCGAGTCGAACTTGCCGGTGCCCTTGGTGTCCTGCTCCTGCTTCACCGGCTTGCCGTTCTCGAAGGTGGTGGCGACGTCGAACTTGCCGGTGCCCTTGCTGTCGCGCTCCTCGCGCACCTTCTGGCCGTTGGCGTACTCGACCCGCAGGTCCATCTTGCCGTCGCCGTTGGTGTCCTGTTCCTCGCGCACGATCTGCCCGTCGGGGCCGATCTCGCCGCGCATCTCGGGCTTGCCGTCGTGGTTCTTGTCGACGGTGAAGCGCACCGGCTTCCCGTTCTCGAATTCAGTCACGCGGTCGGGCTGGCCGTCGAAGTCGGTGTCCTCTTCCAGCTTCACCGTCTGGCCGTTCTGGTCGTTGGTCCGCCAGCTGTCGACCTTGCCGTCGCCGTTGGTGTCCTTCAGCACGCGCAGCTCTTTGCCGCTGTTCGGATCGAGCACGACCCAGGTGTCGACCTTGCCGTCGTGGTTGGCGTCCTGCTCCTGC
>Ga0318553_10000562_pt1 | contig 12044 bp, 20 predicted proteins | sample GRESIP082b2f21_FD_203686 | JGI IMG/M metagenome (GOLD analysis project Ga0318553, IMG submission 203686) | Tropical soil microbial communities from Luquillo Experimental Forest, Puerto Rico - GRE.SIPMG.082b2f21 | ecosystem: Environmental > Terrestrial > Soil > Tropical forest > Bulk soil...
GATCACGGACGGGGCGGTCACCAGCGCCAAACTGGCGAACGGCGCGGTGGGCGGGGCGCAGCTCGCCGCGAACTCGGTCGGCGCCTCGCAGATCATCGACGGCTCGGTGGGCACGGCCGAGCTTGGGCCGGGCATCGTGACCCAGGCGAACCTCGCGGCCGGGTCCGTGGGCACGGCGCAGCTCATCGACGCGAATGTCACCAACGTGAAGCTGGCGGCCGGATCGGTGGGCACGGCGCAGCTCATCGACGCCAACGTTACGGCCGCGAAGCTGGCGGCCGGCGTCGCGGCGACGAACCTCGGCTTTGTGCCGCTCAACCCCGCCAGCAACCTCTCGGAGCTGACCAACGTCGTCACCGCCCGGACCAACCTCGGGCTCGGCACGGCGGCGACGCAGAACACCGGCACGTCCGGCGCGACGGTCCCGCTTCTGAACGGCGCGAACACCTGGAGCGCTGCACAGAGCTTCGCAGCGTCCGCTGCGGGCGCCGAGTGGCGCGGCATCAGCGTCCAGAACACGGCGGCCTATGCCGCCGGGGCCAGCGCGCAGATGGGTTTTCAACCCGCCGCAGGGTCGGAAGTCGCCAGAATCGGCGGCTACAGCGATGGCGCCGCGAGCGCGACCGGCCTGCGCGGGATCGTCAGCAGCGCTGGCAACGGCATCGTCGCCTTCGCCTTCAACAGCGTCGGCGCCCTGAACCTGGGCGCTGCGATCTACAGGACCGCCGGCTATCTGGTCACCGACGCCCTGGGGAACATCACCAGCGCGCCGAATGCTCATGGGACATGGGCGCCCACCATCACGGCGGGCTCGTATTCCATAGCGTACTCGAACCAAGTGGGCCGCTACGTCCGCATCGGCCCTGACCTGATCTACATGGACTGCCTGTGCTCATTCACGCCCTCGGGCACGGCGGGAGCGGGCAACGTGCTGATCGGCGGCCTGCCGGTGAATCTCTCGGGAACCGAGATGACGAGCGAGGCCGGGTTGGTCAACACGCTGGCGGGCGGCTTCACCGGGATCACGCCCGCCGACGTCACCGCGACGGCGGTGCCATCTTCGGCGACCCAGATACGTTTCCTGTGGGCCGCCGGGACCGCCAACATCACGGTTTCGAACCTGACCACCGGCACAGCCCACACCATCGGCTTCGCGGGTATCTTCCGGACATGGCCCTGATCACCTGATGGCCCTTTTCCGGGCCATAGGCCGCATTCCGGCATTTTCAGGCTCTTCATCGGTCGTCCCTTCGCGTCGGGCGGCAGTTCGTCTTTGGCGTAGTCGTCGCTCATGGCTGGAGCCCTCCCTCCAGCGGCTGCGGCGGGGCGCCCTCCAGCATAAAATCGTGAGCCCAGGTCTGCCAGTAGAGGCAGGCCGGGCAGTTCCAGCCCTGCGGGGGGCCTGATCGCCCAGGACGTGGCGCCCCTCACCGAAGGCGCATCTGCCGTGGTCCTCGCCGAGGATCGCTACAGCATGGCTTACGACCAGTTCATCGCGCCCCTGATCCTGGCTGTGCAGGAGTTGAGCGCTCGGGTCCGGGAGCTAGAAGCGGCGCGGGCCTAGAGCGACTCGGGGAGCGCGGCCTTGCCGTAGGCCTGAAGGGCGAGGCTCCAGGCGTAGAGCCCGAGCTGCTGAACCGTGATCCCCTCGGCCGTCGCGAGCGCGTTGATGTCGTCCCGGCTCTGGCGGGTCATCCGGGTCGTAATCTGGACGGTAAGCGGCTCCGGCTTCGTGACCGGCTGGGGCTTGGCGGCTCGTGCTGACATGCGTGCTCCTGGCTCTGCTTGCAAGTCTGTAGGCGGAGCCGCTAGCGGGCGCAACCCGACCGCTCCGGAGTCCGGTCCGCCCAATCCGGGAGCCCAGACGGGAATTCGCCCGAGAAACAGGCCCAGGATGGCCGTAGGCAGGGCTCGGAGCCTCTCGCCGGTATACCGGGGCCCGGAGCCGGCAAAACCCGCCTACGGGCTTCCTAGGGGCTCTAGACGCGAAAAGGGCCCGGGATCACTCCCGAGCCCTCCCTAGCCGCCGGCCTGGGTCTTAACCGGCGTTCAATCCTCATCGTCGCCGGGCCCGTCCTCGTCAAGCTCGGCGAGCCCTTCGACCGCCATGGCCACCCCGTGCTTGGGGCAGATCGGCGGGCCGACCTCGACAATCCATTTCTTGGCGAGCCGGACGGTATAGCCGCACCCCTCGCGCTCACAGACCGCCTTGAGCATCCGGGCGGTCTGCTTTTTCGGAGCCGCGACCGGCCGCATCGCGTGAAGCACCGCGTGCGGATACGGGCCGACAACGTCGAGCAGCGGCCGACACCACCCCCAGAAATCATCGGTCGCAATCGACGCCGTGAACGGTGCCTTGTGGCCGAGCGCCTTCATCGCGGCCTGGAACGGCTTTCGATGGCCGTCGCCCGGGAGCGCGGCGTGGACAAGCTCGTGCGTCAGGATCGCCGCGACGTTCTCGGCGTCGGCCTCGACCGGGCTGATGAAAATCTCGGCGTGCTTGTCCTCGGACGCTTCGGCCGCCCAGCACTGGCTGGCGACCCGCTTGGAGCGGCCGAGTTCGCCGCCCCGGCTCGGGAACCCGCAGGTCACCCGGACCGAAGGGAAGATCAGCGACGGGCAGCGATCCTTGATCTCCAGCAGGATCGCGGTCGCGAGGGTCGCCAGCCACTCCTCCCGGAGTTCGATCGCGGTGTCTGCCTTGCCGGCGATCTTGCGGGCGCTCCGGAGGGCGCGGGCGGTATCGGTAGTCATGAAAACGGGCTCCAATCGGGTAGTGACTGGAGCCCGTTTAAACGCTTGCAAGCAGTGCTGCAAGCTATCGTGCTAGCGGCGGTGCTACGCGGTCGGCTTGGCCTTTGGGATCGCGGTCGCGGACCAGACGAGGGCGATCACCCAGCCGATCAGCGTCCAGCCGAGAAAGATGTTTAGGAGCCCGATCGCGGGCATCTGCGGGTGGCCTCGGCGGGCGGCGACCATCGCCGGGACGAAGTAGAGCGCGATCAGGATCAGGATCGGGACGATGTGAACATTCTCGTTCATGGAGCAGTCCTTGTGGTTGAGCGTTGGTCGGAAGGTTCAACTATGGGCGCGGGCTCCTGCCAATAGGGCAGATCGCCCGGGGTCCAGGGCCACTTGTCGGCGGCGGCGAGACGCTCCCGGGCTTCGGGCCCGCCGATCGCCGCGCCGTGACGCCAGAACTCGACCGCGAGCCAGGGCCGGCGCGGATGGAAGCGGGCGGCGGTCCGGTCCTGGTCCATCTTGGCGGCGGCGGTCCGGGCCAGGACGAAGAATGGCGGCTGTTCCGGGATCATATGCTCCTCGGCGATCACCCCGAGCGCGGCGGGCCAGCGCCCGTGCTTGGCCAGCGCCATATCGATCCGGCCGCTGTAGCGCGTCCCGAGATAGGGGCAGACCTGCAAGGCGTAGCGCGCGCAGTCGCCATGCATCGGCGGGTCGAGATACGCGCCGTGCTCGTGGAACGCCGCGCCGGGGCCGCCGATCAGCCAGACATCGCGCTCAAGCTTCCGGCCGCAGATGCCGCAGAGCTTGTTGCGACCGCAGGCGGCGACCCGCTCGCTGTCGTTGATGGTGAAGAACGGCCGGCGGTCGAGATCGAGCTGAACGATCCAGGGGACCGGATAGCCGCGCCGATCCTTCCGGAGCAGGCGCATCTTCGGCGGGATCGGGGTTTCGAGCCGGAGCCGGCTTGAGGGCGCGTTCATCGGATGACCTGCTTCGGCTTGTTCGGGTTCGCCCGCAGGACTGCGGTTTTCATCGCCCCGTCCTGGGTCCGGAAGCTCTGCGGCAAGGGATCGCCATCGACCATCGCCCGATAGGTCCCGGCGATCGTCATCCGGACCTCGATGCGGAAATCGTCGGAGATACGGGCGGTGTTCGCGATCCCGGTCCGGTACGGCCGGAAGATCACGCCGGAGCGCTCGATAGGCTGGCCGCTCAAGGGAAGGCCGAACAGCGGGTGGGGCTTGCGCCCCTCGTGCGGGTTGCTGGTCACGCCCACTCTCCCGGGTAAAAGCTCAGGTCGAATCCATACCAGGGCTCGACCACCTTCCGGGTCCGGGCGGTCAACTCTATCGACGCCGGGATGGCCCAATCGTAAGGGCCGGCCTCCCAGCAGACGCACCAACAGGCGAGATCGTCATAGTGCCGGGGCTCGCCCGGAGCCCGGATGAACACTTCCTGGTCGGGGTCCTGGCCGCCGGCCTCGGCGACCTGCCGGAGCAGTTCGTGGCAGGCCTTCGCCGCCTGCTCGGCGGTCGAGCCGCGCGGGACGCAGCGGGCGACCAGATCGGCGAGCGCGCCCCGGTGTTCGCTCGCGATCACGAGCCTCTCGCGGGACGGGGTTAGTTCAGTCATCGTTTTGTTTTCCTTGGTGATAGGGGGGTCAGTCAGTCGTCGCTCTCGTCGGGAACGAGATCGGCGTGCTGGAACGCCGCGAACAGGCTCAGCTCGTGGGCGAGCCCAGCGGAGCCGCGCAGGCTGTCCGTGAAGGTCGCCGCGAGCTTCCCGACCTCGGCCGCGTGCTCGCGCAGCGCCGCGTTGGTCCGGAGCAGGACCCGGATCATCTTGACCGCGTGGGCGAGATGAGCGGCCGGATCGGCGACCGCCTGCGGGTCGAGGATGATCAGCTCGGGACGGCCGGTCAGGATCGGGATCGCCAGCCAGGGTGGAAGCTCCAGTTCCTCAACGAAGCTGTTGAAGCTCTCCAGCGTCGCCTTGCCGGCAAGCTCGGCGAGCCGCTCAGAACGGAGTTCGCGGCCGGTCGGCCGGCGCTGCTTGGTGGTGGTGTCGGTCATCGGGTCCTTTCGGGGTTGCGTGCGGACGCACGGTGGAGCGGGCCCCGCAGGACCCGCTCGGCCGCAGCGTCAGAGTTCGTCAAAGCCGATCGTCGCGACCCGGTAGCGCTTGCCGCCGAGTTCGAAGACATCGCCCATCATGGACGAGCGGAGCCCGTAGACTTCCCCGTTCTCGACGTGGAGCGGCCGGAGCACCCGGATCGCCGGGTGATAGTCCGCGTTGCGGCTCCCGTCCGCGTGGCGCGGGCCCCGGCTCCAGGACCCGTTGAGGTTTTGGGTCCGCTCCCAGGCGAATTCGAGCGCCTGGAGAGTCTCCAGCGTCCCGGCCTCGACGGCGGCGACCGCCTCCAAGGCTTCGGGGTTGCGGATATCGTGGTGATAGACCGTGACGATCATCAGCGGCTCTCCTCGATGATCGTGCCTTCCCGGACCAGCGCGTCATAGGCGGCGGCGATCGTGCCGAACGGCGTGCGCTCGCCGCGCAGATACCAGTCGAGCCGGACCCAGACGGTGCCGCCGTAGTTGGAGCACCAGACCCGGTTGACGCTGACCGGCAGGCCCTTGAACCTCCGGCCGAGATCGAGCGCGTCCTGGTACTGCTTCACCCGGCGATCCCGGAGCGCGATCAGGTCAATCCCGGCGGCGGAGCGCGCGAGCTTGAGCAGCGGGTGATCCTCCCGGATCGGCTTCGGCTCGACCGGCGCGGCCTTGATCGCCGCCCGGAGCGACAGCAGCGGGGCGACCGCCTCGGCCGCGTCCGGATAAGCCGCGTCGTGCTTCGGCCGCCAATGGTGCAGGTCCATCGGAAACGCGAAATAGCGTTCCCGGGCGGCGGGATCGTCGGCGTAGCCGGGGGCCGCAAGCATCGTGTGCTGGGCGATATCCCGGACCGACCGCCAAGCGGTGCTGACGTGGTCGAGCGCGGTCTTGCGGGCCGCTTCGGACTTGAAGCCCATATCAAGGGCGAGTGAGGCGCGGTCGGCGTAGATGGCCGCCCGGTTGGTGTCGTAAGCGATGCGTTCGGCGAGGTTCACTAGCGATCTCCGTTGTCGGTTCCCAACCGTTTAAACGCTTGCAAGCAGGTCTGCAAGCAAGCTCGTGAGCAAGGGTCTGGAGAGCGGGAATCGGTTAACCTCCGCCGTGCAACATGGTCGCAGGGTCGAGAGGCCTAGCGGCTGCCGATTTGGGGGTACTAGTGGGGGCGAATGTTTTCAGGATCGGCGGAGGTGGCGGAAATCATTGGGGAAATCGGAATGGCTCCGCTCTCCGCCGGGAATAGCGGATAATGTCTCCGGCTGTTTCATAAGTGGCCCGGATGCTTAGCGTAGCCATTGAAAGCTAAAGGGTTTCTTGCAGAAAAGTGGCCCGGTTGCTCTAGTGCGTTCCACCGCAGCCACACTCCAATTTGGGGGTGCTATTGGGGGTGCGGAGTTAAGGAATGGATAAGAACATGGCCAAGCGCTCTAGCGACAAGCTCACCCACAAAGGCCTGACGGCCGACATCGCCGCGTACCGGTCGGCGCAGGACGATCCCGCCAGACTCGCGACGCTCCGGGCGCTCGGCAACACCGGGAACTATGGCGACGGCAACGGCCTGACGTTGATCGTCACCACCGCCGGCCGGGCCCGCTGGGTCCACAAGTACCAGTGGCAGGGCAAGACCCGGGAGCGCTGGCTGCCCGGCGACTTCCCGGAGATCGGTCTGGCCGAAGCCCGCGAGCTGCGCGACGCCGACCGGAAGCTGCTCCGGGCCGGGGTCAACCCGATCACCCACGCCAAGGCCGAAACGGAGGCCGCCAAGGGCATCCCGAGCTTCGCCGAGTACGCCCGCCAGCATTCCAAGTACCTCGCCCCGAACGGCGCGGACGCCCGGGCGCAATGGCTCCGGCAGATGACCGGCGGCGCTGGCGTAACAGCCGGCGATCTCCTGGCGATGCCGATCGATGATATCCGCCTGGAGCACGTCAAGCCGGTGATCTCGCCGCTCTGGGTCGCCCAGCCGGCGACCGCGAAGGAACTCTGCGGCCGGATCAGGCGGGTGCTCGACCACCGCTATACGAACACCGAGCAGCACGAGCGCCGGAACCCGGCCGAGTTCAAACTGGTGGGCCGGGCGATCGGGAAGAAATTCGAGCGCAAAACCAAGCACCGCGCGGCGCTCGACTACAAGGACGTGCCGGCCTTGCTGGTCGCGCTCGCGAAGCTCCCGCAGGTTTCCGCCCGGGCGCTTGAGTTCGTCATCGCGACCGGCTCGCGGGCGAACGAGGTGACCGAAGCCTGCTGGGGTGAATTCGACTTCCGGGCCCGGACCTGGACGGTTCCGGCCGAGCGGATGAAGGCCGGCGAGCCGCATGTGGTCCCAATCTCCCGGATGATGCTCGCGACGCTCCGGAAGGTGCTGCCGCGCGGCGTCCGGCCGGCTCCCGGCGATCTCGTTTTCCCGAACGGCAAGGGCCGGCCCTTCAACGACAAAGACCTGCTTGCGCAGGTCAAGATCGCGAGCGCCGGGCTGGCGGTGGATCGGACCGGCGCGACCGCGACGACGCACGGGTTCAGGTCGAGCCTGATGAATTGGGGAACCGGGATGGAGCACCGGAAGGTCCCGGCGTTCGATCGCGACCTGATGAACGTCTGTCTCGCCCATGCGATCGGCGACGACGTTTCGCAGGCCTACCTCCGCGACCGCTGGCTTGAGCGCCGCCGGATCGTCATGCAGGAGTGGTCATGGTTCTGCCTCACCCGACCGTCCGCAACGATCCTGCCGTTCCGACGTGCGGCCTGACGCGCGATCGAAGGCGTCCTGGAGATCGTCCGCGCGGATCAGGGTCCGGTTTCCCCACTTGAAGGTCGGAATCAAACCCCGCTCAACCCACCGCCGAAGGCCACTGCGCGAAATCCCGAGCGCAGTGGCCGCTTCGTTCAGCGTGTAGCAGAGCCGGCGGACCGGCGGGATCGGCCTTGAGGTTTTAGCCACCACGGCGGCGCTCCAGAAAATCCTTGAGATCGCGCCGGCCGATCACCGTCCTAGGTCCGATCTTGATCGTCCTGAGTCTCCCTTCCTGAACCTGACGCCTGACGGTTCGAACCGTGACGTGGAGCAGCTCGGCGGTTTCCGGGACCGTGTAGAGCGGGACGCCTTCCGGGAGCGGTATAGGCTTTGTCATCATCTCCTCCCCCAAGCGGCGCGACCGGAGCTTGGTCTTGCAGGGGACTCCGGCCGCGCCTCCCTTGCCGTCGCCCGGCCGACCCTGTGTGAGTCGCAGGATGGGGCTACCGGGCGGGTCAACTACGGCAAGGGAACTCATACCGGCCGACCGAGCTGAACGCCGTGGTCGGCCGCAAACTTGTGGATCGCGTCGAGCAGCGCGGCGAATTCCGCGATCCGAAGCGCGCTCGATGACGTGTTCAGGTTGACCCAGCCGCGACCGTCGAGAGCCGGGACCATCCGGGCTCCCCGGTCCATGTCGGCCAGGAACAGCAATTTCCAGTCGTCCGGCGAGAGCCATTGACCGTACCAGGGGACCGCCGCTGCGATATCGGTCAGCGCCGCCCACATCCCGGCGTTCTGCGCGAGCGTCCGCTTGTCGGGCGTGGCGAACGTTACCACAGTTCCCGGATCGGCACCGTAGACCCAGGACGCCGCTCGGCGACGGGCTTCCGGATCGGTCAACCTGACGGACGCCTGGGGCATTGGTCATTGCGGCGGCGGATGACGCTCGGGCTCGGGACGCCGCTGCCGGGTCGGCGACCTTTGCTCCGGCTCCGGCGGCGCGGTCTTGAGATAGTCCGCGAAAGCTCTCGCATCGAATCCGGTAATTTCAGGCCACCCGGGGTAGCCCCGGATACTCGACAAGCTCCGACCCGCCGCGAAGGCATTCCAGGCGCGCACCGCCGCTTCGAAGCAGTCGCGGGTGGTCGCCTTTCCCCGGACCCGGTGAAGCCCACGGCCCGCCATATGCCAGTTTCTCAACGTCAGCCGGGGGTCGCCGAGATCAAGGCTCGCGCCAGTTCTGAGGCCGTCCCCGAAGTCGGCCACGAGCGCGTCCCGTCGCCGATTGGTATTCGCTAGGAATAGCACCGCCGCGACCTGCGAGGTCGTAAACGGCCGGGTCTGAGAGACGACCGCCTGGGCCTCCCGGAGATAAGGATAGCGCTCGATGAATTCCAAAAGCTCGGATGTCGAGTGCTTGCCGGAGAGCCCGGCGACATAGATCAGCGCGGCGCGTGCCGCCGTCGCTACCTGGACGTAATTCGGGATACCTTGCCTAGCTAGGTTATCGCCAACCGAACGTCGCCGACAGTCGCCGATCGTTCGAAATGTTTCCGCGTCAGGATCGACACCTCGGGCGATTAGCATCGGGACTACGATCCCGCCGGCCCTGAGAATAGCCGTAAGCCGGTTCTGCCCGTCAATCAGCCGGCCGTCAGGACAAAGCTTGATCGTGTTGCCGTTCTCTCCTCTCCACCGACCAGCCCGCATATCCGCGCAGATCATTTGGACTTGGTTTTCAGAAATCGGAGAGTTGATGTGGCGGTCGGCGAGCAACTTGGCCGCCCATTCCTGGGTCATCGATTCGAGCGTGACGGTGATCATGCAGCCTCCTCTCGACCGTAGAGGTCGATTAGTTCGCCGGTCCGCTGGGCGACTTCCCGGAGGAAGGTCGTAACCTCGGTTTCAAGCTCAAGGATGCGGGACAGATCGCGCTCAACCCGCCGGACGTGGAACTGCATCCGGGGCGGCAGGCGCGGATCAAAACTGACGTAATCGCACCAGAGCCGGCCGGTGCAGGCCATCTGCCACTGCATCTGGGTCAGGTGGCCGCCGTCGATAGAGCCGCCCAAGAGGGTGTCGATATGGGTCGCGGTCAGCGGGCACTTGACCTCAACCAGCCCGTCGCCGGCCACGTAGCCGTCCGGGCTCGCGCCGCTCCAGCCGATCTCGGGGTGGTCGATGAACTCGGCGGGCTCGACCACCATCCCCAGGCGGTCGGCGTAAAGCTCTTTCGCCTCGTTCTCGTGGTCCTCGCCCCAGCGCATCGCCGGGCTGACGTAGCTATCGGCCGGGATGCCGGTCAGCCGCTCGGCGATCAGCTCGGCCGCGTAGTTCTGGCGGCTGGTGCTGAAGCCGGTCTTGGTCCGGGCGACCACGTCCTTGATCCGGCTGGCGGTCGCCTTGCCTAGCCGCTGCGCGTACCACTCCGGACTCCGCTGTTCGATCATCGCGGCTGACCGCGCGTCGATAGCGGCCTCGTGTTCGCGACCCGGACCTCAAGGCTGTCGATCCAGCCCAGGATCGCGGCGAGCTGCCGGCCGGTTAGGGTCACCGGCTGGTCGCCCGGTTCGATCCGGCGAAGCTGTTCGATCATCCGACAGGCTTGGCAGTCGTCCTTCATGGCTGAGCGTCCTCGGGCGACGGGCCCTGCTGGATCAGCTCGACGTGCCGGGCCTCGTGCTGCTTGTTCAGCCGCTCGGCGACGCTCGGCGCGTTGCGCGCAAGCTCCGCCCGGAGTTCCTTCGCGAGGTCCCAGGCCTTCGCCAGATCGCGCTCGGTCTTGACCTCGCCGATGGTCCGCTCAAGCCGGGCGACCCGGTCATGCATCGTCGGCTTCTGGGCCGGCGGCGCAGGCGGCAGCGGAGGCCGTCCGGAGCCGCGCCCAACGGCCCCTTCACCGTCATCGTCCTCCCCTACCGGGGCGACCGTCAGAAGGGCTTGGAGAGCCTGCCGGCGGGCATAGGTCAGGGCGCTACCGACGCCCTGCGCGTCGCGCTTGGAGATCGGAACGGTATGGGTCGCCCGAAGCCATTGGGCGCTGTCGTGGAGCAGCATCGTCTCGACCTCGACGCTGCCGCCGTCCTCGGAGGTCGTTACGCCCTGAAGGACCGTGATCCCGGCCGCGTTGAGCGCCGGTACGGTCGCCTCGGCGATCTCGCTCAGGCTCGCATACTTGTTCTGGAAATGCGGGTTGCTCGCGTCCCTGGTGACCTTGGCGAAGGCCCGCTGCGCCCCGGGGAGCGCCTTCGCGAGCGCGGTGATGCTGTCGCTGAGTTCGATCACGGGCGCGACTCCGGGTCGAGCAGGGCGGCGGGAACCCACTTCTGCCAGTAGCCGCAGGCCGGACAGACGAGCTGCTCGACCCCGACCTCCATCGGCGCGCCGCAGCCGTTCGGGCAGGTCAGCGCGCGCGGACCGTCCTGGTGCGCCTGGATCAACGCGAGCTGCTCGGCGCTCCAGGGTCCGCGCCGCATCATGGCCGCCACTCCGGACGCTTGCAGACGTAGCTCGCGACCTTGTTGGCCATCTGGGCGAGCGCCCGGAGTTCCCGGACGTTCAGCAGCACGTCGCGATCGATCCCGTTGACCTCAAGGGCCAACCGGCCGCCGTGGACAGTTTCCGTGATGATGACCCGGGCCTCGCCCCGGTCGGTGGGGATGATCAGCAGCAAGGCGGTCCGTTCCTTCGGCGTGCGGTCAAAGCGAGGGTCGGGCGCGGGTTTCGCACCCTTCGGCTCCGTCGCCTGGACCGCTCCGGTCATGCCGCGATGTCCCCGACAAAGAGCGCCGCCAGGACCCCGTTGATGCACGGCTTGCACATCCAGACCCCGCCATTCGCGCTAGCAGCTTTGCGGCTCAACGTCGGATAGTCTTGGGCGGGACCTCCACAAATGTCACATCGGTCTAGGGGTATACCCTTAGACGATCGGACGGTATTCACCAGCTTATTGCAGAGCTTGGAGAAGTGATTGTCCGGAATCACACCGTTGTCGGCCACTGACCATCTCCCCGTTGTTGACCGGCGCGAAGGTTCGCGCCGGAAACGGGACGGTGTCAACGCGAAGTTTCGAGTTTGTTAAGGACGAATGCTGGCGTAACCTTTAATTAGGATGCCCCACAGATTAAGCGAAGCCATGGAGCGGGTCGGGAGGGTCGCCGAGCGGGTCGGCTTAGTGACGCTTGCCAAGGAATCCGGCCTGCCCATCTCGACCGTCCGCTCGTTCAAGGACCGGGGCTGGACGATGTATTCGATCCCCAACTGCGAGGCCTTGATCGCCGCCGCCGAGCGGATCGAGGCGCGCGAGGCCCGGAGAGATCGCCGTGCGCGTGCTCGGGGTTGATCCGGGGATATCGGGCGCGGTCGCCTTTCTCCGGCTCTCCGGCGGGCTCCCGGTCGAGCTTGAGATCATCGACATGCCGATCGGCCGGAGCGGGAAGCGGGCTCAGATCGATGAG
>Ga0318553_10000568_pt1 | contig 12003 bp, 13 predicted proteins | sample GRESIP082b2f21_FD_203686 | JGI IMG/M metagenome (GOLD analysis project Ga0318553, IMG submission 203686) | Tropical soil microbial communities from Luquillo Experimental Forest, Puerto Rico - GRE.SIPMG.082b2f21 | ecosystem: Environmental > Terrestrial > Soil > Tropical forest > Bulk soil...
GAACAGGCGCGGGATCAGGCCGAGCAGCGTGCTCTTCCCGGAGCCGGTGCGGCCGACGAGCGCGACGCGCGCCCCGGCCGGCACGCGGAACGAGACGTCGCGCAGCGCGGCGCGCTCGTCGCCCGGGTAGGTGAACGTGAGGTGGCGGAACTCGATCTCGCCCGCGCAGCGCGGGGGACGGCGCGCCTCAGGCGCGCTCGCGATCTCGACCGGAGCGTCGAGGATGGCCTCGATGCGGCGGTACGACGCCGCGCCGCGTTGGAACATGTTGATCACCCAGCCGAGCGCCACCATCGGCCAGTTCAGCATGCCGAGGTAGACGGTGAAGGCCACGAATTGCCCGAGCGTGATCTGGGCGCCGACCACCGCGCGCCCGCCGAGATAGAGCGCGAGCAGCGCGGCCGCGCCGGACAGGAACGCGAGCGCGGGGTAGAAGAATCCCGAGGTCCGGATCAGCGCCAGGTTCTGGGCGAGGTAGTCGAGATTCAGCGTGCGGAAGTCACTAAGCTCGCTCGCCTCGCGCGCGTACGCGCGCACCACGCGCACGCCCGCGAGATTCTCCTGCACGCGTGCGGCGATGCGCGCAAAGCGCTCCTGGATCGCCTCGAACCGTACCTCGATGCGCTCGCCGAAGTACCACACGCACAGCGAGACGAGCGGGAGCGGCAGGAGCGCGAACAGCGTTACGCGCGGGCTGATCGCCAGCATGAATCCGATCGAGACCAGCGCCACGACCACCGTGTTGACGAGATACATGATGCCGGGCCCGAGCATCATGCGCACCGCCGCGAGGTCGTTCGTGGCGCGCGACATGATCTCGCCGGTGCGCTCGCGCTGGAAATAGGCCGCGGGGAGGCGCTGCAGGTGCGCGAACAAATCGTTGCGCAGGTCGTACTCGACCTCGCGCGAGATCGCGATCACGGCGCGCCGCATCCAGTACTTGAACAGCCCGGCGACGATCCCGATGCCGAGCAGCCCGAGCGCGTAGCGTCCGAGCTTCTCCGCCGTCACGCCCTTGTAGAGATCGTCCACCGCGTACCGCAGCACCTGGGGCTGTGCGAGCGCGATCAGGTTCGAGATCACGACGCAAGCGATGCCCCAGGTGAGCCCGCCACGGTAGCGGGCGAGGGAGCGGATCAACCGGCCGTTCGGGGCGAACAACCGAGGGAACCTCCCGAAGTCCCGAGGCGATCAGACGGCCGTCAGGCCGCGAGGCTCACGGGCTGCTGCGTGCTCCAGCCAGACCCTGGAGGCGGCCCAGTTTCGTCTGTTTGAGCGCGATCGCCACGTACAGGCGGTCCACGTGGAGCGCGTTCTTCGCCGTCATCGTGTGCATCGATCCGACCATGAGATCGAGCCGGTCGCTGGTCTTGTAGACGAGCAGCGGGCCGGCCATCTGCGTCGTGACGTGCGCATTCGTCGTCGCCGCGACGGCATCGCCCGGAAGCGCGTGGTAGGTCTGGTCTCCGCCGATGATCGGGAGCCCTTGGGTCGGATCGCTCCTTCCGAACGCCGCCTGATAGCGCCCGGCCGCGAGCAACGCGTGGCTCAGCCACCACCCGACCGTCGCGTCCGCGACCACCTGATCCGTCGGAGCATGGTTGTTGACGTTGACGGTCTTGGTGGCCCGATTGCCATTGTTGTCGAGGTAGTCGATCGAGGCGCTCGTCTTGTCCATGTAGTACCGATACCCGCCGTCCACGCTCACGAACGCGAAGTGTCCGACCGGCATTCCGTACGCGAACTTGCCGACCAGGTTCGACGCGCCTTCGCCGATCCGCGGGTTCAGGCTCCGGTTGTAGCCCATCGGCGGATTCCAGTCGATCTCGACACTGCCGGTCGTCGCGCCGGTCCCGAACGCGTGGATCCTGAGCCCGATCAGGAGGTCGCCGAATCCGGTCTCGGTGCGGCCGCCGTCGGCCGCGGGGCTGCCATCGCGCCGCGTCACGCCGGCGAACGGGAATCCGAGGATGAACGTGCGGCCCTTCGTCCAGCCGAATTCGTTGTACGAGAACAGCGACTTCTCCTCGTGCAGCCCGCCCTGATCGAGCGGGTGACGCGTGCCGTTCAGATCGTGATAGCTGTCGGCGGAGAAGTAGGAGCTTCCAATCGAGCTGTAATGGTCACCCGGCGAGAGCAGCCAGGCGTCGGCGCGCGCCGGGCGGGCGGCCAGCGGCAAAGCGGCCGCAACGACTAGACATGCGATCGAAATCGAACGCGGGTTCATGCGTACGGGCAAGTCTCCTCCGGTCGGGTCAACGGAATCCGGGGAGACTATCGAACCGGACGCGCGCCGCGCAAGCGGCGGGCGGACCCGGCGTGCTCCGCGCCCCCGCCGCGCCCGCGCGGTCGCGCCTGGCGTTTCCCTGTGGCACCCTGTGCGCACGATGGCCCGCATTCTCGAGTACGTCCGCGATCCGTCCGGGGTGTGGAATCTCCCGTCCGGCCAGCTCGAGCGGCTGCGCCGCGAGTTCCCGGACGTGCAGTTCGATTCGCCGGCCACCCGCGCCGACGTCCCGGCCGTGCTCCCCGAGGCGGACGCGGTCTACGGCTGGGCGGTGCGGCCCGACAACTTCCATCTCGCGAAGAAGCTGCGCTGGATCCACGTCTCGGCCGCGGGAGTCGGCCCGGCGCTGTTCCCCGCGCTGATCGAGAGCCCGGTCGTGTTCACGAACGGCCGCGGCCTCCACGCGGAATCGATGGCGGAGCACGCGCTCGGCCTGATGCTCTCGTTTGCGCGCAAGCTGCACCTGGCGCGCGACGCGCAGCGCGAGCGGCGCTGGACGCAGCGCGAGATGATCGCCGGGGCGCCGGCGTTCGCCGAGCTCTCGGGTTCGACGCTCGGCCTCGTGGGATTCGGGCGCGTCGGCACCGCGCTCGCGACGCGCGCGCGCACGCTCGGCGTGCGCGTGATCGCGGTGCGGCGCCATCCGCATGCGCCGCCCGAGCCCGCGCACGAGCAATGGCCGCTCGAGCGCCTCGATGCGCTGCTCGAGTGCGCGGACTGGGTGGTGCTCGCGCCCGCGCTGACCGCGGAGACCGAGAAGATGATCGGCGCGCGCGAGCTTGCCCGCATGAAGCCCGGCGCGGTGCTCGTCAATCTCGGCCGCGGCGGGCTCGTCGACGAGGCCGCGTTGATCGCGGCGCTCGCGGGCGGGCGGCTCGCGGGCGCGGCGCTCGATGTCGCCGAAGTGGAACCGCTGCCCGCGGAGAGCCCGCTCTGGGGCCTGCCGAACGTGATCGTCACGCCGCACGTCTCGGGCCTCGGCCCGCGCTACTGGGAGCGCGCGGTGGATCAGTTCGCGCACAACCTCCGCGCGTTCCTGCGCGGCGCGCCGCTCGAGAACGTCGTGGACATGCGGCGGGGTTACTGAGGTGCTCGGCACGCGCGGCGCGCTGCTCGCCGGCGGCGCGGGGCGGAGGCTCGGACTCGGCGTGCCGAAGGCGTTGGCGGTGCTGGAGGGGCGGACGCTGCTCGATCGCGCGCTCGCGACGCTGCGCGAGGTGTGCGACACGATCGTCGTCGCGATGTCGCCGAAGCGCCCGCTGCCGCCCGAGCTCCGCGCCGGGTTCGAGACGGTGTGGGATCCGCCCGGCGCCGAAGGTCCGCTCGCGGCCATGATCGCCGCGCTCGCGCCGCCCGGATGGGAACGCGCGGTCGTGCTGGGCGTGGACTATCCGCTCGCGCGCGCCGACGCGCTGCGCGCGCTGCTCGATCTCCTGCCCGGGGAGGCGGCCGTCGTTCCGGCCCCGGGCGGCAGGCTTCAGCCCGTGTTCGCGGCCTACGCGCCGAACGCGATCGAGCGCCTCGCGGCGGCGTTCGCGGCCGGGGCGCGCACCACGGTCCCCGCGGTCGAGGCGCTCGGGCCGCGCGTGCTCGATGACGACGCGCTGGCGCGCGTGCCGGGTGGAATCGAGAACTGGCTCAACGTGAACAGCGCGGAAGAGCTCGAGGACGCGGCGCGCCGCCTGCGCGCGCACGCGGCCCGGAGCCGCGCGTGAGCGCGAGCGCGCCCGACCTCGCCGGCGTTCCGATCGCGCACGTGCTGCCCGCCCTGCGCGCGCTCGAGCCGCGGGCGCGCGCGTGCTGGGCGTACGACCTCGACGCGATCGAGCGGCGCGCGCGCCGCTTTGTCGCCGCCTTCGCGCCGCTCGATCCGCTGGTGGCGTTCGCGCTCAAGGCGAACGCGCTGCCCGCGCTGCTCGAGCGCGTGCGCGCCGCCGGGCTCGGCGCCGACGCCGGATCGTTCGGCGAGCTCGAGATCGCGCGGCGGGCGGGGTTCGAGCCGGCGCGCATGGTGCTGAACGGGAACGGCCGCACCGCCGAGGAGGCCGAGTGGGCGGCGCGCGAGCAGCTCGCGCTGGTCAACGCCGACGCGATCGAGGAGCTCGACCTGCTCGATCGCGCCGCCGCCGCGCACGGCGCGCGGAGCCGCGTCGCGTTGCGCGTGAATCCCGGGATCGAGACGCCCGGGCATCGCTACGTCGCAACCGGCGGCGCGGACGCGAAGTTCGGCGTCTCACCCGCGGAGGCGCTGGAGGCGTGGGCGGCGCGCGGGCGCTGGCCGCACCTCGCGCTCGATGGAATCCACGTGCACGTCGGCTCGCAGGTCACGGAGACCGCGCCGCTCGAGCGCGCGCTCGACGCCGTGCTCGAGCTCGTCGACGACTCCGCGCGCCGCGGCGCGCCGCTCGGCGTCGTGAATCTCGGCGGCGGCTTCGGGATCGACTACGGACGCGCGGCGGAGTTCCCGCTCGAGGCCTGGGCGGCGCGGCTCGCGGAGCGCGCGCGCGGGCGGTCGCTCGACTGGGTGCTCGAACCCGGACGCTGGATCGCGGCGCCCGCCGGCGTGCTGATCGCCGAGGTGCTGATGGTCAAGCGCCGCGGCGGACGGCGTTTCGTCGTGATCGCCGCGGGCATGAACGATCTCCTGCGCCCGGCGCTCTATCAGGCCTCGCATCGGATCGTCCCGCTCGCGCCGCGCGCCGGCGCGGCCACCTCCGCCACGGTGGTCGGCCCGGTGTGCGAGAGCGCGGACGTGTTCGCCGACGGGATCGAGCTGCCGCCGCTCGAACCGGGCGATGCGGTCGCGATCCTGGACTGCGGCGCCTATGGCGCGGCGATGGCGTCGAACTACAACGGCCGCGGCCGGCTCGCCGAAGTCGTGGGGAGCGCGGGGCGCCTGACACGGGCGCGCGCCGGGGAGACGCCGGAGGACCTCGCGGAGCGGCGGACGGCCGACGAGCTGCGCGCCTAGAGGGCGAGCTTCGGCCGCACCGCCATGACGAGCGTGGTCGGGGCCGAGGCGAGATTCAGATAGCAGTGCTCGCGGTGCGCGCGGAAGTGGACCGAGTCGCCCTCGCGCAGTACGAACGACTGGCCCTCGACGCGCACCTCGGCGATGCCGGAGAGCACCATCAGCCACTCCTCGCCCTCGTGCCGGTGCGTCAGCGCGGGCTCGCGCCGCACCGGCAGCGTCACGATCTGCCCGCTGGTCTCGGCGGCGTGCACCGGCTCCGCGAGCGGCTCGAGGATCGCGGCGCACCACTGCACGCGCCGTTGGCCGCGTTCGGCCGCGCGCAGCACGGCGACCTCCGGCAGCACGCGCGGCTCGACCAGCGTTGCGGGCCGGAGGCCCAGGGCGCGCGCGATTCGTCCCAGCGCCCCGACGGTCGGGGAGGCCTTGCCGCGCTCGATCTCGGAGACATGCGTTGCCGAAATGCCGCCGCGCTCCTCGAGATCCTTGAGCGTGAGCCCGCGCGAGACGCGCTGCATCTTGATGCGGCGCCCGAGCTCGCCGGGCGACGGATCGCGGGACGGAACCTCGTGGCGAGGGGACGGCTTCGCTCCGGGACGCGGGCGGGTGCGGGTGGCTTCGGACGATCGCATCATCCGAGCGACTCCTCCAGCGGGCGGGTCAGGACCGCGATCACTTCGGCCGGTGCATCGCTACGCGCACGCAGCCGATGCGGAAGCGTGAGCGTGGCCTGGACCGCGTCGCCCTCGTCGAGCGTGCAGCGCTCGCCGCCGAAATCGGCTTCGAGGCTGCCGCGCCGCACCAGGTACATCGCGTCGCCGTCGAGCGGCGCGGCCTCGAGCGACAGCTCGCCGGCGACCGTCAGGCGATACGAATACATGCGGCTTCCCGGGATCCCGGACGTCAGCACCTCGGCGGTCACGCCGCGGGCCGGATGAACGGTGCGCGACTCCTCGCGCCGCATGTGGGCGATGTCGGGCCGCTCGTCCTGCTCGATGAAGTACGAGGCGTCCTTGCCAAGCGCGCGCGCGATGCGGACCAGTGCGCCGATCGTGGGGGAGGTGCGGCCGCGCTCGATCTCGGAAAGGTGCGTGGCGGACAAGCCGCAGGCGCTCTCGACCTGTTTCAGGGTCATGCGGCGGTCCATCCGAAGCTTGCGGATGCGGCGGCCCAGCTCCTCGATGTCCACGATGGAAGACGCGCTCATCGTTCTCCTCTCGACGAGTGCAGGTGGAATGATCCGAGACGTGTTCCCGTGCAGAACGGCCAGACCTGGGGGAATGGAGAAGCCAGCTTCAATGTACGGATTAATATTCGACGCATTGCGGCCTCGTTGCAACCCGATTCGAAAAGCGGCCTGCGCCCCGCAAGATCGTCGCGTCAGGGATGGAATTGGGCGCGCGAGGCCGGGACTGTTACACCGGCGCGGGTTCCATGCAAACCCGCCCTCTCCCCGATGTGGTCCCTGGACCCCGCTCGCCCGCTCCGGAATACACCGCGGCGGGGCGTTTCTCTCCCGGGCGCTCCCCGCCGCTTGACACCCCCGCCCACGGCCCACAAGATGCGGGGCTGGAATCCCGGCTAACCACTGTCGTGACTCGGTTTGCCGGGGACTTTGTGAAAGTTGGCGCAAGCCGCGCCGGGCCCGCGCCGGCGCACCTTCAGCGAGGCGGAGAGTGATCCAGGTCGTGTGCATCAAGCAGGTCGCGGATACCGAGACGCGCGTGAAGGTCGGCTCCGACGGCCGGAGCCTCGATCCGGCCGGCGTCACTTGGATCCTGAATCCGTACGACGAATTCGCGGTCGAGCAGGCGCTGCGTGTCAAGGAGAAGGCAGGCGCAGGAGAGGTGATTGCGATCTCGCTCGGCGGGGCGGGAGTCCAGACCACGCTCCGGAGCGCGCTCGCGCTCGGCGCGGACCGCGGCATCCATCTCAAACACGAAGGCCCAGCGCCCGATTCGCTCGCGGTGGCGCGTGCGCTCGCCGAGGCCATCCGCCCGCTCGACGCGAACCTGATCTGGCTCGGCAAGCAGGCGGTGGACGATGATGCGGCGCAGGTCGGACCGATGCTCGCGACGCTGCTCGATCTGCCGTGCGTCACGGTGGTCGCCGCGTTCGAGCTCGCAGAGGCCCTAGCGACGGTGGAGCGCGAGATCGAGGGCGGGCGCGAGGTGGTCGAAGTCGCACTCCCGGCGGTGCTCACGACCGACAAGGGCCTGAACGAGCCGCGCTATGCCTCGCTCAAGGGAATCATGGCGGCGAAGAAGAAGCCGATCGAGGAGCGGCCCGCCGTGCCGGGCGAGCCGAACCTCGAGGTCACCGCACTCGCGCTGCCGCCGCCGCGCGCGGCGGGCCGCATCGTCGGCGAGGGAACGGCGGCGGTGCCGGAGCTGGTGCGGCTGCTGCGCGAGGAAGCGCGCGTCATCTAGGAGGCCGCTTGAGCGTTCTGGTGTTCATCGAGCAGCGCGAAGGCCGCGTGCGCCCCGTGTCGCGCGAGGCGCTCGGCGAGGCCACGCGCATCGCGGCCGCGCTCGGCGGCCCCGTGATCGGCGTGTGCGCCGCGGCGGCCGATCCCGGGCTCGCGGCGCTCGGCGAGGCGGGCGCGGAGCGCGTGCTGCTCGCCCAGCACGAGCGCTTCGCCGCCTACGATGCGGATGGCTACACGGCCGCGATCGAAGCCGCGGCGCGCGCGGTCCAGCCGGGCGTGCTGCTGTTCGCGGCGTCGGCGATGGGGAAGGATCTCGCGCCGCGCGTCGCCGCGCGCCTCGGCGTCGGCCTCGCCTCGGACTGCACGGCGGTCGAGACCGTGGGTGGCGCGCTCACCGCGACGCGGCCGGTGTACGCGGGCAAGGCGCGCCAGCAGGTGCGCTTCCCGCGCACGCCGGCGCTGCTCTCGCTGCGTCCCAAGATCTTCGCCGCGACCTCGAAGCCCGGCGCGAGCGCGACGGTCGAGCCGCTCGAGGTCGCCCTGCCGCCCGCGCCGCGCGCGCGCGTCGTGCGTCACGCGGTGGCCCCTGGCGCGAAGCTCGATCTCACCGAATCCGAAATCATCGTGTCGGGCGGCCGCGGGCTCAAGGGCCCCGAGAACTTCCCGATCGTCGAGGAGCTGGCCGAGGCGCTCGGCGCCACCGTCGGCGCTTCGCGTGCGGTGGTGGACGCGGGGTGGCGGCCGCATCACGACCAGGTGGGGCAGACGGGGAAGACGGTCTCGCCGAAGCTCTACGTCGCGGTCGGAATCTCCGGCGCGATCCAGCACCTCGCCGGCATGTCGTCGTCGCGCTGCATCGTCGCGATCAACAAGGATCCCGACGCGCCGATTTTCAAGGTCGCGGACTATGGCCTGGTCGGGGATCTGTTCGAAGTGGTGCCGGCCCTGACCGCCGAAATCCGCAAGCTGAACGTGCACGCCTGAACCCACGGGCCGCGGCTTGACGCGTCCCGGCGCGGCCCGTAGGTTCCGGAATGGAGAACGCCCATGCGAGCCTATCTGCCCATCCTGATCTTCCTCGCCGCGGCGACCAGCTTCGGGCTCATCACGCTCGGGCTCTCGACGTTCATCGTGCCGCGGCGCCATGGCGCGCGGAAGGACTCGGCGTACGAGTGCGGCGTCGAGCCGGTCGGAAACGCGCGGGCCCGCTTCCCGATCAAGTTCTACCTGGTCGCGGTGCTGTTCATCCTGTTCGACATCGAGGCGGTGTTCCTCTATCCGTGGGCGGTCGCGTTCCGTCAGCTCGGGATGTACGGACTCGTCGAGATGATGCTGTTCATCGTGATCCTGCTCGTGGGGTACGTGTACCTGCTGAAGAAGCGCGCCCTGGAATGGGAGTGATCCGCCGCGGCCGCGAGGCCCGGACCCCTGCGCGGCGTCCGGGGACCGGAGTTCTGCCATGACCGACGATCCGAAGCTCCAGCCGTTCCGAACGCTCGCCCCGCCGCCCTCACCGGCCGCGCCGCCGCTGCTCGAGCCGCGCACCGAGGAGGACCTGATTCGCGAGGAGCTGGAGCGCGGCATCCTCTTCACCACCATGGATTCGGTGGTGAACTGGGCGCGCGCGAACGCGATCTGGCCGCTCGGGTTCGGGCTCGCCTGCTGCGCGATCGAGATGATGGCGATCGCCGGGCCGCGCTTCGACATCTCGCGCTTCGGCGCCGAGGTGTTCCGCGGCTCGCCGCGCCAGGCGGACCTCATGATCGTCGCCGGGCGCGTGAGCGTGAAGATGGCGCCGGTGCTGCGCCAGCTCTACGACCAGATGCCCGACCCCAAGTGGGTGATCTCGATGGGCGCGTGCGCCTCGTGCGGAGGCGTGTTCAACAACTACGCGATCCTGCAGGGCGTGGACAAGATCGTGCCGGTCGACGTGTACGTGCCGGGCTGCCCGCCGCGTCCCGAGGGTCTGATCCACGGCATCATGAAGCTCCAGGAGAAGATCCTGGCCTCGCGCGTCGAGCTGGGACCGACGGTCCCGAAGGGTAAGCGGAAGGGCGCCGCGTGATCGCGCTCACTCCCGAGCGCGTGCTCGAGCGCCTGGGCGAGCGCTTTCCCGGCGTCGGGTTCCATCGCCCGACCGGCGACGCGGTGCGCGATCTCACGCTCTACGTGCCGGCCGACCGGCTGGTCGAGGTCGCGACGTTCCTGCGCGACGATCCCGAGCTCGACTTCGCGATGCTGTCGTGGATCGCGGGCGTGGACTGGCTGCCGCGCGAGCCGCGCTTCGAGGTGGTGTACGGGCTGCTCTCGCTGTCGCGCCCGGCGCGCCTGAATCTCAAGGTGCAGGTCCACGGCGAGGCGCCGCGCGTGCCGACCGTTGTCGGCGTGTGGCCGACGGCGAACTGGCACGAGCGCGAGACGCGCGATTTCTACGGCATCGAGTTCACCGGTCATCCGGATCCGCGCCGGATCCTGCTCCCCGAGGACTGGGTGGGCTGGCCGCTGCGCAAGGACTCGCCGCTCGGCTACGAGGAAGTGGCGTTCACGCACAACACGCCGGGACGCAAGAAGCCGAGCCCGTCGCTCACGCGCCTGAAGCCCAAGAAGGTGAAGATCCGTGCGCAGTGAGACCATGACGCTGAACATGGGGCCGCAGCACCCCTCCACGCACGGCGTGCTGCGCGTCGCGCTCGAGCTGGACGGCGAGACGGTGGTGAAGTGCCAGCCGATCATCGGCTACCTGCACACCGGCATGGAGAAGCAGGCCGAGTACAAGACGTACACGCAATCCATCCCGCAGACCGACCGGATGGACTATCTCGCCCCGCTCAGCAACAACCTCGCGCTCTGCCTGTCGGCCGAGAAGCTGCTCGACATCGGGATGCCCGCGCGCGTGCAGGCGATCCGCGTGCTGCTCACGGAGCTGACGCGCATCAGCGCGCACTGCGTGTGGCTCGGCACGCACGCCATCGACATCGGCGCCATGACGGTGTTCTGGTACTGCTTCCGCGAGCGCGAGAAGGTGCTGTCGATCTACGACCAGGTGTGCGGCGCGCGCATGACCGCCTCGTACTTCCGCGTCGGCGGCCTCGCGATGGACATCCCGGAGGGGCTGCTCGACCGCTGCCAGAAGTTCGTGGACGAGATGCCCGCGCACGTGGACGAGTACGAGAAGCTGCTGTCGAAGAATCCGATCTGGCTCGCGCGCACCCAGGGTGTCGCGACGCTCTCGGCGCGCGATGCGGTCGCGCTCGGCGCGACCGGGCCGGTGCTGCGCGGCTCCGGCGTGCAATGGGACCTGCGCCGCCACCAGCCGTACAGCGGCTACGACACGTACGAATTCGACGTGCCGGTGGGCTCGACCGGCGACGCGTACGACCGCTACCGCGTGCGCATCGAGGAGATGCGCCAGTCCACGCGCATCGCGAAGCAGGCGATCGAGCGCATCCGCGAACTCGGCGAGAGCGGCGAGTACCGCCTGCGCGATTTCAAGTACGTGCTGCCGCCGAAGGAGGAGGTCAAGACCTCCATGGAGGCGCTGATCCACCACTTCAAGATCGTGGCGCACGGCTTCTTCCCGCCGGTCGGCGAGGCCTATCAGGCGATCGAGGCGCCGAAGGGCGAGCTGGGCTTCTACTTCATCTCGGACGGGACACCGCGGCCGTGGCGCATGAAGGTGCGCTCGCCGTCGTTCGTGAACCTGCAGTGCCTGCCCGCGATGGTGGAGGGGCGCCTGGTCGCCGACGTGATCGCTGCGATCGGCAGCATCGACATCGTGCTCGGCGAGGTGGACCGGTGAGCGCGACCGCGATCCCGGCGAGCGCGCTGGCGCCGCTGCGCGTTTCGGATGCGGCGCGCGCGGCGATCGAGCAGTCGCTCACGCGCTACCCGAACCCGCGCTCCGCGATCCTGCCGGTGCTCTGGGCGCTCCAGCGCGAGATCGGCTGGCTGCCGCCCGCGGCGCTGCGCTACGCCTCGCAGGTCACCGGGATTCCGGAGCCCGAAGTGTTCGGCATCGCCACCTTCTACACCATGTTCAATCTCGCCCCGATCGGGCGCCATCACCTGCAGGTGTGCATGACGCTGTCGTGCTCGCTGATGGGCGCGGACCGGATCTGGCGCCATCTCGAGAACCAGCTCGGCATCGGGCACGGCGAGACGACGCCGGACGGGCGCTTCACGCTGCGCAAAGTGGAGTGCCTCGCCGCGTGCGGCGGCGCGCCCTGCCTGCAGGTGAACTTCGACTATCACGAGAACCTGGACGAGGCCGGGGTGGACCGCCTGCTGGAGACGCTGAAGTGAGGGGCCCGCTGCTGT
>Ga0318553_10000586_pt1 | contig 11875 bp, 12 predicted proteins | sample GRESIP082b2f21_FD_203686 | JGI IMG/M metagenome (GOLD analysis project Ga0318553, IMG submission 203686) | Tropical soil microbial communities from Luquillo Experimental Forest, Puerto Rico - GRE.SIPMG.082b2f21 | ecosystem: Environmental > Terrestrial > Soil > Tropical forest > Bulk soil...
GCGCCGGATCGCCGCCACGGACGGCTTCGACCAGCACATCGCCCAGATGGAACGGGACCTGGGCGATTTCGAGAAGTCCCGGCCGTTCATCCTCACGACGATGCTGGAAACCAGCCTGCTGCTCAAACCCGGAACAAGGTTCGTAGAGATCCTCGTCGCCAGCCTGCTGGCCGCGCGCCGACCCTACGGAGACCTCCTGCTGTGGCCGGAGAAGGCCGAGCCGCTGCTCATCGACCCCCTCCCTTCCGTGGCACACACGGCGCGGGCGGTGCGGGTGCTAGCCAGCACGCAGGCGATACGGCAGTCCAGCCAGGTGCGAGAGGCCCTGGACCAGGCGGTGGCCTGGCTCATCGAGCAGCGTGATCTGCACAACGCCTATGAGGTCACCGAGCGGCTGGTCAGCGGCAGGCCCGAACTGGTCCACGTGCGGCACTTCACGGCCGCTTGGGTGGTGAAGGCCCTGGTGTCGGCGGGCGTCCCGGCGGCGCACCCGGCGGTGAGCGGCGCGGTGGCCCGGATCTGGGACAGCTACGGCGGCGACACCGCGGCCCTGTGGGCATGGGACAACGGCGACCTGCCGATATGGATGACCTTCGACGCGATCGAGGCGCTCCGCCTTGCCAACCTGGCCATTCCGGCCAGGCCCGGCTGGTCCCCGCCCCCGTGACACAGGATGCACGACCGAAATCTGCCCGACTCGGGCCCAATGTCCGAATCGCTGGCCATAACGCGATCCTTCCGGCTGAAGTGCGCCAACAAGGTGGTTACAAGTTGAGACGAACGGCTTTTCCGGGCCTCGGCAGCCGCTAAAGTCTCCCCCATACCTGGTGTTACACACCGGCTGGCCAGTCACGTTCTTCCGTAATTCATGGCCGCCACGACAGGCTTTTCAGGTTTTGCGGAAGGACGCAGTTGAGCGCTGGCGGGACCTTGGCTGAAGCGACGGATGCACCGTCGCCGGCAGCACCGGAGACCGAGATCCCGTCGGTCGACTGGTGGATGACTAGTCACTGCAACCTCGCCTGCGACTTCTGTTACGGGCCCGTGCCGGGCAAGGACCCGGTCGAGCGCCGGCCCGAGATCCTCGAGGCGCTCGCGGCCTCCTCCGCGCGGGTGGTGACCTTCTGCGGCGGGGAACCGCTGCTGGTCCGCAAGATCGACGAGTACGCGACCGAGCTGGCGCGGCACCGCAAGTCCACGGTGCTCAACACCAACGGCGAACTCCTGCGCAAGCGTCTTGACCAGGGATTGCGGCTAGCCGACTTCACCGTGGTGGGCATCTCGATCGAGGGCTCGACGCCAGAAATTCACCGCGCGATGCGGGGGCAGAGGGCCGATCTCGACGAGGTGATCGAGGCGGCCAGGCAGGTAGCGAAAGAACCCAGTGTCAGCCTGAAGCTGGCCACCGTGGTGAGCCGCGTGAACCGGGATGACCTGCCGTCGCTGACCGAGACCATCCGCGATCTCGTCCCCGACATCTGGCGCCTCTACCAGTACAGCAGCAGGGGCGAGCAGAACTCCGGCCAGGAGCGGCACTGGCTAGCTGACGACGAGTTCCAGCGCTTGGTCAAGATCGCCACGGATCTGGTGGCACCGGTGGTAAAGACGGCGCCGTCCAGCGAAGCCGAGACGGAGGGCTGCCTCATCGTCGACCCGGCCGGCAACGTTCTCCAGCCGGCCGGCGACAGGTACCTGCGGCTGGGTAACTGCCTGACAGAACCGCTGGACCGGATCTGGGCGGAAATCCCGGCGCGGTCGACGATCATCAACAACAAGCGCTGGCTGTCCGTCCTCAGCTAGCGGGCGGGCTGGGATGAAGCCACGGTCCGTTCGGGACAAGCGGGGCGGGCACTGGCGCGGACGGGCAGCTGCGTACGGGCGTGCCGGTTGACCTTAGCGTTCCGACCTGTTCAGCCATTTGCCGGTGGTTACCGGGGTCCAGGCGGCTAGGCGGTCGAGCAGCACGCCCGGGTCGGATTCTGTGAGCACGAGGCCGCGGTGGACCGGGCGGACGAAGCCCGCTCGCGCCGCCCCGTCGAGCAGCGCCGCCAGCGGCGCGAAGTAGCCGGCCACGTCGAGGACGCCGCACGGCTTGGCGTGGATGCCGAGCTGCGTCCAGGTCACCACCTCGAAGAACTCGTCCAGCGTGCCGTAGCCGCCGGGGAGCATAACGAACGCGTCGGCGGCGTCGGCCATCGCCGCCTTGCGCTCGTGCATGGTCTCCACGACCGTGAGGCTGGTCAGCCCGGAGTGGGCGACCTCTCTTTCCTTGAGCGCGCGCGTGATCACGCCGTAAGCCTCGCCGCCGTTGCCGAGCACCACGTCGGCGAGGACGCCCATCAGGCCGACGTGGCCGCCGCCGTAGACCAGCCGGATGCCGCGGTCGGCGAGCGTCTGGCCGAGGGACGCAGCGGCTGCGGCGTACGCCGGGTCGGTGCCGATGTTCGACCCGCAGTAGACGGCGACGGCTTTGAGGTGCTTCCGGTTAGTCATTCGCGGGCTGCAGGCGCTTCTTGGCCTCCTCGTAGAGGTCCTCCGGCAGCGGGCCGCGCTCGGCGGTGGCGATGTTCGCGGCGAGGTGCGCGGGGTTCGCGGTGCCCACGATCGTGCTGGACAGACCCGGGTGGCTGAGCGTGAAGCGGAGCATGAACTCCATGTTCGTCAGGCCGGCGTCCTTGATCAGGTCCTCGATGCCGGAGGACGCCCAGTTGCGCTGGCCCACGCCGGGCTGCTGGCTGAGCGGGCCGGTGCGCCAGTTCTTGTCCTCGGACGCCGCCCCGCGGGCCGCGCCGCCGCGGATGAGCGTGCCCGCGCCGGCGGCGGCCGCGGTGATGAGGTCCTCGTGGTCGCGCTGCACCGCCGAGTAGGGGATCTGGAAGACGTCGAAGACGTTCATGGCGATGTGTTCGGGGAGGTTGGGGAGGATGCCTGACATCCCGATGAAGCGGACCTTGCCCTGGTCCTGGAGTGTTTTCAGGGTCTCGACCGTGTGGTTCTCTTCGAGCGTGGCTTTGCTCGGTGACATGTGAACCTGGACGAGGTCGAGGCGGTCGGTGCGGAGCCGCCGCAGGCTCTGCTCGACGTCCGCCCGCACGTTGGCGGGGCTGTAGTCGTGCGGGTACGGCGGCGGGACGCCCGCCGGCAGCTCGATCAGGCAGCCGCACTTGGACGCCAGGAAGAACTCGTCGCGCCGGCGGCCGATGCAGCGGCCGATGAGCTCTTCGCTGCCGCCGTAGTCGGGCGAGGTGTCGATCAGGTTGATCCCGCCGTCGAGCACGGCGTTCAGGAGGCGGCCCGCGTCCTCGTCGCCGATCTCGGGTCCCCGCGGCCCGCCTCTCAGCTCCATGGCCCCGTAGCCGAGGATGGTCACGTCAGCGCCGGTGCGGCCCAGGACTCGTGTCATGATCGCCATGACAGTCACGCTATCCGTTAGGCCGGTCTAGGTCGCGATGGCCTTGCCTTCGGCGGCCACGTCGCGTTCCCGGACGGCCAGCCGGAGGCGCTCTTCGGCCAGCCGCGCGAAATGACCGTCTACCTCCGCCGCGTAGGGCCTGCGGCCGAGCGCGACCGCCGCCACCGACGCCGACGCCAGGCCGCCGAACGGCTCCCATACGACGTCGGACGGCATCGTCGCCGCGTAGATGAGCCTTTCCATGAACTCCAGCGGCTTCTGGTTCAGGTGCGCCGCGCTCGTCTGCGTGGGTTTGTACACGCGCGGCGCGGCCCGGCGCATGGTCCCTTTCAAGCGCTCGCTGTCGTGCAGCGGCGGCCTGCTCCAGACGTTCGTCAGGCCGTGCGCGTGGTTCCAGCGGTAGCGCAGCGAATCCCACGCCTTGGCCGTGACGGGTGTCTTGCCGTCAAGCGAGAAATACGGCCAGCCTGACTCGGCCCCATGATCGTTGGCGTAGGCCGCTAGGCGCTCCACCATCAGCCCGGGAGGCCAGTACCACAGCCAGTCCTGGGTGAGGTATTTCCTGGTGGCGGCGTTCTTCACCCCGCACGCCTCGTTCGCCAGGTAAAGGGCGAGACCTGACCGCCGCCATTCGTGGCGCAGCCACTGTCGCACCGGCATCGGGCCATCTGGCCCGGTTATCTCGAAACGGCGCTGGTAGAGAACGCATACCTCGGTGACGACCGGAAATCGCCTGATGCTCTTCCCGTTGACGTTCCCGGCGATGTGCGCCAGCCCTTTATCCCAGGTCACCGTCTGCACGTAGTCCCAGCCAAGGGCGATGAACAGCGGGTGCACAGTCGCCCAGCCGACCTCGGTGTTCCAGAACCAGAGCGTCGTCGCCGGGTGAGCGGCCCTGCTCCACTCCTCGACATGGGGCCGGTACCACTCCACCAGGCCGGCGGGACCCGTGGTGTCACCGTGGAAGCCGCGGACTCCGTAGGCGCCATCGCTGACGATGGTCGCCGGGGCGGGCCAGCTCTGGTACGCCGCTAGCACGTTCCCGTGGTAGAGGACGTAGGCAGCGTCTTCCGCCGGTCTGCTGGCCATGCTAGAGACCGTACCGCGCCTGGCCGCGCGCGGCGGTGTGCTCGCGCCGGGCGGCCGGCAGGGCAGCCAGCATCAGCACGCCCGTCAGGGCGAACGCCGCCGGGTATCCGATGCGGGCCGCGAACAGGCCGAAGAAGGCGGGGCCCGCCCCGTACCCCGCGTCGTACGCCAGGTTCCACAGGGCGCTGGCCATGCCGGGGGAGGTGCGCATCCGGTCGATCATCACCGCGAACGTGGCGTTCTGGCTGATCCCGAACCCGGTCCCGAACAGGCACATGCCGGCGATCACGGCGGCCGGCGTGGCCGGGGCTGCCGGGAAGGCCAGCCAGACCATGGTGAGCATGCCAAGGGACGCGATCGCTAGCCCCGGAACCAGCAGGCTCGCGTGACCGCGCTGGTCGCCGCGGCGTCCCGCCCACCAGCGGCTGATCGTGGCGGTCAGGGCCTGGGCGAGCAGCCCGGCCGCGGCGACCGTGCCGGACACCCCGGCGGCGAGCGGCAGGAAGGAGACGACCACGCCCGCCGCCACCGTGCTCGCCGCGAAGATGATGAAAGGCCGTCGCTGGCCGCGCTGGCGCAGGGCGGCCAGCAGCCCGTCCGCTCGGCCGTCGGCGCGCCCTGGCCGCGCATCGCCGCGGCCGCGGTCCGCCCGGCCGGGCAGCCACGGGAACACCGCCACCGGGATAAGGGCGCTAGCGACCGCCAGGCCGGCGACCATCGCGATGCCGTACCGGCCAGCGAGCCAGACCCCCGCCGGCAGCGCCACGACTCCCGGCGCGGTGGCCACGATCCCGAACAGGCCCAGTCCTTCGCCTCGCCGTTCGGGCGGCAGCAGCGCCGCGGCGAGGGCGCCGCTGAGCACGGTGCCGAGCCCGAATCCGAAGCCGCGGACGACGCTGACCGCCATCATGATTCCCAGCGAGCCCGGCGCCAGCAGGGCCAGCGCCGGTATCCCCAGCAGCAGCGCGCCGGCCGCGAGCAGGACCCGGGACGTGTACCGCCGCATCAGGCTGGGCGCGGCGAGCTCCGCGGCCACGGTGCCCAGCAGGAGCACGCCGGTCACGAGCCCGGCGCCCGAACTGCCGGCGCCGACGGCCGCGGCGTACCGAGGCGCGACCGAAAGCAGCAGGTAGAAGCTGGTGAGTGCGGAGAATTCCGCTAGGAAGACCAGCGCGAGGGGGCCGCTTACGATGCGCCTCCCCGCTTTGACGGCGCTTCCTGGCGCGCCATCGCCCCGGGTTCCGGTGCGGGGTGCGGGGGCGGCGGTGCGGGGTGCGGCGGATGTCAACGTGCTCATACCTGCGACCGTATGGTCCAAGCGGAACACTGGTAAGGTCCAATTCCATGGCGATCCAGTGATCCGGTTTGGGTCGTTCCGGCCGGGGGCGCGGCTCTGCCGCCGGGGGCGCGGCTCAGCCGCCGATGGCGGCGGCGATGATCTCTTTCGCTTGTTCCTGAATGGCGGCGAGGTGGTCCGGGCCGCGGAAGGATTCGGCGTAGAGCTTGTAGACGTCCTCGGTGCCGGAGGGGCGGGCGGCGAACCAGCCGGACTCGGTGATCACCTTCAGGCCGCCGATCGGGGCGCCGTTTCCGGGGGCGGTGGTGAGGGCCGCGATGATCTTCTCGCCCGCGAGCTCGGTGGCCGGCACCTGCTCCGGGGATAGCTTCCCGAGCGCGGCCTTCTCCTCCCTGGTGGCCGCCGTGTCGATGCGAGCGTAAGCGGGCGCTCCGTAGCGGTCGGTGAGGCCGTGATAGAGCCGCGAGGGCGACTGCCCGGTGACCGCCGTGATCTCCGAGGCGAGGAGCGCGAGGATGATCCCGTCCTTGTCCGTCGTCCACACCGACCCGTCACGCTGCAGGAAGGACGCTCCGGCGCTCTCTTCGCCGCCGAAGGCCACGGAGCCGTCGAGCAGCCCGGGCACGAACCACTTGAACCCGACCGGCACCTCGAGCAGCTTGCGGTCCAGGCCCGCGGCCACCCGGTCGATCATCGACGAGCTGACCAGCGTCTTCCCGACGGCGGCGCGGGCCGGCCAGCCGTCACGGTGCCGGTACAGGTAGTCGATGGCGACCGCGAGGTAGTGGTTGGGGTTGAGCAGACCCGCGTCGGGCGTGACGATGCCGTGCCGGTCCGCGTCGGTATCGTTCCCGGTCGCGATCGTGAACTCGTGCTGGCGACCGATCAGGCTGGCCATCGCGTACGGGGAGGAGCAGTCCATCCGGATCTTGCCATCCCAGTCCAGGGTCATGAACCGGAACGTCGGGTCCACGAGCGGGTTGACGACGGTCAGGTCGAGGCCGTAGCGTTCGCCGATCTCGCCCCAGTACGCCACGCTCGCCCCGCCGAGCGGGTCGGCGCCGATGCGTATCCCGGCGTCCCTGATCGCAGCCAGGTCAACCACGCGGTCCAGGGCCGACACGTACTCGCCGAGGAAGTCGAACTTCCCCGTCGTGGCGGCCGCCATGGCCTGCGCGTACGGTATCCGGCGTACCTCTTTCAGCCCGCTGCCGAGCAGGTCGTTCGCCCGGTCCTGTATTTCCTTCGTGATGTCGGTGCCGGCCGGGCCGCCGTCGGGCGGGTTGTACTTGAACCCGCCGTCCGAAGGCGGGTTGTGCGAGGGGGTGACCACGATCCCGTCGGCCCGCGGCCCCTGCCCGGACGCGTTGTGCGCCAGGATCGCGCGGGACACCGCGGGCGTGGGCGTGTACCCGCCGCGGGCGTCGACGAGCACCCGCACGCCATTGGCGGCGAGCACCTCAAGCGCGCTGACCTGGGCCGGCTCGGAGAGCGCGTGCGTGTCAGCACCCAGGTACAGCGGCCCGTCGATGCCATGCCTGGCCCGGTACTCGCAGATCGCCTGAGTGGTGGCGAGGATGTGGTCCTCGTTGAACGTGGCCGTGAACGCCGAACCCCGGTGACCGGAGGTGCCGAATGACACCCGCTGGGCGGCGTCACCAGGGTCGGGGTGCACCGCGTAATAGGCGGTTACCAGCTTCGCGACGTTCACGAGGTCATCGGGAGCAGCGGGCTGGCCCGCACGCGGATCGGCCATACCGCCATACTGACACGCGGTGCCGGCCCGGGCGCCAGCCAGGGCCAGGGCCCGCTAGACGCGCCCGCCGAAGAAGACCTGGGTCTCGGCGAGCCTGCCGTCGCGGACGGTGCTGAACTCGGTGTTGCGGTACCGCTCGCCATCCTTCAGCGTGTACTCGTACATGAGGAAAACGCCGCCGTCATCGGTGTCGGCCAGCCGCAGGATCACTTGCGAGCTCAGGCGGTCCGCCGTCGGGAAGCACCGCTCGAGGAACGCCGCCTTGCCGATGTGGTCGTCTTGCGGGCTGGTGAACACATAGTCATCGGCCAACAGGCGTTCGGCGGCGGCACGGTCCTGGGAGAGGTAGGCCTCGAACGACGCCTTGACCACGTCACTGCCGGGCATTCGCGCCTCCGGCGGCCCGCTCACGCATGAGCTTTTCGACGGCGCTCGGCAGGGTGGTCTCGAAGTCTTGCAGCTTCGCCCATTCGGGTCTGACGGTGATGGTCGTCATCCGCTCGTACAGGGCACGGACCTGCGCGTCGAAGCCGTCCCACGCCTCCGGCGGCATGGTGCGGTGCGAGGCCTCGAGGTAGCCATCTGGCACGCCTTCGACCGTTTCGAGGGCGGCCCGGCCGCGGACCAGGAGCACCCGCGGCGGCGGCCCGAGGATGTCGATCGTGATCGCGACCCGGTCGTCGGCCCGCAGCGCGCGGACCTTGTCCGAGCTAGGGACGGTCCACATGCGGAAGCTGCCGCCGTCCCAGACGTACCCGATCGGGATCACTCGCGGCGCGCCGTCGGGCGCCGTGTAGGAAAGGTGCAGTAGCACCTGCTCACGCAGCAGCTGCCGCGCGATCGGCAGCGTCATCACCTGCGCGGGATCGGCCATCAGGATCACCACCTCATCGAGGAGCCGGTTCACGCGGTCAGCTGCCCAGCCGCCCGCGTCTCACGCTTACTAGACAGTTCGCGGGCGCCGGGATCATCGGTCCGCGGCCTGTCACATCGCACCCAGCCGGATCAGTCAATCAGGTGGCGGCTGCCGATGATCGCCCGCTGCCCGCTATCCCGCGCCACAGCGGCCACACTGGTGACCCTCCTGCCCTGCGGCCGCGCCATCCGCGGGGGCCCGCGATAACGCGAAAGCTTTCCCGGGCCAGGACCCGCAGGATCTTTCGCGCTAATCCCGCCGCCCGGCGCCGTGCGGCTGACGACGGGAGCCTAGTGGACGAGTTCCTCGCTCACCGCGGCCGGCGGGCACGGCTGGCGCGGCTCGGTGAAGACGTCACGCCGCCAGGTCCCGGGGTATTGCGGTGCGCTGAGGGCCGCCCAGCCGTAGAGGGCGAGCGGGTAGATGAAGTAGCCGAACCGGGTCGCCGGGGACAGCATGAACAGCGCCGTCAGGCCGAGAGCGATCCGCCGTGCGGCCTTCGCGGGGCTGTCGGGCGGCATGACTACCAGCGACGCGGCCAGGGCCAGCCCCGCCATCGCCAGCAGGATGATCGCGGCGGCGTGCCCGGCCGGGCCGAACGTGGCGGCCAGGATGTGACCGGGCAGCGGGCTCTGCGCCGGTGACCGGGCCGCGGTCAGGCCGAGCGGGTAGGCGACCGTGTTCTCCAGGATGGCGGCGGGGCCGGACAACGCGCCGGGGGCGAGCGCGGCGGCCAGCGCGATGGCCGTCCCCAGGGTGACGGCGGCGAACCTGACGGCCGCACGCCCGCCGTCCCTGGCGGCGACCATGACGGTGAGCACGGCCAGCGCCGGCCAGGCCGTGTACTTCATCGCGCAGGCGACCCCGAGAACAGCGGCGGGCTGCCAGGCGTCGCCGGTCATCCGGATGAGCAGCGCCAGGGCCAGGCAGGTCAGGGCGATCACCGGCGGGTCCGTGATGCCCATCGCGAGCGGGAAGGCCATCACCGGCGACGAGAGGGCGGCCGCGGCGAGGCAGAGCGCGATGCCCCGGCTTGACGTGATCCGGCTGGGCACCGCCCAGCTCGCGGCGAACCTGCTCGCGGTGACCAGGAACGTCGCGAACAGCAGGCCGAACGTGACCGCGGCGAGCAACGGCCGCGGGTCGCCGAGGATGCCGGGCAGGCCGAGCGCCTTCGGCAGGCCGAACACGGCCATCACCGGCAGGTACGGGTTGTAGGCGAGCCAGCCGCCGTGGGCGAGCTGCGCGAGCGGCAGGTAGGGGCTGCCATGGTGCAGCAGCAGGACTCCGGACCTGGCCACCACCGTGGCGTCGGGGGTGGACGGCTCCTGGGTCGCCAGCCAGGTGAGCGGCGCGATGAGCGCCCCGGTCACGCTGGCCGCCAGCGCCGCCAGCTGTCCTCCGCGGGCCCGCCAGCACACGGCCAGCGTAGTCGCGGCGGCGTAGCCGCCCGCTGCCCAGATGCCCCACCAGCGGTCCAGGCCCGGTCCGCTGAACAGGGCCACCGCGACCGCGTAGACCGCGAACCCGGCGTACCATGCGGCCGGCCGCCGCACGACGCCTACCAGACCCCGGTTTATCCCCACTCTTGGAGTAACGATGACCATAGACAGCAGCATTCCGGCCGGCGCCGCGCGGATCGATAGGCCTGGCCTCCGAATCCGGACTGTACCCAGCCTCCGCTGAGACGGGGAGCTAGCTTCCGGTCAGCGCTCGGTGTCCCCGAGGGCACTGGCGTCCGCGGGGACGTCGACTGAGTGCTGGCGCAGCGCGGATAGCGGGACGATCTCCAGCGCCCGCTCGTGAGTGGACGCGAGCACCACGGGCGCGGCTGCGCCGTCCTGATGGGCCCGCAGCCAGTTCGCGGCCGTCACGCACCACCGGTCCCCCGGCACCAGCCCGGGAAAGCGGAACTGGGGCATCGGGGTGGTCAGGTCGTTGCCGATGCGCCGCTGGTGTTCTAGGAATTCCTGAGTTACGACCGCGCAGATCGTGTGGCTCCCCCGGTCTTCGGGCCCCGTTGTGCAGCAGCCATCGCGGTAGAAACCGGTAAGCGGGTCAGTTCCACATGGCTCAAGCTCGCCGCCGAGTACATTTCGGTCGCCCATCCCAGAAGTATCGGCAGCACGGGACTCCATCCGCAAGACTCAGCAACGAACCATCAGCTCCGGACACACGCGATTCACATGATCGCGGCCATCACCGCGAGCACGAATGTGCTGATGGCGGCGAAGCCGTGCGCGATCGGGACGAGCACCGCCGGATTTGGCCGGATTGGGCGATGTCCGCCCGCGGAGCGGGAATCCTCGATCAGCCGGCGGATCATCTCATCGGTGACCTCGAAGTCCGGCTCCTGCGCCGGCTCGGCCGCCGCGGCCGGGGTATCCGGGACGACGACCGCGGACTCGTCCCATGGCGCGTGCGCCCGCCGCTCACCCGGCTTGCGCGCCGGATATGGCGTCCATAGCGTCACGGTGCACAGCCCGAGGCCCACGATCACCATCAGCATGACGACCGCGGTCCAGGCCAGCGCCCGCACTCCGCTGGCCAGGTAGCCGGCCCACACGAGCAGCCCGGAGATAGCCAGGCCGGCGTGGCTGAAGATCAATGGCGGCGGCAAGCCGCCGGGCCGGGCACGCTCGCGTCGCAGTCCGCCACGTACCAGCCAGGTGCGCAGCATGTAGGCGCCCAGGCTCGCGGTCAGCAGCCAGCTGATGAGCGCCGCCAACCGCATGACATCTCCTGGTCCGCCAGGCAATCAAGTGTCCGACCAGAATAGACCGTGCACTCATGGTCCAGTCTTACATAGGTTACACTGAACTATATGTCGTACATCGAGATCCTGATCCTCAGGCACCTCACCCGCCGCCCGGCGCACGGCTACGAGCTGCGCAAACGAGTGGAGCACACCACGGGCGTCCGGCTGAACAACAACTCGCTCTACCCAGCGCTGCGCCGCTTCGAGGAGGCGGGAGCGGTCACCCGCACCGAGGAGCCCCAGGAAGGGCGCCCGCCGCGCCTCGTCTACGCGCTCACCCCGCTCGGCCGCGAGCTGCTGCACGACATGCTCGCCGACCTGCCGCCCGACCAGGCCGCCGACGACTCCGAGTTCATGGCTCGGCTCGGCCAGTTCTCCCTGCTCGACCGCGACGAGCGGCGGGCCATCCTCGACGCGCGCGACGAGGCCCTGCGGACCCGGCTGGCGCACTACGCGGAGATGCACGAGCTGGCCGGCGGCGAGCGCTGGGCGAAGAGCGTGACCGCCGAGCTCATGCGCCGCGACGAGCGCGAGCGCGCCTGGATAGCGGAGCTGCGCACGCTCGCAGCCGAGCCGTGAACTGTTAACGATATCGTTAAGTATTCCCGGAGGAGTGAAATGTTGCGGGAAGGCGACGGGGCTAGGAC
>Ga0318553_10000590_pt1 | contig 11856 bp, 7 predicted proteins | sample GRESIP082b2f21_FD_203686 | JGI IMG/M metagenome (GOLD analysis project Ga0318553, IMG submission 203686) | Tropical soil microbial communities from Luquillo Experimental Forest, Puerto Rico - GRE.SIPMG.082b2f21 | ecosystem: Environmental > Terrestrial > Soil > Tropical forest > Bulk soil...
CTGTTCAGCAGCGCGCGGCCGCAAGGCGACGACGACCAGGATGCGTATCGCACCGGCGAGACGCTGGGGCCAGAGCTGCTGCCGGGGCCTGAGCCCCAAGCGGCGCCCGAGATCGTGCTCGCCGATCACACCAGCGGCGCGGGTGAGCTGGACGTGCCGCCGTCGCCCGACGAGATCGAGTTCGGAGACATCGCGACCGAGACCAGCGCTCGCCCGATCACCGACGAGCACACGGCGCCGTCGGTCGACCCGGCGCGGCTGCGCGAGACGGAGGCGCGGAACACGGAGCTGGAGGCGCGCATCCACTCGCTGGAGAACGAGCGCCAGACGCTGCGCAAAGAGATCGAAGAGGCGCGCGAGCGCTTCACACAGTCGGCGACGTTCTCCAAAGAGCGCGAGTTCCTGGGCCTTCGCGAGATCATCAACAAGAAAGAGAAGGACATCCTCGACCTGCGCGACGGGCTGGACGCGAAAGAGCGCCAGATCCTGGACCACAAGGACAAGATCCGCGAGCTCGATCGCTCGCGGCGGGACCTCGAGGAGGCGTCGCTCGGCTTCGAGCGCAGCCTGGTCGCGGCCAACGAGCGCGCCGCCGAGCTGACGCAGGACCGCGACAAGTCGGCCGACCGCGAGAAGGCGCAGAAGGCGCGCATCGACGACGCCCACGTCGAGCTGCGCAAGTCGCACGACGAGGTCGACGCCCTCAAAAAGCGCCTCGTGCAGGAGGAGCTGCGCGGGCGGAACGAGACCGAGCGGACGCGCGCCGAGCTCGAGACGCGGATCGCCGAGCTCGAGGAAGCGCACCGGGGCGAGCTCGCCAAGCTCAACGACGAGCACGGCCAGTCCATGGCCTCGGCCGAGGCCGCCCGCCAGGCGGAGCAGCTGCGGACCGACGTGGCCCACCGCGCGGAGATCGAGGCCCTGCAGCGGCGCCTGGCCGAGGAAGCGGCGACGGCTGCCGACCGGTTCATGACCGAGGTGTCCAAGCTGCGCAAGGAGCACGAGAAGGCGATCGCCGCCGCGCGCGAGGAGCAGGCCGTGCAGCTCGCCTCCGAGCGGCAGGCCTACGAGGCGCTCACCGAGCAGAAAGCTCTCGACCACCGGAACGAGCTCCACGCCATGCAGCGGCGACAGGAGGACGAGCTGACGAGCGCCGAGCAGCGGCGGCAGCGCGACATCACCGAGCAGGAGGCCCGCCGGGTCTCCGAGCTCGAGGCGGCCGATACCCGCCGTCGGACGGAGCTGCAGAGCCGCGACGAGGCGCACCACGGCCGCGTCACGGAGATCGAGCGCCGGCACCTGGCCGAGAAGACGGGCGAGACCGAGAAGCACCGCGCCGAGTACGACCAGGCGCTGGGGCGGGCCGCCCGCGCCGAGGGGGAGCTCGCGGCGCGCATCCAGGAGATCGAGCAGGCCTACCGGCGGCTCGCCGGCCTCGAGGCCGAAATCGACGCCGCCCGCGCCGAGCTCGGCAACCGGGAGGTCCGCCTCGCGCAGGGGCGCGACCGGATCGCGGAGCTCGAGGCCAAGGTCGCCGACTACGAGGACCAGATCGTCCGCGCCTTCCAGCGCATCCGCTCCGACGACAAGACCGCCGAGAAGACCCGGCGCGCGCTGTCGGTGGCGCTGGCCCTGCTCGACGAGCGCGCCGCCACACCACCGGCGCCGGCCCCCCGCCCCGCCGGCGAAGAGCCCGAGCTCAAGACGTAAACGTCGCGGCGGCACCGCCGGCCGAAAACCTGACCCGTTCGGAGCGGGCCGCAGGCACTACTGCTGTGGCGGTCCGTCTCTGCTCGGGGCGCGGGCCGGGTGTGAGGCTGACATGCGTAATGAAAATCGGGCCTTGGGGCGGATCGCCGTGACCGTCGCCTGCTTGGGCGCGGCCGTCTCGGCGGTTCGGTGTAGCGGCGACGCCGGAATCTCCAACCCGATCGGCGACGGCGCGAACGCCGGCCAGGCGGGATTCGGAAACAGCAGCGGCGGAGGCGGCCTGGGCGGACGAAGCGTCGCCACCGGCCTCGCCGGAACCGTCGGGGCCGCCGGGACGTCGGCCTGCGGCCCAGGCGGGACCGCGGGGGCCTTCTCGGGCGCTGGACGGGGCGGCCCGAGCTCGTTCCCGCCGAGCTTCGCCCCGACCATCCGGCAGGACCCCGCCCCGCCGGCGGTCAGCGGCGGGACCCTCCGGGTGCTGTCCGACGGGACGACGGCGGTGGCCGCCGATCCCGATCGGGATCGCGTCTACGTCGTCGATCTGCCGAGCCGCACGCTGCGCGCGACGATCATGCTGGAGGCCGGCGACGAGCCCGGGCGGGTGATCGAGGACGGCGCCGGGCGGGTGCACGTCGCGCTCCGCCACGGCGGCGCGGTGGCGACGATCGACCCGGTCGCGGGGACGCTCGCCTATCGCCGGGGTGCCTGCGCGGCGCCGCGGGGCCTCGCCTACGACCCCGCCCTCGACGTGGTGGTCGTCGCCTGCCGCGACGGCGAGCTCGTGAGCCTCCCGGCCGCGGGCGGGACGGCCGTCCGCAGCTTGCTCCTCGATCAGGACCTGCGCGACGTCATCGTCAGCGGCGGGGGGCTGCTGGTGAGCCGCTTCCGGAGCGCCGAGCTGCTCACCATCGCGGCCGACGGCACGGTCTCCGGCCGCGTCAAGCCGCCCGCCGTCTCGCTGGCGTTGGCGACGATGCCCGCCACCGGCACGTTCACGCCGAGCGTGGCCTGGCAAACGATCGCCGCCCCCGACGGGACGACGGTGATGCTCCACCAGCGCGGCGAGACGAGCACGATCAACCCGGTCGCGGGTGGCTACGGCGGCCCGAACCCCTGCAACTCGATCGTCCACCCGGCCGTGACGGCGTTCCGGCCGGACGGCACGATCGCGACCGGGCCGGCGCTCGCCGGGCTGGTCCTCGCCGTGGACGCCGCGATCTCGCCCGACGGCAGCCACATCGCGTTCGTTTCGATGGGGAACGCCACCAACCGACAGGCCGGCGCCACGGCGCCGCAACTGTCGCGGGTGTTCCAGATGACCTACGCGAACGCCATCGACGCGACGATCGGCTGCAACCCGGACGGCACGCACGGTCCCTGCTCCGTCTCGGGATTCGGGGGCCGCGCCGGCACCGGCGGGAGCGCAGGGCGTGCCGGCGCCGTCGGCCCCGGCGGTATCGGAGGCACGAGCACCGCCGGTGGTGACGCCGCCGCTGGCGTCGACGGCGCCGACGGCGGCCTCCCCGAGGCCGGCACGGGGGGCCGCGGCGGCACGCCGAGCCCACCGCCGCCCGGCTGCCCGGCCGACCCGTCGGTGCCGACGGTCGTCGGCGAGCCGATCGCCATCGCCTATGCGGGCGACGGCTCGATCGTCGTGCAGTCGCGCGAGCCCGCCATGCTCGCCTTCCCCGACGGGACGAGCGTGACGCTCGCGACCGATAGCCGCGCCGACACCGGCCACGAGGTGTTTCACGCCAACGCCGGCGGCTTCATCGCCTGCGCCTCCTGCCACCCGGAGGGGAACGAGGACGGCCGCGTCTGGACGTTCGCCTGCTCGGGCGCACGCCGGACCCAGTCGCTGCAGACGGGGCTCGAGGGCACCGAGCCCTTCCACTGGAGCGGCGACGAGGTCGACTTTTCGCATCTCATGACGGACGTGTTCGTCGGGCGCATGTCGGGACCGACGCTCGCAGCGGACCAGGCGGACGCGCTCTTGTCGTGGCTCGACGCCCAGCCGATCCCGCGGCCGTCGCGCGCGGCCAGATGCTGTTCGACGACACGCAGAACATCGGCTGCGTCACCTGCCACGCCGGCAGCGAGTTCACGGACAGCCAGACCGTCGACGTGGGGACGAACGGCCGGTTCCAGGTCCCGTCCCTCGTCGGCGTCGGCTCGCGCGCGCCGTACATGCACGACGGTTGCGCGGCGACGCTGCGCGATCGATTCTCCCCGACGTGCGGCGGCACGAACCACGGGGTCACCTCGCAGCTCTCGGACGCGCAGATCTCCGATCTGATCGCCTACCTCGAGACGCTCTGAGGACCGGGCCGCCCTGGCGGCGGGTCGAGCTCCGCGCCGGCTCCGCGCTGGCCGCGCTCGTCGTCGCCTCGGCGGCGGGCTGCCATCCGTCGCCGCCCGCGACCGGACCGGCGGCGGCCGCGCCGGCGCAGGTCACGGAGGCCATGTTCCACGGCTGGCCGGCGTACGTCATCCACAACCCCGCCGCCGAGGTCGTCGTCGTCCCGGCGATCGGCCGCCTCATGCAGCTCAAGCTCGCGGGCGCTCCGACCGGGCCGCTCTGGAATCACACGCGCCTCGACGTCGCGCTCGCCCCCGACGAGAACGGCTGGATCAACTTCGGCGGCGAGAAGGCCTGGCCGGCGCCGCAGTCGGGCTGGCAGGAGGTGTTCGGCAAGGGCTGGCCGCCGCCCAAGACCTTCGATGCGACGCCATTCTCCGCCAAGCCGGTGGCCGGCGGCGTGGAGCTCGTGTCGGCAGTGGATCCGGGCTACGGCGTCCGCGTCCGCCGCACGCTCGTGCTCGACCCGGCGCGCCCCGTGCTGACGATCGAGACCCGCTACGAGAAGCTCGACGGCCCGCCGGTGCGGATCGGCGTCTGGACGATCGCCCAGCTCGTGTCGCCGGAGCGCCTCTACGTCCGGCTCCCCGCGACCTCGTCATTCCCCGGCGGCTACGCCCTGCGCCTCCCCGCCCCGCCGCGCGATCTCCGGGTCGAGGGCCGGCTCCTGGCGCTCGCGCGCGACACCACGCAGAAGACCATGCTCGGGACCGACGGCGAGGCGCTGCTCTGGGTCGGCGACGGCCCGGACCTCCTCGTCGAGACCGTCGCCCAGACCGAGGGGGGCGACGGCTGGCCGGCCGGCGCCCATGCGCAGATCTACACCAGCCCCGACGACGCGGAGAGTTACGTCGAGCTCGAGCTCCTCGCCCGCCTGCGCGACTTGCGGATCGGCGACCGCGCCACGATGACGACGCGCTACACGCTGCTGCCGCGGACCGAAAAGGACCCCGCCGCCGAGGCGAAGCGCGTATTCGGCGTCACCGCGAGCAGGTAAAATGATCTTACGATGGGGAGAGCCTCGCGGCTGGGGACGGCGCTCGCACTGGGGCTCGTGACCTCCTCCTGCGGCGGAGCCAGCGCGGGCAGCTCGGGCGCTGCAGGGGCCTCGGGCGCTGCAGGGACTTCGGGTAGCGCGGGGACTTCGGGTAGCGCGGGGACTTCGGGTAGCGCGGGGACTTCGGGCACAGCGGGGACCAACGGTATCGCAGGCACCTCCGGCACCGCGACCTACGGCCAACCGTACACGGGCGGCCAGTACAACCTCGGACCGGTGGATTACGCGGAGACGCAGTTCCACAACGCGTGCGCGCCGGGGACGAAGTACGCGCCCGCGATCCAGCAGGAGGAGGGGACGCTGCTCGCCGGACTCTGGGGGGGCATCCCGAACGTGGCGGGGTACTGCGACGCCTGCATCAGCGTGACGACGGCGATGGGGAGGACAGCGCTCCTCCGCGTCGTCACCTACGGGGACACGACGACCAACAGCATCGACGTCAGCCCCGAGGCGTACGCCATCCTGAACAACAACGAGTACCCGCGCTCGATGACCTGGCAGTTCGCCGAGTGCCCTGCCACCGGCAAGATCAACTACGAGTTCCAGACCGCGTCGAGCGAGTACTGGACCAGCCTCTGGGTCCGCAACGCCCGCGTGCCGCTCGCGAACGTGGAGGTCACGAGCCCGAACCACGCCGCGTTCTTCGCGCTCACCCGCGGCACCGACGGCACGCTCACCGACGCCGGGGGCTTCGGCAAGGGGAGCTTCACCATTCGCCTCACCGGCGTCGACGGCCAGGTGGTGAGCGACACTTTCGCCTGGCCGGCCGCCGGCGTCGGCGGCCAGACGCTGGACGGCCAGGGGAACTTTCAGTGACGCCGGCGGTACCGCGGGGGACGCGCGCTAATAGGCCGAGAAGTCGATGAAGTTGCCGGTCATGAACAGCGTCGCGAACAGCGCCCACGAGCGGTCGTAGTAGTTGGTCGATGTGCCGCGCGCGTCGGGGGCGACGAAGGCGTAGGCGTCGTTGACGAGCTTGGCCTGGTTGGCGGCCATCCCCGCCGCCCCTGCGGGGCCCACGAACGTCGAGTTGTGGTAGCTGCCGATCACCGTCCCGTCCAGGTTGTAGCCGTCCTTGATGTTCGCGACGCCGACGCCGGCGAAGAAGGCGCCGATCTTCGTGGAGAACGCGATCGCGTTCACGTCGCTGTTCCAGCAGGCGTCGAGCGCCACGCGGAACGGCGTGCGGGTCGCGTCGTAGGTGTAGTTCCCCGCGCCCGTGCGGCCCGCCGACCAGTCGGGCACGAGGCCCGTGGTCGCGTTCGCCACCATCGACAGGATGGTGTAGGTCTGGTTGAGGATCGTCGTCCAGCGCGTGTCGCCGGTGTAGAGCTTGAACGCCCGGTAGAAGGCGGGCGCGAGGTACGATGGGTCGACCGCCACGTAGGTGTCGCCCCCCTTCACCGTGCCGTCGGTGCCGAAGTCGTTCATGGCCACGGTGGTGATCATGTTGGTGGCGACGGTCGTGTAGCCGCCCCACTGCTTGTCCGCGAGCAGCAGCGCGAAGGCCATGTCCTCGTCGGCGTCGGTCGCCGAGTTGAGCCCGCCCGTGGCCGTCGTCCCGTTGGAGTTGATGTGCCAGTTCATGAGCCCGCGCGCGTCGAGGTGCTTCTGCTCGTACTTCCACAGGCCGTCGAACGTCGTCTTGTCGTTCATGTACACGGAGAACAGCATTCCGTAGGAGATCGACTCCGAGACCGTATCGTTGCCGTTACCGGAGTCGCGCTGCACGCGCAGCGACCCGTCGCCCGATCCGTCCGCGACGACGAGCGCGCTCTTGTACGCCGCCCAGCCCATGGCCGCATCGCTGTCGGTGCACGTCGTCGGGTAGATGCAGGCGCCCGACGCCCGGTGCTGCGGGAAGGGGAAGTTCGCGCCGCCGGAAGGGGCGCTCGGGGGGCCGTTGCCGCAGACGGTGGCGACGGCGCCGCCGGTGCCGATCCCGCCGGCGCCCGCCGTGCCCGTGGTCCCCGCGGCGCCCGTCGTCCCCGCGGCTCCCGTCGTCCCGGCGGCGCCGGTCGTCCCCGCGGCACCGGTCGTCCCCGCGCTGCCTGTCGTCCCCCCGCGGCCGCCCGTGCCCGCGTTGCCCGTCGTGCCCGCGTTGCCCGTGGTCCCCGCGGCGCCCGCGCTGCCCGTCGTGCCCGCGCTGCCCGTCGTCCCGGCGCCGCCGCTCGTCCCCGCCGTCCCGGCCCCGGTGCCGGCGGTGCCCGTTCCGCCGCCCGACGGCGAGCCGGCGCACGACGCGAGCAACAGCGCGCCGAGCGGCAACGCGCGTGAGACCGTCTTCATCATTCGTCCGTGGTTCATGGGGGCTCCTAGCGCAGCAGGGCTGACGCGGTCCAGAGCACGGGGGCCTGGCCGTGGAAGTCGCCCACCACGCGTGGGCGATCGAGATAGTAGCGAACCTGGGTCTCGGGGCTCGTCCCGCCGCCGCTGGTGGCGGCCTCGCCGGTGCCGGGACAGACCTCGCGCACGTTGCCGTCCGCGTCGACGTACTGGACGAGCGCGAGCCACGCGCGCCGCGCCGCCGGCCCGTACGGGTCAACCGGCAGCCAGCCGTTCTTGACGCCGGTGACCATCGCGAACGCGAACATTCCCGTGCTCGACGTCTCGGGCCAGTTCCGCGCGCTGTCGTCGTCGACGAGCTGCCGCCACATCCCGGACGCCGTCTGCGTGCGGAGCAGGGCGGCCATCATCTTCCGGTAGCCGTCCAGGATCCGCGCGCGGCGCGCGTGCGACGCCGGCAGCGAGCGGAGGAGCTCGGCCATTCCCGCTGCGAACCAGCCGTTGCCCCGGCCCCAGTGGCGCGGCGAGGTCGCGGTGTGGAAGAAGAGCCCGTTCGGCTGCTGCAGCCTGTCCAGGTACGCGGTCATCACCAGCGCGGCGCGATCCAGGTAGCGGGCGTCGCCCGTCGCCCGGAACGCCTGCACCTCGAGCGCCGGGATCATGTACATGTCGTCGACCCAGTAGCGGGCCTCGGTGGTGATCCCGTCCGCCGTCGCCGTCGCCCACTGCTGGTCCGCGAGCTCCTTGCCGCGCAGCAGGTACTCGAGCCCCATCCCGTGCATGGCGATCTCGAGCGGCACGATGCCGAACACGCGGTCGTCGACGTGCGCGCGGCGCGGGACCACGGCGGCCCCCGCCGGCGTCAACACGGGCGAGAAGCGCGCGACGAGCGCGGCGTCCAGTGCGGTGTCACCGAGCAGCTTGGCCGTGGTGAGCGCGCCGTACCAGGTGCATGCCTCCGCGTAGTGCATCGGCGCCGTGAGCGACAGCGGCCGGGCGAGGTAGTTCCTGACGACCCGCACGCCGATCTCGCGCGGCGAGCTGCCGGCAGGCCAGCCCTCGAAGGGCGACGGGTGAACGTGGGCCCGCGCACCCCTGTTCGAGGCGACGGTATCGGCCCCTGGCGCGGAGGTCGAGGCGGCGGGCGAGGTATTAGCCAACATCCCTAATTCCCGGCATCCGGCAGCGGGATCATGGCCTGTCCCCCCGCGGCAGAGGCCGTCTTCCTGGGACTCCGAACCGGGGGGGAGGCCTCCGTCGGGCGCGGGCGCCGGGCTCGGCAGAGGCGGCGCGGTTGCGGGAGGTGGAGACACAATGGGCGGCGGAGCCGCGGCCGGCGCGGGCGAGCTCCGGGGGGGCCAGGTGCCTAAGACGGGATCGCCCGGCTTGCAGCGGACCTGAGCTTCGCTGCTCACGATGACCTCCGGAACGTCCCGAAGGTCGATCCTTTTGCGCCGCTCGCTCGCGGAGACGACGTCGTAGCCGTTCGAATCGCAGATCCGGTCGAACGGTTCGAGGCAGCTCGTTAGAGGTGCGTCGCAGGCGACCCGGAAGCTCCCGTCGGGGAGCCTCTGCGGCTGGCGCGGGGCGAGCGATGCGCACGCCGCGATCGCGCCGGCGCCGAGAGCTGCGAAGCGCGCGCCGCGCATCCCGGCCTTCCCACTACCAGTTCGCCATCATGCCGCCGTTGCTGACCCAGACGACCTGCTTCTGTCCTGGGAAGTTGTTCGCCCCGAACCAGTCCGCTTGGGCGCGGAAGAAGTCGAGGTCGAAGTGCAGCGACGGCGTCACGTTGTAGACGATGCCGGCGTTGAAGCCGATCTGGTCCTTGAGGAAGTTGTATTTGTAGGCGAGGGAGGCGCCGGTCGTGTCCCGAGGGTCCGTGTCTCGGTGCTTGTTGTCGTAGTCGGTCAGGTACATCTTCGCGATCCCGCCGCCGGCGAACAGGTCGAACTTTCGGATGACGACCTGGAGCTGAACGTACTCGCCGCTCTCCGTGCGCAGGTTGCCCTCTCGATCCTGGGCCGCGTCGCTGACCTCGAGGGCGTAGTTGAGGCCCAGCCCCTGTCCGTAGTAACCCGACAGGCCGAGGTGGAACGGGCCGAGCTCGAGACGGAGGCCGGCCGCGCCGCCCGCGATCGTCTCGTCGCAGGGGAGCCACTTCATCGTGTCCATGTCGTATACGGCGCCCGGTGCGTTGGGCACACTCGTGCAGTACGAGTCCTTGAAGACCTTCTGGTAGGTGCCGTTGATGAAGATCACCAACCTGCCCAGCCCCCCGAGCCTCCAATTGCCCATCGCCTCCGCCTCCGGTCGGAGGAACTCGGTGCGCGTCCAACCGCCAAATCCCTGGAGTTGGACGGGATCGAACAGGCCCACGGTGAGCTGGAGGCCGGCGGCCACCGGCGTGGCATAGGTGATGCCCGACGAGAAGCTGGAGCCGAGCACGCCGAACCCCAGCTGTCCCTGCGTGGGCCCGTTGTTGTCGAGGTTTCCGGGAAAGCCCAGCCCCCAGCGGTGAGCGTAGAGGACGTCGATGTCCGTGTTGCCTCTCGAGAACAGCCCCCGCATGCGGCCCGCGAGCAGGGTCCCCCAGGGACCCTCCAACCCGGCGTAGCCCTGCCGCGCGTCGGGCACGTTCTGGAGGTTCTTCTGGCGGCCGTTGTTCTCGATGTACGCCCAGAACTGCACGTAGGAGATGAACCTCGTGCCCGGCGTGATCGGGCTGCGCACGCCGAAGCCGAAGACGTTGGCGATCATGCCGCTTCGCACCCGCCAGAGGTCAATCGTCCCCTGGTTGGGGATCACCGTGCCTCCGGTGAGCGTGGGATCAATCAGCACGCCCTGGTTGGTGACCGCCTTCCACCCGCCGCCGATCGGACTCGAGAGCGGCACATAGTTGCCGTTCGTGTCGGTGGCGTAGGTAGGCTGCGGATATCCGTCCCCGTGGGCCCAGCTGACGAAGCCCCCGGCGCGCCCGTCACTGATGACCTGCCAGCCGTTGATGTTGGCCAGCTCGATCTCGGCCGAGGCGCGGCGCGGCAGCAACGAAGCAGACGCCACGAACAGACCATAGACGGCCCACCTTCGGGCGGCCGCCCGTCCGGATCCTTTTGCGGTCACTTTGGCCTCACGGGTATCGATCTGGCAACTACGGGCTCGTCACCGACGTGACGTCGATCCAGATCCACTGCGGGTAATAGGTCGTGGTGCCGAGCGTGGCCGCCCGAGGCTGCGCGAAGGTCGTCGGCGCCGGCATCACGCCCGTCATGTCGATCTTGCGCGACATGGTCGTGTCGCAAGTCGACTGGTTCTCCGTCGACCCGCAATTCCCGAGCGTCCGGCAGTTCGAGTCGTGAACGACGAGGTTGATCGTGCCGCCGCCGAGGACGGGGAAGCTCGCGTCGTACCCGGCTTCGTACGTCGCCTCCTTTTGGCACCAGTTCGAGATGTTCGGGAACGAGTTGGTGTAGTAGACGTTGGGTGCGCCCGTGACGGCGGGGGCGACGTGGATCTCCATCGTGTTCCAGATGCTGTCGTTGTACTGCGTGCCTCCCGCGTACCAGCCGTTGTTCGGACCGCTCGCGTTCGGCGTTGCCGTCGAGGCCGGCGTGCCGCCCGTGTAGCAGCGCGTGCCGATGACGCCCCGGACGTGGATGTGGAGCGTGTACTGCTGGCCGGTGGTCCCCTTCACGTGGATCGTGGGGAAGCTGTTGTTGATGTAGCCGGTGGTGGCCCAGGTCGTGCCCGACGGACAGCCGCCGGCCGACGGGCCGTACGGATAGTTGGTGCCCGACAAGGCCGTGTTGCCGCTCGGTGTAACCTCCCAGTAGTAGCCGTCGAAGCAGTCCGACGGCGTGAGCGAGTTGCACACGTTGACGATGTCGGCGACGTTGATGGTCCCCGACCCGCCCGTTCCGGCCGTTCCGGTGGTGCCGGCCGAGCCCGTGGTGCCGCCCCTGCCTGCCGACCCGGTCGTGCCCGCTGACCCGGTCGTGCCCGCCGACGCCGTCGTGCCCGCCGAACCGGTGGCGCCGCCGCGTCCCGCGGCGCCCGTCGTGCCCGCGCTGCCGGAGGTTCCGCCCGTCGTGCCGCCTCCGCCCGTCGTCCCGCCTTTAGCCCCCGTGCCGGTCGTTCCGGCCGTGCCCGTCGTCCCTGCCGTGCCGGTGGTCCCGGCAGAGCCGGTCGTCCCCGCGACGCCGGTCGCGCCCGTACCGGTCGTGCCGGCCGTGCCGCTCGTTCCGGCGGACCCTGTCGTGCCCGCAGCCCCGGTCCCCGTCCCGGCGGTGCCGGTCGTTCCTCCGGTCCCGGCGCCCGTGGTGGAGCCCGGCCCCTCCTGGTTGCAGTTCGCTGCGAAGAGGAGACACCCGACGCTCGCCACCGCCAGCCATAGCCCTGAGCTGCGCTTCATGTGAAGATCCTCCGACCCTGCCAATAAAAGGGT
>Ga0318553_10000591_pt1 | contig 11852 bp, 11 predicted proteins | sample GRESIP082b2f21_FD_203686 | JGI IMG/M metagenome (GOLD analysis project Ga0318553, IMG submission 203686) | Tropical soil microbial communities from Luquillo Experimental Forest, Puerto Rico - GRE.SIPMG.082b2f21 | ecosystem: Environmental > Terrestrial > Soil > Tropical forest > Bulk soil...
GCTGTGGTGCGCGGTGACCGAGCCGCAGGCCCGGGAGCTGTTCCTCAACTACGACCAGGAGATCCCGCACATGGTCGCCCGGCTGCGCGCCGCCTACGCGCAGCACCTCGGCGACCCGGAGTGGGAGGAGGACATCCGCCGCCTGGCCGGCCTGAGCGGCGAGTTCGCCGACCTGTGGGCCCGCCACGAGGTCGCCGGGCCCGCCGCCCGCACGCTGCGGTTCCGCCATCCCGCGGCCGGGCCGATGACGTTCACCCGCACCGAGCTGGACGTGTCCGGCGCGGCGGACCTGCGCGTGGCCGTGTACAGCCCGCTGGACGAGGCCACCCGAGCCCGCCTGCCCCTCACCCGCCGGGGCGGGCCGCGTTAGCGATTCAGGCCGGCGAGGCGCTCAGCAACTGGTCCCAGCCGTAGCCGGGGACCCGGTGCACCCGGCGGACGTGCCGGGTGAACCGGCTCAGGCACAGCCCGTCTGGCGACAGGACCTCCACCCGGTGACCGGATCCGCCCAGTCGGCCGGCCACCTGGCGCGCGGTCAGGCCGGTACCGTCCGACAGCAAGATCTTCATGCCCTCAGTCTGCCCGGAGCGGGTGACCGCGCCGGCGCGGCCGGCCGGGGTCAGCGCGCGGCGTCGCGCTGATCGGCAGGCGTCACGAGCAGCCGGGAGGGGTCTTGCTCCGAGTCGCGCCGCATGACCAGGAGCCCCTCCCGCTCGAGGTACTCGACGTGCGCCTCGGTCTCGGCCAGGGCGGCCCGGCGCATGTACCCCGTGATCTGGTCCCAGGGGCGGGACCAGGTCAGGTTCTGGGTGACCTCCCAGATCGTGGGCTGGCCCGCCGCGGCGACGATGTCCAGCACCTCGCGGGCCCGGGCGTGGTGGTGCTCGATCAGGGCGTCCGACCGCTCGGCGATCCCGCGGAACCGGTACTCGTGGGCGGGCAGTGCCTCGGCGGCGGCGTACCGGTGCATCGCGCGCAGCGACTCGAGGTAGCGGGTCAGCGGTGAGTCCCCGCTGACTGGCGTGAGCCCGACGTTGGGCGAGATCCGCGGCAGCAGGTGGTCCCCGGTGAGCAGCAGGTCGTCGTCGGCGTCATGCAGGCAGATGTGGCCGGGGGTGTGCCCCGGCGTCCACACCACCGTGACGCGCCGGCCGGGGAGGTCCAGGTCGTCACCGTCGTTCAGCAGCCGGTCGGGCTCGGCCATGCTGAACATGCGGCGGAAGTCTTCGTCGGCACCGAAGATCTCGGTATCGCTGGGCACTCCGCTGCGCACCAGCCAGGAGCGGAAGCCGTCGGCGCCGCCGATGACCTCGCCGATGCGCGAGGGCAGGTACTGGACCTCCGCGCTGTGCATCGCGATCCAGGCGCCCGACGCCTCGCGGAGACGCTCGCTGAGGCCGTGGTGGTCGGGGTGCACGTGGGTGACGACGATGCCGGTGACCCGGTCCGGGGACAGCCCGGCCGCCTGGAACCCGCGCTGCAGGTCCGCCCAGCCCCGGTCGGTCTCCCAGCCCGGATCCACGACCACGGCGCCGGAGTCGGCGAGCAGCAGGTAGCACAGCGTGTAGCGCAGCGGGTTGTCCGGGATCGTCACCGGCACGGACCAGACGCCCGGGGTGACCTGCTCGACGGGCGGAAACTCGCGGGCCCGCCAGGCGCGCCGCTGGTCCAGCCCGGTCACGGTCACCGGTCCCCCGCCCGGAGCACGGCGGGCCGGGGCACTCTGGCTCCCGGTCATGCGCAGCTCCTTCGGGTCGGTCGTCGCGGGCTGCCAGCCTAATACAGACGGAGTTCGTCTAACAATTTCGAGGCGGCGGCCGGGTCAGGCTGCCTCGAGCCCGCGGTGGTGACCGCCTCACCGGATCTGGGCCGCGGGGGCCGGCCGGGTCACCGTAACGCGGACCGTGGCCTGCCCGAGGGACGGGTGCCGGGCCGTGATCCGGACCAGGCCGGCCCGGCCAGGCTGGGAGCGGACGAAGGCGCCGCCGACGCCGCCGTAGGCGCCGAACGGGAACGGATTGTCGCCGATGAGCGTGGCCGGGCCGGTCAGCGACAGGCTCACGGTGCCGGTGACGTGGCGGCGCTGGTGGCCGTAGGCGTCGAGGGCGCGGAACGTCAGCCGGGTGGTGTCCGTGCCGTCGGCCTGGATCGAGCGGTCGTCCGCGGTCAGCGCGAGGCGGTCCCGCGCTCGGTCGGCTGACATGCGGACCGACGCGGCCAGCCGCTCGCCGACGTAGCCGTCGATGCGCAGCTCCGGCAGGCCGGAGCCGTCGACGGCGAGGTCAGCGAAGACCGGGGGGTGAGCGAGGTGACCGAGCTCGCGCGTATCGGGAGTTCCGGTCCCGGCGTGCCGGCCGCCGACGTAGATCTCGAGCCGGTCGCAGTTGGTGGCGATCATGGCGTGCGCGCCCGGGCCGTCGGGCGGGGAGCCCGGGCCGAAGTCCCAGAAGAAGACGGGCAGGATAACCGGGCGCACCCGCGGGTCGAGCTGCGAGCGGTAGAACGCGGCGCCGGGCTTGGGCACCCGGAACGTATCGAGGACGCCCGGCGTCTTCAGGCCGTCCCAGACCCGGGCCTCGCCGTTGAGCGACGCGTAGTCGAAGCCGGCCCAGCCGAGCAGCCCGGCGTACCCGGGGTCGGACCGGGCGATGTTGTGGACCTGGGCGTGCAGCAGGGCCTGCTCGGCCAGGACCGCCCCGGGATCGGTCCAGCGGTAGGCCGGCGGGCCGTCCTCCGCGCCGACCGCCTCGCTGACCAGGTAGGGCACCCCGGGCAGCGGAGGCTCCAGCTCAGCCTGGCCGCGGACGGAATGGTAGTCGTCGTAGCCGAACACGTCCTGTGCCCAGCCGTCCGTGGAGTGGGACAACGTCGCGCCGGTCGTCTGCCTGCTGCCGTCCAGCCGGTCGGCGAGCCGGCGGGTCCGCGCGTACAGCTGGGTGACATTCGCGGTCTCGTCCAGCCGGGTGGCCCAGGTGATGACCGAGGGCCGGTTGCGGTCCCTGACCACCATGTCGTTCACGTTCTGGACGACGAGGCCCTGCCAGGCGGCGTCGCCGACGTAGTGCCAGCCCGGCGGTTCCTGCCAGACCATGAGGCCGAGCTCGTCGCACGCGTCGAGGAAGTGCGGGGACTGCGGGTAGTGCGAGCAGCGGACCATGTTGCAGTTCAGCTCGCGGGCGAGGATCTCGGCGTCCCGGCGCTGCAGCCGGGCCGCGCCCGCCATGCCGGTGTAGGGGAAGAGCTGGTGCCGGTTGAGGCCGAAGATCTGCAGCCGCTCGCCATTGAGGTAGAAGCCGTCGGTCCGGAACACCGCCTCCCGGAACCCGGTCCTGACGTTGACCGTGTCCGGCGGCCGGCCGGCCGGGGTCAGCGTCACCCGGACGGTGTACAGCTTCGGCGTGCCCGGCGACCAGAGCGCCACATCCCCGATCCCGGTGATATCGAGCCTGACGGCGGTGGTGCCCGGGGCGGTGATCGCCGCCCGGGCGCCGGCGCTGCCCAGCACCCGGGATCCGTCCCGCAACTCGGCGGTGACCAGGACCGGGCCACGGGGCACGACCGCCGCGTCGATCGTGGCCTGCACCCGCACCCGGCGGCCGGGGCCGAGCACGTCGGCCGGCCTGGCGAACACGTCGGACAGGAACACCTCGGGCACGACCCGGAGCGTGACATCGCGGTAGATGCCACCCGGCTGGAGGTAGTCCACGGCCGCCGGCCCGCCCGGGGCGCCGGCGGGCGGGACCGGCAGCCACCGAGAGTCCACGATGACCGCCAGGACGTTGTCGTCGTCGGCCAGATGGCCGGTCAGCTCGGTTGACCACGGGAGGTATCCGCCCTGGTGCGCGCCGAGCGTGGTGCCGTTCAGCAGTACCGTCGCGTTCACCAGCACGCCGTCGAAGTCGGCGAACGCGCGGGTGCCGCCACGGGCGGGCAGCCTGAAGTGCTTGCGGTAGATCCAGACCCCCTCCCAGCTCGCCGGGTCCCAGTTGCCCCAGGACAGGGGCGTGACCGTGTGCGGCAGCGTGACCCGGGCGAAGCCGCTGTCGTCGTACCGGCGGCCGGCGGAGCCGGCGACGTAGCGGCCGCCGAACAGCCAGCCCTGGTTGAAGGCATAGGTCCGGGCCAGCGGGGTTGCGCCCGGGCCCGCCACGCTCGGGGCGGCGCTGCAGCCCGCGGCGGCCAGTGAGGCGGCCGCCCCGCCGGCGGCGCCGGCCCGCAGGACCGCGCGCCGCGACGGCCGGATCGACGGCGACGCTTGATCCCGGCCTGGCGGGGTGCTTCCGGCGGTCACCTGACCGAATGTAGTAACTTCGGCTGGGGCCTGACCGGGCCTGACGGACGCCAGATGGATCGCTCACCCCCAGGAGGGGTCGCTGTGGCCGAATCGGAGACGTTCACGATCGGGGCGCAGGCCCGCTGCACCGACGGGGACTGCGGCGAGGTACGCCGGGTGATCGTCAACCCCGTGGCCCGCGAGGTCACCCACCTGGTGGTCGAGCCGAAGGGCCGCCTGGGGCTCGCCCGGCTCGTCCCCCTCGACCTCATCGACACCTCGGGGGACCAGGTCGACATCCACTGCACGCTGGCCGAGTTCGCCGAGCTCGAATCCGCCGAGGAGACCGAGTTCATACCGGGATCCCAGGGCTACGCCGCCTACGGCCCGGAGCAGGTGCTCGCCTGGCCCTATTACAGCCTGGGCGGCGCGGGGGTGGTGACGGACGCGGCAAGCCTGCAGGGCACCTCGCAGACCGTCACCTACGACACGATCCCGCTGGGCGAAGTGGAGGTGCGCCGCGGTGACCCGGTCGAGGCCACCGACGGCAGCATCGGGCGCGTCCACGGTCTCATCATCGACCCGCGCAGCCATCACGTGACCCACGTGCTACTGGCCGAGGGTCACCTGTGGGGCAAGAAGGAAGTGGCCATCCCGATTCGCTCGGTGACCCGGGTCGACGAGGGCATCCAGCTCAACATCACCAAGAAGCAGGTGGAGGACCTGCCGCCGGTGGACTTCGACCACCTCGGCGCCTAGCGGTCAGGCCACGTGGCAGTCGAGCACGTCGGCGTCGAAGCAGGCCCGGTCGCCGGTATGGCACGCGCTGCCGACCTGGTCCACCTTGACCAGCACCGCGTCGGCGTCGCAGTCGAGCGCCACCGACTTCACCCACTGGGCGTGGCCGGACGTCTCGCCCTTCACCCAGTACTCCTGCCGGCTGCGCGACCAGAACGTCCCCCGGCCGGTGGTCAGCGTGCGGTGCAGCGCCTCGTCGTCCATCCAGCCCAGCATCAGTACCTCGCCGGTGTCGTGTTGCTGCACGATGGCCGCGATCAGCCCGTCGCGGTCCCGCTTCAGCCGCGCGGCGATCCGCGGGTCGAGCCCGGACTCGCCGGCCGGGACCCGGGTGGTCCCCTCACTCGTGGTCATGACGGCCAGCCTCGCACACCCGGCCGGGCCGGCGTCAGCGGACCGGGTGGCCCGCCGCGCGCAGCGATTGCTTCACCTCGCCGATCTTGATCTCGCCGAAGTGAAACACGCTGGCGGCGAGCACCGCGTCCGCGCCCGCGGCGACCGCCGGGGCGAAGTCCGCGACCCGGCCCGCGCCGCCGCTCGCGATCACCGGGACGTCCACCACGGCCCGCACCGCCGCGATCAGCTCCAGGTCGAACCCGCCCTGGGTGCCGTCGGCGTCCATCGAATTCAGCAGGATCTCCCCGGCGCCGAGTTGGACGGCCCGGCGCGCCCACGCGACCGCGTCCAGGCCGGTGCCGCGCCGCCCGCCGTGGGTGGTCACCTCGAATCCGGAGGTGCCGCCTCCCCGGCGCGCGTCCACCGACACCACCACGCACTGCGCGCCGAACCGGCCGGCCACTTCGGTGAGTAGTTCCGGCCTGGCGACCGCCGCGGTGTTGAGCGACACCTTGTCGGCCCCGGCCCGCAGCAGCAGGTCCACGTCGCCGGTGCTGCGAACTCCCCCGCCCACCGTCAGCGGGATGAACACCTGGTCGGCGGTCCGCGCCACCACGTCGACCATCGTGTCCCGGCGCTGCGCCGAGGCGGTGATGTCCAGGAACACGAGCTCGTCGGCGCCCTCGGCGTCGTAGGCGGCAGCCAGTTCCACCGGGTCGCCCGCATCACGCAGGTCCCGGAAGTTGACCCCCTTGACGACCCGCCCGCCGTCCACGTCGAGGCAGGGGATAACCCGGACGGCGACCGGCATCAGGTGGCCCCGGCGGCGGCGGACATCGCGTTGAGGGCCTCTTGCAGGGTGAACGCTCCCGCGTACAGGGCCTTGCCGACGATCGCGCCCTCGATGCCGGCCGGCCGCAGCCCGGCGATCGCCCGCAGGTCAGCCAGGCTGGACACCCCGCCGCTGGCGATCACCGGCCGGTCGGTGCGCTCGCACACCCGGCGCAGCAGGTCCAGGTTGGGCCCGCTGAGCATGCCGTCCCTGGTGATGTCGGTGACCACGTAACGCCGGCAGCCGTCGGCCTCCAGCCGGGCGAGCACCTCGTCCAAGTCGCCGCCCTCGGCCGTCCAGCCGCGGGCGGCCAGCCGGGTGCCCCGCACGTCCAGCCCGACCGCGATCCGGTCCCCGTGCGCCGCGATGGCGGCGCGCACCCAGTCCGGGTCCTCCAGCGCGGCGGTGCCGATGACCACCCGCGCGCACCCGGTGGCCAGGGCCGCGGCCAGCGAGGCATCGTCGCGGATCCCGCCGGAGACCTCGAACGCCACGTCAACCTGCGCGACGATCGACGCCAGCAGCCCGGCATTGGTCCCGCGCCGGAACGCGGCGTCCAGGTCGACCAGGTGGATCCAGCGGGCCCCGGCGCGCTGCCATTCCCGGGCGGCCGCCAGCGGATCCCCGTACCCGGTCTCGGTCCCGGCAGCGCCCTGAACCAGGCGGACCGCCTGGCCGTCCGCCACGTCGACGGCCGGCAGCAGGGTCAGGGGGGCCAGCGCGGTAACGGGATCGGTCAACGGACCGACTCCAGCCAGTTCGACAGCAGCGCCGCGCCGGCGTCACCGGACTTCTCCGGGTGGAACTGGGTGGCGCACAGCGGCCCGTTCTCCACCGCCGCGATGAACCGCTCCCCGTGCGTGGCCCAGGTGATCAGCGGCGGGGTCATCACCGGGCTGGCCGGCAGCGGGAGCGACGTGGCGGCGTACGAGTGCACGAAGTAGAACCTCGCGTCGCCGCCGATGCCCGACAGCAGCCGCGAGCCAGCCGGGGCGGTGACCGTGTTCCAGCCCATGTGCGGCAGCACCGGGGCGTTCAGCCGCCGCACCAGCCCGGGCCACTCGCCGCAGCCCTCGGTCCGGTCGCCGTGCTCGACGCCCTCGGCGAACAGGATCTGCATGCCGACGCAGATGCCGAGCACCGGCCGGGATCCGGCCAGCCGCTTGCCGATCACTATCTCGCCGCGGACCGCGCGCAGCCCGGCCATGCAGGCCGCGAACGCGCCCACGCCCGGCACCACGAGCCCGTCGGCGTGCAGCGCGGTTTCCGGGTCGGCGGTCACCTCCACGTCGGCCCCGGCCCGCTGCAGCGCCCGCTGCGCCGAGCGGATATTGCCGAAGCCGTAGTCGAGCACCACCACCTTGCACCGCACCTGCCCAGGTTAACGGGCGCGGGCGGCGAGGTACTGGCCCAGGTTGTCGAGCATCCAGGCGGTGCCCTCCTGGCGTTCACCGGGCTCGTCGATGCCGTCGAGGAACACGCCCTGCTCGGTATAGGTGAGCCTGGTCCCGTCCTGGTCGGGCACCATCTCGACGGTGGTCAGGGATACCGACGTCCGGTCGTCCCCGGAGTACATCTCGTAGCTGTACACGATCCGGTGGCCGGGCACGATGTCGTAGTACCGGGCGTCGTAGCGGTACGGCGTGCCTTCCGGGGTCAGGCCGCCGAACCGCTCGTGCCCGCCGACGCGGAAATCCAGCTCATACCCGGTGCCGTCGGACTTGAAGTCCGGGTCGTCCATCCAGATCTCTTTCGCGGCAGCATCGGCCCAGGCCCCGAAGACCTTGGCCGGGCTGGCGGGGTACCGGCGCTCGATGGTAAAGGTGACGTGGTTCACGCTGCGATCGGTCATGGTGCTTCTCCCCAGGTCAGTCCCGTAGTAGGCGGTGGTCGCGCGGATTCAGAGGACGCCCTTGGTACTGGGGATGCCCGCGGAGCGAGGGTCGGGGGCAGCGGCCGCCCGGAGCGCCCGGGCGAACGCCTTGAACTGAGCCTCCACGATGTGGTGCGGGTTGCGCCCGGCCAGCACGGCCAGGTGCAGGCAGATTCCCGCCGTGATCGCCAGCGACTCGAAGAAATGCCGGGTCAGGGTGGTGTCGTAGCTACCGATCATGGGCGGCATCGGTTCCGGCTCGGTGTGCACCACATACGGCCTGCCGGACAGGTCGACCGCGGCCCGGGCCAGGGTCTCGTCCAGCGGGATCAGCGCGTCGCCGAACCGGCAGATCCCCGCCTTGTCGCCCAGCGCCTCGCGCAGCGCCTGGCCGAGGGCCAGCGCGGTGTCCTCCACGGTGTGATGCGCGTCGATCTCGGTGTCACCCCGGGCCCGCACGGTCAGGTCGATGCATCCGTGCTTGCCGAGCTGGGCGAGCATATGGTCGAAGAACGGCACCCCCGTCTGCGCCTCGGTCACTCCCGTGCCGTCCAGGTCGAGCTCGACCACGACCTGGGTCTCCTTGGTGACGCGCTCCACCCGCGCCGTGCGGTCACCCGTCACCCGAGCACCTCATCGAGGGCAGCCCGGAACGCGGCCATCTCATCCGCCGTGCCGACGCTCACCCGCAGCCAGCCCGGCGGCCCTACCTCGCGGATCAGCACCCCGCGGTCCAGCAGCCCCTGCCAGACCGCGGACCGGTCGCCGAACCGGCCGAACAGCACGAAGTTGGCGTCGGAGTCCGCGACGGCCAGGCCCCGGGAACGCAGCCATCCCACCAGCTCGTTCCGCTCGTCGCGCAGCACCGCCACCGTGGCCAGCAGCTCCTCGGCATGCGCGAGCGCCACCCGCGCCACCGCCTGGGTGATCGCGGACAGATGGTAGGGCAGCCGAACGATCTGCAACGCCTGCACGACCTCTGGCGAGGCGGCCAGATAGCCGACCCGGGCCCCGGCCATGGCGAACGCCTTGGACATCGTCCTGGTGATCACCAGGTGCTCATGCCGCGGCAGCAGGCCGAGCGCGGTGCCGCGCCGGTCGCGCGCGAACTCCGCGTAGGCCTCGTCGACCACGACCATGCCCGGGGCGGCGTCGCACACCGCCTCGATCGTGCTGAGCGGCAGCGCCGTGCCGGTCGGGTTGTTCGGCGAGGCGAGGAAGACCAGGTCGGGCTGGAACTCGCGGACCGCGGCCACGGCGCGATCCGGGTCAAGCCCGAATCCGTCGTCCCCGGCGTCCCTGGCGCCCGGTATCCAGCGGGTCGCCGTGATCTGCGTGATGACCGGGTGCATCGAGTACGACGGCTCGAAGCCGAGTGCGGTGCGGCCCGGGCCGCCGAAGGCCATCAGCAGCTGCTGCATGACCTCATTGGATCCGTTGGCCGCCCAGACCTGCTCCCTGGTCAGCCCGTGCCCGAGATAGCCGGCCAGGTCATCGCGCAGCCCGGCGGCGTCACGGTCGGGGTACCTGTTGAGCGTCCCCGCCACCGCCGCCACGGCATCGGCTATCGCGCGGGCCAGCGCGGGCGATGGCGGGTACGGGTTCTCGTTGACGTTGAGCCGGACCGGCACGTCCGGCATCGGTGCCCCGTACGCCTTCCGGCCGGCGAGGTCGGCACGCAGCGGCAGGGCCTGGCCGGTTTTCACCCGCCCAGCCTAACGGGGCCCCGGCTGGGCCCCGGCCGGCCCAGCCGCTCGCCGCCGCCCGCCGCGTCCCCGCTAGCCCCCGTCCGCCGGCTTCAAGCGGGGGAGCGCCAGTTAATAGGCTGTAGTGATGCCCGATTCCGCCGTCGCGGTCCCGCCTGTCCGGCGTCTGCGCGCCCGCCGGTCGCGGCCCTCAACCGGCCAGCCCGCCCCGTCGCCGTGGCGGGTGACGTGGTCGGTCCCGGCGGCGATGCGGGCCGTGCGCGCGACGATCGTCATGCCGACCCTGTTCGCGCTGACCTACAAGGTCATCGGCGACCTGCAGATGGCCACCTTCGCCGCCTTCGGCAGCTTCGCCACGCTGGTCCTGGCCTCGTTCGGCGGGAGCAGGCGCGACAAGGCCAGCGCGCACCTCCAGCTCGCCCTGGTCGGCAGCGCGGCGCTGATCATCGGCACCTTGGTCAGCGGGAACGCCTGGCTGGCGGCGGTCGTGACCATCCCGGTGGCCTTCGCGATCTTCTTCGCCGGGGTGGCCGGGCCGAATGCCGCCTCCGGCACCACGGCCGCGCTGCTCGCGTACGTGCTGCCGGTGGCCACCCCCCACGGCACGATCGCCGAGATCCCGTCCCGGCTCGCGGGCTGGTGGCTGGCGTCGGTGGTGGGCACGGCGGCGGTGCTGCTGCTATCGCCGCGATCGCCGGGAGACCGGCTCCGCGCGGCGGCGGCCGCCTCCGCGAACGCGCTGGCCAGCCGTCTCCAGGCGGTCGAGCGCGGTGAGGCGACACCAGCCGACCGGGAGGCCGCCATCGCGGCCAAACACCAGCTCCTGAACCTGTTCAGCACCACGCCGTACCGCCCGACCGGACTGGCCACCGCCGACCAGGGCCTGGCCAACGTGGCTGAGATGCTCGAATGGGTCACCTCGCTGACCACCGACGCCCTGGACGGCGGCGCGGGTACGCCGAAGGCAGCGGCCGACCGCGAACTGCTTGACGTCACCGCCCGGGTTCTCGCGGACGTGGCGTTGCTGCTCAGCGACCAGGACGTCGCGGTCGAGGACGTGGCGCGCGACATCGGCCGGCTGGAACAGGCCCGGGCGGCCAGCTCCGTGCAGCAGCAGGCGGTAACCGGCGACCCGGGCGACGCCAACGACGCCGCCCGGCACGCGGTCCACGCGCAGACGATCGCCGTGGCCGCGCGGAGCACGGTCGCGGACGCCTTGATCGCCGCCGGGCGGGCCGACCCCGAGACCGTGGCCGCGCAGCGCCGCAGCTGGTACGGACGAGCGGGGAGCCAGGACGGCCCGCTGGCCGCGGGGAGGCTCGGCGGCCTGATCGGCGCGGCCCGGCTGGCCGCCCGGCACGCTGACCCCCGCTCGGTGTGGTTCCGCAGCAGCCTGCGCGGCGCGGTGGCGCTCGCCGCCGCGGTGCTCGTCGCCGACTTGCTCGACGTCCAGCACGGTTTCTGGGTGGTGCTCGGCACGCTGTCGGTGCTGCGCACGAACGCCGCGGCCACGGGGGCGACCGTGCTGCGGGCGCTGGCCGGCACCGTCGTCGGCTTCGCGATCGGCGCCGCGCTGATGCTGGCCATCGGCACCAACCCGACCACGTTGTGGATCGTCCTGCCCGTCGCGGTCCTGGTGGCGTCCTACACGCCGGGCACCGCGCCGTTCGCGGTGGGCCAGGCCGCGTTCACGGTCACGGTGATCGTGCTGTTCAACCTGCTGGTCCCGGCCGGCTGGAAGGTGGGCCTGGTACGGGTCCAGGACGTCGTCCTCGGCTGCGCGGTAAGCCTGGTCGTCGGGCTGCTGTTCTGGCCGCGCGGAGCCGGCGCCGCGGTCGGCGACGACCTGGCCGCGGCCTTCCGGGCCGGCGCGGCGTACCTGACCCAGGCCGTGGACTGGACCCTCGGCCTGCGCCAGGCCGCGCCGGACACGGCGGTCGCGGCGTCCTCGGCCGGGGTCCGCCTGGACGACGCGCTCCGCCTGTATCTGGCCGAGCAAGGGACCAAGCGAATGAACAAGCGTGACCTGTGGAC
>Ga0318553_10000593_pt1 | contig 11843 bp, 8 predicted proteins | sample GRESIP082b2f21_FD_203686 | JGI IMG/M metagenome (GOLD analysis project Ga0318553, IMG submission 203686) | Tropical soil microbial communities from Luquillo Experimental Forest, Puerto Rico - GRE.SIPMG.082b2f21 | ecosystem: Environmental > Terrestrial > Soil > Tropical forest > Bulk soil...
CGACTATGCGCTGACGCGGCCGTGCCGGGACGCGCTCTACACGGTCGTGAGCCGCGAGGAGAAATACAAGGCCAAGAGCCTGATCGACACCTTCGTGTATCGCGGCGGGGATGCCACCAGCGGCACACTGTACCAGGCACTCACCCACTCCTATGGCGTCGGACCCTCGGGCGTCGGCTGGGTGGGCGCGGCGATCTCTGCGGTCTGGACGGTGTTGGCGCTCGCTCTGGGCAGGGCGCAGGAAGAGCGGGGACGGCCGGAAGTCGCGGCGCGCGCGCTCGCAGCTGCGCGCTGAGAGTTCGCTGCCGCGCTAGGCCGCGCTCGGCGCCGCCTCGCCGCCCGTCGCGGCAAGGTCCGGCGTCACGGTGGCGCGCAACGCCTCGGCGGCGGCGACGATCTCATTCGCATTCGCAAAACGTTCGCCGCGCGCTTTGGCCATGAGCTGGCGGAGGAAGGGCTCGTAGCGCGCGAGGTCCGCCGGCAGAGTCGGCAGCGGAGCATTGACGTGCTGCTGGAGTACTTCCATGGCGGTGCCGCCGATGTAGGGCTTCTGCCCCGTGAGCAACTCGTAGCAGATGACCCCGAGGCTGTAGAAATCCGAGCGCGCGTCGAGTCCTTCGCCCTGTGCCTGCTCCGGGCTCATGTAATAGGGTGAGCCGAGGAGCACACCCGTCTGGGTGCTGATGGTGCTGCCATCCACCGCGCGCGCGAGTCCAAAGTCGATGAGCGCCACGGAGTCGTTGTCCCGCAGCATGACATTCGGCGGCTTCAGATCGCGGTGCACGAGCCCCGCCTCGTGCACCACCTGCAGCGCCGCGGCGATCTGCGCGATGTAGTGCAGCGCCTCCTGCTCGCCCACGCCACGCTGAATGCGTGCCTTGAGGTCGCCCCGTGGCAGGTATTCCATCGCCAGGTATTCGAAGCCGCCGTGCACGCCGTAGTCGTAGATCTCCACCACGAGCGGACTGCGCACTGCCATGATCGCGGTGTACTCGCGCTCGAGAAACTGCCGCCCGGCGGCCTCATCGCGCAGCGTCTTGCTGACCTTGAGCGCCACGTTGTGGCCGCGGTGTGCGCTGCTGGCGAGATAGACCACCGCCTTCTCCGATTCGCCGATCTTCAGCCGCAGCGTGTAGCCAGGGATGAATTCGGAGTTGGTGGTGAGGAGTGCGGCAACGCCGCTCGGTGCCAGCGGGCCGCTTGCGCCGGCCGTCCCGCCCGCCGCCGCGCGTCCCTGATCGGCGCCGGCCGGCGGGGCATCGGCGGTGGGCTCGGCGGCGTCGGCGGCAGCGTTGGCATCGGCGCCGTTGGCATTGGCGGCCTTGAACTCGGTGTCCCGCGACAGATGTGCAAGACTCGCGAGGCGCCGCGCTACGCGCCGCTCGACGCGGCGCAGCGCCACGCGCACCGCGGTGCTGAGACGCTCGGGCGTGAGCAGACGCTTTGGCAGGTAGTCGACCGCGCCGAGCTGCAGCGCGCGCACCGCGGTGAGCTCGTTGCCGTCCTCGGCCAGCGCGATGACCGCCGGAGTCGCCGGCTGATCGCGCAGGCGGCGCAGCAGGGTCAGCCCGTGCGCCCCGGGATCCTCGGGACTCGCGCCGAAAGGGGCCGCCAGCATCAGCAGATCGCAGTCGCGTCCGGAGAAATTGGCGCACCAGCGCTGGAATTCATCGAGGTTGAGCATGCTGACGCTCGCCTCCGGGCACAGCACGTCCAGATGATGACGCAGCCACTCGCCGTAGCGACGGTCATCGTCCACGACCAGCACCCGCGCCGGCGGCGATGAGCGGCGCGCGTTCATCGCTGCACCGTGAAGCGCAGCCGCACGCGCGCGCCCTGGCTGACCGCGCGTCCGTCGTGCACTACCGGCTGGTAACGCCAGTGACGCACGGCATCGAGCGCGGTCTGCTCGAAGATGCCGGCGGGCTCGGCGCCGACCACGGCGACATCGCTTACCGCGCCGTCGGTCCCCACCACGAACTGCAGGTCCACCCAGCCATCGATGCCGCGTGCCCGCGCCACGTCCGGGAACTGCGGTGCGACGTAGCGCGTACGCGTGAGCGCGCTCGCGTTGATGTAGCTTCCCGCCTGTTGCGCCGTAGCCTGCGCCGCGGTGAGCGCCGCATCGAGCGCGGCGACGCCGGCGGCATCGGCCGCGGCGCTGCGCGCCTCGGCAAGCCAGCGGCGTGTGGCCGCGAAATCCGCGGCGCGCAGGGCATTGCGTCCCTCATCGAGAAGCCGCGCCGCGTAGGCGCTGCGGGCACGCTGCGTCGCCGGGTCGTCGGGTGAGGTCTGCACGAGCTGCGTCAGGTAAAAGTGCGCGCTGTCGCTGGCGGGCTCGAGCAGCTGGCCGTGCTCCAGCCGCTCGTTGAAGACGGCCGCCAGCTGCGCGAGCGTGTCGGCGCGGGCGCTGTTGCGCAGCAGCGCCGCCTGTTGGCGCAGCGCCTTGATCTGCGCGCTAGCGGCTCCGGCGTCGGCGGCGGCCGCGATCCAGGAATCCGCCTGCTCTGCGTTCTTCGCACTGAGTGCCTGGCGTGCCTCGCTCTCGAGCCGGTCGATGAGCTCCCGCGTCGCCTGCTGCACCCCCGCATCTGCGGGCGCGAGCGCGCGCGCCGACTCGATGTAGGAGCGCGCGTTCTCCTCAGCCGGCGCGATGAGCGCGCCGCGGGCGAGCGCCTCGCGGCCATGGTTGAGGTAATCGGCGACGCGCGCGTCGAGCTGCTGCTGCGCGAGCTGCGCGCGGGCCTCCTCCGCCAGCGTCGCGCGCTGTGCGGCGATCTGCGCCGCGAGGAACGCCACTCGTGCGTGGCTGGGATCGATGGCGCGCGCCTGCTCGGTAAGCCGCTGCGCGGCATCGAGGCGCTGCTGCTGCACCTCGCCCTCGGCGGCGGCGACCAGCCGGCCGATCACCTGCTCGAGTCCGTTCACGGCGCGCAGGTCGCGGGCGTTGCGCTGCAGAGCCGCACGGTAAAGCTCCGCCGCGTTCTCGTGTGGCGGTGCGACCAAAGAGCCCGCGGCGAGCGCGGCATCGGCGCGCGTCAACAGGCTCTCGAGCGTCGGGTCATCGGCGGCGGAGCGTGCCGGCGGCGGCGGCGCGCCGGGCGGTGACAGCTGCGGTATTTGCGCGACACGCCACACGAGCGGCACGGCGAGGAGCAGCGCGCCAGCGAGTGCGAGCCAGGCGAGACCGGGGCGCCTGCGCCGCGGAGAACCCGCCGCGGGCGCCGCTGCCGGCAGCACCGCGCCCTGCGCGTGCCGCCGCCACGCCGCCTCGACGAACAGCCGCACCCGCTGCTCCGAGAGCGGCTTGTGCAGAAAGCGATGTACGGAACCCGAGGTGATCTGCGCGGCGAGCATGCCCTGCTCATCGACGCCGCCCGCGACGATGAGCACCAGCTCCGGGAATTGCGCGTGCACACGATCGATGAGCTGGCCGGGGGAACTGGCGATTGCCGCGCAGTCGAGCACGGCAACCCCGCCCTGATGGTTGAGCAGCGCGCCCGAGAGATCGACCTCGGAGCCGACCGGCAGCACCTTGTGGGCAGCGTCGGTGACCTTCTTCAGAGTCGCGACGAGTTGCGGGTCACGGGTGAGGACGATGAGCGGCTGCGGCGTGAGGCCCAGGCGCAATGCGGCGATCCCGAGCGGCGTCGTCGCCCTCGGGTCGTGCGCTGGGGTCTTGGGGGCCACGACTGTCACAACTCGAAAAACCCGCCCGTCGGGCCGCCATGCCCGGCCGCGGGATTAAGATGACCGAAGAGCGCGGGGCTGTCGCTAACTGCACGGGATTTCTGTGAAATTGGTCATCCTGTGACGGTATCGACGGGTCCCCGCCAGGGTGCGGGGGTTTGGACTCTCTCTTAAGCGGTGCTCTCTAGTCGCGCGGCAGCAGGAACTTCGAGCCGTTGAAGCTGAGCACGGCCCCCTCGGGGGTAATGCTGTCGACGCGCACGCCTTCCGGGAGCGTGTCGCCCTCACGCAGCTTGTGCATGTTGATCAGCACGAAGCGGTCCTCGGGACGGGCCGCAAACACATGCAGGTCGAGCCGCAATTGCGGGAGCTGCGTCCCCGAGGCGGTCGTCAGGTCCTGGTACAGCGGCACACCCGAGGCTGTGCCGCGCCGTACGTGGTTGCCGACTCCCGAGGCGGATTGCTCCTGCGCGGGCGCGTAGTCTTCCGCATTCGCCGGCTCCGGCGCGCCGCTCGCGTCGGCTGCAGCCACGGCGGCAGGGGGTGCCGCGGGAAGTGCTGTGGGAGCCGCGCCGGGAGGCGCTGCGGCGGATGCAGGAGCAGGGACCGGTGGCGGCGCCGTGCCCGGCGCGGCCGGGGCGCTCGCCGCAACCACCGGCACCGGTGGAGTGCCGGGGAGCACCGGGGCGGAAGCCGCGGCCGCGGCGGGCGCTGCCTCCGCGGGACCGGCCACATGGCTCTGATGGCGCAGCAGCAGCATCCACAGGGCGACACCCAGATTGACCACCAGCAGCAGCGCGATCGCAATGGCCCACGGCGGCAGCCGCGTGCGCGGCGGAGCCACGCGTACCTCGAACAATGCCGGGCCGTTCTGCCGCTGGCGATCGCTCTCGGACTTCTTCAGTGCATCGAGGATGAACGACATCGATCACCCGCCATGATGAGTGTCGGCTGCCGACAGTAGCGGCGCATCGGACCCGGCCACCGCGCTGGCGAGCGCGATCTGGGTCTGCACGCCGGCAATGCCGTCCACCACGAGCTGATGCTGGCGCTGAAACTCGCGCACTTCGCCGGCGAGCTCTGCATCGAACACGTCGCTCACGGGCGCATCGCCCTGCACGCCGTGCAGGTGCTGCAGGCTCTGGCGCAGCCAGCGCACCTGCGGGCCACGCATGCCGCTCGAGATCGCCTTCACCGGCGAGCTCGCCGGTCGCCACAACATCACGAAATCGCCGAGCCAGTAACGCGAGAGCTCACCGAGGCTCACCGCCTGGCGGCCGCCGAGATCGAGCCGCGCCTGCTCGTCATCGAGAGCGGTGAGCACGACCTGGTGGGTGGCCCCGCCGCCATCGTGCAGCAGCAGGATCGCCGGATGGTTATAGAGACGCAGCTGACCGAAGGAGCCGCGTTCGGCGATGCAGGCGAGGCCCAGGCTCGAGGCCTGTGTACAGGGATCGGTGCCGCTCGGCTGGTATTTCGCGCCCCACAGGCCGAAGAGCTTGCCGAAGGCACCGTCGGTGTCGGTCTCCCCGGCGTGCTGCGTGAGCAATTGCGCGAGCTGCGTTGCGGCCGGCGGTTGGGACGGTCGGCCGAGGGCGACGGGCACCGCGGCGGCGCCGTCGGCGCGTGGCGCCGCGGCCGCGACTGTGGCGGGAGCGGGAGGCGGCCGGGTGTGAAAGGTCTGCGCTTTCCATATCGCAAAGGTCACCCCACTCAGCACCAGGGCGATCGCCGCGGTCACCGCCCACGGCAGCCAGTCGGGCGTGAAGCGCTGCCCGAACACCTCCGCGGCGGCGTTGCGTACCAGCGAGGTGGTGACACGGTGGCGGTCGAGCGAATACGCCCCGAGCAACGCACGGTCGCAGATCACGTTGATCACGCGTGGCACGCCCTGCGACAGCCTGAACACCGCATTCAGGGCCTGCGGGGCGAAGATGTCGGTGGTGGCGCCGGCGACGCGCAGGCGATGGCGCACGTAGGCGCAGGTCTCATCGTGCGACAGCGGGTTGAGGTGATAGCGCCCGGTGATGCGCTGCGCCAGCTGCCGCAGCTCCGTGCGCGCGAGCAGCTCGCGCAGCTCCGGCTGTCCGATGAGGATGATCTGCAGCAGCTTCTGTGTGTTGGTCTCCAGGTTGGTGAGCAGGCGCACCTGCTCGAGCACGTCGGGCGAGAGATTCTGCGCCTCGTCCACCACCAGCACGACGCGGTGCCCGGCGGCGTGGGCGCGCAGCAGGTACTCGCTGAGGATGTCGACCAGATCCTTCAGGCTGCCGAGCGCCGAATCCGGGACGCCGATGCCGAGCTCCTCGCAGATGGTGAGCAGGAACTCCGGCGCCGTCATCTTCGGATTGAGGATCAGCGCGATCTCGGCGTTCTTCGGGGTCTGCGCGAGCAGCGACCGCACGATGGTGGTCTTGCCGGTGCCGACCTCGCCGGTGAGCTGCACGAAGCCGCCCGCCTCGTTGATGCCGTACAGCAGGTGCGCCAGCGCCTCCGCGTGCCGCTCGCTCAGATAGAGGTAGCGCGGGTCGGGCGTGATCGCGAACGGCTTTTCGTTGAGGCCGAAGAACGACAGGTACATGGAAAGATGCTACTCGATCGTGCTGCCGCGCCGCAGTGCCCGGCTACCGAAGCGCGCCCGCGCTTCATCGAGGGTCGCATCCAGCCGGCCGGCACGGCGGCTCTCCTCGAACAGCCCCAGCTGCGAGGCCGGGGTCAGCTCAGTGAGGACCACCCCCAGGAGACGAAGTTTCGCACCAGGGTTGGCCGCGAGCCAGCGGGTGAGCAGCTCCGCCGCCACACCGGCCACGGTCCGCGCCTCGCAGGTGGGCGGTGAAACGGCGCGCTGTCGCGTGAAGGTGACGAAATCCCCGCGGCGGATCTTCACGCCGATGCAGGAGGTCTGCAGCCCGCGCCCGCGCAGACGGCTTGCCGCCAGGTCCGCGAGCCGTGCCAGCTCCCGCTGCAGGGCGCCCGGCGCGCCGATGTCGCGCTCGAAGGTGTTCTCGGCGCTCAGGGACTTCTCCTCGACCTCCGGCACCACCGGCCGCTCGTCGATGCCGCCGGCGCGCTCGCGCATCAGGGCGGTGTAGCGTCCGAACAGCGGCCACAGCACCGCGTCGGGGGCGCTGCGCAGCTCGCCGAGCGTGCCGATGCCGGCAGCTTCCACCTTGGCTCCGGTCTTGCGTCCGAGGCCGGGGAGGCGCCTCACGGACAGCGGATCGAGCACGGCATGCACGCGCGCGGGCTCGACCACCGTGAGGCCATCGGGCTTGCTGAGGTCGGAGGCGATCTTCGCCACGAGCTTGTTGGGGGCGACGCCGACGGAGGCGGTGAGCCCGGTGAGCGCGGCGATGCGGCGCTTGATGCCGCGGGCGATCTCGACCGCGCCCCCGGGCAGGTGCTGGCTCGCGGTCACATCGAGGAAGGCCTCATCGAGCGACAGCCCCTGCACGAGCGGCGTCACCTCGTGGAACACCCCGAACACCACGCGCGAGACTTCCTGATAGCGGCGCATGCGCGGGCGCACGCAGATCGCCTGCGGGCACAGCCGCAGTGCGGTGCGCACGGGCATCGCCGAATGCACACCGTACGGGCGTACCTCGTAGCTCGCGGCGGCGACGACGCCGCGCCCGCCGTCCCAGCCGACGATGAGCGGCTGGCCGGCGAGGCGCGGATCATCGTGCTGCTCGACCGATGCGTAGAACGCATCCATGTCGACGTGCAGGACCGCGCGCGTCATGGGCTCACTTCACCGTAATGGTGATCTTCTTCGAGAGCAGCGGCGGCGAGTGCGGGATGTGATTGAGATCGGCCAGCAGCAGTTGCAGCGTGTGCTTGCCGGGACTGAGGGTAAGGGTGGTTTCCGTCTGGCCCTTGCCGAAGTGCACGATCTTCTCGGTCGCCGGCAGCGGCGCGGACTGGTCCGCCGGCGGGTCGGTATCGATCAGCAGGTGATGGTGACCGCTGTTGTCGTATTTGATGCCGGCGGGTGCGATTCCCATGCCCTTGAGTCCGAACTGCACCAGCACCGGGTTGTGCACGACGGCGCCATCCTTCGGGCTGACGATGTAGGCCTCGGCCCCGGGGGCCGAGGGCGTGCGCTCCTGGGCGAGCGCGAGCGAGGAGGCGGCGAATGGCGCGATCAGACTCAGCGCCAGGGGGATGAGGCTACGCATCGACTTCTCCCTTCACAGAGTAAACACGCTGTATACGCTGACGAGCGCGAGCATGAGCGAGCCGCTCGCCAGATAGAAGAACGACAGCACCGCGAGCCGCGCCCGCGGCGGGCGCAACCACTGCCGCGGCCGGTACGCTCGCGGCCGCGGCGGTGGTGCTCATGCGACGTGGACGCTGGACCTCGCGGCCGGCTGGGCCTGGGCAGCGAGCTCCTGCGGCTCGAAGTCATCGACGTTGATGATGTCCATGACCTTGCGATCGTAGTCGCGCAGCGCCGCGGCCTCGGTCTCCGAGAGTATCCCGGCCGCGAGCGCCTGCTGGATGCGGCCGGGAAAATCGAGCGCGGTGACGCGGCCGGTGTTGACGCCCTCGACGCGGATGCGTTTCTCCAGCGGCTCGAGCTGCACCGCGAGCTGCAGCACCTCCTGCAGCAGCCCCATGGGATTGTGCGGCTCGAGCGTGCGGTACACGAATTGCCCGAGCCGCTCGCGCGCCTGCGTAGGCGCGGTGACGAGCGCCGCCACTTCCAGGCCGAGACGGTCGTGCGGCGCGGAGTACACGCGCCCGCGCGGGAAGATGAGCGCGCGCATGAGGGCGGCGAGGCTACGGTTGGGGAAGTTGCGCAGAAAGCCGTGCAGCTGCTCCTGTGCCTGATAGAGGAGATTGCGGCACGCCCACTCCACGATCGGCAGGTCCTCGAGCTGCCGGCCCTGGTTCTCGTGATGCTTGAGCACCATCGAGGCGAGATACATGGCCGAGAGCACATCGCCGAGCCGCGCGGAGAGGCCTTCCTTTTTCTTCAGATAACCGCCGAGCGCGAGCATCGCGACGTCCACCGCGAAGGCGAACGAGGCGGAGAAGCGCACCACGTGCTGGTAGTAGCGGGCGGTGGCCCCCTGCACGGGCGCACGCGTGAAGCGCGCGTGGGTGAGGGCCATGATGAAGGAGCGCACCGCGTTCGAGATCGTGAAGCCGACGTGGGCGAACAGCGCGGAATCGAATTCGTCCACTCCGGCACCACGGTCGGGATTGCGCGCCGCGTTCATCTCGCGCAGCACGAACGGATGGCAGCGCAGCGCGCCCTGGCCGAAGATGATGAGATTGCGCGTCAGGAGGTTGGCGCCCTCCACGGTGATCGCCACCGGCACGATCTGGTAGCCGCGCCCGAGGTAGTTGCGTGGGCCGAGCATGATGCCCTTGCCGCCGTGCACGTCCATGGCGTCATTCGCCACCTGCCGGCCCATCTCGGTGACGTGGTACTTGAGCATCGCCGAGGGCACCGACGGCTTCTCGCCGCCGTCGATGGCGGCGGCCGTGACCGAGCGCGCCGCATCCATGGTGTAGGTGAGCGCGACCATGCGCGCGATGAGCGCCTCGACGCCCTCGAAGCGCGCGATCGGCTGATTGAACTGGCTGCGGATGCGGGCGTAGGCGCCCGTGGCCCACACGCCCGCCTTGGCCCCGCCGGTGGTGTTGGAGGGCAGCGAGATGCAGCGGCCGACCGAGAGCTGCTCGACCAGCATGCGCCAGCCCGACCCCGCCATCGCCGGACCGCCGATGATGCAATCGAGCGGTACGAATACGTCACGACCCTGGAGCGGACCGTTCTGGAAGGGGATGTTGAGCGGGAAGTGCCGGCGGCCGATGCTCACCCCGGGGGTGTTGCGCGGGATCAGGGCGCAGGTGATGCCGAGGTCGGTCTTGCCGCCGAGGAGGCGCTCCGGATCGAACATGCGGAACGCCAGCCCGATGACCGTCGCCACCGGCGCGAGCGTGATGTAGCGCTTGGAGAAATTCAGGCGCAGACCGAGCACCTCGCGGCCCTGCCACATGCCGCGGGTCACGATGCCGGTATCGGGAATGGCGGCGGCGTCGGAGCCGGCGCGCGGACCGGTGAGCGCGAAGCATGGAACTTCCTCGCCGCGCGCGAGCCGCGGCAGGTAGTAGTCCTTCTGCTCCTCGGTGCCGTAGTGGTTGAGAAGCTCCGCAGGTCCGAGCGAGTTCGGCACCGCGACCGTGGAGGAGGCGGTGGCGCTGCGGCTCGCGATCTTCGCCAGCACGCACGAGTGCGCGTAGGCCGAGAACTCGAGCCCGCCATAGCGCTTCGGGATGATCATGGCGAAGAAGCCGCGCGACTTCAGGAACTCCCACACCTGTGGCGGGAGATCCGCCAGCTCGTGGGTGATGTGCCACTCATCCAGCATGCGGCACAGCTCTTCGCAGGGGCCATCGAGAAACTCCTGCTCGGCGGCCGAGAGCTGCGGCGGCCGTCCGGCGAGCAGCTTCTCCCAACGGGGCGCACCGCTGAAGAGCTCACCGTCCCACCACACCGTGCCCGCCTCGAGCGCCTCCTTCTCGGTCTGCGACATGCGCGGCAGCAGCTTCAGGTAGGTCTTCATGAACGGCCGCGTGATGAGCGCCTTGCGCAGCGGCCGCACGTTCAGCAGCCACAGCGCCGCGAGCAGCACCCACAGGAAACCCTTCCACACGCCGGCGGGGGCGCTGCTCGCGCCGAGCCAGGTGTAGGCGGCCAGCAGCGCCGTGAAGGTCACCGTGAAGGCGAGCAGCGACAGGCGGCGATAGGCGAGAAACAGCACCGCCGCCACGAACAGCAGGGTGATCACCCCGCCGATCTGCGTCAATGCATACGCGGCCGCCAGGACGATGACCAGCGACAAGACTGCACCCGACATCGACGCTACCTCCGTGGTACGCGCGGCTCGTGCAGCGACTATAGCGCCTCAACCGAGGAGGTTCTTCACCCCGTCGCGCTCCTCGCGCAACTCGCTATATGTCGCGTCCATGCGCTGACGGCTGAACTCATCGACGGCCAGGCCCGGCACGATGCGGTAGTCGCCGTTGCTGAGGGTCACCGGGTAGGAGTAGATGACCCCCGCGCCGATGCCGTAGCTGCCATCCGCGGGCACCGCCATGCTCACCCAGTCCTCGGCGCGGGTGCCGTGCACCCAGCTGTGCACGTGATCGATCGCGGCCGAGGCCGCCGAGGCGGCCGATGAGGCGCCGCGCGCCTTGATGACCGCCGCGCCGCGCTGCTGCACGAGCGGGATGAAAGTGTCGGAGATCCAGCGCTCATCCACCAGCGACTTCGCGGGTCGCCCGCCCACCTGTGCGTGCGAGATGTCGGGGTACTGGGTGGCGGAGTGGTTGCCCCAGATGGTCATGCGACGAATATCAGACACGGGGCTGCCGGTCTTGTCCGCGAGCTGCGCGAGCGCGCGATTGTGGTCGAGGCGTGTCATGGCGGTGAAATTGCGCGGCTCGAGATCGCGTGCGTTGGCCTGCGCGATGAGTGCGTTGGTGTTGGCCGGGTTGCCGACCACCAGCACCTTCACGCGGCGATCCGCCACTTCGTTGAGCGCCTTGCCCTGGGCGGAGAAGATCTGTGCGTTGGCGAGCAGCAGGTCCTTGCGCTCCATGCCCGGTCCGCGCGGACGCGCACCCACCAGGAAGGCGACCTGACAGTCGCGGAAGGCGACCTGCGCGCTGTCGGTCGCCACCACTTTCCCGAGTGTTGGGAAGGCGCAGTCGCTGAGCTCCATCACCACGCCCTGTAGCGCTGCGAGTGCGGCCGGGATCTCCAGCAGGTGCAGGTTGATGCGCGTGTCGGGACCTAACGCCGCGCCCGCGGCGACGCGGAAGGCGAGGGCATAACCGATCTGTCCGGCGGCACCGGTGATCGCGACGTTGACGGCTTTCATGGCGCTTCACTTCGTCCAGGGAAAAACAGCGGGGAATTTTAGCCTGCAGCTCGAGAGCGCCCCTAGCCGCCCCGCCGGGCGCAAAGGACCGCCTTCAAACCGTCCGCGCCCGAGCCTCCTCCAATGCCCTGCCGGGGCGTGGAAAGGCACTCAGGCCGCCCGAAAGGCGTTTCCCGACCCCTCCAGACCGCCGCTTGAGGCTCCGGCGGAAAAAGCCGGGTGCAGTAGCTTGACACTACAGTAGTGTTATAGTAG
>Ga0318553_10000595_pt1 | contig 11830 bp, 14 predicted proteins | sample GRESIP082b2f21_FD_203686 | JGI IMG/M metagenome (GOLD analysis project Ga0318553, IMG submission 203686) | Tropical soil microbial communities from Luquillo Experimental Forest, Puerto Rico - GRE.SIPMG.082b2f21 | ecosystem: Environmental > Terrestrial > Soil > Tropical forest > Bulk soil...
GAGGTGCACGCGGTCGTCGCCGACTTCGAGGAACACCTCGGGTTGCCGGCACCGGACCCGGCCGGCACCCGGCCGCGGCTGGTCGCCTTCCTCGGTTCCACGATCGGGAACATGGTGCCCGCCGAGCGCGCGGCGTTCCTGGCGCGGGTCCGGGGTGAGCTGCGCCCGGGCGACACGTTCCTGCTGGGCACCGACCTGGTCAAAGACCTGGCTGTCCTGGTCGCCGCGTACGACGACGCCGCGGGGGTGACCGCCGCGTTCAACAAGAACGTGCTGGCCGTCCTCAACGCCGAGCTCGGCGCCGACTTCGACCTCGACGCGTTCGAGCACGTCGCGCTCTGGGACGCGGCGAACGAGTGGATCGAGATGCGGCTGCGCGCGGTCTCGGCGCAGGAGGTGCGGGTGCGGGACATCGGGCTCACCGCCTCCTTCGCCGCGGGCGAGGAGATGCGGACCGAGGTGTCCGCGAAGTTCCGCCGGGACGGGGTGACGGCCGAGCTTGCGGCCGCCGGGTTCGCGATGCGGTCCTGGTGGACGGATGAGGCCGGGCAGTTCGGGCTATCCCTGTCCGAGCCGGCCTGAGGGGGCGGTCATCCGCTAGCTTTGGGACGTGGCCGAACGGATCGCTTCCCTCCGCGGAGCGCACACGCGTCCGGCCACGCCCCCGCGGCGCCGGCTCCGGTGGGTGTGGCCCGCCGCGATCGCCGCGGCCGCCGTCGTGCTCTTCCTGTGTTACGTCCGGCTGTCCGGAACGTACCCGGTGGGCTCGGACGGGGCGTCGAACGCGCTCGAAGCATGGGACATGCTGCACGGCAACTGGCTGCTGCAGGGCTGGCTGCTCACCGACGTGTCGTTCTACACCACCGAGCTGCCCGAGTACGCCGGCGTCGAGCTGGCCCGCGGGCTGAACCCCAGCGTCGTGCACGTGGCGTCGGCGATCACGTACACGCTCCTGGTCGTCCTGGCCGGCCTGCTCGCCAAGGGCCGGGCCGGCGGGCGTGAGGGCTGGGCCCGTGCGCTGATAGCCGCCGGGATCATGCTGGCGCCGCAGCTTGGCAACGGCATCCACGTGCTGCTTTCCCAGCCGGACCACGTCGGCACCCAGGTGCCGATCCTGGTGATCTTCCTCGTGCTGGACCGTGGACCGCGCCGCTGGTACACGCCAGTGGCCGTCGGGGTGCTGCTGACCGTCGTCGTGCTCGCGGACGGGGTGGCGATCCTGAACGCGGCGGTGCCGCTCGCCGCGGCCGGCGCGCTGCGCGCGCTGTGGGCGGTCGCGCGGCACCGGGGGCGGATATCCAGCCAGTGGTTCGAGCTCTCGCTGGTCGCGGCGGCCGCCGTGGGGGCCGCGGCCGGCGAGCTGTCGGTCCGGGTGATCCACCGCCTCGGCGGGTTCGCCCTGATGCCCGTCGAGACCGGGCTTGCCCCGGGGTCACAACTGCGCGCGAATCTGTGGCTGACCGTGCAGGGCGTGCTGAACCTGTTCGGCGCGGACGTGGTGGGATCGCCGGCGGGCGCGCAGACGGTGTTCGCGTGGCTGCACATGATAGGGCTGGTCCTCGCGGTGGCCGGATTCTGCGTCGCGGTCCGGGGTTTCTTCGCGGCCGACGGGCTGCTTACCGCGGTGCTGGTCGCCGGGATCGTTGTCAGCCTGGTCAGCTATATACCGAGTATCATACCCGGTGACCTGTTCGACACGCGCGAGATCGCGGCGGTGCTGCCGTTCGGCGCGGTGCTCGCCGGCCGGCTGCTGGCCGCCCCGCTGCTGCGGGCCCGGCTCGCGCCGGTGCTTTTTGTGGCGGCTTCCTGCTATCTCGCCGCGCTCGGGTACGGGATGGCGCAGCCGCAGGCGGGCAACCCTGAGCAGGCGCTGGCCGGCTGGCTCTCGGCGCATCACCTGAGCACGGGACTCGGCACCTACACCGAGGACAACGTCACCACGCTGGACAGCGGCGGCCGCGTGCGGCTGCTGACGGTGGCCTGGCTGCGTTCCGGCGGCGTGCCGCGGGTGTACCAGTCGACGATCTCCTGGTACTCGCCTGCGACCCACTACGCGAACTTCGTGGTCACGGGCACCGCCGACGGGTGGGCGGACCTGATCCCGCGCGCCGAGATCCGCGCGCTGGCCGGTCCGCCGGCGCACACGTACCACTTCCAGGCGTTCACCATCATGGTCTGGAACAAGAACCTGCTGGACGACCTGGGCTCCCCGCCAGCACTGAAGCCCGGGATCATCGGCCATCCGTAACGAGGCCGCGACTATTCGATTACGACCTCGTCGCCGACGGAGATGAGGCCGCCGGAGAGGATGTCGGCGTTCAGGCCACCGCGGTGCAGCAGGTCCTTGATGATCCCGGGGCGGGTCAGCCGCTGCAGGTGGGCGCAGGGCTCGCAGATCTCGACGCCGAGGCACTCGACGTCGCCGATGCGGAAGCGCTTGCCGACGAGGTCGTTGACCCTGACGCCGCGCACCACGACCTGGCGGCGGGACTGGGCGCCGGTGAGGCCGACGTCTTCGAGGACTTCCGCCTCGATCAGAGTGAGAGCGTTCCCCGGCGACGGGTTATCGCTGAAGTGCCGGTCGCCGGCGAGGCCCTTGCCCGCGACGGCGGTCACCGAACCGACGGGCGCCAGGGACTCGCTCGGACCGATGTTGATCGCCTCGACGCGCATACTCCCCATGATCTCCGGCTCCTCGACGGCACGGCAAACGGGTTTTCACGGTGCCTGGCATGATCGGAGCATGACTGTGGTGAAGATCAACGCGATCACCGTGCCGGCCGACGGCGGGGACGAGCTGGCGCGCCGCTTCGCGGCGCGCGCGGGCGCGGTGGACAACCAGGACGGGTTCGAGGGGTTCGAACTGCTCAAGCCGACCGACGAGCGGAGTACGTGGCTCGTGGTGACCCGGTGGCGGGACGAGGAATCGTTCAAGGCGTGGCTGAACTCGCCGGCGTTCGGGCACGGGCACCGGTCGGCGCAGGAACGGGCCGGAGGCGAGGCACCGCAGAAGCCGGTAGGCGTCCACAGCGAGCTGTGGTCCTACGAGATCGCGGGCGGCTCCCCCGGCTCGAAAGGCTGACCCGGCCGACCCGCATGACCCGGACGCCGCGGTGCCGGGCGGCGGGGTTAGTGCGAAAGATCCTGCGGGTCCTGACCCGGGAAAGCCTTCGCGTTATCGCTGGCCCCGGGGATGGCGCCCGGGCTGGGCCAGCCGGGGCTAACCCGTGTGGCCGCTGTGGTACATGATGCCGGGCGGCGGGCGATCATCGGCAGCCGCCGGCCAGATCGCGGGCGGCTCCCCCGGCTCGAATGGGTGACCCGGCCAGCCCGGGGCGGGGGCGGCACAACGGCGTCGGGCGGGCGTTTGTCATCGGGGCACAGGACGCTAATCCCGCCGTGACATCTGTTGACAGGTTTATTGCCCGCTTTCTAGCGTGAACGCTACCCGGGCGCCTGCCTGCCGAAAGGTGTCAGCAATGGCGGATATCGTGATCGGCATCGCCTCGTCGCATACGCCCCAGCTCAGCTCCGGCGTGGACATGTGGTCTGACCACGCCGAACGCGACCGGCGCAATCCGCGGCTGCTCGGCAAGGACGCCAGGTACCACACCTACGACGAGCTCCTCGCCGGCGCGGATCCCGCGCTCGAGGAGGAACTGTCGCCGGAGGTTTGGGACCGCAAGTACCGGCGCTGCCAGGAGGCGATCGAAGCGCTGTCCGCCTTCCTGGACAAGGCGCGTCCGGACGTCGCGATCGTAATCGGCGACGACCAGCGGGAACTGTTCCGCGACGACGGCATTCCCGCGGTCGCCTGCTTCACCGGGCCGGAACTCGTCGACATGCCGCCCAGCGCCGAGGCGGCCGAGCGGATGCCGAAGGGGATCCTCGCGGCTTCCTGGGCGGCGCACGCTGACCATCCGGAGCGCCATCCCGTGCACAGCGCGCTCAGCGCACACATCGCCGAGCAGCTGACGTGGGATGGCTTCGACCTCACCGTGTTCACGCAGCAGCCCGCCGGCCGTAGCCTGGGGCACGCGTTCACCTTCCCGAGGTACCGGCTGGGACTTCCGAAGGACACGCCTATCGTCCCGCTGTTCCTGAACACCTACTACCCGCCGAACGTGCCGTCCGCCGCCCGGTGCTACGACCTCGGCCGGGCGATGCGCCGCGCGGTCGAGAGCTGGGACTCCGCGGCCCGGGTCGCGGTCATCGCCTCTGGCGGGCTCAGCCACTTCGTGGTCGACGAGGAATTTGACCGCCGGGTACTCTCCGGGATCACCGCCCGCGACGCCGGTGTCCTGAGCGCCCTGTCCCGGGATCAGCTCCGGTCGGGAACCTCGGAAACCCTCAACTGGATAGTCGCCGCCGGGGCCATGGAAAACCTCACGGCGGCCGTCCTGGACTATGTCCCCGGCTACCGAACCCCTGGGGGGACAGGTGCGGGAATGGCTTTCGCCCGCTGGGACTAAACGACAGGGAAAGGGAATCGCCGTGTACCACAACGCCCGCGTTCTCGACGTCCACGGCCACGTGTCGGTACCGTTCGGGGCCAACTCCTTCCTGGTGCTCATGATGGGCTCCAACACGCCCATGCCGAGCCCGGTCGGCCAGGACCGGGCCGGCCCGGCGGGGGTGACTGTCGAGCAGTTCCGGGAAGCCGCGCTCGGGCACGTCAGGTATATGGACGAGCGGAACATCGACGTGCAGGTCATCGGGCCGCGCCCGTTCCTGATGATGGGCTGGATGGAGCCGCACCTGCTGCCGGCCTGGACCCGGTACGTCAACGACATGATCCACCAGCAGTGCGCGATGTTCCCCGACCGGTTCCTCGGCGCCGCCATGCTCCCGCAGCAGTCCGACGCGCCCGACCTGTCAGGCTGCCTGCCCGAACTCAACAGGTGCGTCACCGAGCTCGGCTTCGCCGCCGCCTACGTGTCGCCGGATCCGGCAGGCCGGCGGACGACCCCCGGCATGCACGAGCCCTACTGGTACCCGCTGTACGCACGGGTGCAAGAACTGGGCATACCGCTGATCGTGCACGGCACGAACTCACTCGACCCGCGGTACCGGGTGGTACCGCACAACTACCAGCTCGGCTTCCTGACCGAGCAGTACCTCGCCGGGCAGTTCTTGTCCCACGGCGACGTGTTCGAGCGCTTCCCCGAGCTCAAGGTGATCATCTGCCACTGCGGCGGCGCGCTCGACCGGTTCATCCCGACCGACCACCACATCGCGCAGAAGGACCTGAGCGAGAACCTCTTCTACGACACCTGCGCCTACGACCTGAACTTCCTGGAGGCGGCGATCAAGCAGCGCGGCGTGCCGCGGATACTGTTCGGCACGGAGGCGCCGGGGTCGGGCCGCGCGGTGCGCCCGGAGACCGGCCGGACCAGCGACGACCTGGTGCCGGTGATCGGGTCCTTCGATTTCCTCACCGAGGAGGACAAAATCAAGATCTTCAACGAGAACCCGGCACGGGTGGTCCCCGCACTGGCTAAGGTCCGCTGATGACCCCCGCCCGGGCGGAAACCCCTGGCAGCCTGCTTCGCAGCGAGGCGGTGGTCCGCGCCGCCCGCAGGTCCGGTCCCGCCGACGCCGCGCTGCTCGACGACGCCGCGCGCGACGCGATCAGGCTGCAGGAGGAGATCGGGCTCGACGTCATCACCGACGGCGAGGTGCGGCGCGTCGCGTGGGCGCAGACCACGAAGTTCCTGGACTGTTTCGCGCCCGCGGCCGGCCGCGGCGCGCTGAACTGGCGCGGCGCCACCGACGGCCCGAGCGGCGCCCCGAACACCGGTGGCCAGTCCGGATACCCGGCCGTCGTCAAGCGGGTCGCGACCGCCGCGCGTGTCGGCGACATGACCGACGAGTACGCGTTCCTCGCCCGCTACGCGCGGGCCCGGACCAAGTACACGATGCCGGCGCCGAGCTACCACCGCAGGTACTGGTCGGACCAGCTCTCCCGCCAGGCCTATGACTCCTGCGAGGAATACCTGGCCGAGATCCGCGACTACCTGCGCCAGGTCGTGGCCAAGCTGGTGTCCCTCGGCTGCGACTACATCCAGCTCGACGCGCCCAACTACGGGTCGCTGTGCGACCCGGACACCCGCGCCGCCATGGCGGCGGCGGGCCGGGACCCGGACGCGGAGCTGGAGTTCGACGCCGAACTGGACAACTCGCTCTTCGCGGGACTGCCGGGGGTGACCACCGCCATGCACGTCTGCCGCGGCAACGGGCCGGGCGGGGCGTGGCATTCGGCGGGCGGCTACGGCGCGATCTCGAAGGCGCTGTTCCCGAGGCTGGACTTCGGCAGGCTGCTCCTCGAATACGACTCGGACCGGGCGGGCACGTTCGAGCCGCTCGACGACGTGCGGGACGGCACGGTGGTCGTGCTCGGCCTGCTCACCACCAAGTCCGACGAGCTGGACGACGAGCCCGCGGTGACCGCGCGGATCGCCGAGGCGGCCCGCTACAAGCCGCTGGCCGAGCTGGCGCTGAGCACCCAGTGCGGGTTCGCCTCGGTGCCGGTCGCCAACCCGGTGACTCCCGAGGGGCAGCGCGCCAAGCTGGAGATGGTGGTCAGGCTGGCCCGCCGCACGTGGTCCTCATGACAGACGAGCTGGTCAGCGGGTTCGCCGGGCTGGACACCAGCCACGTGTCGGACGCGCTCGACCGGCTGGGCATCGCCGGGCAGTGCGCGGGGATCTGGCCGCTCGACCCGTCGTTCCGGCTGGCCGGGCGGGCGTTCACCGTCCGGTACGTGCCGGTCGGGGTGAGCGGCGGCACGGTCGGCGACTACATCGACGACCTCGCGCCGGGGCAGGTGCCTGTGCTGGACAACGCGGGCCGCACGGAGATGACCGTGTGGGGCGACCTGCTGACCGCGACCGCGCACCGGATGGGCCTGCCGGGCACGGTCATCGACGGGGTCTGCAGGGACATCGACCGCAGCGTCGCCCTTGGCTACCCGGTCTTCGCGCGGGGGCACTGGATGCGCACCGGCAAGGACCGGGTGCAGGTGGACGCCTATCAGGTCCCCGTGTCGATCGGCGGGGTGCTCGTCTCACCCGGCGACGTGCTGCTCGGCGACGCGGACGGGCTGGTGGCGGTGCCGTCGGCGCGCGCCCTGGAGGTGCTCGACGCGGCGCGGGGCATCGCGGAAAGCGAGTCCCGCATCCGCGCGGCCGTAACGGCGGGCGCGCGCCTCGACGAGGCGCGCGCCGCGGTCGGCTACCATGACCTGCAGCACCGCGCCTAGGTGGCTCTTAGTCTCTGGAACCGGGGGGCGGGTGCATCGCGTCCAATCCGCGGAAGGTCGTCATAGACGGGACGGGATCGGGATGCTTCAGACTCAGCGGAAATGGGGCGCGGCGATCATGCTGGCCGCCTGCGGCGTTGTTCCCTTCGTCGGCGGGTGCGGCACTGCCAGCGCGCCGGCCGCGGGCGGGGGCGGCACTGCCAGCGCGACTGCCAGCGCGCCGGCCGCGGGCGGGGGCGACTCGCCGCTCATCGTCCGCGATGGTGCCAACGGGCACACCGTGTCCGTCACGGTCGGCGACCACCTGGAAGTGATCCTGGGCAGCAGCTACTGGACCGTGCAGGGCAGTTCGCAACCGCATGTGCTCCAGCAGGACGGGCCGACGAAGCTCATGCCGCGCCCGGCCAACTGCGCGGCGAACATACCTGGCCTCGGGTGCGTCCCGGTGCGCACGGACTTCAGCGCGCTGGCCCCGGGCACCACGGTGATCACGGCCAGCCGCACATCGTGCGGCGAGGCGATGCGCTGCATGCCGAAGCAGGAGCACTACTCCCTCACCGTGGTGGTGCGCGCGAAGTCCTTACGTCACCCGTCGGCGGCGATGAGTTCGGTTTCGAAGGCGTCGGAGTTCGCCAGGTAGGCGGCATAGTGCTCCGGGCCGCCCGCGTGCGGGTGCCGGTCCGGGAACAGCAGGGTCCAGCCGTGGGCCGGCGCGGCGGCGGTGATGGCGTCCACGTCGGCGCGGCCGCCGGCGTGGAAGGCCAGGTGGTTCAGGCCCGGGCGGAGCCGGTCATGCCCGTCGCCCGTCATCGCGGGCGACTGCTCGACGACGATGTATGTGCCCGCCAGGCGCCAGCTGCGGCCCTTGTCCCAGTCCTGGAACGGTTCGTAGCCGAGGCGGGCGAGCAGCCAGCCCCATTCGGCGATGGCGCGCTCGAGGCTGGGCACCCAGAGCTCGACGTGGTGCAGGGTTCCGGTTTCCGGTTGGCTCACGGCGGCCCATGTTAGCCGTCATAGGCCTATGAAGGCCGCGAGCTGCGCGACCGCGTGGTCGAAGAAGGCGTCCGCGGGCTCGAACGACCCCACGAACTGGCCGAACAGCTCGAAGCTGATCATCCCGAACAGCTGCGTCCACGCGATCGTGGCCCGCACTAGCATGTCCGCCGGCACGGAGGCGCTCGCCACCGCGTCCTCGAGGATGGCGGCGAACGCCAGCGGGACCCGGCTGGCCGGGCCGATCGTCGCCTCGGGCGCCCGGTATCCCGCCACCGGCGAGCCGTAGATCAGCGCGTACTCGTGCGGGTTGGCCACCGCCCAGGCGCGGATCGCGCGACACGCCGCCGCCCACGTCTCCCGGGCGGGCGGGCCGGCGCCAGTGCCGGCCCGCGCCGCGCCGACCTGGTGCGCGGCAGCCTCGGCGGCGGCGCCGATGGCGTTGTAGGCGTCGATGATCAGCGCGGTCAGCAGGTCGTCCCGGCTGGGGTAGTACCGGTACAGGGCCGAGGACACCATGCCGAGCTCGCGAGCCACCGCGCGCAGCGACAGCCCGTTCGCGCCGGCCTCGGCCAGCTGGCGCCGCGCCTCTTGCCTGATCTCCCGGGTCAGCTCGGCACGGGCGCGCTCGCGCGCGGTCTGGGCCGCGTTCGGCGGGCTCATGACAGCCTCCTGCAAAGATCGATGAACTTAAACGAGAGCACTGCTCTTGACAGAGGGCGGCATACTCGTGTTAACTGATCCTAGTTGAGAGCAGCGCTCTCGCAAAGGATCGAGGAGGAAGTCATGGAAACCCGCTACGTCACCCCGGGCCGCAGCACCGCGATCTTCAACCGCGCGGTCGCGGGACTCACCAAGCTGGGCATCAGCGTCTGGGGGTCCCGCGTCCTGTACGTGCGGGGGCGCAGCAGCGGCGAGTGGCGCAGCACGCCGGTGAACCTGCTGACTCATCGCGGCGAGCGGTACCTCGTCGCCCCGCGCGGCACCACCCAGTGGGTCCGCAACCTGCGCGCCGCCGGCGGGCAGGGCGAGCTGCACCTCGGCCGCCGTGTCGAGCCCTTCCGCGCGACCGAACTCGGCGACGACGCCAAGCCGGACGTCCTGCGCGCCTACCTCAAGCGCTGGAAGATGGAGATCGGCGTCTTCTTCAACGGGGTGGGGCCGGACGCGGGCGACGACAAGCTCCGCGAGATCGCCCCCGGCTACCCCGTCTTCCAGATCGAGCGGGCCGGCTAGTACACCGTGAAGTCGGCCGCCAGCTTGTCCATCAGCGCGTCGAGCCTCTCGTCGGGCACCTGGCGGGCCGGGTCGGCCAGGTACCAGTCCGCGATCTCGCGGGCACCCCGCTCGAACGGGATGACCGCCCGCCAGCCGGGCACGACCGACCGCAGCTTCGAGTTGTCGAACACCATCGAGTGTGCCTTGTCGCCGAGCAGCCCGGCGCCCCATCCCGGGTCGGCCGCGGCGATGGCGTCCGAGGGCACGTGCACGAGACGCGCCGTCACCCCGAGCGCGGCCGCGAGGGCGTGCGCGATCTGGTCCCAGGTCAGGACGTCATCCGACGTGATCTGGAACGCCTCGCCGAGGGTCCGCGGGTGCGCGAGCAGCGGCACGAACCCGCGCGCGAAGTCGGTGTTATGGGTCACCGTCCACAGCGACGTCCCGTCGCCGTGCACGATCACCGGCTTGCCCGCGAGCATCCGGGCCAGGGCCGTCCAGCCGCCGGACAGGACCGTCTTGGTCGCGTCATAGGTGTGCGACGGCCGGACGATCGTCGCGGGGAAGTTGTTCTCGCGGTACTCCCTGACGAGCAGGTCCTCACAGGCGATCTTGTCCCGCGAGTACTGCCAGAACGGGTTCCGCAGCGGCGTCGACTCGGTGACCGGCAGCCGCGCCGGCGGAGTCTGGTAGGCCGACGCGGAGCTAATGAACACATACTGGCCGGTCCGCCCCCGGAAGACGTCGATGTCGCTGCGCACGTGCTCGGCGGTGAACGCCACCCAGTCCACGACCGAATCAAAGTCCAACCCGCCAATGGCATCCCGAACGGCCTCGGGGTTCCTCACATCCGCCCGCAGTTCCGCGACACCGTCCGGGAGCGGCCGGGTCGTACTCTGCCCCCGGTTGAGAACGTACAGGTCGATGCCGGCATTGACCGCCTCCCGGGCACACGCCGAGGAGATAACGCCGGACCCGCCGATGAAGAGAACCCGCAGTGCGCTCATGCCTCCACCATAAAGACGAAGAACGGGAAGGCTAGAGGATGCCGGGTCCGTTCGGGGACAATGCTCTTATGCAAGGGAGTATGGCGTATCAGGGATACGCGACCCAGGACCGGACGCGCACGCTGTTCGGGCAGACCATGGGGCTAGTCGCGGCTACCGCGGGGTTCTTCGCGCTTGGCGCGTACCTCGGGCGGAACATGTCGCATACGGCGGCGTTCGTCGCTTACATCGTGGCGTTCGTCTGCCTGATCGGGATGAACTTCACCGTGCGCCGCTCGCCGGCGGCCTCGGTGGTGCTGCTGTTCATCTTCGGCGTGCTGATCGGGGTGGCGACGGCGCCGGTGCTCGTGTACTACGCGGACACCAACCCGCAGGTCCTGTGGCAGGCGGGCGGCGCGACGGCGCTGTTCATCGCCGGGTTCGGGGCGGCCGGGTACGCGACGCGGAGCGATCTTTCGTGGCTGGCGCGGATCTCGTTCTTCGGGCTGATCGCGCTGATCATCTTCGGGATCGTGCTGATCTTCGTGCGCATCCCGCACGGGTCGCTCATCTACTCGATCATCGGCCTGGTCGTGTTCGCCGGGCTGACGATGGTCGACTTCCAGCGGCTGCGGCGCTCGCGCGGGCTCGATTCGGCGCCGCTGATCGCCGCGTCGATCTTCCTGGACGCGCTGAACGTCTTCCTGTTCTTCCTGCGCATCTTCGGCGGCAGCGGCCGTGACTAGGGCGATAGCCGGTTTACCCGGGCGAAACGTAGCGCCAGGTACCCTACTGGCGTGGCTGACGGTGGACTGATCGCGGTGGATGACCCGCGTAAGGATGATGTGCGGGCGCTGCTGGGGCGGCACCTGTCGTTCTCGCTGGAGGCGACGCCGCCCGAGCACGCCTTCGCGCTCGACGTGGACGGGCTGCTTGACCCGGCCGTCACGTTCTACAGCTTCCGGGCGAACGGGGAGCTGCTCGGCATGGGGGCGATCAAGCAGCTTGACCTGGAGCACGGGGAGATCAAGTCCATGCACACCGCGCGGGCGGCGCGCGGACGCGGTGTCGGGCGGGCCGTGCTGGGCCACCTGCTCGACGTCGCGCGCTCGCGGGGTTACCGTCGGGTGAGCCTGGAGACCGGCACGATGGCCGAGTACGCTCCGGCCCGGGCGCTGTACGCTAGCGCCGGGTTCATCGCCTGCGGCCCGTTCGCCGGCTACCGGCCCAGCGAGGACAACTGCTTCATGACGCTCCCGCTGGCGGCGGCCGCCTCCTGAGGAGCCGCCGCAGCGGCCGCAGCAGCAAAGGAGCTGTATGGAGGCACGTGAGGCGCCCGGGCCCGCGAAGCGGGCCGACGCGGACCTGGACG
>Ga0318553_10000597_pt1 | contig 11812 bp, 6 predicted proteins | sample GRESIP082b2f21_FD_203686 | JGI IMG/M metagenome (GOLD analysis project Ga0318553, IMG submission 203686) | Tropical soil microbial communities from Luquillo Experimental Forest, Puerto Rico - GRE.SIPMG.082b2f21 | ecosystem: Environmental > Terrestrial > Soil > Tropical forest > Bulk soil...
GGCAGGGACGGCACGACGAGGTCGAACGCGTCCTCGGCGGAGCCGCCGTGCGCGGCCGGGTCGGTGAGCGGCCCGATGACCCCGAGCAGCTCGATGACCGAGCCCGGCCAGCCGTGCGTGATGATCAGCGGCAGCGCGCCCGCGTGCCGCGATTTCACGTGGATGAAGTGGATGTCCACTCCGTCGATCTCGGTGGTGAACTGCGGCAGCGCGTTCAGTCTCGCCTCGCACGCGCGCCAGTCGTAATCGGCCGCCCAGTAGCGGGCGAGCGCCTGGATCGTGGCCAGCTGCACGCCCTGCGACCGGTCGGCGACGAGCTCCTTGCTCGGCCAGCGCGTCGCGGCAATGCGCCGCTGCAGGTCGGCGATCGCTTCGTCGGGCATGTCGACCCGGAAGGGACGAATTTCGGTTTCGGGAGTGGAAGATGAGTTCATAAGGGTCCCTTCATAGGTGGTACTGCCTCACGGTCGCGCCTCGGGCGGGCGTACCGCGCCGGTGCCATCCCCTGGCCGTTGTCCCTGGCCGTTGTCCCTGGCCGGACCCGGGTCTTCGGCTAGGCCGGCCTGTGACCCTACGCAGCTTGCGGCAGTGCGGCGTGCAGGTCGCGGCGGGAGCTGATGCCGAGCTTGGTGAAGATCTTGCGCAGGTGCCATTCGACCGTCCGCCCGGACAGGAACAGCTGGGCGCCGATCTCCGGATTGGTGCGGCCGTCGCGGGCCAGCCGGGCGATGAGGGCCTCTTGTGCGGTCAGGGTGGTGACGGTCTCGAGGCTGCGCTTGCGCACCGTCTCGCCGGTGGCGATCAGCTCCCGGCGCGCGCGTTCGGCGAACCCATCCATGCCGATCGCGGCGAGCAGGTCGTAGGCGGTACGCAGCTGCTGGCGGGCCTGGACGCGTCGGCCCCCGCGGCGTAGCCACTCCCCGTACAGCAGGTGGGCGCGGGCCAGCTCCGGGCGGAGCTGGGTCCGGCTCAGCCGGTCGATCGCCTCGCGGTAGAGGGTGTTGGCGTGGGCGCCGTGGTTGAGCAGGGCCCGGCAGCGAGCCTCGATGCCGAGTGCGGAATCGGTACCGCACGGCTGTGTAGTCTCCGTGAGCTGCTTGAGGGCGTTGCGGGCGATGGCGGCGTCTCCTGCGCGCGCGGCGGCCTCGACCAGCTCGGGCAGCGCCCACATGGAGATAGGCAGCGCGGTGGCGTCCTCGCTGGCCTGCCGGGCTGCGGTCAGCGCCTGCTGATAGCGGCCCAGGCCGTTGTGCAGGATGGCGGCCGTCCAGTGTGCGTAGGCCACCGCGATTCCTTGTCCGCATGCTTCGGCCTCGGCGATGGTGGCCTCGATCAGCGGGCCGGCCTCGGCCTGGCCGCCGCGCAGCGCCGCGATCAGCATCGCGGTACACGGGACGGCGCGGGCCCCGGTCGCCGCGCGGATCGCGTCGGCCTCGGCGATCAGGGCCGTGGCGGCGGCGAGGTCGCCGCTGGCCGCGACGGCCGTGCCCAGGACATCCAGCGTGGTCGGCAGCTGGTCCAGCGCGCCGACTGCGCGCGCGAGCCGGACTTGCCGGACCAGCGGCACGTGCCAGGCGGCGTCGTCCCACAGCACGCTGACGGCCGCCTGGGCCAGCCAGCCCCAGCGGGAGGTGTCCGCCGCGGTGAGGTCCGCATCGGCGAAGGTGCGCACTGCGCGCCGCAACGCGGGCACCGCAGCGGCCGGCCCGTCGGTCACGATCAGCGCCAGACCGTCCAGCACGAGGTCTACCGTCCGCGGCTCCGCGGCCGGGGGAAGGGCCCGGGCGGCGCGGCTGACCTCGAGCAGATCGCCGCCAGCGGCCAGCCGCCCGGCGAACAGCGCCGCCATCCACGCGCTCAGGTAGGCCCCACGAGCCAGCTCGATGTCGAGCTGCTCAAGCCGCTTAGCCGCCTTCAGCAGCAGCGGAAGAGCGTCGCTGCCCAGGCCCGAGGCGAACGCGATCTGCCCGTGCAGCAGCTCCACCCGGGCGCTGGCGAACTCGTCCAGCGGCCCGGCCTCTGCCTCGGCCAGCAGGTCCCGGGCCTGGCCGAAAGCACCGGCCTGCATGCTGGCCCGGGCCGCGGTCAGCGCACGTTCGGCGTGGCGCGCCGGATCAGCGGTCAGCAGCACCGATCGCTCCAGGAACGCCGCGGCTGCGGCCAGCCCGCCGCGGGCCTGCGCCCGCCCGGCCGACCGCTCCAGCTCTGCCGCGATCTCCTCATCGGGGCCGGTCGCGGCCCGGGCCCGGTGCCAGGAGCGCCAGTCCGGGTCCGCAACCGGGTCGGTCACCTCCGCCAGTGCCTCGTGTACCACTAGCCGGTCGCGGTAGGACGCCGACCAGTAGGCCGCCGAGCGGGCCAGCGGATGCCCGAACCGGACCCGGGTACCGAACTCCACCAGCCCCGCCTCCACCGCCGGCGCCGCCGCCTGGACCGGGATACCCAGCCGCCCGGCGGCCCGCCACAGCAGCTGCCGGTCACCGGATGGATCGGCCGCGCACAGCTGTACCAGCCGCCGGGTCTGGTCCGGCAAGGCGCCCAGCTGGCGGGTGAAGCTGTCCTGGATCCGGTCGGTCCGCGGGGCGGCGCCCGGCAGGCCGAATCCGCCGGCCAGCTCGGCCGGGCTCAGCCCGCGCGGCACGTCCAGCAGCGCCAGCGGATTACCGCGGGTCTCGGCCACGATCAGGTCGGCGACCCGGGCGTCCAGCGGGCCGGCCAGCGCCGAGGCCAGCAACGCCCGCGCATCATCGTCTCGGAGCCCCCCGAGGTGCAGCTCTGGCAGCCCGGCTAGCTCCGTGCTCGGCTCGCGGGCCGCGAACACGAGCCCCACCGGGCCCGCGCCCAAGCGGCGCGCCGCGAACCCCAGCGCCTGCACCGAGGCTCGGTCCAGCCACTGCTCATCGTCGATCACGCAGATCAGCGGGCGTTCCCCGGCTGCCGCTGCCAGCAGGCCCAGCACGGCCAGCCCGACCACGAACGCGTCCGGCGACGGCCCCGCGGCCTGGCCCGATGCGTACCGCAGCGCATCGCGCTGCGGTTCTGGCAGCCGCTCTGCGCGCCTCAGCATCGGCCCGCACAGCTGGTGCAGCCCCGCGAAGGCCAGCTCCATCTCCGGCTGGACGCCCACCACGCGCGCCACCGCGCATCCGGCATCCGCTGCCTGCCCGGCCAGGTATTCCAGCAGCGCAGTCTTGCCCACGCCCGGCTCACCGTGCAGGACCAGAGCCCGGCTCTCACCGGCCCGGACCGCGGCCACGAGCCGGTCGAGCGTGTCGCATTCACCGCGCCGGCCCGTCAGGCCCGCCGCCCGGCCGCGCCGTGGCAGAGCTGGCAAGCCGCCGGGGTCGCTGACCGGCTGTGGCCGCGGTTCGGTAATGCTGGGCAATTCCACTAAGTCATCCACCATTCTCATCTGTGTGCGGTGCCGCCTGCCGCCGATTCGGCACGGCGACCGGTACGCCCGCGGAGCGAGGGTGGCTGTGCTGGGCTGAACCACGGACCGTTCGGGTTAGTAACATCTTTTGACCGAACGGACGGTGGTGACACGCCCAGCTATGGCCACGAGTTGGGCTTTCAGGGTCTGTTCTGTTAGGTGGCTTGCTTTCAAGCCAAGCAACATTGCCGCTTGCTGAACATGAAAAACCACCTGCAAGAACCCGGCGCCCGGGAGTGCCAATGGCCTGGGCTATGCGGGTGGGGGGGGAGAATGCTGCTGTTAGCGGTCGGCGCCGGGAGGTGGGGCTGTGGCTGAGCCGCCGGCCGGGTTCGCGGGCCTGCTGCGCCAGCTGCGCCGGGAGGCCCGGCTGACGCAGGAGGAACTGGCTGCAGCGGCCGGGCTGAGCGTGCGCGCGGTTGCCTACCTGGAGCGGGGGGTGGTGAGCACCCCGCAGAAGGAGACGGTGCGGCTGCTGGCCGATGCGCTGGGCCTGACCGGCCCAGCCCGGGCCGGGTTCGAGTCGGCGGCCCGGGGCCAGCCGGTGCCGGGCGGAGTGGCGGCGGCGACGCGCACGCTGCCGCGGGATATCGCCTCGTTCACCGGGCGGGTGCGGGAACTGGAGCAGCTGGCGGAGGCCGTGGCCGAGGCGGGCGGGGTGGTAGGCATCCACGCGATCGGCGGGATGGCCGGGATCGGCAAGACCGCGTTCGCAGTGCACGCCGCGCACCGGCTGGCCGACCGGTTCCCGGGCGGGCAGATCTTCCTGCAGTTGCACGGGCACACCCCCGGCCAGCGGCCGGTGGACCCCGAGGATGCGCTGGCCAGCTTGCTGCTGACCGCCGGGGTGGCCCCGGCCCAGATCCCGCCGGGCCTGGAGGCGCGGATGGCCCTGTGGCGCGACCGGCTGGCCGGGCAGCAGCTGCTGCTGATCCTCGACGACGCAGCCGGCAGCGAGCAGGTCCGCCCGCTGCTGCCCGGCACCGGGAGCAGCCTGGTGCTGGTCACCAGCCGGCGGCACCTGTCCGCGCTGGACGAGGCGGCCGTGATCAGCCTGGACACGTTGCCGGCCGACCAGGCGGCCGGGCTGCTGGTCCGGCTGGCGGGCCGCCCCGGGCTGGGCGCAGGCGATCCGGGGGTGGCCGAGATCACCCGGCTGTGCGGGTACCTGCCGCTGGCCATCGGGATGGTGGCCCGCCAGCTGCGGCACCACCCGGCCTGGACCGCGGCCGGGCGGGCCGCCGAGCTGGCCGCGGCGGCGGGCCGGCTGGAGCTGATGGCGACCGAGAACGTGTCGGTCGCCGCGGCGTTCGACCTGTCCTACGCCGATCTGGACCCGGATCTGCAGCGGCTGTTCCGGCGGCTGGGCCTGCACCCGGGCGCCGAGGCCGACCAGTACGCCGCCGCCGCCCTGGACGGTACCGAGCCGGTGGCCGCGCGCCGGGGCCTGGAGGCGCTGTATGACCAGTACCTGCTGACCGAGCCCGCCCCGGGGCGGTACCGGATGCACGACCTGATCCGCGAGCACGCCCGCGCCCTGGCCGATCGTCTGGATCCGGACCGCGACCGGGACCTAGCTAGCGGCCGGTTGCTGGATTACTACCAGCACATCGCCGCTCGGGCCGAGGCTCTCATCGCCCGCCAGACCCGCCCCGGCCCGGCCGTACCAGGCGCGGTCCCGACTGCGATGCCCGGCCTGCTCGGCCCTGAGCAGGCGCTGGCCTGGGCCCGCGTCGAGCGGGCCAGTCTGCTGGCCTGCCTGGACCACGCCGTTGCCACCGGCCAGCACCTCCGGATTATCGCCCTGACCGCCGGCCTGGCCGGGCTGCTGCGGCTCGACGGCCCCTGGGCCGAGGCCATCAGCCACCACCAAGCCGCGATCGAGGCCGCACGGCACCTCAGCGACCGGCTCAGCCACGCCAACGCCCTCCACGACCTAGGCGACGTGCGGTGGCTGATGGGTGAATACCGGGCCGCGGCCCGGGATCTGGAGCGGGCGCTTGGCATCTACCGGGACCTCGGCGATCGGCTCGGCCAAGCCAACACCCTCCGCTACCTGGGGGCCGTGCGGCGGGGGACAGATGATTACCCGGCCGCGGCCCGGGATCTGGAGCGGGCGCTGGGCATCTACCGGGACCTCGGCGACCGACTCGGCCAGGCCTACGCCCTTTACTACCTTGGGGACGTGCGGCAGTTGACGGGTGAGTACCCGGCTGCGGCCCGGGATCTGGAGCAGGCGCTGGGCATCTACCGGGACCTCGGCGACCGGCTTGGCCAGGCCAACGCCCTCAACTACCTCGGGAACGTGCGGCAGCTGACGGGTGAGTACCGGGCCGCGGCCCGGGATCTGGAGCAGGCGCTGGGCATCTACCGGGACCTCGGCGACCGGCTCGGCCAGGCCTACGCCCTCCGCTACCTGGCGGCTGTGCGGCAGCTGACGGGCGAGTACCCGGCCACAGTCCAGGCCCTGGAGCAGGCCCTGGCCATCTCCCGCGACCTCGGGAACCGGTTCGGCCAGGCCTGGGCCCTCCTCTACCTGGGGATCGTGCGGCGGGCGACGGGTGATTACCCGGCCGCGGCCCAGAACCTAGAGCAGGCGCTGGGCATCTCCCGCGACCTCGGCGACCGGTTCGGCGAGGCCTGGGCCCTCCTCTACCTGGGGGTCGTGCGGCGGGCGACGGGTGATTATCCGGCCGCGGCCCAGGACCTGGAGCAGGCGCTGGGCATTCTCCGCGATCTCGGCCACCGGGGGGGCAAGGTTCAGGCGCTCAACGAAAGGGGGACGCTGCACCTGGTCACCGGTGACCTCACGCAAGCCGAGGGGTGCCACCGGCAGGCCCTGGACCTGGCCCGCGCCATCGGCAGCTCCTGGAACGAGGCGCACGCCCTGGCAGGCCTGGGCCGCTGCGCCCTGGCCGTCGGCCACGCCACGCAGGGCGAGGCCCTCCTGCGGCAGGCCCTGGAGATCTTCCAGCGTGCCGGCGCAGCCGAGGCCGGCGACGTCTCCCGCGAACTGGCTACCCTCAACCAGGCCGGGCCACCCGCCTAACCCCGCACCGCCGGGACTGCCCATGTGATGGGCTCCCCACTTTCTCGCCGCTAGTGATAGCCGTCGGCGGCAATAGTGCCCGCCCGCGGCCCGCGGCGTAGCACGTCATCAGCGCACCTCCGCCAGGGCGGCTGCCGCCATGCGCAGCTTGCCGTCGTCCCACAGCGAGGGCTGCTGCTGGCCGCTTACGGTGATTCCGTAGGCGTGCGGGCAGGCGCCGAGGGTGACGACGGCCGACGGTCCGCCCGCCACCCGCGGCGTGAACCGCAGGATGTACACGGTGGCCACCGGGGCACAGTGCATCCCGGCCACCACGCTCATGGGTGCCGGGACGCCCGCGTTAACTATGGCCGTCAGCCTGCTGATGCCGGCCCGGGCGGTAAACGTGCGCGTTACTACCCGTGTCTGCGCCCAGCGCTGCGCGGAAATCGTCACGGAGCCGAAGGCGGCCGGATCGAGATGCTCGGCCGATGTCCGGGTGGGCAGCCAGGCTGCTTCGGCACCGACAGCGATCAGGATTGTCGTGCCGGAGAGCTGGACCAGCGTGACGCTGAACCGGGCCACATCGATGCCAGGTTCCGGGGCCGGCAAGATGGCGCCCGCCCCCGCGCCGGGGGTGATCGTGCCAATCTGCCTGAGCGGCGTATGCGCCAGCAGCCCGGCCCAGGCCGACCGAGGCTGCGCCGGGGCCTCGAGGGTCCGCTGGACCCGGACCCAGCCGGCCTGCAGCGGTGCCGGCGGATAGGTGAGCGGCGGCGGCAGCTTGGCCAGCTGCACAGTCCTGGTTCCTGGCGGCGGGCTCAGCTCGTTAACCAGCCGCCTGACGAGCGCCTGCGCCCGCTCCCGCAATCCGCCGGCCGGAGCCATGGCAGCATGCGGGGCGTTGACCGCGACGGTGCCCCGTGACGGCGTCGACCCGCAGCCCGCCAGGAACAGGCCGGCTGCCACCGCGACGGCCAGACATGTGCGCATAGTCGTCTCCCTCGCGCCAGTCCTAACGATTAGACTCGGCGCGCGCCGCTGCCGGTTCCCGGTGCCCGGGCACAAGAAGCAACCACGACGGGTGATCCGCACTTGAATTAGGACGCGTGCACGGTACCGCCGTTACCCGCGGCTCGCTGATTGTCGGCTCCCGGCGTGTATCAGATATGCCTGCCGCTCCTCCGTGCAGGTGAGCGGCAAGGACCGCTGGGGGTGCGGCGTCCGGCGCAAGGCCGGGAAAGACGGGGGAAGCAGTGGCTACGAACAGGTTCATGCTCGACCGTTACCAGGCCGAGGTTGGCCCGCGACCGGCATCCCGCACGGCTGCGCCCGCTCCCCGGCCGGTCAGGCCAGCATGAGCGCGGCGGCGCCGGGTCCGCTGTCATTCCGGCGGATCGTGGATATCCCGTTCGAGACGTGCATGGCCGCACTTGACCGCTGGCAGAGCGCGGGGCACGACGGCGAACTCTGCCTCGGCGAAAGCCAGTTGCTCGGGCCGACGGAGCGCGATCGCGACTCAGGTACGCGCCGGCTCGAGGTCCGCCTGCGCCGGGGACCGCTGCGCCCGATCCTGCGCATGAGACTAGACATCGACCGGTGGTCCTCATCGTCTACCGCGTTGGAGCTGATCCCGTGCGGGCGCATCCGGCCCACCGCGGCTTATTTCCGGGCCGGCCATCTCCTGCTTGACTCGCTGACCCGCTCGCTGCCGCAGTACCTACCTCCAGCTCAGGCCCGGGACACGGCGAGCCAGGCCCACGTGCCCGTCAGTTCCGGGCGGCGGTTATCCCGGTCGTCCATGTCATATCGACGGGGTAGATCTGGGCGCGGCCGGTCACCAAGACGACGCTCGCATCCACCCGATCCGCAGGCAGCTGGGCGGACGGGGCGCGATCGGGGCCATGTTCGCCGCGACAAACCCCGGCGGTGTCTGTGGGGTCGTTCCGGCGGGGTGGGTCGCGGCGCCGGCATTACTTGAGCTCGACGCGGATTGCATGGTAGCGGCACTCGTCGACGTTCTGGACAGAGTGCGGACCCTCGGGCTCCATCCAGTGCACCCGCACGTCGGCCGGGGACTCGAAGCGCGCCTGGGACTCGTACTGCAGCGCATCGCCCTGGTAATACCTGATCCGGGCTGGCTCGTCGACGATCATCACGCTGGCCGCCTGGTGCGTGTGCTCGGGTTCGCGGGTTCGTGGCTCGATCACCACTTCCAGTACCCGTACCCGGTCGTTCTCCAGCAGGACGCGATGGGAGGCCGGCGCGGCGACCAGCGCATCCATCGTCTTCGGCCATGGCCATGGCGGTTCGGTCGTCATGCTCTCACCTCGCAGCAGCGCCGGGCCCTCCGGCCAGGGCGGCCTGGGCGTCGGCGCGGCGGTGGGTCTCGGCGTCCAGCAGTCTAACCACGAGGGCGAAGCTCCTTCAGGGCATAAGGGCTTCTGTCCGGTGCAAAATGGTCGTGTTGCTCTAAGTGCGGCGCCGGTTTCCCGGCCCGGACCAGCTCTGGGCACGATCGGCGGTGGGCTGGCGCGGGCCGGGCGGGGAAGCGTTGGTCGCGCATCACCGGCCACCGCCAGCCGCTGCGGGCGCCCGCCGCGCCGATGCGGGCCCGGCTGGCTTCCCCTGGCCTGCCGAGGCTGCGTCACCAGCCGCCGCGCAGAAGCGTGCGCGCGCCAGGGCCGGGCAGAGCCGGGCGACCAGCGCGGCGCCCAGGATGCAGGCGAGCCCGCCAGACATCACCGAGATGGCAGGCGTGCTGATCGCCGCCGCGCTTCCGGCCTCCAGGTTGCCGAGGGCGGGCGCGGCGTTAGCCTGGGCCAGCCACAGCGCACTGAGCCTGCCGCGCATCCGGTCCGGTATAGACAGTTGCAGCAGGCTGCTGCGCAGTACCTCCGAGACCAGATCGGCGGCGCCGGCCAGCGTGAGCAACACCAGGCCCACCAGCAGGTCAGGGGCCACGCCAAACCCGCAGATCGCCAGACCCCAAACCGCGACCGAGGCCAGCAGGACGCGCCCGGCGTGACGCACGCTGGCGATCCAGCGGCTGGTCAGCGCGCCGGCCAGCGCCCCAGCCGCCGGGGCGGCGTAGAGCAGGCCCACCGCCGCCGCCCCGCCATGGAACGTGCCGGTGCCGATGGCCGGGAACAAGGCACTGGGCATGCCGAAGACCATCGCGTTGACATCGATCAGCAACAGCCCCGCGACCAGCCGATGACGGCGCAGGAAGCCGAGGCCTTCGGCGAACCGGCCCAAGCCCGCCCGGCCGCCACCGCCGGGCCGCAGCGGCCGCATCCGGGCTGCCACGAGCGCGCAGCAGAGATAGGAAGCGGCATCGGCGGCGAAGGCAGCGGCGACGCCGAACCGGGCGATCACCAGGCCAGCGGCGGCCGGCCCGGCCAGCGCGGCGGCCTTGTCGGCGGTGGCGTTCAGCGCGACCGCCGCGGGCAGCTGGTCCACGGTCACCAGCGTGGCGACCGCGGCCGGACGAGCCGGCGCGCCCAGCCCCGCCGCCGCCCCACTGGCGGCGGTGAGGAGGAACAACAGCCAGAGCCGCGGATGGCCACATGCCGCGTTGACCGCAAGGCCCGCGACCATTACCCCCGCGGCCGCCTCGGTGACCAGGACCAGTAGACGACGGTCCGCGGCGTCGGCGATCGCGCCGCCGATAAGCATGCCAGCCACCATGGGCACGACCTCAGCCACCCCGAGGGCGCCAACTGCAAGTGAGGAATGCGTTATCCGGTAGGCCTGCAGCGCGGCCGCGACCATCGTGACGGCGCTGCCCAACGCGGAAATGGCCCGCCCTCCCAACAGCAGGCGCAGGTCCCGGCTGTTCCGCAGCGGGCGGGTATCCACCGGCAGCCGAATGCTCATAACTCAAGGCTCGGTCAGCACCACGGGCCGCCGCTTCCGATAAACTGCCGGGTTATGTCGGAAACTCGCCAGCCTGAACCGGCGGTGACGTTGTCTCGCCAGCTCGCCGGCGGCGCCACCATCGACGCTCACCGGCACGACGGAAACCAGATCGTCTATGCCAGCCAGGGTGTGCTTTCAGTGGCAACGGACGCAGGCACATGGGTCGCTCCGGCGAGCCGGGCGATCTGGGTTCCGGCTGGCACCACCCACCAGCACCGGGCATATGGCAGGACGGTTCTCCATACCGTCGGGCTGCCTGCCCGCGCGGACCCGCTAAGGGCCAACAGGCCAGCCGTGCTGGTGGTGGGCCCCTTGCTACGCGAGCTGATCATCACCTATACCCGCGAGCCGCAGGAGGAATCCCCGGCCCGGTCACGGCTGCGGTCGGTGATGCTTGACCAGCTACGCGCAACCCCTCAGCAAGGCATCCACCTTCCCGCCGCCCGGGACGCGCGCCTGGCCGCGGTGTGCGATCTTCTCCTGCGTGACCCGGCCGACCGCCGCAGCCTGGCCCAGCTCGGTGCGGCCGCCGGGGTCAGTCAGCGCACACTCACCCGCCTGTTCGCCCAGGAGATGGGCATGACATTCCCGCAGTGGCGCACCCAGCTGCGGCTGCACCTCGCGCTGCAGTTGCTGGCCGAAGGACTGCCCGTGACCACAGTCGGCCACCGCTGCGGATGGTCCACCACCAGCGCATTCATCGACGTCTTCCGCCGTGCCCTGGGCCACACGCCCAGCCGGAGCCCGCAGATGCGCGACCTGACCGGATAGCGGCCAGCGCCAACGCCGACCCAGCCAGGCGGCTGGGCTGCCTTTGCGGTCTGGTGACGGAACTCCCCTGGCGGGTATTTCGTCTGTGGACCCTTGCCCGCATCGGTGGGTAGCGTTGGTCCGGGGACGGGCAACGGGAGGTGCGGCATGACCGGTACGGGGAGCACGGCGCCGGCGGGAGCCGGAGAGGATCTGCTGGGGCGGCACCAGGGTGAGACGGTACTGATTACCGGCGCCTCGTCGGGGATCGGGCGGGAACTGGCCCGGCAATTCGCCGGCGATGGCGCGGACCTGGTGCTCGTCGCGCGCAGCGAAGACAGGTTGCGGGAGCTGGCCGGGGAGCTCACCGCGGAATCCGGGGTCACGGTGGAGGTCGTGCCTGCTGACCTTGCCCGGCCGGGCAGTGCGGACCTGATCATGCAGACGCTGGCACAGCGGCATATCGACGTGGACGTGCTGGTGAACAACGCCGGTTTCGGGGCCCGCGGCCCGGTCGCCGGGATCGGCGTCGGGCGGCAGCTGGACATGATCGAGGTCAACGTGGCGGCGCTGACCCGGCTGACCGCTCTGCTGCTGCCCGCGATGCTGGAACGGCGCCGCGGGGGAATCTTGAATGTGGCCTCCACGGCCGCGTTCCAGCCAGGTCCGAACTACGCGGT
>Ga0318553_10000598_pt1 | contig 11805 bp, 7 predicted proteins | sample GRESIP082b2f21_FD_203686 | JGI IMG/M metagenome (GOLD analysis project Ga0318553, IMG submission 203686) | Tropical soil microbial communities from Luquillo Experimental Forest, Puerto Rico - GRE.SIPMG.082b2f21 | ecosystem: Environmental > Terrestrial > Soil > Tropical forest > Bulk soil...
AACGGGCACGAGGGGCACGGCGCGCTGGTGCTGTACAACTACGGCTGGCAGATGTTCTTCGTGCCCTATGCGGTGCTGGCGGTGCCGATCGCCACCAGCGCCTTCCCGGTGCTGTCGGCCGGGGAAGCCGGGTTCGACCAGACCGCCGCCGGGGCCGCCCGGGCGGTGACCCTGGTGTCCTGCCTGGGCGCCGCCCTGCTGGCGGGTGCGGCCGTGCCGGCGTCGCGGCTGTTCGTCTCCGGTCCGGGCCAGGCGCGCCAGCTCGCCTTCGCGTTCGCCGCGTTCGCGCCCGGGCTGATCGGGTACGGGCTGGCGGCGCACCTGTCCCGGGTGCTGTTCGCCTGCCGCCGCACCTGGATTGCCGCTGCCGCACTGGTGGGTGGCTGGCTGCTGGTGATCGTGACCGATGTCACCGTGGTGCCGGCTGTGCCACCCCGGTGGGTGGTGCCGGTGCTGGCCGTCGGCAACACGGTCGGCCTGACCATCGCCGGGCTGGCCCTGCTGGTGGCGGTCCGGGCCGTACGCGGCCCGGCCGCGCTGCGGGGGGCGAGCCGGGCGGCGGCGGCCGGGCTGGCAGGTGCGGTGGCCGGGGCAGCCGCGGGGCTGCTGGTGTCCGCCGGGCTGCCGGTGACCGGCTTCGCCCGCAACGCAGCCGTCGGCCTGCTGGCCTGCCTGGCCGCGGCGGCGGCGTTCGCCCTGGTGGCGATGATCCTGGACGGTGGTGACCTGCGGGCCCTGGCCAGCCGGGCCCGGGCACGGATCACCCGGCGGCCGGTGTGAGGATCGCCATGGTGCTGGCTACCGCGGCTGGCGGCACGGCCAGTCACGTCGCCATGCTGGCGGCGGGGTGCGCGGCGGGCGGGCATCAGGTGACGGTGTACGGCCCGGCCCAGACGGCACGCCTCTTCCCAGGCATGACCTTCGTGGCCGCCGAGATCGGTGACCGGCCACGGCCGGGCCGGGACCTGGTTACGGTGCTGCGGCTGCGCCGGCTGCTGGCCGGCCCGCACCCCGAGGTGGTGCACGCGCACGGCCTGCGGGCGGGCGCCGCCGCCGGGCTCGCCCTGCTGCCAGGCCCCGGCCTGCCCCGCATCCCGCTGGTGGTGACGGTGCACAACGCCCCGCCTGGGCCCGGCTGGGCCCGGGCCGGGTACATCCTGCTGGAGTGGCTGGTCGCCCGCCGGGCGGCGGCCGTGGCCTGTGTCGCCCGGGATCTGGCGGACCGGATGCGCGGCCGTGGTGCCCGCGATGTCAGCTGGGTGCCGGTGCCCGCGCGCCCGGCCCCGCAGCCCACGGCCGAGGAGATGGCGGCGGCCCGGGCCCTGCTGGCCGCCGATGGCCAGCAGGTGGTACTCGCGGCGGGCCGGCTGGCCCCGCAGAAGGGGTTCGCGACCCTGCTCGCCGCCGCCGCCCGCTGGCAGAATCACGATCCCTGCCCGGTGCTGGTGCTGGCCGGGCAGGGGCCGCTGGATCAGGCGCTGCGGGCGCAGGCGGACGCGAGCGGGATCCGGATGCGGTTCCTCGGCCAGCGCGCGGACGTGCCGGCCTTGCTGGCCGGAGCGGACGTGGTAGCCGTGCCGTCGGCCTGGGAGGGGCAGCCGCTGATCGTGCAGGAGGCGCTGCGCGCCGGGCGGCCGCTGGTCGCCTCCCGCGCCGGGGGAATCCCGGATCTCACCGGTGCGGACGCCGCGGTGCTGGTTCCGCCCGGGGATGCCGCCGCATTGGCCGGTGCGGTGCTGTCGGTGCTGGACGACCCGGCGCTGGCGGCCAGACTCAGCGCGGCCGCCCTTTCCCGGGCGGCGGGCCTGCCCGGTGAGCAGGCCGCGATCGCCGCCGCCCTGGCCCTCTACCAGCGGGTCTCCGATAGCTGAAGTTGCCCGGCACCAGGCCGCCACGCACGCTGGGCCTGGCCGGCCTGCGATGGCGCACGCCATTTCCGGGCCGGGCCGGCCGCTGCGCTGGCTGGCCCGCCCGCCCACCGGCGGCTGCGCGCCGGCTGCGGGCCTGCTGGCCCGCGTCGCAGATCCGCCAGCACCGCCTGGTTTCAGCAGGCTGCTAGTCGAGCCCGGGTGGCACCTCGGCGGCGCATGCGGCGCGGACGTAGCGCTGGAAACTGGCGAGCAGCCGCTCCTGTGGCAGGATCCGCCCCCGGTCGATCCAGCTGCCCGCCACACCGGCCTGGGCTGCCGCCACCAGGGTGGCGTCCTGGTCGCCGACCTCGCCGTCGAAGGCCATCATCTGCTCGATCCACGCCTCGTCGGCGTCGGCGCCGAAGTAGTAGTCGAGGAACCCCCAGGTCTTATCCACCCCATCGGGATAGACCGGCCCGATGGACAGGTTCTGCCGGCCCGGGTTGATGTTGATCTTCACGTTGGGCAGCAGCAGGTGATAGCTGCCCGCGGTGACGCTGCCCGTCGCGAAGGCAGCGGTCCCGCGTACCGGTGCCCGGTGGCTCAGCCGGTGCGTGGTCGCCGTCAGCTCGTAGCGGCCAGGGCCCACCTCCATCACCGCCGAGAACCCCGGATGTGCCACCGGGCAGTGGTAGCACTCGAGGTAGTTCTCGAGATGAATCTTCCAGTTCGCCGCCAGCGCGTAGTCGAATCGCTGGCGGCGGCGCAGGCCGCCCAGGTCGAGGCCGACCCCGGCGATGACGTCGCTCAGATCGCCGAGCACGACGTCGAGCGGTGGGCCGTCGGCGGCGGTGTTGACGAACACGAACGGCCCGAATGTCGCGACCCGCACCGGCACCAGGCCAAGTTCCGGAAGCTCCGCCTCGATCTCCGGGCCGCACTGCGGGGCCGAGCGCAATGTCCCATCGAGGTTGTAGGTCCACGCGTGGTAGGGGCAGCGCAGCCGCGGCGCGTTCCCGTCTGCCGAGACGACCAGGCTGCCCCGGTGGCGGCAGACGTTGAGGAATCCGCGCAGGGCGCCGTCGCCATCCCGTACCACCAGGACCGGGATGCGCGACACCCGGCCGGCCACATAGTCACCCGGTTGCCGCAGGCACTCCAGCGGCCCCACGTACTGCCAGCTTGGCCGGAACAGCCGCCGCTCCTCGACCGCCAGCACCCGCGGGTCGCGGTACCAGTCCCAGGAGATCACGCTGCGCATGTCAGGTGCCGTTCCTGGGGAACTCCAGCCGCCACTGGCGGGCATGCACCCGGTGGCCGTTCTCGCGGGCGTCCAGGCCGAGCGTCACCAGGAATGTCGCCGGGCCCGCGGTCATATGCCCGGTGGCCTGGACGGTCACGTTGTGGCGCTCCGAGCGCAGTGAGGCGGACTGGCCGGTGCGCACTTCGGCGGACAGCGGCTGGCCCGCCGCGATCCGGTAGCTGGTCAGGCTGGACCCGTCGGCCTCGATTCCCGCGTCGACCAGGCGGAAGTTCCCGCCGACGTCCCAGTCGAAGATCACCTCGCTGGATCCGTCTGCGAGGTTGTGCTGGATGGTCCGCTGAGTCGGCCGCCGGGAGAGCACCTCGACCGCTAGTCCCGGTGGCCGTTCTGGCGGCCCGAAGGGCGGCAGGCCGCCGTCCTCCGCCCGCGGCGCGCGCACCGGGAGCTCGAGGAAGCTGCCCGCGTCGCAGCAGATGCTGAGCGTCGCCGGCTCTGGATGGGGCCACATCCAGGGCCAGTAGGTGGTGGCGACCGACAACCGGATCCGGTGCCCCGCGTCGAAACGATGCGCGATGACTTTCAGCGGCAGCTCGGCCACGGTGGTCTCGCCCGGCACGAGTGGCACGGCGCGGTCGTGGCCCTCCCGGTGCGTCAGGTTGAGCAGGTCGCGGGTGACCAGCAGGGATTCCCCGGTGGGCGCGATGTCGCAGAGGCGGGCCACGATGCTCGCCGCGGGGCGGTCGCTGGTGACGCTCAGCCGCACCCGCGGGTTGCCGAGGATCTCGACCGGCTCGTCGAGTGGCGGCGAGGTGAAGCTGAGCGAGCGGCCGTCTTCGCCGCGCTGGTCGCCCGGCCAGTCCCCGAAGCCGCCGTCGGCGGTCAGCGCCCCGGCATCGAGGCCGGCGGTCTGCTCGCCCAGGTGCGAGCGCGACTCCCCGTCGCCGGGGCGGCCGGACAGTGCGCCGTTCCCGTCGGCCCGGAGGTAGAGCCGCTGGACGCCGGCCGCGGCGCTGGCCGGCGGCCAGCACGGCTCGGCCACCCAGCGCCCCGGCCAGCGCCGGTGATGCGGCGCGGGCGGTGTGTACTCCTGCATCCAGACCCGGAGCATCGGCTCGTCGGTGATCCCGGTGTCGATCCCCTTGAGCCACTGGTCCCACCAGCGCAGTGCCTCCCCGAGGAACCCGATCTCCGGCCCGGGCACCGAGTCGTGCGGGAACGCGTGTGACCAGGGGCCGATCAGGCCTTTGCGCGGACCGGCAAGGCCAGCCAGCAGGCGCGGGATCGCATCGGTGTAGCCGTCGGACCAGCCGCCGACCGCGTAGACCGGCACCTCGATCGCCGGGTAGTCCTCGCATACCGACCCGTGCCGCCAGTAGTCGTCCCGCAGTTGGTGCGACATCCACGGCTCGAGAAACGCGGGTGTCCGGGTCAGGCGTTCCAGCCATCGCTCCCGCCAGCCGGCGCCCGCGACCGCCGGGTCGGGTGGCAGGGCATTCCAGGTCAGCATCGAGACCGCCCACTGCAGCATGTCGACGGCGAGCAGGCAGCCGCCCCGGTAGTGGACGTCGTCGGCGTAGCGGTCGTCGCTTGCGCAGAGTGTGAGGACCGCCCGCAGGGCCGGCGGGCGCAGCGCCGCTACCTGGAGGCTGTTGAAGCCGCCCCACGAGATGCCGGTCATCCCGACGTTTCCGTCGCACCACGGCTGGGCGGCCAGCCAGGCGATCACGTCGCAGCCATCTTGCAGCTCCTGCGGGGTGTACTCGTCGAGGATGATGCCCTCGGAGTTACCGGTGCCGCGCAGGTCAACCCGGGCACAGGCGTACCCGCGCGCGGCGAAGTGGGGGTAGATCGCGGCGTCCCGGGCAGCCATCAGGTCGCCCTGCCGGTAGGGCAGGAAGTCGAGGATCGCCGGGACAGGTGCCGCCCCGGCATCCTCCGGCAGCCAGATCCGGGCGGCCAGCTTGGTTCCGTCGGGCATCGGGATCCAGGTGTGCTCGATCGTGCGCACCCGGGCCAGGGCCGGACGCGGACCGGCGGTGACTGCGTCGTTCCTGCTCAACGGTCACATCCTCCTGTTCCGCTGACATCGATAACAACTTGTGACAATTCTCGCGTCAGACCTTAACGGCGGTTCAAATATGCTCACGCCAGCCTGCCAGCCAGGGCATACGCCATGCTGCGGGTTCAGAGCAACGATGCAGGTTCACAACGGAAGGCGGCCGCGATGATTCGACCGCGCACGGTCCAGACACGAAAACTGGCGTCCGGCACCCGGGCCGACCCGGGGATAACGCCATCGCGAGGCACGCCGGTGGGCATCCCGCGCCGGGCGGCGGCGCTAGCGGTGTGCGCCGTTGCCGGGATCATCGGCCTGGCCGCGTGCAGCACGGCCAATTCCAGCGGCTCGGTCAATTCCGTGTCCGGTGCGTTCGGGTCGGTGCCGGCGGCCACCGGCACCGCGCACGCCGGCACGCTCACCTGGGCAGAGTCGCCCGGCTCCGCGCCGACGTGGATCTTCCCGGTGACGCCTGGTGCGAACTTCTCGACCGGCACGATTAACACCTTCCAGTACCTCATGTGGCGGCCGCTGTACTGGTACGGCGACGGGGTCCATCCGGTCGTGCGGCCGGACATGAGCCTGGCCGACCCGCCGGTGTTCTCCAGCGGCGACACCACGGTCACGGTCCACCTGAAGACGAACTACCGGTGGTCGGACGGCCAGCCGCTGAGCGCCAGGGACGCCCTGTTCTACCTCGACATGGTTCGCGCCGCCGTGCAGGAGAGCGGAGCGAACTGGGGGTCGTACACTCCACACGTCGGCATACCGGACCAGGTGGTCAGCGCCAGCGCGCCGAACACCACGACGCTGGTGCTCCACCTCAACAAGGCGGTCAACCCGGCCTGGTTCACCGCCAACGCGCTGTACGACATCCAGCCAATACCGGCGCACGCCTGGGCCAAGGCCTCGGCGAACGGCCCGGTCCTGGACTTCACCAACCCGGCGAACGCGAAGAAGATCTACGACTTCCTGGCCAAGCAGTCCGGCTCCACCGGCACCTATGCGAGCAACCCGCTGTGGCAGGTCGTGGACGGCCCGTACCGGCTGACGCAGTTCAACAACACCACCGGCGGGTACACCCTGGCGCCGAACCCGAAGTACGGCGGCCCGCACTCGGCCATCGTCCCGACCCTGCAGGCGATCCCGTACACCGACAGCACCGCCGAGTTCAACGCGGTGCTGTCGCACAGCGTCGACCTCGGCTACATGCCGCTGAACGACGTGCCGCAGATCAACGCCGTCAAGGCGGCGGGATACCACATCTTCGGCTACCCCGGCTGGGGGTTCGCCTACGCGAACTACAACTTCGCCGACAAGACCGGCGACTTCAACAACATCATCAACCAGCTGTACGTCCGGCAGGCCCTGGCGCACCTGGAAAACCAGCCGGGCTACATCAAGGCGTTCTTCCACGGCGCCGGCGGCCTCGCGTACGGGCCGATTCCCTCGGTGCCCACCTCGCCGTATACTCCCCCGAACGCGCTGAAGAACCCCTACCCCTACAGCGTCGCCACGGCGGCCAGCCTGCTCAGGTCGCACGGCTGGACCGTGGTGCCCGGCGGCGCCAGCACCTGCGTCAAGCCGGGTACCGGCCCGGGTGAGTGCGGCGCCGGGATCCCGGCCGGGACCAAGATCTCGTTCAACGTGCTCTACTCCACCGACCAGGCCATCTTCGGTGAGCAGGTGACCGCCTGGGCGTCGGACGCCAAGAAGGTCGGCATCAATATCACCCTGCAAAGCGGCACGTTCAACCACGTCATCACCGTGGCCAACGACCCGGGCTCGCCGAAGACCGTCAACGACTGGGCGGTGGCGGTCTACGGCGGCTTCGTTGACCCCTATTACCCGACCACCCTGGGCATCTTCTCCACCGGCGGGTCCCTCAACGGCGGTTTCTACAGCAACCCCCAGGCGGACAAGCTGATCCACGCGTCGGTCACCAGCGAGAACCCCAATGCGGTCAAGGCCGAGGCGTCCTACCTCACCCAGGTGCAGCCCAGCCTGTTCCAGCCCAACTACGACTGGATCACCGTGTGGAAGGACAACGTCTCCGGTTCGCCGGCCGCGATCGAGTCCACCACCCAGTACTTCCTTAACCCGGAGCTGATGTACCTGACCAAATAGCCAGACCGTGGCCGGGCGGCATCCCGGCGCGGGTGCGGGCCTGGACGCCCCCCGTCCCCGATGGCACCGTGGGGACGGGGCTCTGGCCAGGCATGTGACGCACGGTGCGTCACCGAGCAGAGGCATGAGGTGTGACGGCTTACCTGATCCGCCGCTCGCTGACCGCGATCGTGGTGCTCTTCGGCGTCTCGATCTTCATCTTCTTCATGCTGCATGTGATCTATCCCACGCCGGCCATCGACGTGCTCGGCCCGCACGCGAACAAGCTCTCCATCGCACAGTGGAACCAGCAGCACGGCTTCGACGACCCGTGGATCAAGCAGTACCTGCGCTACCTCAACCAGTTGCTGCACGGGAACCTCGGGTACAGCTACAAGCTGAACCAGAGTGTGGCCGCGCTGTTCCAGGAGCGCTGGCTGCGCAGCGCCTACCTGTCCGGCGTCACGCTGTTTCTCTCGGTGCTGATCGCGATCCCGCTCGGCATCTACCAGGCGGTCCGGCGGAACACCGTTGGTGACGCCGTCGTGACCACGGGCGCGTTCGTGACCTACGCGATGCCCGACTTCTTCCTCTACCTGATCGCGATCCAGCTGTTCGCGATCACCATCCCGATATTCAGCTACGAGGGCCCGCAGACCACCTCGCTGATCTCGATCATCTTCGACTGGCGGGCGATGACGCTGCCGATCGTCTGCCTGACCCTGCTGGAGCTGGCCGGGTACTCCCGGTACATGCGGTCGGCGGCGATCGACACGCTGGCCCACGACTACATCAAGGCGGCCAGGGCCAAGGGACTGCCGGAACGGCTGGTCCTGTGGCGGCACCTGGTCCGCAACGCCTTCCTGCCGATGATCACCCTGATCGGCCTGTCGATCCCGGCGTTGCTGGCCGGCAACCTGGTCTGTGAGGCAGTCTTCAACTTCCCCGGCCTCGGGCTGCTGTTCTACGACGCCCTGGGCACCGCCGACTACCCCATACTCCTGGCCTACACGCTGGTGGGCGCCGTGCTCGTGGTGGTGGGGAACTTCGTCGCCGACATCGCACTGACGGTCGCCGACCCGCGGATCCGGCTCGTCTGACTGGCCCAGGAGATCTTGTGACCAACATCGCCCCCGAACTTCCGCCGCCAGGCCTGGAACACATCCCCGAGGGCGGCGCTGTTGGCCCGCTGCAAAGCGGCTGGCGGCTGGCGATACGCGAGTTCGCGCAGAACAAGCTGGCCCTCCTGGGGCTGGGCGCGCTGATCTTCTTCGTGATCTTCTGCTACCTAGGGCCGCTCTTCTACCACGGCGGGCTGACCTCCGACCTCACCGCCACCAACGTGCCGCCGTCCACCGGGCACCCGCTGGGCACCGACAACCAGGGTTTTGACGTGATCGAGGAGCTGATGGTCGGCGGCCGGGCCGCGCTGGAGATCGGCTTTCTCTCTGCACTTATCGGCATGGTCATCGGCGCGGTCTGGGGTGCGGTGGCCGGCCTGGCCGGTGGGGTGCTCGACGGGTTCCTGATGCGGATCGTGGACGTGCTGCTGTCCATCCCCTTCCTGTTCGTCATACTGATCGTCGCGGTCCGCTACGGTGCAACGGTTCTCGGGCTCAGCGTGATCATCGGGATCTTCACCTGGCAGGTCCCGGCCCGGCTGGTCCGGGGCGAGGTGCTCACGCTGCGGGTGCGGGACTTCGTCTCCGCGGCCCGCGCCGCGGGATCGGGGCGGATCCGGCTCATCACGCGCCACCTGCTGCCCAACTCGCTCGGCGTCATCATCGTGACCGCGACGTTCGCCGTGGCCGATGCGATCCTGGCCGTCGCCACCCTCGGCTTCCTCGGATTCGGCCTGCAGTACCCCAACTTCGACTGGGGCGACATGCTCAACAACGGAATCACCTACCTGCAGGACGGTTACTGGTGGCAGGTCTACCCGGTCGGGATCTGCATCATCGTGGTCGTGATGGCCTGCAACCTGCTGGGTGACGCGCTCCGGGACGCACTGGACGTGAGGCTGCGCCGCCGATGAGTCCCGTGCTGGAGATCCGCGACCTGTCGACGCACATCCAGCTGACCAGGTCGGTCGTCCATGCGGTCGGCAATGTCGATCTGTCCATCGAGCCGGGAGAGGCCCTCGGGCTGGTGGGCGAGTCGGGGTGCGGGAAATCGATGACCGGCTTGTCCATCATGGGACTGCTGCCACCGGGCGGGCAGATCGTCAGCGGCTCTATCAAGCTGGACGGCAGGGAACTGGTCGGGCTGAGCGACGCCGAGCTGCGTGCCATCCGCGGAAATGACGTCGCCATGATCTTCCAGGACCCGCTCACCTCGCTGGACCCCACGAAAACGATCGGCTACCAGGTGGCCGAGCCGGTCCGGCTGCACAAAGGGGCGAGCAAGGCGGCGGCCATGGCCCGGGCCATTGACGTGCTTGGCCTGGTCGGCCTTCCCCGGCCGGCCGAACGGCTCGGCGACTACCCGCATCAGCTCTCCGGCGGCATGCGCCAGCGCGTGATGATCGCGATGGCGCTGAGCTGTGAGCCCAAGGTGCTGATCGCCGACGAGCCCACCACCGCCCTGGACGTCACCATCCAGGCGCAGATCCTCGCCCTGCTGCATGACCTCAAGGATCGCCTCGGCATGGCGATGCTGCTGATCACGCACGACATGGGGGTGATCGCCGGGCACGCGGACCGGGTCCAGGTGATGTACGCCGGCCGGATGGTCGAGGTCGCCGCGACGCCGGACCTCTTCCAGCACATGCGCCACCCGTACACACGTGCGCTGCTGGCATCCATACCCCGGCTGAACCGGGATGGCAGCCGGCGGCTGCTCACTATCGGCGGGCTGCCGCCGGACCTCTCCCGGCCGCCGGCCGGCTGCCGGTTCGCGCCGAGGTGCAACCGGGCCACCGACAAGTGCCGCGACCAGGAACCGCCGCTGACCGGGGAAACCGCAGCGCACCTGTTCTCGTGCTGGCACCCGGTCGATGGTGCCGCCGATACCGCGGCCGGGAACGGCGGGACGGCCCGCACGTCCGTGGCTGCCGTGCCGCCGCGGGGTCCTGACGGCGAGACGGCCGTGGCGCCGGTTCCGCCACTGCTTGAGGTGCGCGACCTGGTCAAGGAGTTCCCTGTCACCGCGGGGGCGATCTTGCAGCGCCAGGTCGCGGCCGTGCATGCGGTCTCCAACGTCTCGTTCACCGTGGCCGCGGGGGAGACGTTCGGCCTGGTCGGCGAGTCGGGCTGCGGTAAGACCACGATCGGGCGGCTGGTGGTGGCGCTCGAGCGCCCGAGTGCCGGCTCGGTACTGCTGAACGGCCGGGACATTTCGGCGCTCAGCGGGGGAGAGCTGCGAAAGCAGCGGCGGGACCTGCAGCTCATGTTCCAGGATTCCTACGCGTCCCTGGACCCGAGGATGCGGGTCGGCTCCATCATCCGCGAGCCGCTCAGCATCCAGCATGCCGGGACCCGCCAGAAGCAGCAGCAGCGCGTTTTCGAGCTCCTGGATGAGGTGGGGCTGCCGCGCAGCGCCGTCGAGCGTTACCCGCATGAGTTCTCCGGCGGGCAGCGCCAGCGGATCGGGCTGGCCCGGGCGCTCACCCTGAGCCCGAAGGTCATCGTCGCCGATGAACCCGTCAGTGCCCTCGACGTCTCCATCAGGGCCCAGGTGCTCAACCTGATGAAGCGGCTCCAGGCCGACCACGGCCTCACCTACATCGTCATCTCCCACGACCTCGCGGTGGTCAAGTACATGGCTAACCGGATCGGTGTCATGTACCTGGGCAAGCTGGTCGAGATGGGCTCGGCCGAGGATATCTACCAGCACGCGGCGCATCCCTACACGGCCGGGCTCATCGCGACCATCCCCGTCCCGGATCCGGCGGAAGCACGGGCGAGGAATGACTCGGGGATCAAGGGCGAACTGCCCAGTCCGGTCACCCCGCCGTCGGGCTGCCGGTTCCGGACCCGGTGCCGGTTCGCGCAGGATCTCTGCGCCGAGGAGGAGCCGCAGCTGCGGTCGTTTGGGCCGGGGCACGTCGCTGCCTGCCATTTCCCCCTGCAGGGCAGTTAGCCACCGCCCGGCCCGTGAGTTCGTGCTGGGCGCCGGGCGGACGTGCCCCGCCCGGTGGCGGCGCTGGCGCCATGGCGCGGGCAGGGCGGATTCAGCACCGCCCGGATTCAGCAGGCTCCGGGCGCGCTACCAGCCCCGCTCCCGCCATTCGGCCAGGTGCGGCCGCTCCGCCCCGAGGGTGGTGTCCTTCCCGTGACCGGGGTAGACCCAGGTGCCGTCGGGCAGCACGCCGAACACCCGCTCCGCCAGGTCGTCCATCAGCTGGCCGAACCGCTCCGGGTCGTGCTCGGTGTTGCCCGGGCCACCGGGGAACAGCGAGTCACCGGTGAACAGGTGCGGGCTGGTGGCCAGCGCGCCGGCGGCGTCGTAGCACAGCGCGATGCTGCCCGGCGTGTGGCCGCGCAGGTGGATGACGGACAGGCTGGCCGCCCCCACCACCACCCGGTCCC
>Ga0318553_10000600_pt1 | contig 11793 bp, 22 predicted proteins | sample GRESIP082b2f21_FD_203686 | JGI IMG/M metagenome (GOLD analysis project Ga0318553, IMG submission 203686) | Tropical soil microbial communities from Luquillo Experimental Forest, Puerto Rico - GRE.SIPMG.082b2f21 | ecosystem: Environmental > Terrestrial > Soil > Tropical forest > Bulk soil...
GCATCGCCCGCGTCCCCTTGCGCCAGCCGCCCCGCTGGCGCAAGGGGACGCGGGCGATGCGGCTGCGGACGGCTCGCGCCGCCGGCAACCGGCCCGGCCAGCCTGAGGCCGTCATCACCGACCCGCTCCGCATCCCGGCCCAGGGCCACCCCGTGCGCGGGCACCGCTGCGGGGAGTGCTTCGGCCCCCGGTCGGCCTACCGGCGCGGCCTGTTCTGCTCCCGGTGCGAGCGGGAGATGTTCGGGTCCGAAAGCGACGGCTACGGCAAGTTCATCCGGTCCGAGCGGGCCAGGATGCGTCACGTCCTGCGCCGCTGGAAAGCGGCCGGGTTTCATCTCAACGGCTAGGAGAAGGACAGACTGATGACCATGCCCAAGCGCAAGCATGAGATCACCATTATGGCTGCGAACAACCACGGCCAGATGGTGCTGATCGACCGCGCCACCATCGATGCTATCGACGCCCCGGCCGCCGCGCAGGAGTACGCCCGCCTGTTCACCGGCAGCCGGGGCTACACCGGCCACGACTTCGAGGACGAGCCGGACGGGCGCCGGCCGTGACCGCTGCCGCAGGCCAGCGTCCGCTCAAACGGCTGAGCCCCGGCCAGCGCCTCACCCTGGCCCGGCTCCTCGCTGACATGTCCCCCGGGACCCTGGCAGGAGCCCCTGACGACCAGCGGGGCAGCAGACGCCCCGGCACTCAGATCAATGGCCAGGTGACCCAGCTCGTCGTCTACGGCTGGATGGAGGAGGCCGACCTGGAGCGCATCGCCGCCCATGACCGGGAGGTAACCGGCCGCGCCGAGCGGCGCCGCCGCGCCCAGGCCCGCGCAGCCGGCCAGGCGGGCGAGCTCATCGAGGCCCAAGCATGAATGACATCTACGACGAGCGGGACATGCTGGATGCCTGCGGGCATGACGGCCCGTGGGAGGTCGTGTCGTCGGGGTTCGTGTGCGCACGGGGCCGGCACTCGCGGTCGTTCCGCACGGCGATGGTGAAGTGCGGGGAGTGCGGCCGCACCTACTTCGTGATCATCCCGGCGGCGGAATGATCTGCGGCCACCCGCCGCCGCTCGCGGAGGAGATCCCCCGCGACAATGCCCGCCGCTGCCGCCTCTGCGGCCACCGCGTCTGGGAGATCAACCGCAGCAAGGTGCCTGGCATGGTCGGGATCTCCGTGCCGAAGCTGACCCGCCGGCAGCCCTCCCGGTGGTTCACTGAGCACTACCGGCGTGCCGTGGCCCGGGGCCAGGTGCGGCCCGGGACGGCTGACCTGATCGGGGGCTGCCTGTGGGACCTGTGGCTGCTCGGCTGGACGATCGCTACCGGGGTCCTCATCGGGCATCAGTTCACCGGGACGTGGTGGCCGTGAATGGCGAGCACCGGGTCCGCTGGTGGGTGATCGACAAGCTGCTTGCCTTCCCCTGGGCATGGACCGGCCGGGCCTCCATACGGCAGGCCCGGCCGGTCAGGGAGAAGGACAGACATGCGCGGTCTCCGGCCGGTTGGGGCCGGACCGACTTGCCTGTGCCAACACCTGCTCGGGGGACAAGCCCGGCAGGCAAGATCCAGCGTACACCACCCGGCTGACAGGAGGGAATGTCCGACCCGCCGCATAGTGTAGGGGTACACAGTTCAGCTACCTGGGAGAAGGGACACGATGACCGCCAATCTGATCATGTCAGCCGACGAGGTGGAGGGCGACCGGGAGACCTGGATGGCTCAGCGCCGCTGGCTGATCACCGCCTCGGACATCGCCGCCGTCTGCGGCATAGCGCCCCCGGACTGGGGTTCCCCCTGGTCCGTGTATGCCGAGAAGGTCACCGGCCGTCCTATCGGCCGCGACAAGGCCGCCATGCAGCGCGGCAAGGCCCTGGAGCCCGAGATCCGGCAGATGATGGCCCGCGACCGGCCCGAACTCAAGGTCGAGCCCGGCGGGCTCTACTGCCACACCGGCCGGAAGTGGCAGGCCGCGACCCTGGACAACGTGGGCTGGGACACCTCCGCGGACGGCGAGCTGGGACCGGGCTGCGAGGAGTCGTTCCCGCTAGAACTCAAGACCGACGCGACCGGCGACGGGTACAACCCGGCAGCCGGGGTCGTGCCCCTGCACTACTACGCCCAAGGGCTGTGGCAGATGGACGTGTGGCAGGCCCGGCAGGTTACCTTCCCCGTGCTGCTGATCATGCCGTGGCGGCTTATCTGGGTGACGATCTACCGCACCGAGGAGGCAGAGGCCGACCTGGAGGTGATGCGCCACCAGGCCGTCATCATGCTGGACCGGGTAGCGAACGAGGACCCCCCGGACATCGACTGGAAGCCGGCCACGGCGCGGGCTCTCAAGTTCGTGAACCCGGACCTGGAGCCTGTCAGCGTGCGCATCCCGGCAGACCTGGCCCGGCGCCGCAGCGCGGTCCTCGCCGCCAAGCAGCGGGTAAAGGAGCGGGCCGGGCTGATCGACAACGAGCTGCTAGCCAGGATGGGCACGGCCAGGTGGGCCCATGCCATCGACCCTGTGAGCGGGGAGAAGGTCCGCGTCGTGTCCCGGTCGCAGTATGACCAGACCAGCCACGACGCGGAGGCCCTGCGGAGTGACTGGCCGGAAGCCGAGGAGGCTACCCGGCGCAAGACTCCCGTAGACAAGCTGTCTAAGGGATCATGGGGCGACCGCTGAGCGGCGCCCGGAAGGGAGAAGGAACCGACATGAACCGGCCACGAGAGCAGGAGCGGGTAGGCGCCGCGATGGAGGAGCGCCGCAACCCGCAGGAGGTCGCCGCAGCGCGGCAGCCCGAGCTACAGGGCGCGTCGCTGGCTATCCGCGACGAGCAGAGCTACTGGACGCTGCGGCAGCTATCGGCGCTGCATGCCATGGGCATCAAGGAGTCAGTCAGCACGGCCGACCTGGGCGTGTTCCTGCACTACTGCCACCGCACCCGCCTGGACCCGTTCACCCGCCAGATCTACCTGATCGAGCGGCGGACGTGGAACCCGGCCCTGGGCGACCGGGGCGGCTACGAGTACCGGCAGACGATCCAGACCGGCATCGACGGGTTCCGGGTCATCCGCGACCGCGCCGCCGCCGCCCGCAGCGAGGTCGTGGAGTACGAGGACACGATCTGGTACGACAGGGACGGCGGCGAGCACACCGTCTGGCTGGAGGCTGAGGCCCCGGCCGCGTGCAAGGTCGTCGTCCTGGTCTGGGGCAAGAACGCGACCCGGCCCCGCCGCTTCCCCGCCGTGCTGCGCACCGCGTCGTACATGGCGACCAACAGCAAGGGCGAGCCGCAGGCCAACTGGAAAACGCAGGCCGATCACATGATCGAGAAATGCTGCGAGGCGTTCGGCCTGCGGCGGGCCTACCCGCAGGATCTCGGCGGGCTCTACATCGAGGAGGAGATGCAGGGCAACGACGGAGGCCCCCGCGACGGCAGGCCCCCGCGTATCACCGCCAAGCCCGCTGACGACGGGGTATGGGTCCCCGAGCCCGAGCCCCCGGCCGAGCCCCCGGCCGCAGACGATGACCCGGACCAGTCCCCGGAGGCCGTGAGGATGCGAGCCCTGGCCCGCGTCCACGCCCTGTTCGGGGAGGTCGGCCTCGCCGGCGACGACAACCGGCAGGTCCGCCACGACGTCCTCGGCGCGCTGCTCATGCCCGCCGACAGCCGCGGGCTCAACCCGGTGGAGGTGTTCAACACCGGCGACCTGAATACCGAGCCGCTGGAGAAGGCCGGGACCGCGCTGGCCCGGCTGATCGAGGAGGCCCGGGACAGGTCCGGTGACCCGGAGGCCGGGCTGCGCGGCATCGCGGAACGGTTCCGTAATGCCGTGGAACGCAACGAGGCCGCCCGGCAGCGCAAGGCCCGCCGCCGCCCCGCCGCCCAGGAGGCGACATGACCGGCCCCGGTTTCTACCGGACCGACCCGTCCGACCCGGAGGCGCCCGTGCTGCTCGATGAGCACAACGGGATGCGGGCGCACGACCTGGTGGAGTACGCGGAGCCGTCGCTGGCGTTCGGGCTGACGGGGCCGATGGAGCTTCTGGCCCTGTACCGATTCGCGGGGATGCGCGGCGAGGGTGACGCCGATTTCACGCAGGCGGTGGTGCGGGTGCCGGGCGAGGGCCCGGGCGCCGACACCACGCATGAGATCAACGCGGACAACCTGCGCAAGATCCGCCACGGCGGGGCGCCGCTCACCCCGCCGTCCATCGGCGGCGCCCGCCAGTGCACCGCCGCGACCTGCGGGGCCTGGATCATCGACGTGGTGTATGTCCGCTCGGGCAGGGCCACGGTCGTGGATGCGCAGTCCAGCGGCGACGGGAACCTTGCGATCAGCCTGGGTTCGGGCGGCCGGTGGAGCGCGCGGATGCTGGCCGCCGGCGTGCCCCTGCTCGCGGGCGAGGTGCGGGTCAGGTCGCATTTCGCCACCTGTTCCGAGCCGGGCCGGTTCCGCAAGCGGAAGGCGTCATGACTGACATCGAACCGCGCACGGCGCGGACCGTGATCGCAGGCCGCGACTACGAAGGCCCCGGGTCACTGGCCGGGGCAGTGCATGACCGGCAGGCGATGGCCACGGCGGTGGAGGCGGCGAAGCGGGCGCGGGTGGATGCCCGTGAGTGGCTGTGGACGGCGCGGGAGGCGGAACGGACGCTGGGCCGGATGATCGTGGCCGCCCGGCAAGCCGGCGACCTCGCAGACGAGGGCCGCCCAGCCCAGGGCGAAACTATGCAGACGTTGCATAGTTTGGGGGTCGAGCCGCACCTGGCCGCGCATGCGGTCAGGCTCGCCGAAGTACCTGCCGAGGTGTGGGCTATCTGGCATGACGACCCCCGCGACCCAACCCAGGCCGCCCTCGCGGGAGCCGTCCGCGACTGGCGCGAAACCATAGACCGGCAGGAAGGCGACCGGGAAGCCAGGGAGCGACAGCGGCAGCAGATCGAGAACGAGATCAGCACTGCCCGCAAACGCTTGCGCGACCTGGCCAACTCACCCGCCACCGTAGTCCCCCCGCTAGCTGACGATGAGGTGTCAAGACTCGGCTTCGACGTATTCATCGGTGCAGCGCTCGGGGATGACCCACCCGAGTTGCCTAAGCGAAGGGACGCTACTGCCAAAGCGCAAGACCGGCTCATCCTCCGCATGGATGCCTTCGCAGCCGAAGTCAGCCACCACGACCCGATCATAGAAACAGGCGAATGGCGTGACGCTTCGGTCCTCGCCGCCAGGGCCGCAGTGCAGCGGCTCACGTCAGCCCTGGCAGTGTGGCTCAGGCAGCTAAACGCCCTCTACACCGAAGGAGTACCAGATGAATGAAGACCAGCAGGACGGCATACCCGGCATCAGCGACGAGGCCGACAGCATCGAGGAGGCCCGGCAGTGGCTTCGCGCAGAAGCGGACAAGCTGATCTCAGCCGGCGCGCGGCGCATCCCCGGCGAGATAGTCGGCAAGTTGCTCCCCAAACTCCTAGTCCGCCACGCCGTAGCTATGTGGCGCGTAGCTGCCGTGAAGGAACTTAGCCCGTACCTGCGCGGCGGCAAGGAGACGCAGATGCAAGCCGCCTCGCTCGGTAACGGCCAGTTCGAGTACATCCAGATGGGACTGTTCACCGAGGCACAGTTGCTTGCCAGCCTGCGGCGCAAGCTCACTTCAAGCGAGAGCCTGCAATCCTCTTGCCATGAGACCGCAAGGGTGTGGCTCGAAGCGCATCCCGATGACCCCCGCACGGTCAGCGATCTACTGCGGCTAGCAGTGGAGCCCGGTGGCGGCTGAGCGCACGGCACCGGGGCTGGGCGAGATGACCGGCGTCGTCCAGTCATGGCAGCGCAGCGACGGCGGCCTGCTGATCCTGCGCCTGTCCCCGGCCGCGTGGGATGCTGCCCGCGCGGCCGGGGTCCTTAACTCGGGGCCGGACAGGTGGCCGGCTCCTCCCGGGCCGGGGTCCTACCGCAGGGTGAACGTCACGGCCGGGCCGGGCATGGCACCGGGAGGGTGGCAGCTCCTTGACGGCGCGGGCGAGGTGCTGGCTTCCGGTGACATCGCCGTCTGACACGCTCAGAGCCGTTCTGCGCGCCCCTGGGCCTCCTCGCCCAGGGCAAGCCCAGGGGCGTGTCCACCGGCCGTCTGCCGTTGCCGGGAAGGAAACGGCGGATCGTTGCCTGTAGCCAACCAGCGGGACCTGCGGTGCGTGGCCTGCGGCGCCGCCTCCGGTCATCCCCTGCCCGTGGCCGACCATCACCGCATCCTCGGGGACACCACCGACAACCGGCCGTCGAACAAGATCGCGCTATGCGGCACCGGGAACGTCCCGCCCGGCTGCCACGGGCAGGCCCACTCCCGGCGCAAGGCATTCGGGGACCCGCTCGGCTACATCGTCACCCGCCACCAGGACCGGGAGGTCACCCTCCGCGTGCCGGTCTATTTCAGCCAGCCCGACCTGGGCCGCACCGGCTGGTACCTCCTCGATGACGACTGGGGGCTGACCCCGTGTGACGCACACGGCACGCCATCCCCCGATCACTGCCATACTTGACCCGGCGTGGGTGAGGCCCGTCCCCGCGCTACCCGCCGGCCCTGACCTTCTGTGGAGGCTGCCCGTGATCCGCCCAGGCCTGCCCGTGATGTGCGCCGGGGCCTCCTTTGAGCCCCTGCCCGGCCGGGTCGCGGCATCCGAGCAGCCGGGCCGGTGGTGGGTCGTCGTCTGCCTGGCCGGCGTCCACCTCCCGCAGGTCTATGACGAAGGCGACCTGACCGAGATCAGGGAGGTGGCCGGGTCGGGCCTGTGCGCGGAGTGCGCCGCCGACCCAGCCCTTGATGCCCGATTTGCCGGGCCTGCACCGTTAGGGGTATATTGTAGGTAAGCGGGGCTCGGGAGGCCCCGCAAGGGAGAAGGACAGACACATGGCTATCTCGCTCCAGTCCCCGGACGGCAAGCTGTCCGTCGAGCTGGCCCACCTCACGATGACGGCCCGGCCTACCAGGGTCGGGCCGTCTGGTGACTGGCTGGACCCGGTAGGCGACGGCTGGTACCTCATCGTGCGGGCAGCCGGGCGGGTCATGGCTCACCTGGCCTGCGACGAGGAGGGCCGCACCAGGCCTGCCGAGACGAAGCGGCTCCGCGCCCTGTGCGGGGAGATCCCGCTCGCCCCCGTGGACCCGCGCCGGATCGTCAAGCACCCGCCCCGGGCTCCGTGGACGGAGGCCCGCAAGCGGGACCGCGACCGCTGGACGATCATCAACCCCGAGGCCCTGACCAGGGCCGCCTAGCCTGTCCGCAGGTTGGGGTATACTGTTAGGAGCGGGCCAAACTGACAGGCCCGTGCAGGAACCTTTGGGAGAAGGGACAGACAGATGACAACCACGACCACCACCCACCCCGAGACGACCGCCGAGCTGTGGACCTACACCGGCATACGGGCCAACAGCGGCAAGTCATGGACGACGTGGCTCGACCCGGCCGGGCGGACGGTGAGCTACTCCCAGCCGAAGCTCCAGAAGCGTGACGGGGTGATCGGCGGCGCCTATGAGGCGACCGTCAGCCGCAGGCCCCGCGAGGACGGCGACGGCGAGACGGTCATCCTGTACGGGATGCCTGCCTACGTGGGCGGCGAGGTCCCCGACCCGCGCGCCGCCGAGTGGGATGCGCTGCACCGGGCCGCCAAGGTGCGGCTAGCCGCGATCCGCCAGGAACGCAAGCTGACCGCTGACTCCCCGCTGGACCGGGCGCTGCGCCCGCTGCTGGAGATCGCAGGCAAGATGCGCACCAATGCCGACCGGGATGCGCTGACCGCCATCGTGATCAACGAGATGCGCCGGTCCTGGGCAACCAGGGGTGCGCGATGACCTACGGAACACGCGCCCAGGTCGCGGGCCTGCTCACCGTGGAAGGCTACGACCCGGCCCAGATCATGGCCGACGCTGACAAGTTCCCGAACTCGTGGCAGTACACCGCCGACCGGCACCGCTGCGTGGTCAAGCACATGGCCCGCGCGGTGGCTGACGGGACGTTTGAGATCCAGGACTGCGCCGAAACCGAGGAGCGGATCTTGGCGTTGCGGAGGGGGCGGCGGTCATGACCACGCCCTGCACCTCCGCGCCGCAGGCCGGGACGATCATCACCCGGACCGGGGTCAAGTCCCTCTTCGATGCAGCGCCCGGTGACCGGCCGCTGATGGGCTGGTGCCAGCCCTGCGGGCTCGCGCTGATCTCCATCGGAGGCCCCTGGCTCCACGTCAGCACGTCTGCCTACTGGTCCGTCCGGCAGGCCGGGCACCGCGCTGACTGGGACACCTGGGGCATCGACGGAGCCGACCTGGCCGACTCCCTGACCGAGGCCCGCACCGTGGCCCGGCAGATGTCCCTGTCCGATGCCCACGGCCTGCCGTGGGTGGTCGAGCTGACCGAGGCCGGCACCCGCCGCGAGTGGGCCAGGTACAAGGCCGGCGAGGAGAGGACCGCGACGGGGGCGAAGCTGCCATGACCACGCCGAGGGATGCGCTGGAGGCCCATGCAAACCTGGCCCAGGTATTCCGGGAGAACGGCCCCGGGGTCCATGCCTGGCTCCGGGCGGTCACGGAGACCGCAGCCGCAAAGAAGCCCTACGACACCAGGGACCTGGCAGCAGCGACCCGGGCGCACATGATGTTCTTCCCGTTCGACCCGTTCACCGAACAGGGCCTTGACGACTTCGCCCGCGAGGTCAGCCGGGACCTGTTCGATGCGCAGACGCTCCAGGTCTCCTCCGAGATCATGCAACTGCTCACCTCCCTGCCCGATGAGTGGCCCGAGGGCGGCGAGCTGATCATGCCGGATGAGATCCCCTGGGACCGGGGGTTTGCCTGGTTCGATGACCCGCTGGAGAAGGTCGCGCCTGCCTACCGGACCCCGGACGGGGAGCCCCTGCGCATCGCATCGGTGGTGCGGGCGATCTCCTGGAGCAAGTTCACGACCCGGCTGCGGGTCCGCGCTGATGAGACCCACTCCCGCAGGACCCGCGCCGTGCGGATCATGCTGTGGACGTCGCTGCGGGACGTGAACAGCCTGGGGTACCGGCTCAAGGGCCAGGGCGGCGAGACGGCGTACAACGAGAAGTGGGAGCAGATGGCGACCGGCCGGGACGGGGACCTCCTGCTGTCGCACTCGGTCGTGGTGCCGCTCGGCCACCACTTCGAGGCAGTCAGGCCGCACCCGGATGATCACACTGATGAGGCATCGGTCAGCGCCGGGTCGGCGGTGATGATGTTCATGCACCGGCTGTGGATGTTCATGGACATGGAGATCACCACCATGCCGCGCAGCCCGGTGAACCGGCAGGGCCGCAAGCGCAACGAGGGCCGGCTCCGCAATACCGCCAATGTGCGGGTGATCCTCCTGCGCCGGGCGCACAAGGAGCCCCGCCAGCATGACCCGGCCCATGTCCCCGCTGCCGTGGCCTGGTCGTGCCGGTGGTTCGTGCGCGGCCACTACCGGCACCTTGACCGGTATGACCGGGACCTCCACGGCGCACATTTCGCGGCCCCCGCGGAGGACAAGGACCACTGCGAGGTCTGCGGAACGCGGATCAGCAGGTGGATACACCCCTACCTTAAAGGCCCTTCCGGGTTGCCTATCCGCCACGCGGACGAGTTGTTCAGGCTGGCGCGATGAAACCGACAGAGGCGGCGTGGCTAGCTGGCCTGTTCGATGGCGACGGCAGCCTGAACTACGAGCGCCGCGCGTACCGCGACGATCACCGCAGCAAGACGGGTCCGCATCGCAGCATCCAAGCACCGCCGACCAGGAGTCGGCGGCGGGTCGGCAATAGCCGACCAGGCACACGACCGGCTGGCCGAGCTGTCCAGCCGGATCAAGGCACTCAATACCAAAGGGAGAAGATCATGAACACGACGGCAAGGTGGGCGGCTGGTGCCGCCCTGGTGCTCGCGCTGGTGGCAGGATGCGGGGCTGCCGCGCCCAGCTCCACTGCACCGCCCGCTCAGGCCGGCCCGCCGACGCTCAGCCAGGTGGCTGCGCAGATCGGCGCCACGGGCCTGTCGAGCATGACGCCGACCCTGTACGCCTCGCAGGAGGGAACCGCGACCTGGCACGGCCAGCAGATCGACCTGGCCGTGTTCGCCAATGACGGGCTGCGGGACAAGTGGGTGGCAGCCGCCAGCGCGTTCGGGCCCATCCTCGTGAAGGGCCACGACTACGCCGCCACCACCGGCTGAGACGGCTGTCACCGGGTTGGGGTACACTGTTACCTGGGAGAAGGGACAAGACCATGACTGACCACCTCACGGCACCGGAACCGATCCGGCTGGCCGAGGACATCGAGCAAGCCAAGCTGCTGCTGTTCCTGTGCGAACGCGACGGCGGCGACACCGAGGCCGCCGCGTGGGTGCTGACCCGTTTCGTGGCCCGCGCCCGCGTGACCGACGACCCGCTGACCGGGCCTTGCTGCCCGTGCGGGCTGCCCCTGTGCGCCGAGGCCGGGTCGCTGTGGCGGTGCTCGTACTACGGGCACCCGTGGCTGCGGGCCGGCGACGGCCGGTGGCTGCCAGCTAGGGAGATCCCGTGGCTAGTGAACTAAGCGGAACGCCTGAGCCTAAGCCGGGCAGCCGGATGTTCTACGCGCTGTATGAGGAGTACCGGCAGGCCAGCGGCGCCGGGTCCTGGGAGGACTGGCTGGCCCAGCGGCCGCCTAAGCTGCCTGCCTTCCCGTTCGATGAGACCGAGACCGGCAACGATGACGTGTTCAGGTCCCAGGTCATGCCCGGCCTGGTGGTCTGCGCGGACTTTGCCGGCCGGGTCGTCATCCAGGCTGACCGGACCCGGCACGGCTGGCGGCTCCTGGTCCCTGACCCGGCCCTCCTCGTCGTCGCCATCGAGACCGCCCGCGACGTGGGCAGCGGCCCGCCCTCGCAGGGCTCCCCGATGCAGGCCGCGATCACCGGGATGACCGAGGTCGCCAACGCGCTGGAGGAGGCCGCCCGCCTCAATGTCCGCAAGCAGATGTTGGCCCTCCTGGCTAGCACGGCCACGCTGCGGAACCTGGTCGCGGATCTCTCCTATGGCAGGCTGCCGCAGGAGTGGATGGAGCGCCCTGTCTCTAATGCGACGATGTGCCCGGTGTGCTTCATGTATGCCCGCAAGCTGACGGACGGGTCAGCGGTGCTGCGGCACCGCCCTGCCTGCCCCGGGAAGGACTGACATGGCACTGTTCTTCATCCCCTGGCCCCATGACCCCGAAGGACGGGCCGGGCTCGTCATCGACGCGGAGGATGCGCTAGAGGCCATCAACCGGGGCCGGCTCTGGCACCTGGGCAAGCTGGAGGACGGCGTCAGCCACTCTGACCCGCTCGACTCCCGCTACCAGCCGGTAGGCGAACCGCTGTGGGGCGAGGTCTCCCTCGTGCCCGGCTGCCTGTTTGAGGTCCGCGGCGGCCACGGCGAAAGGTTCGCCGCCGATGGCAACTGATGCGAGGAGGAGACGGTGAAGGCCGAGACTATCAACCTGATAGTTCCGCACTCGCTCCAGCCCGGCAGCCGCTACCTGGAGCCCCACTTTCCGCCGCACCGTGACGATGACTGGCTCGTCATCGCAGTGGACGGGCAGCGGCTCACCGTCGTGAAGCGGACGCTGCGGAACCGGCTTACCTGGCGGCTGAGGAGGCCCCGTGCAACCGGATGATGCTGCCTACCGGGCCCGGCTGGAGCGAACCCGCCGCATCCTCGCCGCGTGGGGCAGCCCTGCCCTCCCGCACAAGGCAGACCTGACCCGCAGGGTGCTGGACCGCTGGCATGAGACCGGCCTGGCCC
>Ga0318553_10000602_pt1 | contig 11790 bp, 14 predicted proteins | sample GRESIP082b2f21_FD_203686 | JGI IMG/M metagenome (GOLD analysis project Ga0318553, IMG submission 203686) | Tropical soil microbial communities from Luquillo Experimental Forest, Puerto Rico - GRE.SIPMG.082b2f21 | ecosystem: Environmental > Terrestrial > Soil > Tropical forest > Bulk soil...
CCGGATCGTCTCGAGGCGCGCCGCCGGATCCTTGTCGGGCGAGCCGAAATGCGGTCCGCCACGGCGGCGCAGCCGCTCGGCGGCACTTTCGAGCATGATCCCTTGCGATACCGAGACCTGGCGCAGCCGGTCGATATCGGCCCGCGTCATGACCCCGGGGTTAAGATGCGGCAGCAGCCCGGTATCGCGCAAAGCCAGTTCTGCCATCGCGGCAAGGTAGGAAAGGGTGGTCTCATGGCCTAGCCGGGCCAGTGCCTCGCGTGCCGCGCCGTAGCGCAATTCGGGCTTGTCGCCCAAGGTAAACAGCGCCTCGTGGCAGCCGGCGCGCGCCCCGGCTGACGCAATCGCCAGCACCTGGTCGGCGTCGAGGTAGGCGGGCTCGCCGCGGCGCGGCGGATGGGCGAAGGTGCAATAGTGGCAGACGTCGCGGCACAGCTGGGTCAGCGGGATGAAGACCTTGCGCGAATAGGAGATGAGGTCGCCGTGTGCCGCGTCGCGCAATGCCGCCGCAACGCGCATCAACGGCCTTGGATCAGTGCAGTCGGCCAGCGCCAGCGCCTCCCCCGCCGATAGGCGTCGTCCGGCCGCTACGCGTGTCAGGACGTCGTCGGTGTTCATCGGCGAAAACCTCCTACGAGCTGCATACGCTCCTCGGCGAGCACGGCGCGCGCCCGGGTTGGTGATTCGATCCGCATAAAGGATAGAACATCCTCGGGCTTGTCGATGTCGAGAGCGATCCCCGGTAGGTGCAGCACATTCGGCCGGAGGCCGCGGGCCTCGGCTTCCTGAAGATGTGGGTAGAAACTGTTTTCGCCAAAGCGCAAAGGCACGGCATCGGGCGGCGAGCAAGCGATCGCGTTCGAACCGCGCTCATCATGCGACGGGACGATCGTGAAGGAGGGCGCGGGCGGGTGCGCTGCCAGCACGCCGGCAATCTCGGCCGGAGTGACGAGGGGGATGTCGCCGGGCAGTGTCAGCATGCCGCCTCGTCCCTCGGCGATTAGCAGCTGCGCAGCCGCGTTCACTGCACCGGTGTGTCCGTCGCGGGCCCCCACCTCGATCACCCGTGCGCCGTAGCGTGGCGCCAATTGACTGGCTTCGGCATCCACCGTGACGACCATGAGCCCAGCAATACCCGGCGTCGCGGTTAGCGCCGCCAGCACATCCTCGAGCATCGCCAGCGCCAGCGCCTGCCGCGTGGCAGTCCGCAGCATTGGCGCGAGGCGCTCCTTCGCCAAAATCCGCTCCTTGACCGGCACGACGGCCCAGAGATCCATTTCAGAAGCCTCGGCCAGCCGCTCCCAGCACCACCCGCGCCAAGGCCTCGCGATCCTCGAGCGACGACATCAAGGTCTGCGCAAACGTCACCGGCACACCGAGATCGCCGACTTCGTTTGCGTCCATCTCGTCCGCGACGTAGAGGTCGAGGATGTCGCCGTAATGCCGCGCGACCGCAGTCGCGTCCACGGGGAGACCAAGCTCGGCCATCATCTTGGCGGTCGGGCCTTTGACCGCCTTGCCGCCGATGATCGGTGAGACCGCGACGATCGGCGCCGCGCAGGTGCGCAGCGCCTCGCGAACCCCCGGCAAGCTGGTGATCGGGTCGATGCTGATGAATGGGTTCGACGGGCAGATCACGACCGCCCGCAGGTTCTTGTCAGCCAGCGCCGTCAAGAACGCCGGCTGCGGCTGGGCATCCTCCACCCCGGCAAATGCAATCTCGCTGACCACCGGGGCGCAGTGCAGCCGCACGAAATAATCCTGGAAGTCGAGCCAGCCCTCCGCCGTGCGCAGCCGGGTTCGGACCCGGTCATCGGTCATCGGCAGTAGTTGTGCCGAGATCCCGAGGCTGTGGCGGAAATCATCGGTTATCCGCGATAGGGTCTCGCCGGCCGCGAGCCGCCGGGTGCGCTCGACATGGGTGGCGAGATCCCCGTCGCCAAGGTTGAACCAGGTCTCGCCACCGAGGCGTTCGAGTGCCGCCATAAAAGTCCAGGTCTCGTCGCGCCGCCCCCATCCCAGCTCGGGGTTGTCGAGGCCGGCAAGCGTGTAGAGCAAGGTGTCGATATCGGGCGAGATCGCGAGCCCAAGATGCTCGAAATCGTCGCCGGTATTGGCGACCACGGTCAGCGCCCCGTGCGGCAGGATGCGAGAGAGGCCGAGCGCCAGCTTGGCGCCGCCGATCCCGCCCGACAGCGCGAGCACAAAACCCTCCGATCGGGTCATCGAAAGAGGTCGTGCTCCGCTGGGCGGATCAACGCGGCGGCCGGCGCCTCAGGCGCCGACCATTGGAGGCCACGCACCAGCACCATCGGCACGGCTTCGTCGGCCTGTCCCATCAACAGCCCGGCGGCGGCGGCGATCTCGTCGGCAAAGCCGGTCTCGGTCACCAGCAGTTCCCGCCCGAAGAGATCGGGATGGCCGCGCAGATCGACGAGGGCCGGTAAGCCCGCTGCACCGAGCGCCACGCCGACCGTGCCCTTGCGCCAGGGGCGGCCAAAGCTGTCGCTGATAATGACGCCGAGCCCGATCCCGAAAGCATCGAGCAGATATTGTCGCAATGTGTGCGCGGAGCCGTCCGGGTCGATCGGCAGCAGCAGCACCCGCTCGGTACCGTCCTCGGCCGCGACATTTGAGTGGTCGATGCCGGCGTTGGCCATGACAAAACCGAGGCGATGCTCGACGATCAGCAATCCCGGGCGATGGCGAACCACGCGCTTGGATTCGGACAGGACGACCTCGACAAAGCGCGGGTCCTTGTCGAGCTCGGCGGCCAGAGCGATCGCGCGCTCCGAGGGCTGCACGGTGGCGATATCGACATAACGACCCTCGGCCTTGGAGACGATCTTCTGCGCCACCACCAGCACATCGCCCTCTTCCGGAGCAAATCCATTGGTCGCGAACGCGGCGGCTGTGATCGCGCCGAGTTCGTCGCCGGGTTTGATCATCGGGATTCCGGCGAGCCCCGTCATCGTGACCCGGGCGGACGGCATCGTCACCCGAGCTTGGCACGCAGCAACGGCAGCACCTGTTCAGCGTAGAGCCTCAGGAACCGGGACTGGTCGGGACCGGGGGCGTGGAACACGAGATGCGTGAAGCCGAGCTCGACATAGGGCCGGATCTGCGCCAGCTGCTCCTCGGGGTCGGCCGAGACGATCCAGCGGCTCGCCGCCCGTTCGAGCGGCAAAGCTGCGGCGAGCCGCTCCATCTCGAGCGGGTCCTCGACGTTCATCTTCTCCTCAGGTGTCAGGGCGAGCGCCGCCCAGTGCCGGGTGTCCTCCATCGCTCGGTCCCGGTCGGTGTCGAACGAAACCTTGACCTCGATCATCCGCTCGATGCTGTTGCCCGGGCGCCCGGCGCGTTGCAGCCCTTCCTCGACCTTGGGCAGCAAGGTGTCGCGATAAAGAGCGCTCCCTTTGCCGCTGGTGCAGATGAACCCTTCGGCGAGTTCACCGGCCATCGCCGCGGCGGTCGGCCCCGAGGCCGCGATCCAGATCGGCACCGGGGTCTCCGGGCGGTCGTAGATCGTCGCCCCACGGGTGCGATAATACTGGCCTTCAAAGGTCACCCGCTCCTCGGTCCACAGCCGACGCATCAACACGATCGATTCGCGCAGCCGACCTTGCCGTTCGCGGAAGCCCGGCCATTTGATGCCGGTCGCCGGCACGTCGTTCAATGATTCGCCGGTCCCGACGCCAAAGATGACCCGGTCCGGAAACATGGCGCCGAGCGTGCCGACCGCCTGCGCCACGACCGAGGGGTGATAGCGAAAGGTCGGCGTCGCGACGCTGGTACCGATCTGCATCCGGGTCGTCTTGGCGCCGAGCGCACCGAGCCAAGCGAACGAATAGGGCGCATGCCCGCCGGTGTGCTTCCACGGCTGGAAGTGGTCGCTGACAAAGACCGAGTCGAAGCCGACCGTCTCGGCCAGGCACGAGAACTCCAACAGCTCGCGTGGCCCGAACTGTTCGGCCGACGCCTTGTATCCGAGCTTTAGCAACGTCTGTTCCTTCCTACACCTTTGCCAGCACGTCTTCGCGGAAGCGCCGCATGTCGGCGATCATGGTGTCGGCAGTGGCGCCTGCGAAACCGAAATCGACATGACCGACGCCGAAATCGCGGAACGCCCGCAGATCGGCGACGACATCGGCCGTCTGGCCGGAAAACAGTCGTCGCTCGCCGTCATCGGCTCGCGCCGGCAATGCGCTGCCCCAGGCGGTGATGCGATAAGCCAGCGCCATTTTCGCCGGGTCGCGGCCCGCCTCGCGGGTCAGCCGGCGCAGTCTCTCGACCCCGCCCTGAAAGCGCTTCATCGAGTCCAACCGATGCTGCGGGTTGGTTCCGATCGGATACCAGCCATCGCCGAGCCGGGCGGTGCGGCGCAACGCTGGCCCGCTCTCGCCGCCGACCCAGATCGGCGGATAGGGCTTCTGCACCGGCTTGGGCTCGAACAGGATGTTCGCGAATTTGACATAGCGGCCGTCGAACCGCGGGTCGTCTTTGGTCCACAGCTCGCGGCAGGCGTTCAGATACTCGTCAGTGACCGCACCACGCTCGGGGAAGGGCGGCACCCCCAGCGCCTCGAATTCCTCGCGCATCCAGCCGGCGCCGATGCCAAAGACGAGCCGCCCCTTCGATAGCACGTCGATCGTCGCCAGCATTTTGGCGAGCAGCACTGCCGGGCGGTGAGGCACGACGGTGACCGAGGTGACGAGACGCAGCCGCGACGTCCGGCCGGCGACAAAGGCGACCGCGGTTAGCTGCTCGTGCCGATCGCCGCGCGCGCGGCCGGGAAATTCGCCGGTGTCGCTGTAAGGATACTTGGCCTCGATGTCGCGTGGAATGACGACATGGTCGCTGATCGTCGCATAGTCATAGCCCATCGCCTCGCCCTCTGCCGCGATGCGCGCGAGATTGTCGGGTGAGGAGAGCGGTCCGCTGACCGGCGGGCTGAAGCCATACTGCATCTTCGAGGGCTCCTGGTACTGTGACGATGTAGTAGGCGAACGGGTCCGGCAGTGCCAACGAGAAGAGCCGCACCAGGCGGCCCGCAGCGAGGTCGGCAGCGGCGATCGTGCTCTGCGCCAACACCACGCCGTGGCCGGCGATCGCCGCATCGAGCGCCAAGTACATGTTGTTGAAGCTGAGACCATTGGCGGCCGGAACATTCTTGACCCCGGCGGCCCTCAGCCACATCGGCCAGGTCGGCACGAGGGGGTCGCGCTCAACAGCCTGGTCGTGAATGAGGTTGTGGACCGGCAAATCATCAGGAGTGCGGAGTGATGGGCCCTTGGCCAGCAGTTGCGGGCTGCAGGCCGGGAAGACTTCGTTTTTCAACAACAGCTCGACCTCGAGCCCGGGATAGTGCCCGGCGCCGTAACGGATCGCGATGTCGAAATCGCCCTTGGTCATGTCGACGACGTCGTCGGTCGCTGAAATCCGCACATCGACCTCAAAGCACTGCTCCTGGAACCGGTGCAACCGCAGGACCAGCCATTTGGCGGCGAAGGAGGGGGATGCAGTGACTGTCAGCGTTCCGGTGTCGTTGTGCGCCCGCAAGCGCCTGACCGAGGACTGAATACCGGCAAAAGCCTCGGTGAGCCCGGGCAGCAGCACCCGGGCGGAGGCGGTCAATTCAATCGACCGGTTCATTCGGTGAAACAGCCTGACCCCGAGATCCTGCTCCAGGGCGTGGATCTGATGGCTGACCGCGGCCGGTGTGACATGCAGCTCGTCGGCAGCCTTGCTAAAGCTCATATGCCGAGCCGCCGCTTCGAATGCTCGCAGCGCGCTCAGAGGGGGGAGGTGCCCGCTCATCCCGGATGAGAATTCCTAAGCCATGGCTGAGAAAGCTTCGTTTGTCGACCCGCTCATCGCCGCCAATCTAGAAACAAGTGGTTTTGATGCGTGCATTCGCAACGCTCGACGACTTTAGGAGAGCTCAAATGGCGGCGATCCACTTCGAGATATCGCGTCGCCGGCTCGGCGCGGTCCCGCATCACCGGGGGCGAAGGGTGGCGAGCGATGTAGCGGGCCGGGTGCTCGCGACATTTCGCGAGTGGCGGCGGCGGGCGCGTGACCGCGCCGAACTCGCCAGCCTTGACAACAGGATGCTTCGCGACATCGGGCTGACCCGGGCCGACGCCGAATTCCTGAGCAATAAGTCGTTCTGGCGGGAATGACACGCAAGCGCGCCTATGTGCTTCGGTTTTTCGCCTGACCGCCGTATGCTGCTTAACAGCAACGCCGACGCCGCTCGCTTCAACTTCCTGACAACTAAGGAGGAATAGACCATGGCAACTCCAGAGAGCCTGCGCTATGTCGCGGGCGAGCTGAATTACCTCGTTCCGATGCCAGAGCGGCCGCGTTACTACGCCTACGATGCGGGCCCCGAGGCGCCACCCACGAACATGGCACACGAGGCCCACACGGTGCGGATCCGCGACATGCGGCCGATTTCATCCGAAGTCGCACTCGACCGGCAGGGCTTCGCACTCGTCGAACAGCGCACCGCGGTTCGCGACTTCTGGGACGAAGACGAAGTGCGCCGGGTCTATTATCCGGAGGCCGAGCGCTTCATCGCCGAGGTGACGGGTGCCAGCCGCGTCTTCATCTTCGATCACCTGCAGCGCCGCCGGGTGCCGGGGGTGGCTCGCCGCGCGCCGGGTGTGCCGCCGCAGCCGGCGACTCGCGTGCACGTCGACCACACCGCAAAGTCCGGCCCGCAGCGGGTGCGCGACCTGTTGCCGGACGACGCCGAGGAACTCCTGCGCGGCCGCGTCCAAGTCATCAACCTGTGGCGTCCGATCCACGGTCCGCTGCAGGATGCGCCGCTCGCGATGTGCGACGCGCGAACGATCGATCCCGCCGACCTCGTACCCTCGGATCTGGTCTATCGCCACCGGGTCGGTGAGACCTATTCGGTCACCTACAACCCGGCGCACCGCTGGTACTATGTGCCGGAGATGCGGCGGGACGAAGCGCTGCTGCTCAAGTGCTGCGACACCAAGACCGACGGGCGCGCGCGTTTCATGGCGCATACCTCGTTCACCGACCCGACGACCCCCGCCGACGCGCGGCCGCGTGAGAGCATCGAGCTGCGTACCTTGGTCTTCCACCCGAACTGAGGCGTGCCAACTCCAGCCCGGCTCTGACGCGCCGGGCTGGAGAAGCGGCTATTCGGCAGCCGCGAGGCGTTCCCGTTCCGTGGCGGTCTCAAAGAACCGCCGGCCGGTGGCGCGCTGGTTCTCGTAGATCGACCCCTGATATTCGGCCGGCGGCAAGGGCAGCCGGACCGGCACCGGCGCTAGGCGCGGCATCAGGGTTGGGCTGCCGGCGAGCAACAAATCGTCGAATTTCTCGATCCCGCCGGCGAAGCCGAGCAGCGGCCAGGCATCGGCCGCGCGGTACTGGAACAGCAGTAAGCGGCGCTCCTTGCCGGAGAAATTGGTCGCCGAGCCGTGCACGGCGCGCACATGATGCACGGTGATCGAGCCGGCCTTGCCGAGACAGGGTACCGCCCGCGAGAAATCGAGATCGCAGCGCGTCGGATCGATCGCGCCGCAGAACCGGCCGTCAGGGCCGTGATGGTCGTATACCGGGCCCTGATGGCTGCCCGGAATCACCATCATCGGACCGTTCCCGATCTCGCAATCGTCGAGCATGATGCCCACGGCAGCGAGATCGTCGTTGGTGTGCGGATAAAAGGCCCAGTCCTGATGCCACTCGACCGGAGCCCCGTACCCAGCCGACTTCATGTTGAGCTTGCCGGTATCGAAGCGCACCGTGCCCCAGAGATGTTGCAATGCCTCGACAATTCGCGGATGGCGGGCGGCCCGCGCGTATTCGGGATCGTGCAGATGCGGCGCTTTGATGCGCCGCACACGCGGCTCGTCAGGAGAATGCGATTCCTCGAGGTCATAGACCTCGTTATTGCCGGTGACCGTTCGCGCGTTATCAACGAACGCATCGGTCACCCGGCGCAACGCTTCGATCTGCGCCGGCTCCAGAATATCGGGAAGCACGATGAATCCGTCGTGCCGATAGGCGGCGAGGGCGGCTGGCGAGAGCATGGTTCCTCCGTAGCGTTCAGTAGGGTCGGCCGTCCTTGTGGACGAAAACCCGGGTGCCGTCCGGCGCCAGCGCCCTTCCAAGGTCGTCATCCGGGTAGATCACGGTGTCGCCGGCGTTGCGGTCGCCGATCTCGAGATAGACGATCTCGCGGTCGGTGCGGTTGATCAAGTGATGGGCGTTGCCCGAGCCGGCCTTGAAGCCTGCGCACATCCCGGGGCGCATCGAGGTCTCGCCCATATTCGTCACGAGAACGGGCTCGCCCTCAAGTACATAGACAAATTCGTCTTCGCTCGAATGGGTGTGACGCAGCGCCGACATGCCTCCCGGCGGTAACCGCGTCAAGTTGACTCCGAAATGGGTCAGGCCGAAGACGTCGCCCAACGCCCGCCGAACCCGCCCCGCGACTCGCGACGCGAACGGCTCGGGATAGCCTCGCGCGGATCGGCTTGGTGGTATCGCGTTGGCATCCATAGCTGCCAGCTTGGCCTCGTCCGCCATCGTCTCCTCCATGCCGGCTGACCGGGCTATCGTTGTCGCTTGATCAGCGCAGGGCTACGCTACCGCGCAACCGCCGCTCTGGGAATTGCCGATCGACTAGGCCGCGAGCCGGCCCTCGTGACACCGTCGGCGAGCTGCTGCAGACGGGCCGGGTGCCGGTCAGCGAATGGTCGCAGAAATATCGTTATTGTTCACAGGTGAAAGCAATGGTCGAGGAGTCGAGGATCGCGTGGGGCGGGAAGGGTCTTTATGGGGCCAGGGTCGGCATCCTGATGCTCGAGACACGGTTCCCGCGTATTGCCGGCGACATGGGCAATGCCGAGACTTGGCCGTTTCCGGTTCTTTATAAGGTCGTGCCCGGCGCCTCGCCGCGCCGCGTCGTTCATGACAAGGCAGCCGGGCTGCTCGACGCCTTTCTCGATGCTGCCGAAGAGCTCGTGCGCCTCGGCGCCGACGGCATCACCACGACTTGCGGGTTTCTGTCACTCTACCAACGGGAGATATCGGCGCATGTTGGCGTGCCGGTTGCGACCTCCAGCTTGATGCAGCTCCCGTTGATCGAGCGCACATTGCCGCCCGGTAAGCGCGTCGGGGTGCTTACGGTCAGCGCGGCAGATCTCACCGAGGAGCACCTGCTTGCCGCTGACGCCGATCCGGCGACCCCGGTTGTCGGCACCGACAACGGCAGCGAGTTCACCCGTGTCATGATCAATGACGAGGAGCGGCTCGACGTCGCCGCGGCCGAGTGCGACATCCTTGCCGCCGGCCATACGCTCGTTACAGGGCACCCTGACGTTGGCGCGGTGCTCCTCGAATGCACCAATATGGTGCCCTACGCCCGCACGCTCTCCGAGCGGCTTCGCCTGCCGGTATTCAGCATCTACACCTTTGTGACTTGGTTTCACGCCGGCTTGGTGCCACGCGATTTTGGCCATCCCGCGAGCGCCCGCTGCGAATGGCGCGAACGATGAGCGAGATCGCTATCCGCTTTGCCACGGCGGACGATGTAGGCTTGCTGCTGCAGCTGATCCGCGAGCTGGCCGCCTACGAAAGGGCGCCCGATGCGGTGGTCGCAAGCGAGGACGATTTACGTCGGCACGGGTTTGGGCCGGCGCCGCGGTTCGAGGCATTGTTGGCGTTGGTCGACGACAAACCGGCCGGCTTTGCCTTGTTCTACCCGGATTTTTCGACTTGGCTCGGGCGGCCCGGCCTCTTCCTTGAGGACCTTTACGTCAGGGAGTGGGCGCGCCGGCGCGGCGTCGGCCGGCGACTGATCGCAAGGCTCGCGGCGATCGCGATCGAGCGCGACTGGCCAGCGCTGCATTTCAATGTGTTGGATTGGAACCCGGCTCGTCAGTTTTATCGTCGGATCGGCATCGAGGCCCGAGACGAATGGCTGCCCCACGGTGCGACCGGAGAGGCACTCCGCCGCCTCGCCAGTCAGGACGGCGGCTGACCCCTTTCCGTCAGTATCTGCCGCCGAGCTTGCTGTGGTCCCAGCTGGTGACCTCCTGCGGGGTTATCTTGAGCACCACCCGCTTCGGCGCGCTATCACCCGCTCCGCTCGGCCGCGACGGGGTCGTGCCCCGCGCCTCGGCCATCCCGGCAAACGCCGCCCTGACGGCGTCGGCGCCCTCGATGATCTCGCAACGGCCGCGCACCATGACCCCGCGCAGCTCGGCATAGGCGTCTCCCTTCTCGATCATCAGCGCGACCTTGGGGTTGCGCCGGATGTTCACGACTTTCTGCGCTTTGGCGTATGAGGTCATGTAGAAGGCGCCGTCCTTGGCGAAATAATTCATCGCCACGACGTGCGGAAAGCCGTGCTGGTCGAGCGTGGCAAGAGCGGCTTTGCGCTGCTCGCGAAAGAATGCCGCCTGCTCGTCGGGGGTCAGCTGAATCTGTCGGCGCCGGTTCATCGCGTCCTTCTACGCATTCCAGACTCGCTCGGCAACGCTTCCGCCTTGCCTGCGAAATTCTTAATATCGGGTTCGATACGCGTTTCCCGCGGCAACCGGAGACCCTGGCATGCTCGAAGTCTATACTTGGCCGACCCCCAATGGTCACAAGGTGCACATCGCGCTGGAAGAACTCGGTCTGCAGTACAAGGTAGTTCCAGTCGACATTGGCGCCGGCGACCAGTTCAAGCCCGAATTCCTTAAGATAACGCCGAACCATCGGATCCCGGCGCTCGTCGACCCCGATGGCCCCGGCGGCAAACCGTTCACATTGTTCGAATCGGCGGCGATCCTGATCTACCTTTCGGAAAGGAACGGCGGCAGGCTGATCCCCAAGGACCCGATCGGTCGCTACAAATGCCTCGAATGGATGATGTTCCAGATGGGCGGTGTCGGGCCGATGTTCGGTCAATGGAACCACTTCGCGAGCTACGCGGTCGAAAAGATCCCCTACGCGATCGAGCGCTACACCAACGAGGTCAAACGCTTGCACCGGGTGCTCGAGCATCGCCTCGCGGAGTCGCATTGGCTCGCCGGCGACGAATACAGCATGGCTGACATCATCACCTTCCCGTGGATCCGCGGCGCTGAGCAGCGCAACATCGACCTCGCTGATTACCCCGCAGTCAAACGCTGGCACGACGAAATGGCAGCCCGGCCGGCGGTGCAGCGCGGGGTCGCGGTGCTGGCGGATCGTCACTGGCAGGGCCCGACCAACGACGCCGAGCGCGAGAACTATTTCGGCGCCACACAATTCGCGGCCCGCTAGTCGAAAGGATGCCCGTCATGCCGATCGAGGTCGCCCATAGATGATCGAGATGCGCAGAATCGAGACCGTACCCGGCCTCGTTTTCGATGTTTCGGTTGCCGGCGCGGACGACGCACCACTGGTGCTGTTGCTGCACGGCTTCTGCGTATCGCGCCATTTCTGGAGCAACCAGCTGCCGGTTTTGGCGCAAGCGGGCTATTTCGCGATGGCGCCAAACCAACGCGGTTATTCGGTCGAGGCTCGGCCCGATCCGCAAGACTTCGATAAGTACCACGTCGACCGGTTGATTGGTGATGCGCTCGACATCGTCGCGGCGGCCGGGCACACCGAGCGGCGGTTTCACCTGGTCGGCCACGATTGGGGCGGGAGCCTTTCGTGGCTGATCGCCGACCGCTGCCCCGAGCGTCTCGCCTCGCTGACGATGCTGTCACGTCCGCACCCGGCATCCTTCGCTCGGGCGCTCAAGATGCCGGATGGCGAGCAGGCGCATCG
>Ga0318553_10000617_pt1 | contig 11644 bp, 6 predicted proteins | sample GRESIP082b2f21_FD_203686 | JGI IMG/M metagenome (GOLD analysis project Ga0318553, IMG submission 203686) | Tropical soil microbial communities from Luquillo Experimental Forest, Puerto Rico - GRE.SIPMG.082b2f21 | ecosystem: Environmental > Terrestrial > Soil > Tropical forest > Bulk soil...
CGCCGGCTGCGCGAGGAGCGGGGGGCGGTGGACTTCGATCTCCCCGAGGTCCGCCCGGAGCTCGATGGCGAGGGCCGCCCGGTGAAGATGGTCCGCCGGGACCGCAAGGAGAGCCACCGGATCGTCGAGGACTGCATGCTCGCCGCCAACGAGGCGGTGGCCGCCTGGTTCCAGGAGCAGGAGCTTCCCTCGGTCTACCGATTTCACGCCGAGCCGGACCCGGGCAAGCTCGCCGCCTTCACCGAGCTGGCCCAGGCCCAGGGCTTCACCGTCCCCGGCAAGGGCGAGCCCACCTCCCGGGACCTGAACCTCTTCATGCGGAAGCTGGTCGGGCACCCCGGACAGCGGGCGCTGAACCAGCTGCTCCTCCGCTCGATGATGCAGGCGGTGTACTCGCCGGATCAGGTCGGGCACTACGGGCTGGGTGCCGAGGAGTACCTCCACTTCACCTCGCCGATCCGCCGCTACCCCGACCTCCTGGTCCACCGGCTGCTCCGCGCGCACTGGCAGCGGGGGGGCCGCGGTCGCTCCACCCGGGAGCTGGGGCACGAGGTCGAGCAGCTGCGGAGCAAGTCCGAGCACAGCTCGGAGCGAGAGCGAGCGGCGATGAAGGCCGAGCGGGAGGTGAACGCGCTCTACGCCGCGCTGCTGATGGAGGACCGGGTGGGGGAGGAGTTCGCCGCCACCGTGTCGTCGATCACCGACTTCGGCTTCTTCGTCGAGCTCGATGCCGAGCACGTGGAAGGGCTGGTGCGTGCCGAGGACCTGGGGACGGGCCACCGCCTGGTGGTCGGCGCGCTGGTCTGGCCCGACGGGCGGCGGGTGCAGGTCGGCCAGCGGCTCACCGCGCGCCTGGCCGGGGTGAGCGTGCCGCGGAGGCAGATCACCTTCGAGGTGGTCGCCTTCGAGGGCCAGAAGCCGGTCCGGCCGCGCGGAGCCCCGGGCAAGGCGCCGAAGGGCGCGCCCTCCCAGCCTTCACGCCAGGCGAAGCCGGCCCCGCACGGTCGCGGTCGGCGCCAGGAGAAGCCCGGACGGGGGCAGTCGCGCCGCCCTCACGCCGGAAAGCCCCGCCGGAAGCGCTGAATTCGGTGGTCGGTTCCGGGATCGTCCGTCCCGCTGCCGGGCCACGCTCCCTCGGCCAGGTCCCGACCCCCGCGGGCTTGGTTCGGGGTCTCGCCCGATGATCCCCTGACCGTCGGCACGGTCGCCGGGATCATCGGCATCGCGGCGCTCGGTGCCTGCCTCGTCCCTGCCCGGCGGGTGCTCCGGGGGGACCCGGCGACGACCCTCCGTGCCGACTAGCGCTCCTCAGCGGTAGAAGAGCGATTCGGCGTTGTCGTGGAGGATCTGCTGCTCTTCCACCTGGGTGAACCCGAGGCGCCGCACCGCGGCCAGCGCCGCGGGAAGCTCGGTGAGCGGAAAGTCCGAGCCGAACAGGATGCGGTCGGTGCCCACCTGCCGGCAGATCCACCGCAGCTGCTCCGCGTACGGGGAACTGGCGTAGAGCGGTGCCACGCCCGAGAGATCGAACCAGACGTTCCGCGGATAGAACGGGTAGAGCTCGAGCACCCGGAACACCAGGACGTCGTCGAAGCGGATGCCGCCCATGTGGGTGAGCACGAAGCGCCCCTGGGGGAAGGCCAGGGCCAGCTTCCCGGTCTCGTGCGCCGACCCGGCCCACCAGCCCTCGATGTAAACCACCAGCTTCAGGGCGATGGCCCGGGTGACGAAGGCGCTCACCTCCGGAGTAGAGAGGTCGAGGCGGGTGGGGGAGAGCTTCACTCCGCGGAATCCGAGCGCGGCGATCCGATCCAACTCGTGGAGCCCGGCGTCGCCGTCGGAGGGCTGGACCGAGCCGACGCCGATGAACCGGTCGGGGTTCTTTTTGAGCACCGCCCCCACCTGATCATGGAGGAGGCGCGCCGCGGCCAGATCCTGCCCGGTGGGAACCACCAGGAGCACCGTTCGCGCCACGCCCGCGGCATCCATCGCCTCCATCAGGGCGGCAGGCTTCCCCGACAGCCTGGGATGGATGCGCCCCGGCGCGGCATCCGACTCGAAGTGGGCGTGGGCGTCGATCGCCGGCCCGGTGTAGGCACAGCCCGCTGCCAGCGCCAGCACTCCGGCCACCATCCACCGACCGCTCATTCGTCGACCCTCAGCCCCACCACCGTCACCCCGTCACCTCCCTCGTGGCTCTCGCCCGGGCGGTACATTCGCACGTACGGCGACTCGTCGAGGTAGTTCCGGATCGCCTGCCGGAGCGCCCCGGTCCCGTGCCCGTGCAGCACCAGCACCCCCTCGTCTCCGTTGCGGAACGCCTGGTCGAGGAAGCCCTCCACCTCGCGGACCGCGTCGTCTGCCCGGAGGCCCCGGACGTCCACCCGCAGCCGGGGACCGTCGAGCGCCCTGGGGGCGGCATCGGTGGCCCGGGCCATCGCTGCGCGGCCGCGGTCGCCGTCGGGAAAGCGCGCCACCGGTCGTCCGTCCCGCGCCCCGGCCAGGTCGCTCCGCGCGGCGCGCATCTTCAGCGGGCCGGCCGAGACCAGCACCCCGTCGTCGTCCACACCCAGTACCGTCACGTCGCGGCCGAGGCCGAGGTGGTGCACCACGTCGCCCGCCTCGAGCGCCTCCGGGGCCGGAGCGAGCGCGGTCCGGGCGCTCTCCTGCCGGAGGGCCTCCACCTTCGCCCGGGCCGCCTCGGTCTGCGCGGCCAGGGCGGCGCGGCTCGCCTCCGCTCGTTCCAGCGTCGCCTGCTCGCGGAGCTGGGCCAGCTGCGCCGAGACCTGGGCCAGCGCCCGGTCGGCCTCGGAGCGGACCCGCTCGGCCTGGCTCAGCGCCTCGCGGCGGCGCTCCTCGGCGAAGGCGGCGCGCTCGGCGGCGAGGGCCCGGGCATCGGACTCGGCGGCGGCGGTCGCCACCCGGGCCCGTTCGAGCTCCGAGGCCAGGCTCCGCCGCTCCTCCTCGGCCGCGGCCAGCGCCTGGGCCAGGGGTCCTCCGGAGCTGCGAGCGAGGTCGCGGGCCCGGGTCACCACCGCGGTGGGCAGGCCCATCCTCGCTGCAAGGTCGAGCGCCGAGGAGGCTCCCGCCGCGCCCAGCTGCAACCGGTAGGTGGGCACCATCCGGCGGCTGTCGAAGCCCACCCGGGCGTTGAGGAAGCGGGGGTCGACGTGGGTGAGGGCCTTCAGCTCCTCGAGGTGGGTGGTGACCAGCACCCGCATCCCGCGCCCGAGCAGCTCCTCGAGCACGGCGATGGCCAGCGCCGCGCCCTCCCGGGGGTCGGTGTCGGCGGCGATCTCGTCGATCAGCGCCAGCCCACCGGGAGCGGCGTCCTCCAGGATGCGCCGGAGCTCCGCGACGTGGGCGCTGAAGGTGGAGAGGTCCTGGGCGAGGTCCTGGGCGTCGCCCACCGCCGAGTGCACCGAGGAGAAGAGCGGCAGCTGCGAGCCACGGGCGGCGGGGATCTGCAGCCCGGCGCGGAGCATCAGCGCGCAGAGGCCCACCGCGGTGAGGGTCACCGTCTTCCCTCCGGCATTGGGTCCGGAGACCACCAGCGCCCGCACCGGGTCCAACAGACGCACGTCGTTGGCCACCACCTCCTTGCCCCGGAGCACCAGCAGTGGGTGCCGGAGCTGGACCAGCTCCAGCGACCCGTCCGGGGGTTCGAGGCGCGGGGTGGCGGCATCGAGGTCGGCACCGAGCTGGGCCGCCGCCTCCACCTCGTCGAGCTCGGCGGCGGCGGTGATGCCCTCGAGGATCCGGGCTGATTCGTGGCCCACGGCGTCGGAGAGCTCCTGGAGGACCCGGCGCTCCTCCTCCAGCGCCACCGACTGGGCGATGGCCAGGTCGTTTCCGATGCCCACCAGGGCCTGTGGCTCGACGAAGAGGGTCTGCCCCGACTGGCTGGCGTTGTGAACGATGCCGGGGATCTCCGCTCGGGCCTGGGCGAGCACCGGGACCACGTAGCGGTTGTTGCGGAGCGTGTAGTAGCCCTCGCGGAGGTTCCCCAGGAAGCGCTCGTCGTGCAGCAGGGTGTCGAGGCGGGTCTTGATCGCCCGGTGCAGCCCCCGGATCCGGTCGCGTGCCTCCTTCAACGCCGGGCTGGCCCGCTCCGACACCTCGCCATCGGTCTCGAAGCAGCGGTCGATCCGCGCCGCCAGCCTCTCCAGCTCGGGCAGGCGCGCCGCCACGCCGGCGAGGAGGGGGGCCGCACCGGCGCGCTCGGAGAGCGCCTCGCGGGTCCGGGCGAAGGCGAAGAGCGTCCGGGCGGTCGACACCAGCTCGCGGGGCTCGAGCAGTCCTCCCTTCTCCGCCCGCTCCACCGCGCCGCGGATCTCGCCCACCCCGCCCAGGGGAAGGCTGAGCTGCGCCTGCAGCAGCATCCGAGCCTCGCCCACCCGGGCCAGGGACTGGGCGACTTCCTCGGGCGTTTCCAGGAACGGGCGGCCGAGCGCCCGCGTCCGCCCCTCGGTGGTGCGGCAGCGCTGCGCGAGCGCGCCCAGCACCTCGGGGAACGCGAGGTCGTCGAGTGTACGCGGGGAGAGTCGCACCGGGGCGTGGACGTCTTCGGCGAGCAGGGACCCGTCGGTCAAGCGCAGTCGTCCGTGCCCGAGACTGTTAGCATCGGTTCCGTGACGGCGGCGTGGGGCGCGATGCTGATGGCGGTGGGGGCGCTGGCCGCATCCCCGCTGGATGCCATCGTGGCGACGGAGAAGGGCGGCGACGATGCGGGAGCCCTGCAGATGGCCGAGGCCTGGGCCGCCTCGGACCCGCGCTCTCCCTACGGGCACCTCGAGGCTGCTCGACTGGGTCTGAAGCTGGGGAAGAACCTCGAGGCGGTGGACATGCATCTGCGCTGGGCGTACGCGCTGGCCCCCGACAATCCACGGGCGCTCCACCTCTGGGGCCTGCTGGAGGAAGAGCGGGGGGACATCCAGGGCGCCCGGGCGGCACAGCGGAGGGCGCTGGCCTTGAAGTCCGACTACAGCGAGGCCCATGTCCGGCTGGCGGCCCTGGCCCAGCGGACAGGCGACTGGGCCGAGGCGGAGCAGGAGCTCCGGGTGCTCATCGCCTCCGGAGACCGCTCGGTGGGCACGCAACTGCAGCTGGCCTCGGTCCAGGAGAAGGGCGGTCACCTCAAGGATGCGGAGAAGACGCTGACGGACCTTCGCCGCGCCGAGCCGAAGAACGCCGTGGTCACCAAGTCGCTTGCCGACCTCTACAACCGGACCGGTCGGACGAAGCAGGCCACGGCGCTGCTCAAGTCGCTGGAGCCGCCGAAGCGCTCGCTCCGCCCGCTGGCCGCCTCGCGGAAGTGAGCCGGGGTACGCTGGGCACCCAGGACATGCGGGTCAAGACCGGGCTCGAGGTGTGGGAGGCGGACGGCTTCCGGGCGCTGCAGGGGCAGCGGGTGGGCGCCATCGTCAATCCCACCAGCGTCGATGCCGGCTTTCGCCACCTGGCCGACCTGCTCGCCGGGGCCCCCGGGGTGACCCTGGCCGCGCTCTTCGGTCCGGAGCACGGAGTGCGGGGCGAGGCCCAGTACATGGAGGCGGTCGGCGAGGCGCGCGACGCCCGCACCGGCGTGCCGGTGCACTCGCTCTACGGGAGCACGGTGGAGTCGCTGAGGCCGCGACCGGAGTGGCTGGCGGGGCTGGACGTGGTGGTCTTCGACATCCAGGACGTCGGCGCCCGCTACTACACCTACGTCTACACCATGGCCCTGGCGATGGAGGCCTGCGGACGCGCCGGGGTGCGCTTCGTGGTGCTCGACCGTCCCAATCCTCTCGGGGGGGAGGTGGTCGAGGGGAACCTGGTCCAGCCGGGCTTCGAGAGCTTCGTGGGGATGTATCCGCTGCCCAATCGGCACGGGATGACCGCCGGTGAGCTGGCGCGGATGCTCGCCGCCGAGCATCGCTTCGGGGTGGACCTCACCGTCGTCCCCTGCGCAGGCTGGACGCGGTCGATGGCCTGGGAGGACACGGGGCTTCCCTTCATCCCTCCCTCGCCGAACATGCCGACCGCCGACACCGCGCGAGTCTACCCGGGGATGTGCCTCCTCGAGGGGACCAACCTCTCCGAGGGCCGGGGGACCTGCCGGCCGTTCGAGCAGTTCGGCGCCCCGTTCCTCGACGGCGCGCGGATGGTGGAGGCGCTGGAGGGGCTCGGTCTCCCGGGGGTGCGCTTCCGGCCGGTGTCCTTCGTGCCGACCTGGGACAAGCACCGGGGCGTGCCGTGCAGCGGGGCGTTCCTCCACGTCGAGGACCGCCGGGCCTTCGCCTCGGTCCGCACCGGGCTGGCGGTGGTCGTCGCCGCCTGGCAGCAGGGAGGAGGGCAGACGCAGTGGCGCAACGAGGCCTACGAGTTCGTGAAGGACGTTCCGGCGTTCGACCTGCTGTCCGGGACGGCGGCGGTCCGCCGGGCGATCGAGGCGGGGGCGGCCTTCGACGACATCGCCCGGGCGCTGGACGGAGCCGGACCGGGGTTCCTCCAGCGGCGAGCGCCGTATCTGCTCTACGGATAGGCTTCGACCGCCCATGGACGTGGCCCTCCTCGGCGGTTCCTTCAACCCGCCCCACCTCGGGCATCTGCTCGCCGCGCACGTCGCGCGCGCGCTGGAGCCGGTGGACGCGCTGTGGCTGGTGCCCTCGGCCCGGCATCCGTTCGGGAAGCCGCTGATCGCCTTCGAGCACCGGCTGGCGATGTGCGAGCTGCTCTGCGCCGACGCCTCGGGCTGGCTACGCACCTCGGACATCGAGCGGCGCCTGGGTGGGGCGGGCTACACGGTGGACACCCTGCGCGCCCTGCACCGGGAATGGCCGCAGCACCGATGGATTCTGGTGGTGGGGAGCGACATCCTCCCCGAGCTGCCGCGGTGGCACGAGGTCGACGAGGTGCGCCGTTTGGCGCGAATCGTGGTCCTCCACCGCGCCGGGCACCCCGCGCCGGAGGCCATCGGTCCGCCGCTGGCACACGTCTCGTCCACCGAGGTCCGGGAGTCGCTCGCACAGGGTCGGGGTGGAGAGGGCCGCGTCCCCCGCACCGTCCTGGCCTACATCCAGCAGCACGGGCTCTATCGCGCTCCGTGAGGCGGGGCCCTCACTCCAGGGTGATCCCGAAGAGGTAGAGGGGGGTGAGCCCGTCGTCGGGGCGCACCGCGGCCTGGAAGTAAAACGACAGCGGGACGGCCCCGCCCCAGAGGGTGCGGACGAAGATCGCCCCGCCCACCGTCCGGTGGTTCCCGGTCGACGCCGGTCCGACGCTGCTCGCCGAGGTCCAGGTATGGGCCCACTCGGCGAAGAGCTCGGCGTCGATCTCCCGCAGGAAGAAGGAGGGGAGAATCCAGAGGAACGACGACCAGCCCCAGTCGAGGATGAACGGCGCACGGTAGCGGGCGCCGGCGATCACCACCTGGTTGGCCCGGACGGTCGCGTCCTCGTAGCCGCGCAGCGGCTCGCGGAAGGTGATGTCGGGGAAGACGGTGAGGCCGGTCCCGGCCTGTGACTTGTCGTCCTGGCTTTGCACCTGGAGGATGCCCATCGTCTGGCCGCCAACCCGGAGCAATCGCGCCGGGGCGCCGACCATCGCCCGGCCGCGAAGGGTGAGCTGGAGGGTGTGCCGGTCCCAGAAGGGGAGCGGGGTGTATCCGGCGAAGGTCGCCCGGAGATCGCCGAAGGTGTAGGTCGATCCGAAGGCCTTGGCGAAGAGCTGCGCGCTTCCGGTCAGGGCGATGCCGAGGCGGGTGCCGGCGTAGGGGGTGCTCTCGGTGGCGCTCCACGCCGAGCTGATCCCCGGACCGAGGAGGTCGGAGTTCTGCGGGCCGGTCTCGAAGCCCTCCTTCCGGTGAACCCCCAGGAAGTTGAGGGTGAGCGGGGTGGTCCAGAAGGTCCGGCTGACGGAGAGGACCCCGCTCATGTCCACCACGCTGGGGACGAAGGAGTTGTCGCTCACGTCGCGGACCGAGGGCTCGGCGGAGCGGGCGACCTCCGCGGCGATGAAGAACGGCGCGAGCTGGTAGTTGCCGTAAGCGACCGAGAAGGTCGGCCCGGGGTCACTGGTCTCGTAGCCGACGTTGATCGCGTACTGGTGGAGGCCGAGCCGGTCGCTGCCCTGGAGCGAGACGCCGGCGTAGATGGTGGTCTGCGAGCCGCCGTAGCGCTGCCGGCTGTCGAAGGTGATGAACGGCCCACGCAGGGTGGGGAGGAAGAACTGGTCCAGCGCGTGGTACGGGTCGTCGCGGAGGATGGGGACGTCGGGCTCGACGACGGCCGGCGGGGAGGCGGGTGGTGCAATGCCGGCCGACGGAGCGGAACCCACTCCGCCATCCGAGGTGCCTCCCGGAGCGGACGCCGCGGCGGCAATTGCAGCCGGAGAGGCGTCGCCTGCGTCGGCCGCGGTGCTCGCCAGAGCGGATTCCGGCGGCGTGCCCTGGCCGCCAGCGGTCGACCCGCCGGAGGTCTCCGAGGCGATGACCGGAGGCGCACTGCTTCCAGGTGCCGCAGCGGTGGCGGTGGAGGTGCTCACCGGGGCGGGCGAGGCCACCGCGGTGGAGATCGCGTCCAGCGTCCACCCCCAGCCCTCGCGGTTGACGAAGGCCAGGCGGCCGCCGGGGAGCGGGACCGGGTCGAGGACCACGAAGGGCGCGTCGCTGACCACCGTGATCTGTCCCGTGCTCACGTCGATCCGCACCGCCTGGGTCCGGCCGTCGACCTCATGGATTGCCAGGACCGAGTCCGGCCCCCACCAGCGCGGGGAGTAGTTGAACTGGCCGTCGGTGGTCAGAGGTCGCTCGGTCCCGTCGGGCAGGCGAACCCAGAGGTCGAAGCTCTCGTTGGCGTTCCGGGCAAAGACCACCCGGCCGTCGGCGGCGATGGCCGGCGCGCCGAGGGTGATCCGCCCCCGGTTGCGGGTGAGCTGGGTCTGGGTACCGCTCGCCAGGTCGAGCATCCAGAGGTCGGCGGTGTCGCCGTGGCTGCGGACGAAGACGTAGCTCTTGCCGTCGGGGCTCACCCCGCCTCCGATGCTGTCCGGGGTCTCCCAGGTGCGGAGGAGCCGTCCGCTCTGCACGTCGATCTCCACCAGCTTCGGCGCGGTGTCGCCGTTGATCGCCACGTCGGCGAGGACGAAGTAGACGTGCCGCGCGTCGTCGGGGAGCGAGAGGCCGCTCACGGACAGGGAGCTGGTGGCGATCGTCGCCCGGCCGGGGAGCCACTGGGTGAGCGAGTCCTCACGGCGTTTTTTACCGTCCGGGCCGTAGATCCGCAGCCGGGGTGGTGCGTCGAGACCGACGGTGACCGTGACCATCGTTCCGTCCGGCGCCGAGGCGAGCCGGGCGAAATACCCCAGGTCCGGGTCCAGGGTCTTCTGACCCGCCGGGCGGGTGCGCCAGGGACCGGAGTGACGCAGGCTGTCCCGCCACTCGTCGACCAGCTCACCGGGGCCCTTGCCGTAGACCCACATGAAGCGAAAGGACACGCCCAGCACGCCGATCCAGCTTCGCCCCTGCACGTCGATCAGCTGCCAGAGCTTCTCCGCCCCGTAGCGCTGGGCGAGCCACTCGATGAAGTGCATTCCCACGACGTAGTTGCCGCCAAAGGGGAGCAGCTCGCGCTGGGCGGAGGAGAGGTCACCGGAGTGGATCTCTCCCTGCCGCAGGGCGACGCCGGACTCGAAGAGACCGCGCCAGATCGGGCTGTGGGGCCGGCCGGTGTCCCTGCCCAGCCGCCCCTCGTAGTAGGTGGCCAGGCCCTCGAGGAAGTACGACTCGAGGAAGATGTTCGGATCGAGGAGATCGCCGAAGGCGAGGTTCAGGTAGTACCAGAGCTCGTCGACCTCCTGGAACTGCACGTAGTGGACCGCCTCGTGGCAGGAGATGTCGTCCACCTCGTCGATGCCCAGCTCGAGGAGGTTGAAGAACTCGGTGGTGAAGTGATGGGCCAGCACCATCTGCGGGGGAAGGCCGCCGATCTGGGGCTGGACGTAGGCGTTGTCGAAGTTGGCGGTGGTCAGGTAGGCGACCACCTTGGGCCGATCGGTGTTGGAGACGCGCTTGCGCCGCAGCAGCTCCACGCACTGGTCGAGCCGCTGGACCAGGCGAAAGGCCTCCGCCCGCTGCGCCTCGGGGTAGTAGAGCTCGACCCGCGCCGTCTCCAGCTTCCGCATCGGCTGGGTGGCGAAGGAGGTGGTCACCGCCTGGCTGAAGCGGGGGGTGAGGGTCGCACAGCCGGAGCCCAGCAGGAGGACGGCCAGCCAAGGACGGATGTCGATTCGCGGTCCGCGACCGGATGCCGTCTCCACAGAGGCCCTGGTTCTACGCTAAGGGGCCCACCCATGGCTTCGTCTTCCGGACATCTCGATGCGGCGATGCGTCAGCTCTCGGCTGGGCTGGCGAAGGTGGAGGGTAGGCCCATCGACGTGGCGAAAGCGCCCTGGGCGGAGATCGAGCAGGGGGTGATCAAGCTGCTCGGTGGTCCATTCCGCCCCGACCGCCCCGAGCACCAGCTGGTGGCCTTCGGGCTGGCGGGGGCGCTGGCGGAGCGGCTGGTGGAGTCCGACCACGCCTTCTGGTTCCCCCACCGTGAGGCGCCGGAGGGGGCGATGCTCGGCTTCCCCGAGGCGCTGCTGATGCTCTCTCCTCTGCAGGCAGTGCTCGATGCGCTCGCCCGCTCCAAGCTGGAGTCGCTGGACGCGGTGACCGCCGACGTCCGGAGGGCGCTCGGCGAGGCCCGCTTCGCCCCGGTGGCCGGAGGCCCGGTGCGCCTTCGCCCCGAGGACTACGCCCGGCTCTTCGACCCGGGGTTTCTCCAGTTCATGGTGGTGGACGCCCGGCGGGCCCGGGAACTCTGGGCGGCGAAGCCCGCGGCGGTGAGCGCCGACGTGCGCTCGGCGCTGGCCCGGGTAAGCCCGCAGCGGATGCCGCCCGAGTCGCGGGCCCAGTTCGAGCAGCAGTTGACCGGTTCACTGGCCCGGCTGGATCCGGCGCGGAGCATCGGTGACCAGGTGGCGCAGGCGCCGCGACTGGCCGAGCTGCTCGTCACCCTGGCCGCCGGCACGCGGCAGACCGGCTCAGCACCCGACGAGTTCTGGACCGAGGGGGTGCTGCCCCTGCTCTTCACCGGCGCCCCGACGACCTATCCGCCGCTGGATCCCGATGATCTCGAGGCGGCGCGGAAGGGCGTGGACCCGCTGGCGCTCTACTTGGACACCGTGCCCTACACCACGCCGGCTCCGGAGGACGGGCTGCTGGGCGTCTTTCCGGTCAAGGACGTGGGAGTGCCCCATCCCGGCCTCGCTGCCTCCGGCGTCCCCCGGCTGCTGACCGTGCCGAGGGCGGCCATCCAGCCGGCCCTCGACCGGTTCGATCCCCGGGCCAGCCGCGCCTCGCTGGAGGGCTTCGACCGCTACCTGGCGGAGAAGGCCGGTCAGCCGGTGGCAGCCACCCCGCAGGGACAGCAGATGGAGGACGCGGCGCTGGGGCTGCTGGGGGAGCTGAAGGAGATGCTCAAGACTGCCCCGGCCGATGCGGAGCTGGTGCTGCGGCGGCTGACCGAGACCGAGGCGCTGTCCGACGGAGCGCTCACCGCGGTGCGCGAGGCGCTGCAGGGGCCGCGGATGAGCATCGCCTTCCGGCACCACGAGGCCTCGG